>Ga0116156_10000825_pt1 | contig 31909 bp, 26 predicted proteins | sample AD_UKC045_MetaG_FD_89891 | JGI IMG/M metagenome (GOLD analysis project Ga0116156, IMG submission 89891) | Active sludge microbial communities of municipal wastewater-treating anaerobic digesters from USA - AD_UKC045_MetaG | ecosystem: Engineered > Bioreactor > Anaerobic > Digestate | place: USA...
CTAACGCAGATAAAGCGCCCGGCAACTCTAATAATTGCAATTCAATTTCGGTTTCAAGCCCAAACATCTCGCCGGAAGCTATGCGAAACAAAAGCGCGTAGCCAATTTGTCCCGCCGCACCTGTCACAGCAACTCTAATAGTTTTTTTTATCATCAGCTGTCCTTTGTCATTACAGAGAATAATATTCTCCTTTTTTTTATAATATTTTTTTTATGTAAATCAGCATAAATAATATCTTCTTGTCGATCGGAAGCGCGCGCTAAAATTTTTCCCCACGGATCAATAATCATACTATGGCCATAACGCAAAATGCCTTGGCCATCACATCCTACCTGATTTGGCGCTAAGACATAACAGAGCCCTTCAATCGCACGGGCGCGCAATAAAACTTCCCAATGAGCCAAACCTGTTTCACGCGTAAATGCCGACGGAATACACAAAATATCTGCCTTTTTATTTTTATAATCCTGATACATACGCGGAAAACGCACATCAAAACAGGTCGATAACCCAACTCGAAATTCTTTGACTTTCGACATAACCTGATGCTGGCCGCTTAAAAAATAACGAGACTCATCAATATTTTTCTTTTTAATGACAGCCTTAAAAAGATGTTTTTTGCGATAGATGCCTGCGACACAACCGTGATCATCTAATAAAATAGAAGTGTTATATACTTTTGATTTTTTTTTAATTTTTTCCAAAATAGATCCTAATAAAATATAGGCCTTATAACGACGAGCCATAGCGGAAAAAATTTTTGTTGTTGCCCCATAAATATCTTCCGCTATCTCTGAAACAGCTTTTTCTCTTACCACGCCACTAAAAATAAAAAGTTCAGGCAAAAGAATAAATGTGGCCCGCTGCGCTATCGCGCGACGAACCGCGGCCATGGCCTTTGCGATATTTTTTTCTATCTCGTTCTCTACGCGCAATTGAATAACAGCGACTTTCATTATAATATCCTCACAGGATAGGGAAATTTTTTTGTTTTTAAAAAAGAAACTACCGACCCTACAGTCATTGCTGTTTTTTGCCTTAACGCCTGCTCTGTATTAAACGCATTATGCGGCGTTAATAAAACATTGTCGCGATCTTTTAAAGATAAGATTGTTTTAATAACGCGATTCTTTTTTTTGCTATGCCCTCTTAAATAATCCGCTAAAAGACTTTCTTGCTCATAAACATCCAAGCTTAATCCACCTAAAATCTTTTGCGATAAAAGGCGTTTTAAATCCTGAATGGGAGATATTTCTCCTCGAGAAATATTAATAAAAAGAGCGCCTTTTTTTAAATATTTTAATGTCGCATAATTCAACATTTTGTTCGTTTGATCCGTCAGTGGCAAAGCACAAAAAACAACATCCGCCCAAAGAATTCCCTTTTTTAAAAAAACATATTGTAAATTTTTCAATCTTTTTTGAATATCTACGCCTCGTACCTCCATCCGTAACCCGCGCGCCATATCAACAATCTGAGAACCAATATGCCCCACGCCCACCACTAAAGCCCGACGACAAGAACAATTTTGCCCCATTAATCCATCGCGTAAAAAAGTATTAAAATGCCTTATTTGTTTTTTTGCCTGACGCCATAAAAGCATCATGCTCATTATCGCATGTTCCGCGACGGCCCGAGAACAATACGGACCTAAATAACCGCAAGCTATATGACTTTGCACTTTTTGCTGATAAGCCGCTAAATGATCATATCCTTGCGTACGCGCTAAAATCCCAGAAAGATTTTTTGCCCATGATAAAGGGATTCGGGATTGTGTTCGAATACTAATCAATGATGACAACGGATAATTATCATGGCATTCTTGAATCGTTTGCGGCACATAGCGCGCTTTGATATGACGAGGCAACATATGTTGCAAAAAATCTCGTTCCTGATCATATACTTCATAAAAAACAACATCATAATGAATTCTTTTTTGGCGTAAGCGCATAGCAATAAATATTAAAATATTTTTTGATAAAAAAGATGAAAAAGCTTTAAAGCGCGTGCTCTCGGCTGGTAAGACTCAAAACGGTTTCTTCGTCGATCAATCCCTTTTTGAATAATTCTTCTAAAGAATTTTGTAACGTATGCATCCCTAAAGTCTTGCCGGTCTGCAAAACGCTTCCCATAAGCATCCCCTTACCTTCACGAATTAAATTCTTAATCGCGCTATTGTTAATTAACAATTCTGTTGCTAAAACACGTCCTTTTTGATCTTTGCGCGGCAAAAGAATTTGAAATAAAACCGCTTTGAGCGCTGTCGCTAATTGTTGGCGAATTGCCATGGCATGTTCCGGCGGGAAAAAATTAACCGCGCGTTCAATCGCTGAAACGGTATCCGGAGCGTGAATGGTTGAAATGACAAAATGCCCTGTCTCCGCGGCGCGTAACGCGGCCTTTAAACATTCGGCGTCCAAAATTTCTCCCACACACAACACATCAGGATCTTGGCGTAAAGCGCGCCTTAACGCCTCGGCATACGACTGCGTATCGCTTCCTAATTCTCTTTGTTTAATTACGCTTTGCGCACTCTTAAAAATATATTCCACGGGGTCTTCAATAGTAATAATAACTTTTTTCTGATTATGATTGATAAAATTAATCATGGACGCCATGGTGGTTGTTTTTCCAGATCCGGTTGTCCCGGCGATTAAAAATAATCCGGAAAGATCCTGACAAAATCCTTCCATTTGTTTAGTCGCTAAGCCCAATTCCTCAAACGTTTTAATATCCGTTGGAATATTACGAATAGCCGCTTCGACAAAACCTTTTTGCCAATGCATATTCACGCGAAAACGGCAATCTACATTCGGAGAGAAACCAAAATCTAATTCTTTTGTTCGTTTAAAATTCTGAATCTGCTCATCGGATAATAAAGGATACAGCATGGCCTCAACTTCCCCTTCTTCTAAAGGATCAGTCGCCATCGCTAAAATACGTCCATCTCGTCGAACCATTGGAGGACGGCCAACTGTCAAATGCAAATCAGACGCCCCGCCCTTAACCATACTTTCTAATAAAAGATAAAAATCCATTTTTTCTAAAGAAAAAATAATAAACTGCTTATCTTCATCGGATAAATTGACAAAAGACGCGCCCATCACATAATCAGCTGTTTGCAAAAGGGCTTTCACAAAAACAACTTTAATTTGGCACGATACAGGTTTCTTCCGTTTAGGCAAATACATATCAATAAATAACAGGGTCCCCACGGTATAAATTTGTTTCGACATAAAGCCAATGCCATCCGCGCTTAAATCCCTTATCAATAATTCTTTTCCTTGCCCCTGGCGTTGTTCATCGCGGCCATCCCAGCAAACCACAGGAATACGAATTTTTCGACGAGGTGTTTTTCTGCTTTTTTTACTTAAAATTTCTGCCATATTCTTGTCCTAAGTATTTTTTTTTATTTTTATTATACGTCTAAAAAAATATTGTTTCAATATGATTAATAATTTTATATAACCGCTATTCTTACCCATAAATAAAAAATCCTCCGTTTTTTACACGAAGGAATTATTAACGACCCCAGCGGGATTTGAACCCGCGCTGCAAGCTTGAAAAGCTTGTGTCCTGACCAGGCTAGACGATGGGGTCATAAAAAAAATAAAAATCTATAATAAAGCGGCACTATTATATGAAAGTTTGGTTATCGGTCAAGTAAAAAAACACGACCTATTCTTCGTCTTCTTTCGCCGCAATAATAGCCACAGACATAATCATATCGCCTTTATCCAAATTCATCAATTTCACACCTTGTGTACTGCGTCCTGTTTGACGGATTTCATTCGGCGGACATCGCACCATCATACCATTTTTCGTTACTGCCATAATTTCATCTTCCGGCATAACAGACAAAACACCGACCACATAACCGTTGCGTTCAGTAACCTTAACGTTAATAATCCCTTTTCCTCCTCGGGACTGAACACGATATTCTTCGAAATCCGATCGTTTCGCGAAGCCCAAAGACATCGCCGTTAATAAGGTGCTTCCTGTCTTACTCACGTCCGACGGAAAAACAAGCATGCTAACAACCTCGTCATCTTTCCCTAAACGAATCCCGCGCACGCCTTTAGCCCCTCGCCCCATATCGCGCAATAATTTTTCAGGAAAACGAAGAGCTTTCCCTTGTTTGGTCGCTAATAAAACTTCATGGCTGCCATTGCTTAATGCTGTTCCGACCAGCGCGTCGCCTTTTTCTAATGTTATTCCGACGATGCCGCTCTTACGCGGATTACTATAAGCGGATAATTTTGTTTTTTTGACATTTCCTTTGGCCGTTGCCATGACAATAAATTGATCATCAACAAATTCTTTAACTGCCACGATAGAGCTAATTGTTTCATCTTTTCCCATCGATAAAAGATTCACAATATTTTTTCCCTTGGCCGTGCGAGATGCTATAGGAATTTCATAAACTTTTAGCCAACGCACGGTTCCTTCATTCGAAAAAATTAATAAATAATCTTTAGAAGAAGCCACAAAAAGCTGTTTGACAAAATCTTCTTCTTTGGTTGTCATCGCGGAAACACCTTTACCGCCGCGCTTTTGCTTACGATAAGCTGAAACAGCGAGACGCTTGATATAACCTTCATTGGAAATAGTAATCGCCATATCTTCTTCAGCAATCAAATCCTCGACTTCAATATCTTCGGCTTTCCCTGCGATTTCCGTGCGGCGCTCATCCGCGTATTTCTTTTTAATCTCTTGGGTTTCTTCTTTAATAATATCATCAATCATTTTTTCCGACGCTAAAATGGCGCGATAATGCTCAATATCTTTTAAAAGCGCCTGATATTCATTTTCAATTTTATCGCGTTCAAGAGCTGTTAAACGCTGCAATTGCATTTCAAGAATGGACTGGGCCTGAATTTCGGTTAATCCAAATTCTTTCATTAACGCGACTTTCGCTTCAACAGTGCTTTTCGACTCTCGAATCGTTTTAATAATTTGGTTAATCGCTTTGATCGCGATGCGCAACCCCTCTAAAATATGTGCTCGACGTAAAGCGCGGGACAAATCAAATTCCGTACGACGACGAACAATCACGCGCCGATGATCAATAAAATATTGCAATAATTGTTTTAAATTAAGGACTTTAGGCTGACTATTCACAAGCGCCAAATTAATGATTCCAAAAGTCGTTTCTAATTGTGTGTGTTTATAAAGGTAATTTAAAATAATTTGCGGTTCAACATCACGGCGTAATTCGATAACAATCCGAATACCTTCTTTATTGGATTCGTCACGAATATCCGTAATCCCTTCCACCTTTTTTTCCTGAACCAATCCAGCAATAGTTGCAATCAAATTCGATTTATTGACCTGATACGGAATTTCCGAGACAATAATGCAGTCTTTCTTATTATTTTGTTTTTCAATAACGGCTTTCGCGCGTAAAAGGACTTTTCCACGTCCTGTTTGATAAGCATCCGCAATACCATCGCGGCCACAAATAATTCCTGCCGTCGGAAAATCTGGGCCTTTCACAATTTTACACAAAGCCTTAATATCAGTCTCGGGATTTTCAATCACAGAAACAACCGCATCACAAATTTCTCCCAAATTATGAGGAGGCATATTCGTCGCCATCCCAACGGCAATACCGCTGGACCCATTGACCAAAAGATTAGGAAAAGCGGCTGGTAACAACGCCGGTTCTTTTAACGACGCATCAAAATTCGGCATAAAATCAACGGTTTCTTTATCAATATCAGCAAGCATTTCATTCGTGACAGAGGCCATGCGCGCTTCAGTATAACGCATCGCGGCCGCCGAATCCCCATCGACAGAGCCAAAGTTGCCTTGACCATCGACCAAAGGATAACGCAAAGAAAAATCCTGGACCATACGCACCAGCGTTTCATAAACCGCCACATCGCCATGCGGATGATATTTCCCTAAAACCTCACCGACAATACGCGCGCATTTCTTATACGGTTTGCCATACTCTAAAGATAATTCTTTCATCGCGTATAACACGCGTCGATGAACCGGTTTTAATCCATCACGAACATCCGGCAAAGCCCGCCCCACAATAACGCTCATGGAGTACGCCATATAAGATTTTTTCATTTCCTCTTCAATATTGACCGGAACTATTTTTTCTCGCGTTGTCCAATCTTTCATACCTTAAAACCCTTTCCTCTTTTAAAAAATAAACGCATCAAAAAACCGATGACAGTTGACTTAATCTTTAAATATCCAACTCTTTAACCAAATGCACATTACCTTCAATAAATGCCCGACGAGGAACAACATCGTCCCCCATTAACATCGCAAAAGTCTCTTCGGCTTCAACCGCATCTTCAAGCGCCACTTTTAAAACAGTCCTTTTTTCCGGATCCATCGTTGTTTCCCACAACTGCTGAGGATTCATTTCTCCAAGACCTTTATAACGCTGAATATGAACGCCTTTTTGGGCCTGTTTGCGCACAAATTCCAAAACATCCTGCAAAGAAAAAAATTGATGTTTATCTTTTTCCTCTTCAATCATAAATAAAGGCTTTAACGCGGGATCTGCCGACGCATCGGTTTTTTTCTTCTTCGATGTCTTGGTTTTACTTTTTTTCACGCCTACATCAAAGTGCGGGCGCTGATCAGGTTTCATAAATTCCACCATCGAAAGCCCTTGCTCACGAAATTTCTTCTCTATATATTCCAGATCTTCTTTTTCGAAAACTTCTACATATTGGGCATCCTCAACGTTTTTAGTGCGCGCGGCCAATTCTTTATCATCATAAACAAATTCTGTTTCCCCGTTTTTAAACACATACATCGGCATTGCCTCTTTTTTCTCGTCATAAGCTTCAATGTATTTTTTAAAATCAATACCGCGCTTATTGATAATCTCAGCCATACGTTCCAAATCCGCTAAAAATTTTAAGATCTGTTTAAATTGTTCGTTAGTGTAACTTTTAGCGCCTTTTATTTTAATAAACTTCAAACCTTCAACGCCCATATCCACCAACAATTCATTCATGTCTTCTTCGGTCTCGATATATTCCTCGCGTTTGCCTTGTTTGATTTTATACAACGGCGGCTGGGCGATATAGACATGGCCATTTTCAATCAAAGGACGCAAATGACGATATAAAAGCGTTAATAAAAGCGTGCGAATATGCGATCCGTCGACATCCGCATCGCACATAATAATCAATTTATGATAACGCAATTTTTCAATATTAAATTCTTCACCGACCCCTGTGCCTAAAGCAGAAATGATCGTGCAGATTTCTTCATTGCTTAACACTTTATCCAGGCGGGCTTTTTCCACATTTAAAATTTTTCCCTTTAAAGGTAAAATGGCTTGAAAGGTTCTATCGCGCCCTTGTTTCGCTGATCCGCCGGCGGAATCGCCCTCAACCAAATATAATTCACACAATGTCGGGTCGCTTTCAGAACAATCCGCTAATTTACCCGGCAAGCCACCGCTTTCCAACGCTCCTTTACGACGCGTTAATTCTCTCGCCTTACGTGCGGCTTCGCGCGCGCGCGACGCAACAATAACTTTATCCACAATTTTATTCGCGACCGAGGGATTTTCTTCAAAAAAAGTTGTTAAGGCCTCTAAGGTGGCCGAGGCGACTAAACCGTCAACCTCAGAATTACCTAATTTCGTTTTTGTCTGTCCTTCAAATTGAGGATCAGGAACTTTAACACTAATAACCGCATTTAAACCTTCCCGCGTATCATCGCCGGAAATCGTAATTTCATTTTTCAATAAATTTTTATTTTTCGCGTAATTATTAATCGCGCGTGTTAACGCCGAACGAAATCCGCTTAAATGCGTTCCTCCTTCAGTCGTATGAATATTATTCGCATAACTAAACACATTCTCCGTATAGTTATCGACATAACACATCGCTACTTCAACTTCTATTCTCTCTTTTTCTTTTTGAAAATAAATAATCTTGCTATGAAGCGGATTTTTATTATTTGTTAAACTTTCGACAAACGATACGATCCCGCCTTTAAACTCAAAGACCGATTCTTTAGGTTTCGATTGACGCAAATCGGTTAATGTAATAACCAACCCTTTATTTAAAAATGCTAATTCGCGTAAGCGTTTGGCTAAAATATCATACGCAAATTCCGTGGTTTCTTTAAAAATAGTTTTATCCGGCTTAAAGGTAATTTTAGTTCCTGTTGTTTTTGTCTTTCCGACGATAGTGAGTTTCGTTTTGGTGACGCCGCGTTCATAACGCTGATGATAAATACTCCCATCGCGCTTGACCTCTACTTCTAACCAATCCGATAACGCATTGACGCAACTCACACCAACGCCGTGAAGACCGCCGGATACTTTATAAGAATTATGATCGAATTTGCCCCCCGCATGCAAAGTCGTTAAAGCGACTTCTACCGCTGGTTTTTTCTCCGTCGGATGCATATCAACCGGTATGCCGCGCCCATTATCAATAATCGTGATTGATCCTTTTTCATTAATCACCACTTCAATTTTGGTGCAATGCCCGGCCATGGCCTCATCCACGGAATTATCCACCACTTCATACACTAAATGATGCAACCCTCGAGCAAAGGTATCCCCAATATACATCGCGGGGCGTTTACGAACCGCTTCAGCGCCTTCTAAAACCTGAATATTCGTCGCGTCATATTTCATAGAGGACGTGGCAGATGTTGATTGTTTTTTTTCTTTTTTACTCATAAGACCTTTCCTATCTTAAAATAAATCTGAGTGACCTCAGGAACCTGTTGTTGAATCTCTTTTAATAACCGTTGTTGTTTGGTGCGCATTTGAAAAAGCCACGCCGAAGAATCCACATGAATGAAAAGTTTTCCATTTTTCATGCCGGAAAAACGCACATGTTCTTGTTCCTGCGGATTCAGCGCCCGGCAAAAAATATCCTCAATATTACGACGATCGCTTCCTTCAGATACCGCCAATTGCCCCATCACAGACTGCAAAACATCTTTTATATTATCCATAAGTCGTTGACAATATCCATTAAAATTCAAAAAATTCTTAAATTCTCATCGGTAAGACTAAATAAAGATAATCATCCAAACGCATAACCGCCGGTTTATCCGCACCTAAAATTTCAATATCAATCGCTTCAACGCTCATATTTTTCAAAAATTCAATCAAATACTGCGGATTAAATCCCACAATAATTTCTGAACCATTATATTGCGCTGTAATTTCTTCTCGAGACTCACCCACATCCGGCGTATTTTTGGAAATAACCATTTTATTACTAAAAACCTCAAACTTAATCGCCTGAAAATCCGGGGTTGAAAAAATATCCGCCCGTTTAATCGCTGATAAAAACTCCTGCGTGTTAACATGCACCATATTTTTGGATGGTTTAGGAATCACTTGATGATAATTAGGAAATTCACCTTCGATAATGCGCGTCGCTATCAATAAACCATCAATATCAAACAAAACCTGATTGGTGCCAATAATAAAAGAAACATCCCCCTCATCCTTCAAATTCCTCACAATTTCTTGAACCGCCTTAGTGGGAATAATAACCATTGATTCCTTTTTAATAGATTGTGTTAATTTCTTTTCTATTTTAGCTAAACGACGGCCATCAGTCGCCACCAAAATCAAAACACCTTCTTTAATCTCAAATAAAACACCATTTAACACATAACGCGATTCTTCATGAGAAACGGCAAAACTGGTTAATCGCAACATATCTTTAAAATCTTTTTGCCCTATGCGATATACTTCCTTATCTTTAAATTCTGGAAATTTTGGAAATTCCTCTTTAGGCAATCCTATTAATTTGAAACGGCAATTCTTACCTTCTATATCAACATGATTATTTTTTTTCACATGAACCACAACATCGCCCACAGGTAATTCCTTAATAATATCATTAAATTTTTTAGCTGGAATTGTAATAGAACCTTCTTCAAACGTTTCCACAGGTATTTCACAGGATATTCCAATATCTAAATCTGTTGCATTCATCTTTAAAATATTAGATTTAGATTCTATTAAAATATTTGAAAGTATTGGTAATGAAGCTCTTGTGGAAACAATATTTTGAACTTTTTGAATTCCTAACATTAAAATTTCTTTTTCAACTTTGATTTTCATATATTCACATCTCCCTTAACTTAATTAAAATAATTTAAATAGTCATCGTCATAATAGGTTTGTGTATTTCTTGAATAAGATTCAAACATATTGCCTGTGAACGAGTTATAATTTTTTCTTTTGTGTATTTCATGTGAAATGTTAATGAATCATTGTTGTAAAATTGTGGTTAACTCCATCACCAGGTTTTTAAGACCGCTATCTTCTTTTATTTGGTCTTCTATTTTTTTGCAAGAATGTAGAACAGTTGTGTGATCTTTACCTCCAAAAGCATTGCCAATTTCTGGTAGGGAAAAATGTGTTAATTGCCGGCATAAATACATCGCGACTTGTCTGGCCAAGACCACATTTTTATTGCGATGTTTAGATCGCAGCTCCATTAAAGACATTTTGAAATAATCAACGACTGTTTTTTGAATCATTTCAATGCTAATCGTTTTAGTCGTCTCTTTTACCATATCTTTTAAAATAGATTTCGCAAGCTCTAGTGTAACTTTTTTTTCTTCTAATAAAGAATACGCCGCAACCCGAATAAGCGCACCTTCTAATTCTCGAATATTGGTTTTAATTTGTTCCGCGATAAATTGAATCACATCTTGCGGAACTTTCACCGCTTCATTTTCCACTTTTTTTTGTAAGATCGCGATGCGCGTTTCATAATCAGGCGGTTGAATATCCGCTGTTAAGCCCCATTCAAAACGCGACCGTAAACGTTCTTCTAAATTAGAAATTTCTTTGGGTGGCCTATCTGAGGTGATGATAATTTGTTTGCGATTATCATGTAAACTGTTAAAGGTATTGAAAAATTCTTCTTGAGTGGACTCTTTACCGGCGATAAAATGAATATCATCAATTAAAAGAACGTCGACCTCTCTATATTTTTTGCGAAATTCCGGTGTTGAGCGATGACGAATAGCGTCAATTAGTTCATTAGTAAATTGTTCCGATGTCAGGTAACAGATTTTTTGCTGGGGATGCAATTGCTGGATTTTATGCGTGATTGATTGAATCAGATGAGTTTTTCCTAAGCCAACATCGCCGTAAATGAATAAAGGATTATAGGCCTTAGCCGGCGATTCTGCGACGGCTAAACTCGCGGCACACGCGAAACGATTTGACGGGCCGATAACAAAATGGTCAAAGGTAAAGCGATGATTTAAATGTGATGGATGATTTTTGACAGGCTGAAAATCTTTTTCGAACTCTACTAAACGTAGGCGTTTTTCTTCTTGAATAATATTTTCATTGACGGAAAATTCAATATGCGCGATGTTTTGTGAAAGATTTTTAAGCGTTGCTTCTATAAGTTCGCGATAATGTTCGACAATCCAATTTTTAAAAAACTCATCCGGAGCTTGAAGTTGCAGAATATTATTGTCTTTGTTTTGGGCCTCAATATTAGAGAACCACGTTTCATAGGATGTTGCGCCTATTTTTTCTCGAATGACAGGTTGCGCTTGTTTCCAAATTTCGACGAGACTCATAAGATTTGTCACATGTGCTAAGAATAACAAGAAATTCTTAAAATATTGAAAATAAACAATTTACAGTAAAACAAAATTTATATTCACAGGTTTTCCACAGCCTTAATTTTTATATGAACGACGGTATTTTAAAACGTTTTTTATTATCATCGTCGGAATGACTCGGCTGTTATAACAGATTCGGTTTTTTACGCCGAAGGGTTTCATTTGTACTGGAAAATTATTCTATTGTCAATCTTTTTCTTTAGGGCGCGTTGTTGTTTGAGGATTTGTAATCTTACAATCGCCGATAGTTTTATAAAAAAATGAAAATGTGCGGTTATTATAACAAAGAACATTATCATTTCAAATTAAATTTTAACACGCTTGCAAGTGTTTCGCGCAGAAGCACTTTAAACGCTTTAAAAAATATTTTTTTCTTTTATTGTGAGAATATTCTTTATTTTCCGACGGTAAAAAAATAACAATACCTATCCTTTTAGCATCAGGAAAAGCTCTTGACTAACAAAAGACCTATGTTATAATTGCACCCTATGAAAAAACATTTAAAAACTCCAACCAAAATTGTCGGTAAAAGAAAACACGGTTTTCGTAAACGCATGCGAACAAAAAGCGGCCGTATTGTTTTAAATAGAAGGCGCGCTAAAGGACGTAAACGCGTCTCCAAATAATAATTTACCAGTGATATTTTAGAGACAATTTTTAGCCCTTGTGATAGGAAGGGCATTGTTTTATTTTAAAATATTTCATTTATGGAAAAAAGATTTTTTTTAGCGATTTTTTTGTCTTTTATGGTTTTGTTTATTTGGACAGCGATCATGCCAAAGCCTATCGTTGTTAAAGATGTCAATAAAGCATCAGAAGTGATTGAAAATAAACAAGATATAGAAAATAAAAAAGATGTTTCTTCGGCAAAAGAATTCATCCCATCCCCTTCTGATTTTTCAGAAAAAATAGAAATTTTAAAAAATAATAAAATAACTGTTGATTTTTCTAATTTAGGCGGAAATATCAATAAAATTTTTATTAATGAATATGAACAATATTTTCCTGTAAAAAATATTACTGGATTAAAAGAATATGATCAGGTTGAATTTTCATCAAAAATAATAAATAACAATGAAATTCAATATTTTTATGAAAACGAAAAGATTAAAATTTCAAAATTTTATAAAATTAGGCCTGATGAATATATTGTAGAATCGAAAATAAAGTTAGAAAATAAAGATAATTTGTCCAATCTGAAAAATTTAAGTAAATTAGCAATGATTTTAGATATGTCCAATCTGGATATTGATCGAAATAAAGGAAATAATATTCATGATAATTCATTATTTGAATATGCGATTAGTATAGAAAACGAAATTGATCGTAAAGCAAAGGCGTTTAAGTTTACTGAAAAAGAAAATAAAGTAAATTCTGTTAATGTTAATTGGGTTGGTTTTAGAGATAGATTCTTTTCTTTGATTGTTGTTCCAGAATATAAAGTTTCCGGTTATTCAATAGAATATATTAATGAAAAGAAATTGGCTATTGGTTTTGATGTCCAATCAGAAAATAATAATGAAATATCGTATTCGTCGTTAATATTTGCTGGTCCAGAAATAACAGATATTTTAAAAAAATATAATTTATTAGAGATTAAAAGGTATTATAGGTCAGGGTTTTTCGACGCTGTTGCAAAAGCGATTGATCATACGATGAATATGATTTATAAAGTTATTCCTAATTGGGGAGTTTGTATTATTTTAATAAGCATAATTATTTATTTGGCAACATATCCTTTAACAATTCGTAGTTTAGTTTCTATGAAGAAAATGCAGGCATTACAGCCATTAATGAAGAAAATTCAAGAAAAACATAAGAATAGCCCGCAAAAAGCAAATCAAGAAATAATGGAGCTTTATAAAGAGCATAAAATTAATCCTTTGGGCGGATGTTTGCCAATGTTATTACAAATGCCGATTTTTGTTGGATTATATCAAGTTTTGTGGCGTTCAGTATCATTTAAAGGCGCTGATTTCTTATGGATTAAAGATTTATCTCTTCCGGATAGGATTTTTATTCTTCCTGCGAGTTTTCCTATAATAGGCAATGAAATTAATATTTTGCCTATTTTAATGATTTTTATTATGTTTTATCAACAAAAATTGACATCTGCGAATATGGCAAGCTCTGATCCTATGCAAGTTCAACAGCAAAAAATGATGATGTTTATATTTCCTTTAATGTTAGGATTTTTATTTTATCGTTTTGCAAGCGGATTGACTTTGTATTTTACTATGTTTTATTTGCTTTCAACGATTACGCAATTAAAAATATCAAGAGAAACAAAGGTGGCGTAAATTGAAAGAATTTGTTAAAAAAGTATGGGAATTTGAAGGATCTGATATTGAAGAAGCTGTTGAAAAGGCGTTAGATTTTTTAAAAGTTTCCAGGGATGAAATTATTGTAAAAATTGTCTGCGAAGAAAAAAAAGGTCTTTTTGGCATGGTCGGCGGAAAATTAGCAAAAATTAAAGTTTCTTTAAAGCCGCAAAAAAATAATAACATTTCTTGATTTTTCTCAAAAAAACTGTATAAATAAGATGTATTATAAATTTTAATGTTTTACGTGAAACATAATATTGATGTTTCACGTGAAACAATGTTTTAAACATCATTTCTTATGGTAAAAATTATAGCTATTTGCAATCAAAAAGGTGGGACCGGTAAAACGACCACAACTGTTAATCTTTCCGCGGCTTTAGCTGAACTAAATAAAAAAGTTTTAATTGTTGATGCGGATCCGCAAGGTAACGCAACAAGCGGCGTTGGCGTTAATAAAAATGAATTAAAGAAATCTGTGTATGAAGTTTTACTTCACCGCGCAACAGCTCAAGAAACAATAATTCCATCCGTTTATCCAAATCTCGATATTATTCCTTGTAATATTCATTTAACCGGCGCTGAAATTGAATTAGTTGGCGCGATTTCACGCGAAACTCGTTTGAAAAAAGCTCTTGAGCCAATACAAAATAATTATGATTTTATTTTTATTGATTCTCCGCCGTCATTAGGTTTATTAACATTAAATTCTTTAGTGGCTTGCCAATCGATATTGATTCCTATTCAATGTGAATTTTACGCGCTTGAAGGCGTTTCACAACTTCTTAATACTTTTAAATTAGTCAAAGAAGGATTGAATGAATATTTAAAAATAGAAGGCGTTTTATTAACGATGGCGGATTATAGAACCAATTTAACAAATGAAGTTATTAATGAAATAAAGGCGTATTTTAAAGACCAGGTTTATAAATCAGTTATTCCTCGAAATATTCGTTTAAGTGAAGCACCAAGTCATGGTAAGCCGATTACTTTATATGATCCAACATCAATAGGAGCTAAAAAATATAAAGAATTAGCTTATGAAATTTTAGGAATAAAATATGAAGATTTACATAAGCCATTGTAAATAAACAATTTACAACAATAATTTGGAGATAAATATGGAAAAACATGCGTTAGGAAAAGGTTTATCCGCGCTTATTCCTGAAAAGGAAAAAATATCTGAACCAAGCCAAAAAAATATTTTTTTTCTAAAAACAAATGATATTCAAGATAATTCAAAACAGCCGCGAACAAAATATGACCAAGATCGTTTAGAGGCGCTTAAAAAATCTATTGAAGAAAAAGGGATTTTACAGCCGATTTTAGTGCGTCCGAAAAATGGCGGTTATGAAGTGATTGCCGGCGAGCGTCGTTTAAAAGCCGCGCGCGCGTTACATTTAGAACAAGTGCCGGTTATTATTAAAGATGTTTCCGACCAGGAAGCTTTTGTCATCGCGCTGATTGAAAATATTCAGCGGGAAGAATTAAACCCGATAGAAGAAGCGCAAGGATATGAAAAGTTGATGAATGAATTTCAATACACGCAGGAAGCCATCGCGAAATCTGTTGGTAAAGATCGTTCGACGATTACCAATTTATTGCGTTTATTAAAATTATCTGATGTGATGAAAAAAGCTGTTTCAGAAGGAAAAATATCCGTTGGGCACGCGCGCACGTTATTAAGTGTGGAATCTGATGTGGAGCGCAACATGCTTTTTGAAATCCTTTTGCGTAAAGAAATGTCCGTGCGTGAGCTGGAAAATGTGATTCAGCTCAAAGGCAAAGGATTTTCTCGGCGGGAAAAGAAACAAAAAACAAAATCGAATGAAATTCTTTTGATAGAAGAAAGTTTGCAGAAATTTTTAGGAACAAAAGTGCGTATTGAGGGAAAGAAAAAAAGAGGGAAAATTGTTATTGATTTTTATTCGTTGGAAGATTTAGACAGAATCATCCGCGTGATGATTAAAAAGGACAATCTATGATAAAAGGTATGACGGGTTTTGGAAGCGTTGAGATTTCCACGAAAACAATTAAAGCGGTGATTGAAATCAAAAGCGTGAATCATCGTTATTTGGACGTGAATTATTATCTGCCGATTGGCTGGGCATCAAATGAAGAGAAAATCCGCCAGATGATTCAGAAAATGATCGCGCGCGGACGCATTACGGTTTCGGTTAAAGTTTCCCAGAGATCGTCGGAAAATGTGTCTCTTAATAAAGGCGTTGTGCGGAAATATTTAAAATATGCCAAAGATATTAGTAAAGAATTTGGTCTTAAATATGATGTGGGCATTGCGGATGTCATTAAATTGCCAGGTGTTTTTGAAAATAAAGAAGAATTGATTACTCCTGAAGTCTTGTGGCCGCAAATTGAAAATGGCATTCAGCAGGCGATTGTGAGTTTATTAAATATGCGTAAGCGTGAAGGAAAAAGTTTAGCGTGCGATTTAACCGTTCAGATGAATAAAATGACCAACGCGTTAAGGCAGATCAAAAAACGCAGTGATGAGGTTTTAAAAGAAAAAAAGGCGCAATTACCGTCGGATGAATATAAATCGTTTGAGAAAGGCGTGGATATTCATGAAGAGATTTCACGCATGTTTCATCATATTCAAGAGATGAAAATGCTTTTAAAAAGCGATGTAGCCGTCGGAAAGAAAATTGATTTTGTGGCGCAGGAAATGCAGCGCGAAACAAACACGATGGGCTCTAAGCTTCAGGATAAAATTGTGACATCCCATGTTATTGCGCTAAAAAGCAAAATTGAAAAAATCCGCGAACAAGCCCAAAATATTGAATAGATGAAAAAAACTCCATTGTCTTTGAAGGGAAAAGTTTTTATTCTTTCTGGTCCGTCGGGCTCTGGCAAAACAACGTTATATCAAAAACTTCTTCACGATAAAAAATTTAAAAATATATTAAAGCGTTCTGTTTCTGTCACGACGAGAAATCCGCGTGTGGGCGAAAAAGACGGACGTGATTATTTTTTTATCAGCAAAAAACAATTTTTAGCAAAAAAGAAAAAAGGTGATTTTTTAGAAAGCATGAAAGTGTTCGATCATTATTACGGAACACCAAAAAAATACGTCGAGAATTTGCTAAAAAAAGGAAAAAGTGTTTTATTAGCCATTGATGTCAAAGGCGCGAAAGTTGTTTTTAAAAAAATGCCCCAAGCAGTTGGTATTTTTGTCAAAACGCCCTCTTTGAAAGAATTAAAAAAACGGCTGGCTCTGCGTGGTACAGAAAACAAAAAGATTTTCAATCTTCGATTCAAAACCGCTGTCAAAGAACTCAGAGAATCCAAACATTACCGTTATTGTATTGTGAATGATAATCTCGCCAAGTGTTATCAAAATCTACGATCTATTATCATTTCAGAATTGTCTTGTTAAAATTTTTCCATATAATATCCTGAAAAATTAGAATTTTTGTAGGTAAAATTTTCATCGCTCATCAAGCTTATATTCTTCGCTTTGCTCATCCATAAGTTTGGATCTTAGGAAGAAAGCGTTTTCATAAAATCATACTTTTTGCGTCTCAAGACCTTGTTTTTTTCCTTATAAATATTATATACTTAGAGTAGGTTTTTATTGTTCTTTAGAAAATTTTGTGACAAAGGCAAACTAGCTGAAAAGCTGGGACGCAAAGCTAAAGGATCCTAAGATTGGGATAGCCTGGCTACCGAAAAAATATGTATATTTCAGGCCTATTCCCATTTTAAGGAATAGGCTTTTGTTTTTTGGTGTTTTGGCGCCAAAAAACATCCCAAGTAATTCAAAATATTTTTTGGATTACTGTGGGATTTCCACAAGAGTTTTTAAAAATTTGCTTTTTAGCGTATTGATCGAATGTAGGCGCTGTTAAAAAAGATTTTTGTAAAAGGGGGCAGATATGGGCAATAAATATTTTAAGAAATTTTTCAAAAAAACCATTATTTGGTTTATGCTTTTTGTTTTTAGTTTTTCTTATGTGATTCCGCCAGCTTCAGCGCAAGTGGCATTTTTACCTAAGCCAGGAACCATGATCACATTAAGTCCGTCTTTTATGCCGGCTTTGATGAGCGGGATTACGGTGCATCCGGAAAATGGCCTTCGTTTTGATTTTATTATGGATAAAGGTGATGCCGGATTATCCGGCGAGGCGTTAAAAGGCGAATATGAAAAAATGATTAAATATTTTTTGGCCGCGTTAACAATTCCTGAAGAAAATCTCTGGGTCAACTTATCGCCGTATGAAAAAAATCGTATTATTTCTGAAGATTTCGGCACCACTGAAATGGGGCGCGATCTTTTAGCCCAAGATTATTTGTTGAAACAAATCACGTCTTCTTTGATTTATCCAGAATCTGGTTTGGGAAAAAAGTTCTGGGATAAAGTTTATAAAAAAGCGTATGACCTTTTTGGATTAAGCGATATTCCGGTGGATACTTTTAATAAGGTATGGATTGTCCCGGATATCGCTTTGATTTTTGAAAAAGATAATACCGCACTTATCATTGACAGCCGTTTAAAAGTGATGCTCGAGGATGATTACGTGGCGCTTCAGCATAATTCTTTAACTGATCAGATGAAAACGCGCGATTTATCGTTAAGCGATGCGGATAAATTAAGCAAATTATCGTCGGAAGTGATGCGTGAAGTTATTATTCCGGCTATCGAACAAGAGGTGAATGAAGGAAAAAATTTCGCTCAACTGCGCCAAATTTACAGCGCCATGATTATGGCGACCTGGTATAAAAAAGCTTTAAAAGAAAGTTTGTTGGGAAAAATTTACGCGGATAAAAGCAAGACCAAAGGCGTTGATCTCGACGATAAAACAGTTAATAAAAAGATTTTTAATCAATATGTCGAGGCATTTAAAAAAGGCGTTTACAATTATATTAAGGAAGATTACGACCCGAAAACAAAATCCATTGTGCCAAAGAAATATTTTTCCGGCGGGTTTGATTCAGCGATGTTGACGGAAAAGGTAGCAACCGTTAAAGATCCTAATAGAATTCCTCGAGATTCTAGAGGAAGATTTTTATCGGATACAAAACAAGGAAGGAAACAACGCGTCAGAGGAGATTTTAAAGAGCCTTCAGCAACAAGAAATGCCTCTGTCAAGCCTGTTTGGGACGGAAATAAAAATCCAAATTTAATACCAAAAGAAGCTGATCCTTTTTCAAAAATGACAAGAACACAAACGATAAGTAAGGCGATTACAAAAACAATAAACAACATAGTAAAGGGAAAATTAGGATATGATGAGAATGATACACGCCATGTTCTTGTAGAATTAGGCATTGTTGATGAATTAGAAAAATTGGGATATTTTTCTAGAAACCAGGCCTTAATAATTAAAACATCAGTTGCTAATCATGATTACGGAAAATCCAGCAATATTAAGCAATATATTGCTGAAAATAAAACACAAATCATAGAAACATTAAACACATTTGGCAGATATTTAGGCTATGATCGATATACGCGGTCTTTCTTAGCAGAAGAAGGTTATAATTGGATTGAAAAAAATCAATCACATCCTTTAATGATAATTTTAGCTCATGCTGTTACAGGATTTCCAGAAATTAAAAAACAATTTATGAACGTAGGATTTGCAAGCGAAGAAGCTGAAGCTTTTGCTTTGATGACCTGTTTGCATCATTCAGGATATCCTATTAGTTATGTAGAAGATAATCTTTTGTCTGTGCCTGAAAAGTTGCAGTCATTATTTTTAATTACACAAAATAAACCTAAGCTTTTGAAGCCTAAAAATGAAATGACAAACAAAGAAATACTTGAAAGACAGCGTGAGCTTAATAGGCGGTCAGATATTTTACGATTTAAAATGGTTCCTACAATAGCGAAGAAATTAAATATGCCCATAGATGTTGTTAAAACTATTATTGGTACTTTATATGGGGTTGATAGAATATCTCCAGCGTCTTTTTCAGAATTGCCAAAAAAATATTCACTTGTTATTACAAATTTCCCATGGAAAAAAGGAACGGATATTACAATAAATGAAGTATTTTCGAGAGTAATAGAAAATTTATCAGAAGAAAATGAAGCCGCTCAAAATACGGCGGATCATATTGGTAATAGGCGTCTTAAAGAGATGATACACAGTGTAGGCTTAGGCAGAGTAACTGAAATTGGCGATTTTCAAAAAGCCACACTTGATTACGTTGCGCAAAATAATATTAAAGGTAAGGCATTATTTGGTTTTTCAGGTAAGCTGGGTGATTTAGAAAACGATATAACAATTGTTACTCAAGCTTTATCTAAACCATTTATGGATGATTCATCAAGAAAATATTTAGAACATATTAATTTATATTTATCATCAGTAAAAAACAGTTATTCGTTACAGAAAGTTTTAGATCAACCTGGCGATAATGCTGTTATCGCACAACAGCCAACAATAACACAAGACAAAGTTGGTGGTATTGACCTTAATCCGGCGAATTTGAATATGCAGATTAAACGTGATGGCAATGGCGTGGTTTTGCCGCTCGAAATGCAGGATGTGGAAAATATTCAAGTAGAAGGTTTTGTGCCGGTTATTATTGAGATTGTACCTATAACGACGTTGCCGATTTTAACAGAATTGTTTAAAGAAGGCCCGAACGTCACTTGATGTTTTACGTGTTTTTATAGGCATTTCTCATTTGATAACTATGAGATTGTTTTTTTCTCGCCCGAATAAGTCTTTTGACAAGCCTAATAATATATGATATATATTATCCCTATTTATATTTAATCAATAATATAACATTTATTTTTAAAAAGGGGCGTATGGACTATCAATCATTAGAAAATCTTTTACCCAAAGCAAACGGTAGTGTTTATAAATTAGTAAGACTTGCGGCTTCAAGGGCTTTGGAGCTTTCTGAAGGGAAACGAAGTTTAGTTCCGTCGACGCCAACAGATGCCTTGACATCGGTGGCTTTAAAAGAAATTGCGATAGGGCGCGTTGTAGCTAAAGAATCAAGCGACCAATTAGCAGAGTCCACCGAAGAAGAAACAACCTCTAAAGAAACCGAATCGTGAATAAATTAAGACATATTATTTTGGGAGTGACAGGAAGTATTGCGGCATATAAAGCCGCGGAATTAGTGCGGCTTTTTATGAAAAAAAGGTATAAGGTTTCCGTCGTGATGACGCAAGAGGCGAAAAAATTTATTACGCCGTTGACGTTATCGCGTTTATCTCAAAATAAAGTTTATCAGGATATGTTTGAAAATGATGGTAGTTCATGGGATATAGAGCATGTGGATTTGGCTCAAAGTGCGGATGCGGTTGTGATTGCGCCGGCAACAGCGAATGTGATTTCAAAAATAGCGTGCGGGTTAGCAGATGATCTTTTAACGTGTATTACATTGGCCACAAAAGCGAAAATTGTTATAGCTCCGGCAATGAATGAAGGGATGTATACGAATAAAATTTTTCAAGAGAATGTAAAAAAGTTAGAGAAAAATGGAATAAAATTTGTTGGTCCAGTAAAAGGCGATTTAGCGTGCGGCACAAAAGGTGTCGGTCATATTGCGTCGGAAGAAGAAATTGTAAAAGAAGTTGAGCGTTCTTTTAAATAATTAACGGCGCAGAGTTCTTAAAAGGACAATGCTTAAAAGAATATTTTTTATATGGCGTGGTAGCCCCTAAAGGGACAACGCTCAAAAGAATATTTTTTATATGGCGTGGTAGCCAAGAGGTTAGGCAGAGGTCTGCAAAACCTTTTACACCGGTTCGATTCCGGTCCACGCCTTAAATGAGAACATAATTTATGGAGCCAAAGGCGAACATAAATTATATGTTCGAATTTACTTCGACGAAGTCGAAGCGTAATAGATATATTTTTTTAAAACCTTAGCGGCGTAAATGATACGTGCGAATTGGATCTTGACGCAGTCAGGATAATAATAAAATTTTTTGGTATCGTTAGCGAACATAAATTATATGTTCGAATTTACTTCGACGAACTCGAAGCGTAATGAATATATTTTGTTTGAGTGCGATGAAAGTTAGCATAACAATAGGGTTTTTAGGGTTAGTTTTAAAATATAAATTTCGGTTCTTTTAAAAAATATTTGCCATTGGGTCCCCTTTGGGGATCCAATTCGAAAAAATGTATGAATCATTGGGTCCCCTTTGGGGATCCAATTCGAAAAAATGTATGAATCATTGGGCCCCCTTTGGGGGTCCAATTCGCGCATTAAATTTATGTTCGCCGTTTCGGCTCCATAAATTTAGCGCTCATTGGGCAAGTGGTGGAATGGCATACACGCAGGACTTAAAATCCTGTGGCTGCAAGGCCGTGAGGGTTCGACTCCCTCCTTGCCCATAGTTTTTTAGGGCTCATAGCTCAGTTGGTTAGAGCGCTTCCTTGACATGGAAGAGGTCTGAGGTTCGAGTCCTCATGAGCCCACCAGAAATTTTCGGATACGAGCTTTAAGAGGTCTCTTCGTTTTCCTACAATAGAAAATCAGAAAAGGAAACGAAGTTTGGCTTCCATTATTTTTGTTAGGAACGCCAAAAGGTTCGAGTCCTCATGAGCCCACCAGAAATTTTTGGATACGGGACATATGACAGGTTCTTCGTTTTTTGAGAAAAGATTTAAATGAAAAACGAAATGAGATCACCAAAAGTTTTAGATACGGGAATATTAAAAAGGGTGGTTTTTATGAATAAAAAAATTATTAAAATGTTACTTATAATGTGTCTTTTCTTTTATGGTTGTGCAAGTGTTTACCACGAAGAACAACTGATAGGAGAAACTTCTAATAGGCGTTTTGTGATTTTAAGAGAACATGTGTCTGTTAAAGTTGCTAATGAATATCGAGAAAAATATAATGCGGAAGTTTTTTATACGCCCCCTCAAGGGATCATCTCTGATCTGACCGCGAATTCTTTTCGTTCCACGATAGGGCCTACGAAAGCGATGAAAGGATTGATCAGCCAAATTAAAAGCATGAATCGTCGATTAGGCCAATGGGAATTATTTGTCCCTGAATTCGCGCAGTCTTATTTCCTTACCGCTATCAGACGCATAGAAGACGACGGCCTTTTAAACGCGCGCGGCACTGTTTATTTGTTGGGCGTTATAGAGAATAAAGCTATTGAACGTGAATTATATCGATTGTCCGTTGGAAATTTCAAAGCAAAATATCTTCCTTGAAGAATATGACTATGACACCCCTGATTTTTGATTTACAAACAATACGGCATAGCTGTTCGCATATTATGGCGCAAGCAGTTAAAGAGTTGTGGCCGGATGTTAAAGTTGCGATAGGTCCTGCTATTGACGACGGTTTTTATTATGATTTTGATAAAAAAGAACCGTTTCTTGATGAGGATTTAAAACTTATTGAGAAAGCTATGCAGAAAATCATTAATAAAAATTTGCCTATTGTGCAAAGTTTTATGAAGAAGGCGGAAGCGATAAAATTTTTTAATGCACAAGGTGAAAAATATAAAGTTGAATTAGTTGAAAATTTGGAAGATGAAAATGTGTCTATTTATACCACGGGCGATAATGCGTTTGTGGATTTATGTAAAGGCCCGCATGTGTCTTATACGGGCGAGATAAAAGCGTTTAAATTATTGTCTGTGGCTGGCGCCTATTGGCGTGGTGATGAAAAGCGTGAAAGTTTGCAGAGGATTTACGGCACGTGTTTTGCAACAAAAGAAGAATTGCAAAAATATTTGACCGTGTTAGAAGAAGCGAAAAAACGCGATCATCGTGTTTTGGGAAAACAATTAGACCTTTTTAATTTTTATCATGAAACCGCCGGCGGCGGGCTCGTGTTTTATCATACCAACGGCGCGATTGTCCGGAAGATTATTGAAGATTATATTTATGCTCAAAATATTCGTCGAGGGTATCAACCGGTTATCACGCCCCATGTGTTAAAAGGAAAATTGTGGCAACAAAGCGGGCATATGGGTTATTATCGTGACAATATGTATTTTTTAGAGATTGATAACGAAGAATTCGCGGTTAAGCCGATGAATTGCCCGGGTCATATGCTTATTTATAATTCTTCGATGCATTCTTATCGGGAGATGCCGTTACGCATGGCGGAATTAGGAACAGTTTATCGTTATGAAAAAGCCGGCGTTCTTCATGGGCTTTTACGCGTGCGCGGGTTTACGCAAGATGACGCGCATATTTTCTGTCGAGAAGATCAAGTCAAAGAAGAAATCAAAGGCGTTATTGATTATGTTTTTGATGTGATGAAAGATTTTGGTTTTAAAAATATTGATATTGAATTAAGCACGCGGCCGGAAAAATTTATTGGAAAAGTCGATAATTGGGATTTAGCGACACAAGCTTTACAAGAAGCCTTGAAGGAAAAAAATTTGGTTTATACTGTTCATGAGGGAGAGGGCGCCTTTTACGGACCAAAAATAGATTTTAAATTGCGGGATGCCTTAAATCGTTTATGGCAATGCTCGACGATACAATGTGACTTCGCGCTTCCCGAACGTTTTGATTTAAAATATATAGCGGAGGATGGAACGGCGAAGCGTCCGATTATGATTCATCGTGCGATTTTTGGAAGCATTGAGCGTTTTTTCGGAACTTTGATTGAACATTATGGCGGCGCGTTTCCGTCATGGCTGGCGCCTGTGCAGGTAGCGATTATTCCGATAAAAGATACGCATTATAATTATGCAATAAAAATAAAACAAGATTTACAAAATAATAATGTGCGGGTTATAATGGATGATAGAAATGAAAGTTTGAATAAACGCATTCGGGAAAATACCGTTAAGAAAATTCCTTATATTTTAGTCGTGGGCGATAAAGAAGCCCAAGAACAAACCGTAGCAGTTAGGAAATATTCTGCACAAGGAGAACAAAAAATAATTTCTTTTGAACAGTTTATCCAGGATTTAGATCAAGAGATTAAGAATAAACAATTTTAACAGGAGGTGTCGCCATTCAAAAGTATGTCCGTATAAACGAAAAAATTCGAGCTTCTGAAGTTCGAGTGATTGGTCCCGAAGGGGAGCAATTAGGTGTTGTGGGTATTCGTCGCGCTATTGATTTGGCTGTTGAAAATGAATTGGACCTTGTCGAAATTTCTCCGACAGCAAAACCGCCGGTTTGTCGTATTATGGATTTCAGCAAATATAAATATGATCAGGAGAAAAAAGAGCGACGGATTAAGAAAAATCAGCATGTGGTCCATTTAAAACAGATTCGTTTAAAGCCGCATATTGGAGAAGGCGATTATCAGGTGAAGCTGCGCCAGATTATCGGATTTTTAGAGAAAAAAGATAAAGTGAAAGTGAATATGTTTTATCGTGGCCGTGAAATGATGCATCAGGAATTAGGTCGAGAAATTCTTGAACGCGTTTTAAAAGATACGGCTATGTATGGGACGCCAGAAAAAGCACCAGCCATGGAAGGAAAGGTTTTATATGTGGTTTTAATTCCAACGGCTGTTAAGATGTTAAAAGAAAGGAATGAGAACGATGCCGAAATTGAAAACGAATAAATCAGCGGCCAAGCGTTTTAAAATTACCAAATCGGGTAAATTAAAAAAACGCGCGGCAGGTCGCCAACATGTGTTGGGTAAAAAATCAAGAAAACGAAAAAGACAGTTGCGACGAGCGGGATATGTGTCAGCGGCTGATGCAAAGAAGATAAGGAGGCTGTTGCCGTATGGTTAGAGTAAGAACAAACGTCGCCAGGCATAAAAGAGTCAAGCGCGTTTTAAAACAGACAAAAGGACAATTTGGCCATCGAAGCCGACGTTATAAACAAGCGCGTAAATCCTTAATGCGCGGATTGGTTTATCATTATCGCGATAGAAAAGTGAAAAAACGCCAATTTAGAAATATTTGGGTCTTGCGTATTAATGCGGCGTGTCGAGAAGTGGGTATGACATATAGCCGTTTTATGAGCGGGCTTAAAAAAGCTAAGGTTGTGATGAATCGTAAAATGCTTTCTGAATTAGCGACGAATGCGCCAGACGCGTTTAATAAATTAGTCGCGGTGGCTCAAAAAGCTTTAGCGTAGCGTGCGGATTGTATTAAAATCATTGATATAAAGAATAAGGCTCTTTCTTTTAAACAAGAAGAGCCTCATTTTTTGAAAGAATATGGTTAACAGTTATGAGCAATGATTTCAATTTAGTGACAAAGCGTATTATTCAGGCTATGGATCAGCCCGGCTGTTTTCCTGTTGGCGGATTTTTTAGCGGAAAAATACTTTTAAGGCGTTTTGAGATTACAGAACATTCTCCTATTTTTAGATCCCGTATTGTTGATTTTACCGATGCGGATTTTCCTTGGCCGTTTTCCATTGTGATTTTGATTCGTGACGGGCAAGCGATCATTCCTCAAGGCGATACTGTGATGGAAAAAAACGATATTATTTATGTTCTTTTACCGTCGGAATCTATTGCGGAATTCATTACTTTTATTAACCCTGCGCCTGAAAAATATCATAATATTATGATTGTGGGTTCTGAGAAGATCGCGCCATATATCGTCGAAACATTACGAAATTTAAATAAAAATGTGACGTGGCTTGACGCTGTTGACAGTGAAAATGATAAAAAGTTAAAAGATGTTTTTATCAAAAACGGTATTATATCGACGGATGTTTTTATTGCAATAGCCTGCTCTCTTAGAGATGATTGTGCGGCGCATATTTTTTTGGCTAAGCAACTTGGTGTTAAAATGACGATTCTTCTTATTGCCGGAGAGGAAAAAAGAATGATGGATAATACAACAGGCGCGGATCTTATTATTTTTCAAAATGATTTTGTTGGTAATGCTTTTCAATGTTCTGATGAAGCTGAAGAATGCTTAGCTGTTAAGAAATATTTTTCATCTGATGTGAATATCACAAAAGTTGTTGTTCAAAAAGGCGCTTTAGCAACTAAAACGTTTATTAAGGATTTGGACATTCCAGCGCATTGTTTTTTCGGTGCTGTTAAGCGCAATCAACAGGTTTTTTTAGTGAAAGGCGAGACACGGCTTTACCCGGATGATGAGGTGCTTATTTTTTCACGCGGCGTTTCTTTAGAACAAATACACGGACTTTTTTTTCGAAGAAAATTATTTAGAAAGGCTTTTTAGTTTAGTCTTTGAATATAAAAATTTTTGATGTTATAATGCGACTCTCAGCTATCTTAAGGAGAAGATATTTTTATGTCGTGGAATTTTGAAGAATTACAAAATCAGGCCACCGAAGAATCTAAGGGAATTCGTAATTCTCAAGAATTAGAATCTTTTCGTATTAAATATTTAGGAAAAAAAGGGATTCTTCAGCAGATTTATGCTTCGTTATCGCAAGCATCCTCTGAAGAAAAACCTTTGATCGGTAAAGGTGCGAATGAGTTTAAAATTTATTTGCAGGTCCTTTTAGAAAAAAAACAAAAGGATATTTCATTTTCTTCTCAAGGAATAAAGGATCAGGTTGATATTACGATTCCTGGTGTTTATCAATCTTTAGGCCATAAACATCTTCTGACGCGCACGATTGATGATATTTGCGCGTTATTTCAGAAATTAGGTTTTGTGGTTTATGAAGGGCCTGAAATTGAGTCGGAATTTAATAATTTTGACGCGCTTAATATTCCCCCAGATCATCCTTCGCGCGACGGTTTTGATACTTTTTATGTGGGTAAAAAAGATCCTACTCAAAAAAATAAAAATTTATTATTACGCAGTCAGACTTCTCCGGTGCAAATTCGTGTGATGAAACAATATAAACCGCCGATGGCTGTTTTAGTGCCTGGAAAAGTTTATCGTCCGGATGCAGTTGATGCAAGTCATTCGTTTATGTTTCATCAAATAGAAGGGCTTTTGGTGGACCGTGATGTGAAATTTTCTGATTTGAAAGGATTGTTGGAGGTTTTTTGTAAAAGATTTTTTGGCGCTCAAACCCTTATGCGTTTTCGTCCGCATTTTTTTCCGTTTACTGAACCGTCGGCGGAGGTGGATATTTCTTGGACACACGGTAAGAAAAAATGGTTAGAGATCATGGGTTGCGGTATGGTGCATCCGAATGTCTTTAAGGCCGTTGGATACCCGAAAGGACGTTATACGGGTTTGGCTTTTGGTATGGGCGTTGAACGCATCGCGATGTTAAAATATGGCATTAATGATATACGGACATTTTTTGAAAATGATAATCGTTTTTTAAAACAATTTTAAAAAGAATCTCTTATGAAGATTAGTTTTAATTGGCTAAAAGAATATGTGGCTATTTCTTGTTCGGCGAAAGAGCTGTCTGATAAGCTCACAATGGCAGGATTAGAAGTGGAATCTGTGGCAACGATCAAGGGCGATACGATTTTTGAGATTGAAGTGACGCCAAATCGTCCGGATTGTTTAAATATGTTAGGCATTGCGCGTGAAGTGTCAGCGATTTTTAATAAAAAATTACAATATCCGCGAATGGCGAACATAAAATTTCCTCAAAAGCGTTGCTCTATTTCTATTGAAGATGAAAAAGGCTGTAGCCGTTATATAGGTGCTGTTATTGATCATGTTGCTGTTGGTCCGTCAGCAAAATCTATGCAACAGCATTTGGAATTTGTGGGGTTGCGTCCGATTAGTAATATTGTCGATATTACGAATTTTTGTATGATGGAATACGGCCAGCCATTGCATGCGTTTGATTATGATAAATTGTGCGGTCATAAGATTATTGTGCGACGGGCGAGAAAAAATGAAACAATCGTTACGATTGATAATGTCACGCGCAAGCTTGATGAGTCAATTTTAGTGATTGCGGATCAAGAAAAACCTGTTGCGATCGCCGGTATTATGGGCGGAAAAGCAACAGAGGTGACACCTGAAACAAAAAATATTCTTTTGGAAAGCGCGTTTTTTGATCCGATTCTTATCCGACGAGCTTCGAGGCAGTTAGGACTATCCACAGATTCGTCTTATCGTTTTGAGCGTGGTCTTGATTTTACAACTGTTAAAAAAACTTCTCAAAGGGCTGTAAATCTTATTGTGGAATTAACCGGCGGGCAGATTGTTTCTTATAGTGATTCTTGTGTGTTACGACGGAAAAAAACAGCGCATTCTTTAAAAATTTCTTTGAAAGAGATTAATCATTTTTTGGGCGCTTGTATCACGCAACAAGATTGTGTGGCAATTTTAAAAAAATTAGAGTGTATTGTTTGCGTATTACCGCAGAATGTTTTAAAGGTAACACCGCCGTCTTTTCGTGAAGATATTAAATCTTCTGTTGATATTATGGAGGAAATCGCGCGTATTTATGGATATCAGCATATTCCATCGAGCTTGCCAACTGTCAAGGTGATAAATATTCCTGAGTATACTAAAAGACAACGACGAGAAAATATGCGCGAATTTTTTATTGCGCAAGGATTTAATGAAGTCGTGACTTATGCGATGGTGAGTGAAAAATCGCTTGAATGTTTTCAGCAAAAAGATTTGGCGCCTATTCGCGTTTTAAATCCTTTAAGTCAAGAGCAGGAAATTATGCGTCCGTCGTTGTTGCCGAGTCTTTTGGCTGTTGTTTTATCCAATATGAATAAGAATGAAAAAGATTTACGGTTGTTTGAGATTGGAAAAATATATGGTTTGCAGGAGGAAAAAGACACATTGGCTCTTGTTTTGACAGGCAAAAGATCGTCGGATTGGCGCCAGCTTAAGAAAGAAGATGTTAATTTTTACGATCTTAAAGGTGCGCTGGAACAGGCCTTTGATCGTTTAGGTATTAAGAATATTATTTTTAAAATTTCTGAAAAATCTTTTTTACAAAAAGGCATTCAGTCCGATATTTATTGCGGTTCTCAAAAAATAGGTTATTTAGGAAAAGTGGATTTAGAAGTTTTACAACGCTGGGATATTAAACAAAATTCTGTGTTTTATGCCGAAATATGTTTAGAGCCGCTTTATATTGAGATGTCGGCCCAAGAAAAATTTATACCGCTTTGCGATTATCCCGCGATTATTTATGACATTAGTTTAGCGATCCCAAAAAGTATTTCTTTTGATGAGGTTAAAAAAATTGCATTCGAATATGGCCAAGATATTTTAGCTCAAATTATTTTTAAAGAAGAATATTGTGGCGACAAAATTCCCGAAGGTTATCGGGGCATTATTTTTTCTCTTACTTATCAATCCCGCGCTAAAACATTAACGGAAAGCGAAGTGAGCGTTATTCATGAAGCCATTAATCGGGCGTTAGTGGAACGATTAAACGCTATTAAAAGATAATTTTTCTGTTATAATAATAAATAGATGTTATGAGATTTTTTTGATCTTTGATGATAATTCCCCTGCTGTGTGCGTGAGGGAAAAAAATAAAAAGAACCAACACTTTTTATAAGGGGGCTTAACTTCTAAAAAACCCATCGGGACTTTAGAGATGTCCCCACCTGTTTAACAGGTTCACTTTTATATTTCTCAACGGCATAAGCGGGGGATTTTTATTTCAAAATTTTTTTCATGAAAAAGAAATCACACTCCCCCTCTCAATCTGAAACACTTTTTTCCTCTCAAGAAGAAGTGGCTCGATTAAAAGACGCTCCTTTAAGCGTGCGCATGCGTCCTCAAGAGCTTAAAGATTATGTTGGTCAAAGACATATTTTAGGCGAAGGAAAATTGCTGACACGTGCTATTGAATCCGACCGAATGAGTTCTGTAATTTTGTATGGCCCGCCGGGTTGCGGCAAGACAACGCTCGCGCGATGCATCAGTCATAAAACAAAGAGTTATTTCGAAAGCATTAATGCTGTTTCTTCTAATGTCGATGATTTAAGACGTATTATTGTGGCGAGTCAACAGCGGAAAATAACAACGAATCGTAAAACTATTCTTTTTATTGATGAAATTCATCGGTTTAATAAGGCGCAACAAGATGTTTTGATGCCGGATTTGGAAGAAGGCTATTTGATTTTAATTGGCGCTACTGTTTTTAATCCGTTTTTCTCTTTGATTAGCCCTTTAATTTCCCGTTCGCTTGTTTTTGAATTAAAATCATTAGAAGCTCGAGATATTATGATGATTTTACAGCGCGCGCTTGACGATAAAGAAAAAGGATTGGGAGGATTAAATATTAAAATAGAACAAAACGCTTTAGAATTTTTATCAGAGATATGCGATGGCGATGCGCGGCGGGCTTTAAACGCGCTTGAAATCGGATGCCGCACAACGCCGACGTCATCATCAGGAGAAATCTGTTTTACTCTTTTTGTGGCGCAAGAGTCGATACAAAAGAAACAAGTGGTGTATGATCGTGATGGCGATGCGCATTATGATACGGCGTCTGCTTTTATCAAATCCATGCGAGGCTCGGATCCGGATGCCGCTTTGTATTGGATGGCCAAAATGATTTATGCGGGTGAGGATCCGCGGTTTATTGCCCGACGCATTTGTATTTGCGCGGCAGAAGACGTGGGATTAGCTGATCCGCAAGCTCTGGTGTTAGCAAATGCAGCTTTAGGAGTTTCAGAGTTTATCGGCCTTCCAGAAGCGCGAATTCCTTTAGCGCAAGCGGCTGTGTATGTTGCCTGTGCGCCAAAATCGAATGCGGCATATTTAGGTATTGACAAAGCGTTGGATGATGTTCGCAATAATAAAATGCAAGAAGTGCCTGTTCATTTAAAAGACGCATCTTATCCTGGAGCTAAACAATTAGGTCATCAAAAAGATTATAAATACGCGCATGATTATGAAGGTCATTATGTGAAACAAGATTATTTATCCGTTAAAGCGACTTATTATGAGCCGACAGATATCGGATATGAAAAAAAGATCAAAGAGAGAATGAAAGAGCGTAAGAAATAAAGGCGTTTTTCAAAGTAATAAGTTGGGGTGTTTAATATTTTTTGTTGTTAATTTATTATAAGAATGATAATATAACGTCATCAATGAATTTAGGGAAACAACGAGAAACAAAAGAATCTTTAAGACAAAAAGCTTTAACGCTTTTAAGAAATCAGAAGGAGGACGATCGATTAGAAAAGAGCCGCGTGATTCAACAGA
>Ga0116156_10000827_pt1 | contig 31887 bp, 28 predicted proteins | sample AD_UKC045_MetaG_FD_89891 | JGI IMG/M metagenome (GOLD analysis project Ga0116156, IMG submission 89891) | Active sludge microbial communities of municipal wastewater-treating anaerobic digesters from USA - AD_UKC045_MetaG | ecosystem: Engineered > Bioreactor > Anaerobic > Digestate | place: USA...
GAATTTTTAGATTTTTTTTAGAATTATTTTTGAACGGAACGGTATTTTTGTTTTAAAAAAATGATTTCTGTGGGAAAAGAGAAAAAATGACATTAAAATTCCGTTAGCGCGAAAAGTTTTTTTATAGCTTTTTCAGAAAAGTTGAATTTTCATTGATTTTCCAAGGATTTTTTACTTGATTTAGCGCGAAAAGTTTATAGGTTTAAACTTGCTCTTCGCGGTTGTGTATGATGAGAACGCAGTCTAAAAAAATCCTTTTTGGGTTTTACGTACGGCTCCGCCGGCGCAATAAAAGTATCAAATCCGCATAAATTTGATATTCGCCCCTTATCCGGCGCCGATAATAACGTATTTTTAAAACTAATTTTTCGGATTCAAGCCGCGCTCTTCATTTGAGCCTGGTATAATATTATCAAGAAGCAAAGCGCATATGGCGCCGACGCCCATAGGCGTTGATAAAATCGCTCCTATTATATCCCAGCATATTTTGCCAACTCCGTTTTCGCCGAGCAAACAAGCGTTGGTTTTGTAATAATCAGGCATCCATTTGCCCACGCCAAGTCCCATTATGAACGCGAATCCGATTATCATAAGATTCCGCTGGGATTTCAAATCGCATTTTGAAAGAACCTGTATGCCGAGAGCTCCTATAACTCCGAATAAAGCTATATAAGCTCCGCCTATGATCGGAGAAGGCATTGTAGCTATTAAAGCTCCCAACTTTGAAAAAAAACTCAAGCATATTAAAATGACTGCGGCTATTAAAACCACATATCTTGAAGCGACTTTTGTTATATTTATCAAACCGATATTTTCAGTATAACTTGTAGTTGCAGCTCCGCCAAACAATCCGTTTATAACGCAGCCGAGACCTTCCGCGCCTATTCCTTTGCTTATGGTTTTAGGTTCGGGATCTTTTAATCCCGCCGCGTAAGAAACCGAATGATAGTCTCCGATTGATTCTATTATCGACGCTAAAAAAGCGGCTAATACGGCAAAAATCGCGCTCGGATTAAAATGAGGTCTTCCATATGGAAACAAAACAGGCATTCTAAACCAGTCCGAATTCTTCACGGCGTCCAAATTCACGTATGCCGGATGTCCCTGCTCAAAAACGTTTAACGCCGAAAGAATAAGGCAAATTACATACGAAATTATGATAGACAGCAGGACAGGAAACAATCTGGTTTTTCCTTTTGCTATAAGCGAAAAGAAAAAAATTAAAGCTACTACAAGCAAAGATACCGGCCAGTATTTTGCCGCGTTCGAACCTACGGCAATATCGAATAAACTGAATCCTATCAGCATTATAGTGGGTCCAATAACTACGGGCGTTATTATTTTTTTTAGTCTTCCCACGAATCCGGTATAACCTAAAACCGTTTCAATTAGACCTCCGGCGATTAATGCTCCGGCAAGCGCCTGCATTATTTCCGCGCCGCCCCCGCCGCAAGTTTTAACAATAGCTATTATCGCGAAAAACGGAGTTAAAAAAGCAAAACTCGAACCTTGAATTATCGGAAGTCCGGAACCGGCGTATAACTGTAGAAGCGTGGCTATTCCCATTCCAAGATATACGTTGCCGACAAAATTTGCCATAGCCGCGTTATCGTTTCCAAATATGGCGCCGCCCAATATCAACGGAACAAGGGTAGTCGCTCCAAATAAAGTGAACACGTGCTGCATTCCGAGCAAAACGGCAAGACCGAATTTCGGTTTGTCATTAATTCCATAAATGATATTATTACTGCCCATAATAATTCCTCCGGATACAATGGAAAAATCTAAAACTAAAATTCAAAAATCACAATGTTAGAATAATATCGGGTTTTACCTGGCCTCTGAACCAAATCATTTGACGTTTAGCATATCTTCTTGTGAACATTTTTATATTTTCTATAGTTTGAGGCAATTCTTGTTTTTTATCCAAATATTCAATAATATCTTTATATCCGAGTCCTTCAAACGCAGGACAATTTTTTTGAAATCCCATATTCAAAATGTTTTGAGTTTCTTCTATCCAGCCGTTTTTTATCATTTTTTCAGCCCTGCAATTGATTCTATTATACAAATCTTTTCTGTCTCTTTCCATAATAAAATAAAAAGGTTTGAACTCTGTCGCCGGACTTGTCGCGGTTTTTAATTTCGAAATAGATTCGCCGGTAGTTTCAAAAACCTCGATAGCTCTTACAATTCTTTTTTTATCGTTAATATTTATTTTAACGCAAGACTCGGGATCAATTTTGTTTAGATAATCAAACAATTCGGAATTGGATTTTTTTTCAAGGGCGCGCCGCAAATCATCGTTTTTTTCGGGACATTCAAACATCCCGTCAAACAACGCCTTAATATAAAGTCCGGTTCCGCCGACAATAACCGGCAGCCGCTTTTTACAAAATATTTCCGAAATATAGAGCGAAGCGGTTTCGGCGAATTGCGCGGCGGAATACCGCTCGTCCGGATTAATGACGCTTATAAGTTTATGAGAAATTTTTTTCAGAATATCAACCGAAGGTTTGGCTGTTCCGATATCAAGATATTTATAAATCTGCCGCGAATCGGCTGATATTATTTCTATTTCAAATCTTTCCGCCAGCGAATATGCCAAATCCGATTTTCCTGAAGCGGTAGGTCCGGCAATTACCGGAATCCTTTTATTATCCATGCAAAATTTAATCGTTTCAATTATTTTTTTCAAAAGTTTTCCGAAAATTTATTATTGAGTTCAACAATCAAATCTTCTACAAGCATAGCGTAACCAAGCTGTTTAATAGACATACAGGCTATAAGACGGGTTTCCGTTTTTTCCTTTTCGCTCGACGCCAGAACGTATAAAAAATCTATATCCTCGTTATTATAAATTGCGTTATCAGGATTATTCGAACTGCTGTTTCCGATTTGTCCAAGAGCCCAGACGCTTTTTTCTCTTACCGGAAGAAACGGAGAATTTTTTATTAAATTAATAACGATACTTTTTAAATCCGTAATTTTTTGGGTTCCGATTACCGCGACGATTTCAGTAAGAACCTGTTTGGAATTAACAAAATTGAAAATAATTTTCTTTACCGCTGAGCTCCCAAGCGGAACGTTATTTTGTCTGACAGTTTTCAAGATTTCCAAAACTTCATTTTCATTTTTATTGTTCGTCAAAACAGTGCCCGTTATAACGCTTTCAATTTCTAACGACAATTCTTTGGGTTTGAACGGTTTTATTATAAATTTTTCCGCGCCAATATTTAATGCTTTGTTAATATCTTCCTCGTTGGATTTTCCGGAAAGCATAATAACTGGTATTCTACTTGTATCCGGATTATTTTTTAATCTTTTCAACACCTCAATCCCGTCCATATCCGGCATCATTATATCAAGCAAAATTATATCGGGGTTTTCCGAACAAGCCAGCGACAAGCCGTCTTTTCCATTCGCGGCTTTGATATAATTAAATCCTTGTTCGTTGAAAATATGAGAAAGCAGAATATGATTGTATTGCTGATCGTCTATAACGAGAATTTTTTTAACCAACTGAAAACTCCGAATTAATTGATTTTAACAGCTTAAACGATTTCAAATCGTTATGATTAATATTCATTATAAACAATTCTATAAAATTTTCAAGTTTTTTTTGAAATCCGGAACCGTTTTCGGATTCAAAAAAACCGCTGAAATTATCAGATTTTAAAATCTCCGTCAGTTTATTGTAGTATCGCAGGAAATCGTTTCCAAAAACAAAGTCTTTGCCGCTCTTCGTAAAACAGAGTTTTTTTTCTCCGCCCGAACCGGCGCTTTTTCCGGACGATAATCCGCAATTCGCGCAATAAATATTATTTTCCAAAAAACTAAAATAAGCGTCGTTTGTAATCGGTTCGCAACAGTTTCCGCAGTCTGCGATTTCAGGAATATAACCGAGTTTGTGGAGAGTATAAAATCTAAAAAGATTTATTTTTAAAACGGATTCGCAATTTTCCATGCCAAAAAAATCAACGGTATTCTCATAATAACCTTTAATTCTCATTTTTTCAGGCAATAATCCCGAAATGAAATTTGTCAAATAAGAAATACAATTTAATCCGTCCATAGAATTTCTTAATTCGGAAAAATCGCGGATAATCTCAGCTTCCGATAAAATTAAACTTCCGGATTCTTTTGACAGATAAACGGTTCCGTCGCATACATATCCGGGGTTATTCAGTTTTGAAAACCTGCTTTTAGGTTTGCCGGTTCCGTTTATTCTTATTGATATTTTTCCGTTAAGCCTCGACAAAACATTAACAGAATACAACGAATCTTTTATTTTATGGGAATTTAGAGTTATAAATTTTATCTTATAATAACCCATAATTTAAAAAGGCATATCGCAGCCTGATTTCTGCATTCCGGCTCCGCTATTTTCCTGAACGCTTTGACGCGCGCAATCAATATGCGAATAAAATGAAGCGTTATACGACGATGTTGTATATTTATATAATTCCTTATCTCTTATATGTCTGCCGCAATTCGCGCAAAGTTTGAGTTTTGAACCGAATTTATTTTCTATCACATCCCTGTGAACAACTGCTTTCATCAAATCTTCGTAAAGTTTGCAATGCGATTTGCAGTATTTCAAACGGTTTTTTAAATCCGCTTTTATAAAATTTATGCAGAAACTATTCAGCATCCTGTATCCGGAATTTTTATCTTTCATAATGATTTTGGCGAAAAAATCGACGTATTCCGGCATGCCGAACGATTTTAGATGATTCATAAAATCGTCTTCGATTAAATCTTGAAGTTTGCCTTCGACTCTGCCGCGAATCACGACGTATCCTTTATCCACAAGATGCAGAGCGGATTTATCGAATAAATTGCTTTGACATAAAAATACGGACACAATGTCATGTTCGGAAAAATACGCGATTATTTCTTCGACGCATTTCAAAACTTTTATCTGCATTTCAATCTGTTTGTCGTTATATTCGTCAGGCGATATAATACATCCTTTATATTTATCAATACCGTCCGCAAATCCGGCGATAATCATTCCACCAACAAAATTGCCGGAACCGGCGTCGTCGATTACAATTTCAATTTTTTGTTTTTTCTTTTTACCGGCGTTTTTTTTAGCCATTTATTTTATTTCCTTTCTATACGTTAAATCTAAAATTAATTATTTCTCCGTCTTTCACTATATATTCTTTGCCTTCAAGTCTTAATTTTCCCTCGTTTTTAATTTTCAGCATATTGCCTGAATAACTGAAAAATAACTCGCTGTCCAAAATCTCGGCTCTTATAAATCCTCTTTGAATGTCAGTGTGAATTTTTCCGGCGGCTTTCAACGCCGAGGTATCCTTTCTTATTGTCCAAGCTTTGACTTCGTCGGGTCCAACCGTAAAAAAAGAAATTAATCCCATCATTTCATATACTTTTGAAACAAACCTGTCTACTACCGGTTCGCTTAATCCATAATCTTTCAAGAACTCTAATTTTTCGGCGTCCGTTTCAAACTGAGATATTTCAAACTCGATTTTAGCGTTTAAACTCAAATAATTAATCCCTTTTTCTTCCGCGTATAATTCAATTTGTTTAATTTCATTCTTATCAGGATTATCGCCAGTATTTAAAACAAGCATAATGCGATTTTGCGTTAAAAACTTAAATCCGGATAATTGAGACGTTTCATCTTCCGTAAGATTCATATTAAAAACAGTATTGTTATTTTGAAGATTATCGTAACATCTTGAAATAATCTCCAACTCTTTTGATTTGGAAGTTTCTTTTTTCAAACGTTCAATTTTTTTCTCCGCTGAAATCAAATCCAAAAAACACATTTCTTCGATGATAGTTTTAAAATCTTTGAACGGCTCGATTTTTTCTTTAAAATATGGAGCATTAGAATCGTCGAAAGCCCTGACGACTAAAACCGTCACTTCGGATTTTTGAATATTTTCAATAGTATTTCTTGTAAATATTGTATTTTCCTTGCCGAATTCCGATACCGGCGTAAAATTATCAAAAACATTAATCTCTGCCGGCGTATATTTTTTCGGATTAAAAATGTCTTTAAGTTTCGCCAGCCGTTTGTCGGACACTTTAATATTTCTTATATTGCACGAATTTTTTTGAATGTCATTTGATACGGCTCCGGAAATCGCGTCAAAAAAAACCGTCTTACCTGCGTATGGATAACCGATTATAATAGCTCTCATTAAATCAAATCCTTTTTATTAATATCTTGAACCCGCGAATTTAACTGCGCTTTTTTTGGAGGCGATTTCTATCTCTTCTTTAAAAAGTTTTCCTATTTTAAAAACAGGGGCTAATCTCGGAGCCACTTCGACTTTTTCAAGCGTTTTGGGGTTATGCGCAATTCTTCCGCGTTTTTTTTTCACGAAAAACCGTCCGAAATTTCTGAATTCTATTTTGTTTTCATTCGACAATTCTTCAATGATAACGTCAAAAATTCTGTTTACCATTTTATTGACCATATCAGAATCAAGCGAAGGCGTCCTCTCGCTTATCATAGCGGTTAAATCAAATCTTGTTATATTCATTTATTTCCTCTCGCAAAAAACAACTTTAAACAAACTCCGCAATAAATCAAATTACGTTTAAAAAATGCGAACCTTAAAAATTGATTTGTTGATTTTTTAAGGGTCTTTTAATTTTAATCAAGCGGTTTATTTTTAACAAATTGGTTTATTTTCAATAAATTGCGGCAATATGCGAATTGTTAATTCGCGCTAATTTTTATGCGTCGAATATTCATTCGTTCGAATTATCGGTTTCGCGGATTGCCGCAGATTGAAAAAAATTTACTTTTTATTCTTTTTCATTTTTAAATCCGACATAGCTTTCCACACGTCTTCGGCGCGGATAGGCATATGAAGCAATTCAATTCCCGTCATATTTTTCAAAGCGTTTCCAATAGCCGGCGCCACTCCAATCATTGAGTGTTCTCCGATTCCTCTTGCGCCGTAAGGCCCGTCAAGCTGAGCGGTTTCGACAAAAAACAAATCCATTTGTTCCGGTATGTCTTTTGCCGTAGGAATCTTGTTGTCCGTAAAAGACGGATTCATCAATTGTCCTTTATTATTATAAATATAACCTTCGCACGCCGCGGTTCCGTATCCCTGAATAAAACCTCCAATACATTGACCGCGGGCGGCTTTAGTATTTATGACTTTGCCTGCGTCGAAAGCGGAAGCGCTTTTAATAAGCGAATATTCGCCTGTTTCTGGGTCGAGTTCCACAATCACCGCGTGAGCTCCGTAAGTCCAGTCTAAAGCCGGATTTCCTTGTCCTGTTTCTTTATCAAGATTCGTTAATCCCGCGGCCATATATCTGCCCACGCCGATAAGCGGACCTCCGATTCCGTTACCGTTTGAATACGCGTATCCAACCGCCATTTCTTTATAATTCACAAATCTTTCAGGGGCGTGAACCACAAACACTTTTTCGTTATCGTGCCGTAAGTCGCATTTTCCGCATCTCAATATCTGCGACGCCATATCATACATTTTATCAAGCAAATCCTGACTCGCAAGTATTGCGGCGTTACCGCTCATAATCAATCCTTTTGACGCCACCGTCTGCCAATCGTAAGGATCCCTGTCCGTATCGGTTTCTACAGCCACTTTAATTCTATCCACTGACATCTTTAATTGTTCGGCTATTATTTGAGCTATGGAAGTATAAGTTCCGGCGCCGTAATCTGTCAGAGATAAATTTGCTATGATTGAACCGTCTTCGTTCATTTTCAGTATAACGACAGTTCCTGTAAACGGAGGCATAGCCGGAGCTTTGTGCAATGCGCTTAATCCTTTGCCTATTATGGTTTTATTTTTCTTTTCGCGTTTAATTTCTTCCGGAGTTTTTTTTCCGTAATTTATTGATTTAGCAACGAGTTCGAGACATTTTGTGACATTGCCGGTATGATGATGAATCGTTTCTCCGGTTAAAGTTTTTCCGCCGGGTTTTAAAGTATTTATCAATCTGAATTTCAGAGGGTCTATTTTAAGATTGTCCGCAATATATTCAAAATGACGTTCCAATCCCCAGAAAAATTCTACATGACCGAATCCTCGATACGCGGTTCCATAAACCTTATTTGTATAAATGGTATATGCGTCAAGCCATGCGTTTGGAATTTCGTATGGACCGCCTGCCGAATAACCGGAAGCGCGCGTAACGTTAACCGCATAATCCGCATACGCTCCTGAATCCCAGAACATAGTCATTTTTTGAGCGACTATTTTTCCGTCTTTTTTTACGCCGGTTTTTATTCTGTATTTCAAAGCGCTTCTGCAAGCGAGAAGATTGAACTCTTCTTCCCGCGTCGCCTGTAATTTTACGGGTTTGCCTCCGGCTTTTTTAGAAAGACAAGCTACAAGCGGTTCCAGAGCTATTCCCGCTTTGCCGCCGAATCCGCCGCCGACATATGGAACTATTACTCTTACGTTTTTATGAGAAATACCGAAAGAATAACAAAATAAATTTCTTACCGTGAAAGGCGATTGCGCCGACGTCCATATTGTAATTTTATCGCCGGTCTGCCATTGCGCTATTGATACGTGAGTTTCCATAGGAACATGCTGAACCGACGGATTAGCGTATTCTCTTTCAAAAATATAATCAGATTCTTTAAATCCTTTTTCAACGTCGCCTTTTCTTAATTTAGTATGATTCGCTATATTGGTTCCGGGTTTTGGAGTAAACGCAGCTTCGACAAAACTGTATTTTCCCAAATCAGGATGCACTAACGGGGAATCTTTATCAAGCGCTTTTACAGGATCAAGGACTGGATTTAATTCTTCATATTCCACTTCAATTAATTCCACCGCGCGTTTTGCGATATCTTCGGTATCCGCCGCGACCGCCGCTACGGCTTCGCCCTGATGGCGGACAATGCCTTTTGCAAGAATATATTTGTCAACAATATATAGACCTACTCTGTAATTAAGCTCGGCGCCGGTCAAAACGGACCTGACTCCAGGAAGCGCCGCAGCCTTTGATACGTCGATTTTTTTTATGCGGGCGGAAGCATAAGGGCTTGTTTTAACTTTGGCAAAAAGCATTCCCTGTAAAAATAAATCAGACGCATACAACGCGTCTCCAGTGCATTTTTCAAGACCGTCGACGCGTTCAACTCCCTTGCCGACGTATTTCAAATCTTCTTTATCTATATTTTCAAACACCGTAAATCACCTCTTGTTTTGTTGATTTATCGCTAAAAAAATCATAATCGTTAATATTTATTCCTCTGTAGATTTCAATTGACCGGACGCGTCTTTTATAGCTTCAATAATCTGAACATATCCGGTGCACCTGCAGAAATTTCCTTCTATCGCTTCTTTAATTTCCGCTTCTGTCGGTTTTGGTTTTCGTTTCAATAAATCAGTCGCGGTTAATATCATTCCCGGTGTGCAGAATCCGCATTGAACCGCGTGGTGTTTTTCAAACGCCTTCTGCAAAGAATTTGGCTGTCCGTTTTTTGAAACGCCTTCAATAGTAGTAACCTCGCTTCCGTCTATTTCGACGGCAAGCATAAGGCACGAATTTACAGGAGCGCCGTTAACAAGAACTATGCAAGCTCCGCATTCTCCCGCGCCGCAGCCTTCTTTGGTTCCGGTCAGATGCAAATCTTCGCGTAAAAATCTTAACAACGTTTTATGTTCTTCAACGTCTTTACTATATTTTGAACCGTTAATTTTAAATGTTATTGTTTTCATTATTTCAGCGCCTCCCCTATTTAACCAATTGTTCGTATAATCGTTTTATATACACGCCTATTATATGCAGACGATATTCTTTCGAGCTTCTTATATCGGTAATCGGTTTAACGACAGATAAGGCGGCTTCTATAATTTTTTCAACTTTAGTCGATTTTGCAAATTCAGGCAATACTACCGGCGTAATATACGCTGAACCAATCGCGACCGTAATCTTGTCTTTTACCGCCATTGCCACGGAAACCATTGACAAATCGTGTCCTTTGATTCTTTTCTGTTTCATATATTTGCATTTGGAATTTGCTTTTTCCGCTGGAATTATTATCTCTTTCACGAATTCGTTCGGCTGTAAGACAGTCTTTTTAACGCCCGTAAAAAAATCCGATAGTTTTATCGTTTTTTCACCTGAAGAAGAAACTATGGTTATCAAAGCTCCGAGTACCAACAATCCCGGCGCCATATCCGCGCAAGGCGATGCGTTGCATAAATTTCCGGCTATTGTGGCGCGGTTGCGAAGCGCGTATGACGCAATTGATTCGGCGCATTCCGCAAGTATAGAATATTTTTTTTCTATTACCGGATTGCGGCCAAGTTCATTACAGGTAACGCAACTTCCTATTCGCAACCCTTTTTTCGCGTCAAAATCTATGCCTTTTAATTCTTTTATTTTTTTGACGTCTATAACTCCGGCGGGTTTCTTTATTCCCGCGCGCATTTCTACGATTAAATCTGTGCCGCCTGCAAGAATCTTTGTTTTACTGCCGACCTCGTCAAGCGTTTTACAAAGTTCCTTAACGGTTTTCGGATCATAGTATTCAAATTTTTCCGCCATACTTTCCCCCCGTTTGTTTTAACGAATTCTTAAACGATTATATAATCATACTTTAATTTTTCGTTAAAATAATATATTTAAACCCTTAATATTCAATATATTACATTTTTTTCAATTCAAAGTCAAGTTATTTTATCAATTTTTGTAAAATTTAATTTAAGTTTTTTACTTTTTTGCCGATATATATATTATAGAATATATTAAGCTGAAATTTTTAATAATAATTTTTTGGAGGTTCAAGGATGAACGTCCCTGTAAATACGGATATTTTAAACAACCAATATTTTACTTTGCCAAATTTTTTAAATCTTGATTCGAAACAAACTAAAACCAATCGGAATACTGATGCGTCTAACATAGATTCGCCTGAGATAAATAAAGTTGAATTGGATGATATGGATATTGTAGACATAGCCGATGATTTATTAAATTTCAGTTCTAAAAACAGATTAGTCAACGCTTTGAATATTTTTTCATTTTTAGATAATTCGCAAATTGCTGAAATAGGTAAATTTCTTAAAAATTTATCGTCCGCCGGCATAATTGGTTGGGAGTATTACGAATTTAACGGCGAACCGAGAAAAGTTTTTATTGAAAATACTATAGGCAATCCGGCGTTATACGATAAAAAACCTTTGTCGACGGAGTTTTGTTATTTCTAACGGAAAAGGAGCGATTACTATGGAAATAATAGTTGTCAATCAACAAACAGCCGCCGCTTATTATATTGCAAAATCGCTTGATAACGTCAAACCCATTCAAGAAATCCATAAAAACGCAAGTTCAAACGCGCAATCAGCGAGTAATAATAAAGAAACCGGACAGGATAAAATTAATATAACGGCTTAACTTTTTTTGCCGCATCTTAATTTTTTGAAATAAAAAAAGGATTGGTATATAATATAGCGTCAGTATTTTTTTTCCATAGGTTTAAACATTTTTATTAAGTAATTATTTCATATTTCAGGCAGGATCTTCAAAACCGTTTTAACGGTTTTAACAATGACAGTTGAATAGTAATCCAACATATAAAAATATATTTTTGGGTTCTCTAATAAGTTATATAAAACAGTGTCTTATTAAGGCGCTTTTTTATAATCTTCAACTTTTAAAAAGTTGAGGAAATCGTGAAACGATTTTCGAATATTATTTAAGCCGAATTTCAGGAAAATGATTATGAGCAAATTTTACGGTTATCCTTATTCCGATGAAATTCGGCTAAGGGGACAATTAAAATGCGGTTAAAAATAAATTTAAAATTATATGTAATCATTTTTTTATTCTATCATTTTTTTAGCGGATACGTTTATTGCTTTTCACTAAATGATTTACTTTTGGAAAATATATTTAACGTTGAAATTACCGATTTCAGATATATCATTGCCGATACAAATTTAGCCGTAACAAAAACAGTTTTGCCTGAACCTCAAAAAAATAAAAAATTCTGTTTTATTGATATGAAGTCTAAAACAAAATTATTTGGAGAAAAAAAATTTTCCGAACTTGAAAAGTATTACTCTCAGTGTCTTGAAACAAGACTTGATTACGATTCAAGACATAATATGACCTCTTTTATATGGTTAATATATAAAGATATAAAAAATGCGGCTGAACTATCTGCGGATTGGCAAAAAGAATTTCCAAAATCTCACTTGCCGCATTTGTTGAATGCCTGTTTATCCATAGATAAAGCATGGGAAGCAAGAGGAACAGGATGGGCTTCTTCTGTTACTGAAGAAGGTTGGAAAGAAATGAATCGTTATTTAATTGTTGGTCTCGATGAATTAAAAACGGCTTACGAATTAAATCCGGCCGACCCAAATATCGGAGCGGTCGGCGTCATAGTAACAATGGGTATGGATTGCAATTTGGCATCCGCTAAAGCCTGGTTTAACAGAGCTATGAACGCAGATCCGTATCACGTATCGGCATATATGCAAATGATGAATATTTTGTGGCCTAAATGGGGCGGGTCTTATGAACTTGCAAAATCTGTCGTTGACGACGCCCTTACAAAAACCGATTTTAATCCGCAATTATTCGCGGCATTACCTTTATATTACGAAGAATATTGCGAACGTCTTTCAGACTCTGATGAAAATCCAAAATGGAAACGAAAAACAGAATATAAAAAAATATATGATTCCATATTGAAAAAAAAATATGAAAAAGCCGCCAAAAAATATCCCGACGAATATCAGATACGCGCAAGATACGGGATGGACGCTTTAGAACAAAAAGACAGAGAACTGGGTTTAAAACAATTAGAACTGGCTATTGAACTTATCGAAAGCGGAAAAAGCGTGGATTTTCCATATTTTTCAAGTTATAATTGTTCGATTTATAGCATATTCAACAAATATGCATGGATATTATCGACTTCAAAAAATGAAAAACACTACAATCCCGAACGAGCTTTGATTTACGCTAAAAAAACAGTTGAACTTGCTCCGGAATGGGTCTGGGGAATTGATACTCTCGCCAACGCTTATGCCGCTATCGGCGATTTTAAAACCGCTATTGAAACTCAAACAAAAGCGATGCAATACGGAAATGAAACTTTTCAAAGAACAAGCCGGAAAAAAATTTCTAATTTCGAAAAAGGTATCGCTCCGCGTTATTAACCCTAAAAATGTATTTTTTTGCGCAATTGAAAAATTGCTGAAACCCAATCTTTTCCTTTACTTTCAGCGCTTTTTCAAAATTCTAATGCTGTTTTCAGGTTAAAAAGTTGAGGAAATCGTGAAACGATTTTCGAATATTATAAAAAACCGAATTTCCAGAATTTTAGGATTATGAGCAAATTATACGGTTATCCTTTTCCGATGAAATTCGGCTTAGGCAATCAAAATTAATATTTTATTGCATTTTATAAAAAGTATAAATATAATAATTCAAAAATAATGCGCGGAACAATAATTCGGAATCAATATGATAGTAACAGAACAAAAACATATAGATGAAATATTACGATATATCAAAACTGACGATTCGGTTTTTATAATCGGATGCGCCCAGTGCGCGACTTCCTGCGGAACGGGCGGAGAAAAACAGGTTGAAGAATTAAAAAATATTATCATCGAAAAAAAAATTGACGTTGCCGGTCAAATAATTCTTGATCCGCCATGCGACGAACGAATCGCAAAAATAGAATTTAAAAAAAATTCGGCGGCTGTTGACAAAACAACCGCCGTAATCGTATTAGCTTGCGGAGCCGGAGTTTCAGTCGTCGCGGACGTTTTACCGGCCAAAAAAATCGTCGCCGGATTAAACGGGATATTTCTCGGCTCATTGAAACGGCTTGGCGTATATAACGAATATTGTTCTTTATGCGGCTCTTGCGTTTTATCGAAAACAGCCGGGATTTGTCCGGTTACTCGATGCGCAAAGGGTTTGCTTAACGGTCCTTGCGGAGGAGTAATCGACGGAAAATATTGCGAGGTTAATCCTCAAAACGACTGCGCGTGGGCGCTAATAATAAAACGGTTAAAAGAACTAAATCAAACCGGTAATTTAAAAGAAATTCTAAAACCTAAAGATTTCGGAAAATACGCCAGACCGAACAGGTTTAATAAAAAGGTGAATTCTTGAAACTAAACGAATTATACAAAACCAAAAAATTCATAATCACTGCGGAGATATTTCCTCCGAAAGGAACAAATACTGAAAATCTTCTAAAAAAAGCGGCTATTTTAAAAAATCATATAGACGCGGTCAACGTTACCGATAATCAACGGTCGTGTATGCGTCTTGGCGCGCTCGGAGTATCTAAAGTTTTATTGGACAACGGAATAGAACCGATATATCAGATTACTTGCAGAGACAGAAACCGTCTTGCTCTGCAATCGGATTTGCTGACGGCTTCGGTTTTGAATATAAAAAATGTTTTAATACTCAGCGGGGACCATCCGAAAAACGGGGATCATCCCGACGCAAAGCCGGTTTATGATTTGGATTCCATTCAATTGATTCAGGCGGCTTCAGGGCTGAACAACGGAAAAGATATGTCCGGAAATATTCTTGACGGACGGACTGATTTTTGTATTGGAGCCGTCGTAAATCCTACGGTGGAGCCAATCGAACTTCAAATGATACCGATGGAAAAAAAAATAGAAGCCGGAGCAAAATTTTTTCAGACGCAGGTTGCATTCGACATAAAACCATTCGAGAATCTAATAAATTATCTTGAAAAAAACGGATTAAGAAATAAAGTTAAAATAATCGGCGGGATGTTTTTATTAAAATCTTTGAAAATGATTGACTTTATGAAAAAAATACCCGGCGTTTCAATTCCGGACGCCGTAGTTGAACGAATATCAAAATCCGATAATCAATTGAACGAAGGAATTAAAATCTGCGCCGAATCCATAAAAACGATTAAAGATATTCTTGACGGCGTTCATATAATGGCGATTAATTCCGAAGAATTAATTCCCGATATATTATCGAAAATTTAAAGGAGTAGTTGATTATGAATTTCCAAAAAATATTATTTTTAATTTTATTTTTACCGGTTTTAGTTTTTCCCGCATACTCCGCTTCTCTGAATATCGGTCTGAAATCGGTTGATTTCTCATATAAAAATTATTCGAATTATCCGCGCATTGAATCTGATAAATCTGAAAACGCTTTAATCGCCGGTTTAAAAGGTTCGGCTGATTATTCCGATTCTTTTTTTTCAATCGCTATTCCGGTTTTCTGTTCAAAAGAATTCAATAATAAATTTGACGATAATGAAATATTAACCATATCGCCGTCTGTAAAATACGATTTTAAAGGAATAAATTTATTTGCCGGCGGGTTCTATGATAAGAATTACGAGGATTTTGAAGAAGGCGTTTCCAACATGAAAACCGAACTTAAAAAAAAAGGTTTTCACGCGGGTATTTCTTCGGATATATTCGCCAATTCCGATTTGGAAATCAATTTTGATTTTATCGACTTCGATTATGACGATTTACTGTTTTCGGACAGAACCGAAAAAAACATATCTTTGATTTTAACAAACAATTTTTTCGGGAAAACAAACATTTTTTTCAAAACTTATATAACAGACGTCAATTATGAAAAAGGCAACGATTTTCAAGACAATAAAGAATACGCGGTCGCGGCGGGTTTCAAAGGATTTTTGTCTGACAAAACTGAGGGCATTTCAGAATTCGCAGTCCAAAAGAAAAAATACGATTCTTCGACCGATTCAGTAAAAATGCTGTTTAATTTGGGATTCAACGCTTATCTTAGCAAAAAAATCGCGTTAGCGCTTAATTACAAATTCGATATTTGCGAAAATTATCTTCTCGAATACGACACTACGTTCACGGACGATAACAGGTATTACGAATTGTCCGAATACAAATTGCTTCTAAAATACAATATTAACGAGTCGAGCTCTTTAAGTTTCGCCGCGAAATTCTCAAGAAAAAATTACGCCGATTTAACCGACGTATATCCGGTTGACAAGTTATACGATTATGTTTTGGAACATTCTTACAAATTTGATTTTAAAAAATTTAAATTTGATTTAGTTTCCGGAATAAAATATTTCACAAAAGACATATCGCCCGAAATTGACGGCAATTACGACGGGTGCGACGTATATTCAAAATTGACGGCTTATTTTTAAAACGGCATTATTATTAAGCCGCAAAGATAAGCGAAAAAAAATCTATGTATAAAATACTGATTATTGACGATAATATCGAAGACTCTCAACTAATAAAAAATATCGTGTCCGAGAATTCAAAAAGTATCGTTGTTTTTAATTCGGATATCGAAGGGATAAAAAAATATATATTCAATCAGAATCCTGATATGATTATTCTTGACGTCGCATTTAATTCCGGCGACGGAATAAACATTCTAAAAATGATAAACTCTTCCAAAACTCCTACTCTCGTTGTTACGGCTATCGACGATATTACGGCAAAAATAAATTGTTTCAAACTCGGCGCCGTAGAATACATAATTAAACCTTTTGACAAAAAAGATTTTTATTACCGCGTAAAAAATCATTTGAAATATCTACAGTATTCAAAAAGCCTGTCGCAATACAACGCAAAACTCGAATGCGTTATTGAAAACAAAAATAAAGAATTATACGAAACGCATTTTGCGCTGATATACACTCTCGCATCGCTCGTTGAAACGCGGGATAACGACGCGGGTCCGCATCTTGAAAACATAAGTTATTTTTCAAAAATACTCGCCGAAGAATTGAGTTATAATCCAAAATACAAATATATCATAACCTCTGAATTTATCGATAACATATCTCTGGCGAGCGCTTTGCACGATATTGGAAAAATATGCGTAAGAGACGCGATACTTTTGAAACCGGAAAGATTAACCCCTGAAGAATTCGAATTCATCAAACTTCACACGATAAACGGCGGCAGAATGCTTGAGCAATGCAAAAAAAACGTCTCGTCTTATTATCTGATAGATCTTGCTATTGAAATCGCTTATTATCATCATGAAAAATGGGACGGGTCGGGTTATCATCTCGGATTATCCGGAACGGACATCCCTGTCGGCGCTTGCATTGTGGCGTTATCAGACGTTTACGACGCGATTACAAGCAAGCGGGTGTATAAAGATAAAATGGCTCACAAAGAAGCCATACGGTATATTTCATCCCAGAAAGGAAAACATTTTTCGCCGGACGTAGTGGACGCTTTTTTCAAACTCGAAGAAAAATTCAAAGCGAAAAAATTCTCTTAGGTTTTCGGAGTCTAAATGAAAAAAAAAGCAAAACAAAACGTTATCATAATAGGCGCCGGAACCGCGGGCAGAATGGTCTGCGACGAAATCTTAAAGCATCCTGAAATAAATTATTCAATAGCCGGATTTTTAGACGACGACGAGAGCAAAAAAAACGTCAAATATAAATCTATTAAAATTCTCGGTAAAATCTGCGACATCAACAAAATAATAAAAAAATTTAAAATCGAAATAGCGTTGATAGCTATTCCCAGCGCCGAAGGAGATTTGATAAGAAAAATAATCGGCAGATGCGGCGAGTCAAAAGTGGATTTCAGAATAGTCCCGGGTATCTTTGAGATAATAAGCGGCGACGTAAAATTCAATCAGATAAGAGAAATTATCCCCGAGGATTTGCTCGGACGCGAATCCGTCAGACTCGACTCGACGCGTTTGAATAGACTTTTCAAAACCAAAACCGTTTTAGTTACGGGCGGAGCCGGCTCAATCGGTTCTGAACTCTGCGTTCAACTTGCGGAACTGAATCCTCTAAATCTTATCGTTTTGGACCAAAACGAATCAGAATCATATTATCTCGAACAAAAGTTGAAAACCGCAAACTGCCGCAAAACCTATATAATCTCCGACGTTTCCAATTATTCGAGATTATATGCGGTTTTTAAAAAGTATAAACCCGATATAGTGATTCACGCCGCGGCTTATAAACATGTGCCTTTAATGGAACATAATATTTCGGAAGCGTTTCGCGTAAACGTTGCCGGAAGCGAAAATGTTTTTAAACTCGCTAATTGTTTTAAATCCGAATACTGTATCTTAATATCGTCGGATAAAGCGGTTAATCCCACAAGCGTTATGGGAGCCACAAAACGCATCGCAGAAAAACTGCTGCTTTTATATTCGTCAAAGGCGGGCAACAAAACTAAATTCAGCGCCGTTAGATTCGGCAACGTTCTCGCAAGCCGCGGCAGCGTTGTGCCGTTATTTATAAATCAAATAAAAAACGGCGGGCCTATAACAATAACGCATCCCGATATTTACAGATATTTTATGACGATTTCTGAAGCGGTTTCCTTAATACTCAATTCTTTAAAAATCAGCAAAGGAAAAGAGATTTTCGCCCTTGATATGGGCGAGCAAATCAATATAACCGAACTCGCTAAAAATCTTGTGATACTCGCCGGACTGAAGCCTGATAAGGATATTAAAATCGTCTACACCGGTCTGCGTCCCGGAGAAAAACTTTATGAAGAATTGCTTACTTCTTCGGATAAAGTTTCCGCCACCAAACTAAAAAAAATATTTATAGCGCGTCCCGAACTTATAAATCCACGATTATTGAAATCTAAAATGACGGAAATAAAAAAATTAATTTTCTCTAACGCGGACGTTAATAAAAAATTAAAAAAAATCATAATAGAGCTTCTGCCCGAATATTTGCATGATTATAAAGTTTGATTAAAACTATGCCGTTAAAAAAATATTTTTCGTTAATTTTTCATTACGCCGGAAAATTTGCGAACGGAATGGCTTATCCCGTTTATTACTATGAAATCACTCTGAAAAAAATAATTCTTATCAGCTCGATTTCATATTTTTCAAAATTAATTTTAAAATTTTATTTTATACTTGGAAACGATTATCTCGATAGTTATTATTTTTTTATTCCTATTCCAATCGAAACTTATCCAAGCCGTCTCGTTAAAGAAGTAGCCGCAAGTTTGATATTTAGAGCGGCGGCGATTGAACTGGCGATAATATGTTTTTTGTATTTATACGCCTACATGAAATTAAAAAAACATTATTCTGAGGAATCTCTGTCGGCGATTTTTTTTCCTTATATGTTTTCAATTATAGGTTGTCTGCCGCTCATAGATTTTATAATTCAGTATTTGTCGTTATGGTTCACAACGGTTCAATTAAACGAATTATCCGGCGAATTATCCTTTTCAAAAAAAATCAATTCTTTCTTAATATTCGTCTTTTTAATTTTTGCGATAAAATTTTTAGGATTTCTGGTCTGGCCAATATAACTGAAAAGTCGAATTCAAAATTTTTCGGCAATCAGATGATTTCCGCATTCCTCAACAAATCCGCGTTGTTGATAATATTACCGGTATCGCCGAAAGCGAACGCCTCGCCTTTCTTTAAAAACGAGTTTTAATATTTCGGCGTTTTCATTCAAATTCTTTAAACAAAGATAACGCGAATATGTTTCAGTTTTCATATAAAAATGAAATAAAATTTTTTTTATCATTAAAAAAAAGTTTTAAAGTCGGCGTCAAAAACCCGCATTTTAAAATTTCTTAAAAAATTGTTTAATTCCGTTACAAACAGAGAGATTAAACGGACAGAAATAACGACTATTAAAAGAATTCTAACTGGTATCCGGAATTTAATAAGTATGTCGAGCGTTTTGCCGAATGTATTGATTTAATTAAAATGATTTGCTATAGAAGCGAGGTATCCTTAAGTTCTATAATAAAAGAATACCGGCCTAACGATGATTCAATAAAATCATTTTTAAATGAATTGTTTAAAAGTACTGCCGATATAACTCCGGATTATGATAAAAAAATTTTACTCGTCGATTTTGGAACGCTTTAAAAAAATAATAAAATAACTTGAAAAAATTTTTTTCTATTGTATTTTATTAAAATATAATTTAAATTTAATTAATATTTTATTTATAAGTCGGTTCAAAACAATTTGATTATTTTACGTTATATTGTTTTAGGTTGTAATTATTAATGTCAAAAAATCCATATAACCAATATAAAAAATCTTCGATACAAACTGCAAGTCAGGGAAAATTAATATTAATGATGTACGAGGGCGCCATTAAATTCTTAAATATCGCCATTGAACACATTGCTTTAAAAAGATACGACATAGTAAATTCCAATATAATAAAAACTCAGGATATTATTACTGAACTAATGCTTGCGTTGAATCTTGAAGTCGGCGGAGATATAGCTAAAAATCTTTACAGTTTATATGATTATATGAACAGACGTCTTGTGGAAGCGAATATAAAAAAAAACGAGGAAATTGCAAAAGAAATTTTAAAGCTCCTCCTCGAACTTAAAGAAGCCTGGGATTTAGTCGTAAAAAAAACAAACGAAACCCAGCAAACCAAATATATACAAAAAACTTTTGAAAATTCTCCAGTCGATAAGAACGCTCCCGGTTCCGGAGGCATTAATTTTTCCGGATAAAACTTATCTTATTGCTGAATTTTAATTCTTAAAATGAGTCAATCGTATTTTCATAAAAAAACACAATTGTTGGAAAAAATTCTAAATCTGGTTGAACAAGAACTTCTTACCATTTCCGATATCGGCGCATTTGAGAGGCTTACCGAATCAGAAAACGCTAACATTGATATGCTCAAACAACTCGACGACAAATATAAAAACGAAAAAATTTCCGGCAAACAAACCGAAACTTTAAAACGATTATTCACGTCAATCTGTTCGTTGAAAAATCAGACGCTTGAAAAATATAACGAGGAGTTTGAACAGTTCAAAAAAAACGATTCGTATATTCAAACAAAAAAAGAATTAATTAATGCGTATTTCAAAAAAACTTCGGCAAACCCGAGATTTATCGATAAACGCAAATAAATGAAAATTGTCGATTACATATCACCGGAAGCCCGCAAAGCAATTCAAAACCATATAAAAAAAGCCGATAATAACGAGGTTTTTTTTTGGGGATTGACAAACGAAAAAAAAATCGTTGATGAAATCAGAGTCATTGCGCGCGGAAACAGTTTTTCGGTTCCGGCGGTTTTGCGCGATTTATCAACCGGCGACGCAGTAATCCATAATCATCCTTCAAATAATCTGACTCCTTCCGAAGCGGATAATTCCATTGCTTCGCATCTCGGACAATTTGGAATAGCCTCTTACATAGTCGATAATTCCGCTGAAAACATTTATCCGATTGTAGAACCGTTTGAAAAAGAGATAACAAAAAAAATAAACGCCGGAGATTTGACAAAAATGTTTTGCGAAGACGGATTGTTAAGCGCGTCGTTCGATTGTTACGAATATAGACCACAGCAGATTAAAATGGTGGAAATCGTTTCAGACGCGTTCAACCGCGATAAAGCCGCTTTTATTGAAGCGGGAACCGGAACAGGAAAAACGATTTCGTATCTTATTCCGGCAATCCACTGGGCGGTCAACAATAAAGAGAAATGCGTTATCGCGACTAATACAATAAATCTGCAAGAACAACTTGTGAACAAAGACTTGCCTTTAATCCAAAAACTTCTGCCGGTAAAATTCAACTATATATTGATAAAAGGCAGATCTAACTATATTTGTATGAATAAATTCTACAAGGCGTTCATACAACCCGATTTATTCGATATAGACGGTTATAAAACTCAAATCGATAATATTTCCGATTGGCTTAAGGTAACGGACGACGGCTCGAAAAGCGGATTGAATTTTATACCCGACAACAAATTATGGGAATCAATCTGCGCCGAAGCCGACAACTGTTTGAAAAACAAATGCAAGTTTTTCAACGATTGTTTTGTCAATAAAATCAGGCGCGAAGCCAATGCCGCTCATATTCTCATAGTAAATCACCATATACTATTATCCGACATAGTTTATAAATTCAGTCAAAACAACTATAAAATTAACGGAGTGCTTCCCGCTTATAAAAGAATTATTTTCGACGAAGCTCACAATCTCGAAGACGCCGCTACAAAACATCTCGGCATAGATATTTCAAGAAACGGAATTATAAAAACATTAAATTATCTTTACAATACTTTTCAGGGAAAAGAAAGAGGCGTTCTTCAATACGTTAAGAACTCGATAATTTTCAAATCCAAAATCAGAAAAAAAGAAAAAATACTCTCTATTTTCGGCGAAAGAATTATGCCGGCAATAAATTCTTTGAAAAATGAAATCGATATCTCGTTCGATATAATAAAAAATTATTTTTTGAAAAAATACTCCAAGCGGGACGTTTTTCAAGGATTTAAATTAAGAATAACCGGAGAAATCGCGGCGGAACCTGAATTTTTCGAGAACTGCGAATCGGTAATAATAGATATGATAAAACAGTTTATCGAACTTTCAAAGTCGTTGGATTTATTGCTGAAAACTTTTAAAAACGAATGCGAGACCGCGGCATCTGAAACCGATGAAATAATTAGAAACGACGTCGGTTTTGCAAAAATAAAAATCGATTCCATTTACAGAGCTTTATCAGACTTTATAAATCCGCAAGATATAGATAACACGGTTAGATGGACGGAATGTTCGAATGCTCAAAAAAAAGAAATAAAATTATTCGCGGCTCCAATAGATATTTCAAAACTCTTTTTTAACAGCGTCGCGCTTCCGCATAAAACCGTAGTATTCACGTCCGCCACTTTGACGGTCAATAAAAAATTCGATTTCCTGAAAAAAATTTTCGGAATGGAAATACTTTCCGAAGATTCGATTCTCGAATGTATTCTCGATACGCCGTTCGATTATAAAAATCAGGCGATTTTAACAATTCCTTCCGATTTGCCTTTTCCTGACGATTTTAATTTTACCGCGGAAACAAATTCGTTTTTGAAAAAAATGTTGATAATGAACGAACGCAGCGCTTTTCTTCTATTCACTTCTTATTCTCAACTAAAAAAAACCGCCGATTATTTAAGAAACGAACTCGAAGCGTTTGATTTCAATATTTTTGTTCAAGGCGAAAAACCGCGCGGACTTCTTTTGGAATCTTTTAAAAAATACCGGAAATCAATTTTGTTCGCAACCGACAGTTTTTGGGAGGGAGTCGACGTTCAGGGTGAAGCGCTTGAATTAGTTGCTCTTTTCAAACTGCCTTTCAAAACTCCGGACGATCCGGTTCTTGAAGCTAAAAACGAACTTCTTGTTAAAAACGGAAAAAACCCGTTTTTTGAGTATCAGCTTCCAAAAGCCGTAATTAAGCTGAAACAAGGAGTGGGCAGATTGATTAGAACCAAAAACGATTATGGAGCTATAACTATTCTTGATAAAAGAATCAAAGTGAAATCATACGGACAAACCTTCATAAGTTCTCTTCCCGATATGAAAATAATTTATGGTCCTTCAGAAAAATGCTTATCGGAAATTTCGAATTTTTTCAATTGAACGTGATTTATTTTTAAAATTATTAAATTTAGTTTATTGTAAAATAAGAAGTTGATGTATTTTTTATAAATTATGTTGTTTTTTTTATTTTACAATATAAAATATTTACGTTTTATATTTTTATAAAATATTTCTTTGTTTGATGGGCCCGTAGCTCAGTCGGTAGAGCAACGCCCTTTTAAGGCGTGGGTCGAAAGTTCGAATCTTTCCGGGCTCACCATTCATTGATTATTTTATCAAACATATAAAACAAACGTCCCCATCGTCTAGGGGTTAGGACACAGGCCTTTCACGCCTGCGGCCGGGGTTCAAATCCCCGTGGGGACGCCACTTAACTCTTTGTTTTTCGCATCATTAACAAAAATTATAAAAATCTAAAAAAACAATTTGACTAAGTTTTGACTAAACCTCATATTTAAACCAACGATTATTTTGTAATTTTTTATTTATTATAATTAAAAATTGACGTGTCGTAATTTTCATTGATTTTATTTATGCCCTGCAGTTTACACTGCGAAAGCGTAAAGTTATTGAGACCCGAAATAATCTTTGCGCCAAAAGGACAAAGGTTTTCATATGCCAGAAGTCGGAACTGATACAAACGATATGGCGAGAATATATCAACGTGGCGGGGTCTAAGTTCACAGCGGGCAAACATAAAAGGTTTGTATTGGAACTTGGGAGGAACCAAAGTATTTAAAGGAAGCTGCCGACGAGTCGAAAAAAGATGATGAGGCGGTATGTTGCTTTGGCAGTCGGATTAATTCATAGTAGAGGAGTAAATAGGGTAATGCCTATCGAGGAATCCAAACTCCACTCGAAGGGATTAGCAATATAATGTAAAGGGTAGGAATAAAATTTTTAAGACGGCCATTGTCCGCCTTCTTCATATTCGCCTTCTATACCTATACCGCTTAAGTCTATTTTATCAATCGTCTCATTTACAAATCTACACAAATGTCCTTCAGATAACCATTTTTCCAAATAGCGAGGAAATAATATACCTTGATTTTGTTTATGATATTTACTTTTCAATGCCGTTCCCCTTGTTTTTTATTTATAGTATATATTGGCATTTTTATGTTTTTCTTTAATTTTTTTTATTTTTTTGATATTGATTTTATTTTCAAGACACCATTAAATTCAATCCTTTCAGGGTTGTATGTTCAAGTTTTTTAATGAGTCAGAGAATTAAATTCCATGATACAAATTTGACTCTTTTTTATAAATTGGCATCGGATTAATTTTTGTAACTTCGTTATCTTGATTTTTATGAATTGAAAGACTACTATAATTCAATCATTTTGCAGTATTCTCCAAATCCGCCAGAACTGTTGAACGCCCTAATTTTTATATAGTATTTCAATGATTTGTCGATATTTGATATTACCGCTTTTGTATTTGCCGACGGAATAATAACGGTATTTGAAAACGGTTCATTAGTAGGCGAAAAATTATCGTAATAAATAAAATACGAATCCGCAAACTCAACCGATTTCCATGATATTAAAATGCTGTCGCCGGAAATTTGAGCATAAACATTTTGCGGAACTCCGGGTTTTGAACCGGAATACGATTCGCGCAATTTAAAGTTTATATTAGTTGACACTCCGGCGGATAACGCGTTCACATTATAAACTTCTGATTTGATATATCCGTATTTTTCAGCAAAAATGGAGATTCTGCCAGCGTAATTTACGGGAATATTTTTAAATTCATAAAATCCGGACATATCGGTAAAAACGCTCCATCCGGCAATCTGACTCGTCGGTTGCAGAATTTTCATTCCTGAAATTTCAGGAAAACTATCCGCATTAATATTAAATAAAATAAAATTGAATGTGTCGCCGGTTTCGCTATTACCATATGAAATCTGATAATTAATTTTAACTGTGCAGACGTCTTCAAGATATGTTTTACCGCCCGCGCCCGGAGCGTTTAAATTTAAAGTGTCAATATTTTCATTTATCCATGATTTCATTTGCGACAGCGTAAGCAAATTTCCCGGAAATAATTTTTCAGGTATTATCAAATGAGCCGCCCCGGCGCTGTCGCCCCAAAACACCGAAACGCCCAATGTTTCTCCTGAAATTGAAGCTGTATCAGGATATTTTCCAAAAAAATAACCGCGATCGTCGCCGCCGAATATATTGACGGTTTTTATTCCGCCTATTGAACTTGAAGCGATATAATCGAGATATAAATCAAATTTAGCTATAGTGTCGGATTCGGTAAAATTTGAATGAGCGGCAATAACGCGTATATAAAACGAACCTTTTTTATATCCGTCGCTTTTTAACTTAATTATAATTTCCGTGTCGCTTATTCCGTTTGAAACGCCGGATTTTATTATAGCTTCGTTATTTGTTTCAAGATTTTTATAATAAAACGAATAATTAACGTTCGGCATCCAATTGACATATAAATATTTTCTGTTTTCGTTATACCCTGCAAAATCAAATACGGTTTTTGTTTCAATAACTATTCTCGAATTTTGAACCGGTTGATTTGTCGATGAATCCGATACTATTCCGGCGATATTGGCTCCAACATTTGCCGGAGATAAATACTGATTTAACGAGTAATCTAAAATATCGTTCGACAGGTCGATTTCAATTGCTGAATTTTGATACGTATATCCGCTTTTTATAAAGTGTAGAGTTAATGATCCGCTACGGAACGGCATACTGGCTTCTATTGAATACCTTCCCGAATTATCAGTCAAAACCGGAACCGCAAGCTCAGGTATAATTACTTCGACATTAGGTATTGGCAAATTAGTAAATTTATCTTTAACATAACCTGATATTGTAATATTAAAACTTTGTTCAGTCGCAAAAAGAAAATCATAAAATCCGTTTAAAAAACAACTCGTATCGGGAGCGCAATATAAAACGCCTCCAATATCAATAATCCGCGCCGTTGATTTATATTGCCAGTTTCCGTTATCGTCAAGAAAATATAAATATAATTTCTTTTTTGAATCATTAAAATAATTTTTCCAATCGCATAAATTTTTTGAAAGAGATTTTGCGCAAATCAAATCAACGTTTCCGTTCCAGTTTATGTCGGAATTTTTTAATCTCCCTTCGGCATAACAATCATTTATTTTCTTTTTTATTTCTATTTGTCCTCCGCATACTATATCGGGATTTTTATTCCTATCCAATATGAATTTATTACGGAAAGACGGCAGATTGTTTATATTTGCAATTTCATTATAAGCCGTGGCTAAAATTGCCGCTTCCAATCCGTTTACTGACCAGCCGTTTTGAACCGTAAGCTGAATTAATCCGTCGCCTGAAACAATAGTCGCCTGAGCCCCCGAGGAAGCAAGTTTTGGCGAAGTATTATTTTTTGAGGAATAATGCAAACCGCCGCTATTCAAAGTTGCCGGATTATTATCGGTTTCCTGTAATTTAAAATTACATACTATCGTATCATTGTTTTTATTGATTTTTGCGGTTTGAAAAATGTATCCGTTAATCATTACTTTTAAAAAATCTTCGTTATTCGATTTTAGAAGAGAACCGGCGTAGTTGCCGTTAGCGTCGCTGATTCCTATTGTGTCGCCGCTTTGATTAATAACAACTGCGCCGCCCACCGGTTTAATATTTCCTTTTTTTGAATAATTATATACTACTCCGTTTATGGAAGTTTTAACGTTAGGATTGCCTACTTCTGTAACTCCGGCTCTGTCTCCGTTATTTCCGCCGCAGTTTGAAAATAGTAATAATAAAACTATTAGAATATGATTAGTTTTTAAAACTTTTAGTTTCCATGTCATAATTTTAAATTTTTATTGTAGAATCTTTCACTAACGGAAATAATTGGAAATTTAATTGGTAAACAGTTTCGACTTTTGTATCGTTATTAACGATTTTAATTATCTCTTTACGGCATTCTTTGATTTTTTCGCGGATTTGGAGGAATTTTAATTTTGAAATTCCCATTGTCAAAGAAGTAATATCTCTGTCCTTGGCTTCAAATTTATCAATAGATTTCATACCGTTCAATATCATTTCTTTATGAAATCTGACAACTAAATATGAAGCGATTTGAGGGTCTGTGGCAAGTATTTTATTTGTTTGTTCATATTTGCCATTTTTATTTTTTCTTATCAAATCTAACGATAGAAGAAGTCGTATTGATTCCTTAACCTCAAGCGTTGTAATTTGCGGTTCTAAGAATTTAGCTATTTGTTCAACGGATAAATTTCCTTCTTGAATCGCGATTATTTCCCTAATAACGCAATGATACCATTTCGTAAAATATTCAATCTGTTCGCATAAAATTTTATTTGATTTGCAAAAACCGTTTGAATTTATCATTTTTTGATAATAAATATTTTTCGCGTCATTATCGGCGGTTTGATTAAAATACACCAAATTTTTAAAATAATCTTGTTCGGGTTCGCTTAACGCAAACGCTTTAGAAATTTTATAAATGCTTTCTTCTGTCAGATTTCTTTTTCCGTCAATTACAAGTTTAAAAAAACCTGAGGATTTAAATCCGGCTTTCATAGCAAATAATCTGTGAGAAAAATTTTTATCTTTTTTTTTAAACGTAGAAAATATATCGGTTAAAAATTTTCTGTAATCCAGATATTGAAAAATATTTATTTTAAAATTTTGCATAAGAAATCTACTCTTCAGAAATTGGTATTCGGTTTTTTTTATAACCACAAATTTTCTAATTATTATTCTACATTTTCCTTTTTTGTTTTTCAATATTTTTATTGATATTTTCGTTTTCAAAAGAAAACGGAAAATTCGCGATAAATTCAAATTATTTCGGATTAAAATTATATATTGAAGTCGGGGTTTCTATTTTGAAGCGATTTTTTTACAATTTCTCCATTCCGGAATAAGCGGGAGCTTCTATTTTTTTGATTATTTCCAGATTTGAATTGTAAAAAATATATTGTCCAAAACATGCGCGGACAAAATGTTCTTCGTCTATTTTTGTTAAATTCAAGCTGGACGATAAATGGCAATCAATTTTTTTTTCTTCGCCTGTTTTTTTATCAATAGAACATAAACTCGAATTATTGTAAACATATATTATATTGTTTTTTAGAGGAATCAAATCAGTTACAGAACTTATTTTATAAATTTTTTTGAATTCCATATTTAAAACATCGCAATCTACAGTCGACGCTCCAACTTCCCAAGCATCGGCTTTTCTGATTAAATATATTAAATTATCATCAATCTGTATTCTCAAAATTTTCTCCCTATTACATATATTATTATTAGAATTAACTAATTTATCATTTAAATATAAAAACCCCGAGCTTGCCCCGAATAACATATTTTCATTTAATGATTTAGAGCAAGAAATTGAAAAGTCAATGTTTTTTTTAGAAATTAGTTCGCCGTTATAATTGAATTCATATATATTTTTTGAATTTGTTGCAAATAAATGTTTTGTATTTTCATTTAAGAATAATCCGTTTAAATAAAAGTTTTCAGGCAAATCATATTCCGGCAAATCATATTTCATCAAATGATTCATATCATAATCAAATTTATGTATCTCGTATTTTCTAACTTTTTTAAATAAAAAAATCCAGAATATTTCGTTGTTTTCCCGTAGTATTGCGTGCGAACATATATTATTCAAAGAATAATTCTGAAATTTTATATTAATACTGCTTTCTTTAACAATATCATTTTCAAAATCAAAATCAAAAATGTCAAAACCATTATAGAATTTTCACGAATCTGCGCTAATAAAAATTAAAAATTTTTTGACAATTATAATTCATTCCGATACCGAATTATTATTGAATAATTCGGTAAAATCGCTTCATTTATCAAGAAATATCGGTTATTTACTTATATATTTTGATATAGACTCTTTATATACTTTAGATCACAAAATCAATCATTTCTTTCAATCGTTTTATGAAGTTCAATACAATAATTTTATTGAGCAAATACATTCAGAAATGTTTGCCGAAACATTCAAGGAATATGAACGATTTAATGTTAACATTTTAATGCAGTTTTCAGGTTAAAAAAAGATGACCAATATTGATTTGTTTTCAATAAATAACCCCCGCAATTGATTGCGGGGGTTATAAAAAAATCCAATAGATAAAACCGTTTAACGGTTTTATAAGAGTTTTGAATGGGAACAATTCTTATTTCTTTTTACTTTTACTCTTTGATTGTTTTTTAGTTTTTGTCGTATTGCTGATTTTAACTGTCGGCGAATTTTCGATTTCTTTCAAAGTTCCGTTTTTTCCTTTTGATTTAACAATGAAAACGCTTGTTCCAAGCGTGGGCGTGGTCGTGAATTTTTTAAAAGCCAATTTAAATTTTTTCTTTTTCGGCAGACTTGACAAATCCACTTTAACGGTTTTGCCGGATATCGACATCGAAGCCGACATTCCGCTATAATTGGTCAATATTACTTCTCCTAAGGCTCCGGAACTTGAGGTTGGAGAAGGAGACCAGTCGGAGGGAACAGTAATAGTTACCTGACCGCCGGACATATCTTCAGTCGCCGTATAATAGAAAGTCAGGCTGCTGAGTTTTTTATTAGGTTTAGCAGGCGTGGTTTTTGAAAATTTTGCGGTTCCGGTTCCGTCGACCGAAACTGCGCCTACGGGGTTATCAGCCGGAGGATTCCAATATTTTTTTAAGAAAGCGTCCCAGCCTGTAGCTTCGTTAAAGGAACTCGCTGGATAAGCCGAACCATCGGCGTTATTGTATGCTGTTTTTGTTTTAGGAAAAAATATTGCGGAACCGAAAGAATTAGTCCTTGCGCTTCCGTATTTATTTTCAATAATAGCCGAAGACAGAGCTGCCATAACCGAACTTGCTCCTGATAACACCGCGGGGTCTGTAACTCCTTTAGCCGATATGTTCTTCATAAAATGATATAAATCCGCGTGCGGATAGCCGTCGGATTCGGAGAAAGTTCTTGTGGCTTCCCTTGCTGTTTTGATTTTGGACCACTGATTAGCGGAAGCTATAAAATTTTTAATCGCAGTATGAACTGAGGAAATTTTAGTTAAATCAACGGCGCTTTGAGTTACTTCGGTTTCATTTCCTTTATAGTAATCATTATATTTAGTTACAATAATGGAACCGAGCGATTTAGCGGTCATTGAAGGATTAGCCGCAAGCGCAGTCATAATTAAATCATATGGCCAGCCGGCGCCAGGTTCAACTTCTTCCGAACCCACCATAACGTCCGCCAAATCTTTTACGTCCGTGGCAACCTCTATCATTCCCATAAGACAAGCGTCGAATCCGATTAAACTTAATTTTACGCCGCTTGAACTAATCGCGGATTTTACTTCTTTCATATATAGACAATCTTCGCCGTTTGAATCGTCCCAGCATATCGCTTTAACTATTTTTCCGGCTCTTGTTTTAGGATGTCTCCATCCGCCGCCGTGATTCCATAAAACAAGCGCGTAGTTTTTCGCGGGATAATTTTGAACAGCCCATTTAATAAAATCGGTTAAGGTATTGGGGTCGCCCATATTTTTTTCGCCTAAATTCTGTAAAGGCGTACTTTGAGGCGTGTCATTCTTTTTAATGTAAAATCTGCGCGTGTCGGTCCAATTTCCATAAGAACTGCTTTCGCCGGGGATTCGGTCAAATTGAACCACTATATTCAGATTGTCGTTTGAACCAACGCTTGCCATTTCATTGAAATCATTAATAGCGTCAGGTTCAAGATTGCAGTCGCCGTCCATATAAACCATCCATGTCCATTCTTTTGCTGCGCCGTAGACTAAAGAGGAAAAAATTAACGAGATAAGCATTGCCAATAAAATTATTTTTTTCATTTGTTTCTCCAAATAATTTAAATTTAATTAGCCATTATAGTATATACTATATTTTGAGTTTTGTCAACCGATATTTCTATAACACTCTATTTATCAGCAAGTTATTAAATATTTTAAAACACAACAATTTAACATTATTAAAAAAATTTAAATAAAATTAACGCATTGAAAATAAAGAATTTACAACAATAATCAAAATAATGCCTTGACAAAATCAAGAAAGCGGTATATATTTAAGAAAAAGAAGAAAAAGGGGAAAATTAAAAATTAGAGGAAAAAATGTTTTTATTGTCTTTTGTTGTTATTTATTGTATTTTTCGAAATATTTGATTTTACGCATTTTTGTTCTTGATTTTTTTTTGTTTTTTTATATTCTAAATTTATTATAGGTGGTTTTATGTGTAAAATAATGTTAAAAAAAATAATTTTAACCGTTGTTTTTCTTACTATATGCTTTAATTTTATGTATACGCCTTCCGTATCTGCAAAAAAAATTAAAAAACGGACTTCGGCTTCTTCAATAAAATTAAATAAAACGCCTGGCATTAAGTCTGCGGCCGCTCTCGCAATAACTCTGGACGACAATCAGGTGCTTTTTTCTAAAAACGCTTTTACGCAAAGAAGCATAGCTTCATTGACCAAATTAATGTCGGTATTGGTGCTTGAAGATTTGAAATTAGA
>Ga0116156_10000835_pt1 | contig 31719 bp, 29 predicted proteins | sample AD_UKC045_MetaG_FD_89891 | JGI IMG/M metagenome (GOLD analysis project Ga0116156, IMG submission 89891) | Active sludge microbial communities of municipal wastewater-treating anaerobic digesters from USA - AD_UKC045_MetaG | ecosystem: Engineered > Bioreactor > Anaerobic > Digestate | place: USA...
CCACACGCGTGTGGGCGAGCCGGGTGTCATGATGACTAGCTTGTACTTGTCCTTCACGTCCATGAACGGCGCGTAGTTGCGTTGCCAGTTGGCGTAGGAGCCTGCGCCATGCAGCGACAGAACCAGCGTGACCTTGTCGCCCGGTTGATAGCCCACGGGGCAATCAAGAAAGTACGTGCGGCGTGTCTTCATCTCGACCGTGTTGCCCGGCTGGGTCGTCACAGGCCCTTCGCAGGACGCATCCGGGCAGTGGTAGACCGGCGGCGCGTTGCAGTTCGTGCCAAGCAGCGTGTTGGGGGTGGCCGTGGGTTGCTGGGCGAAGGCGCTGGCGCTGATGGCGGCCAGCGTACCAGCGGCGGCGAAGCGCCTGAGCCATGTCGTCGTCTTCATGTGTCTCTCCCGGTTCGATGGCGTTCTGATGTGACGCCTATCTGCGATAGACCTTCAGTTCCGCCCGGCCTATGGTCAACCGTTGCGTGTTTCACTTTCTCGATGGCTGCCGGGCTGATCTTGGCGGCGATTGGTGTTAGGCTTTGCGCCATGAGTCTGGACGATAGCTTCTTCCGGATGACTGCTGCGCAGCTCGCTGCCGGGCTGAAAAAGAAGGCTTTTAGCGCGCAGGAGTTGTGCAGAGCCTCCATCGCGCGGATCGAGGCGCTGGATCCGCAAGTCAATGCCGTTGTCGTGAGAGACTTCGAACGCGCGCGGAATGAAGCACGAATGGCAGATGAAGCGCTGGCTCGCGGCGAGCAAAGAGCGCTGACCGGCATTCCGATGACCGTGAAGGAAAGCTTCGACCTGCGCGGGCATCCGACGACCTGGGGCTTTACAAACCATAGCGAGCATGTGGCCCGCGAGGACTCGCTGACGGTACAAAGACTCAAGGCTGCTGGCGCGCTGGTGCTGGGCAAGACCAATGTGCCGCCGGCGCTGGGCGACTGGCAGTCGGCCAATCCAATCTACGGACGCACGAACAATCCTTATGACCTCACGCGCTCGCCCGGCGGGTCGTCGGGCGGAAGCGCTGCAGCGATTGCGATGGGCTTTTCGGCGCTGGAGATGGGCTCCGATATCGGAGGCTCGATCCGGGTGCCAGCGATGTTCTGCGGCGTGTATGGTCACAAGACGAGCTACAACCTGATCCCGCAGGGTGGACATAGCCCGGGTGGGGCGCAGCTGGCCCCGCCTCTGCTCGGCGTGATCGGGCCGATCGCGCGGTCGGCTGCGGACCTCGCCCTGGCGCTCGATGCAGTGGCCGATCCGGACGCTGAATCGCCGGCGAACAAGCTGGCGATGCCTCTGCCGCGGCATGAGCGGTTGGGGAGCTTCCGGGTTTTCGTTCTCGATCATCATCCCACCGCGCGGGCGGACAGCAATATCTTGGGCGCGCTGGAGAAGCTGGCCGACCAACTGACCAAAGAAGGCGCGATGGTGGCGCGGCAGTCGAGCTTGCTGCCGGATCTGAATGTGCAGTGGAAAACCTATCAGTCGATGCTGCATACGATCATCACGCGGGGCGAGGCGAACCCGGCGCGGCCGCCGATTTCGGCGCATCAATGGTTCGATCTTCTCGATAACCAGCTGAAGATCCGCAAACAGTGGGCGGACTTCTTCCGGCATTTCGACATCGTGCTCTGTCCCACCTTCGGGACACCGGCATTCCCGCACACGGACGAGCCAGACTGGCGGAAGCGGCCGCTGGAGATGGATGGCGAACCTGCCAATTTCGGATCGCAGCTCGGCTGGGCCGGGATCGCGACCGTGGCCAACCTGCCCTCGACCGCTATCCCGCTGGGTCTTAGCAAGGATGGCCTGCCGATTGGTATTCAGGCGATAGGGCCGTTCCTGGAGGACAAGACAACCATCGCTTTCGCTGGCATGGTCGGCCATGAGATCGAGCCGCCAGCGATTGCGCTCTGACTACCAAGTCCGGGCGCCAGCCGTTCGCGTGATCTTCGGCTTTGCGAGCAGCCAGACACCGGCGATGGTCAGCGCCATCGAGACGATGTGCGGCCAGCCGAAGGGCTCGTGCAGGATCATCACCGCCGCCCATGCCGCAACAACCGGACCGACGCCGCCGATGGCGCTCATCCGTCCGGGGCCGATGCGCCCGATCGCTTCGGCGATCATGAAGCTAGGAATTACGGTGCAGAAGATGGCGAGTACGAGGGCGAGCCAGTAGCCGTTCGCCGTGACCGGCGGCGGTGAGTGGAACGCCATGTCGATGCCGCTCTGCGTGAGGAAGACGATCGAAGCCGCGCTCATGCCGAAGGCAGTGAAGAGCGTGGAGCCCATGCGCGAGATGATCGGCTTCGAGGCCGTGACATAGACCGCATAGATCAGCGCGCCGGCGAAGATGAGGCCGCCGCCGAGCCAGGCGTTGGCGCCCTGATGGCTGATCTCCGCGCCGAAGAGGACGGCGACGCCGACATAGGCGAGGATCAGCGCGATGACGTGGCGGGTGGTGATCTTGTCCTTCAGGAAGAAGAAGGAAAGGCCCGCAACCATCGTCGGGTAGATGTAGAGGATCAGACGTTCGAGCTGCGCCGAGACGTATTTCAGCCCCTCAAAATTGAGCCAGGACGACAGGCAATAGCTCATGATGCCGAGGCCGGCAGCGAGCGCGTAGGTCTTGAGCGAGGGCTGCTTCTTCAGGCGCATGTACGCGAAGATCCCGACCGCCAGATAGACTGGCAGCGAGAAGGCCATGCGCAGGGTGAGAAGCTGCGAGACGCCGATGCCTTCAGCGAAGGCAAGCTTGATGACGACACCCTTGAGCGAGAAGAGAGCTGCGCCGAGAGCTGCAAGGCCGACGCCGATGGCGCGGTTGCGGGCTTCGTGATCGACAGTGTTCGCTGGCGGCAGTGCCTCGGTGGTCATCTCAGTCTCTCCACTCGTCCCTTCGGTCTTCGGCAGTTCAGGGCGGAGAGAGCTGGTCGGGACGAGGGTCGCCGGCGCTTCCGCCGCCGGCCCTGTCGCTCTAGTCGCGACGCGCCGGCGCAAGCCGTTTTACGGCTCGCTTCTGAAGTCGAATGGTCTTGGCGCGGGTGGTCATGCACGGGGTCGTAGGCCTGTTTTTTGGGGTGCGCAACGGCGCGGGCGATATGTGACAGAGATTTCGGGATGTTGCGGGCGTGCGGGGGCGTTCTCGCAGGAGGCTGCGAGGTGGGGAGTTTGGGTTGCGGGATGTGATGGTGGCGGTGGTCCGCGCGCGAAGGCGCACGCGCCCCTTCCGTCTTGCGCGCAAGTGAGCGCAATCCACCTCTCCCAGTGCTGCGCACGGGTGGAGGCAAGGCGCCGGTAGGTCGCCTCCACCGCACGCAGTGCGGGGGAGCTGGCTTGATACGCGGCAACAAGATGGAGGGGGTTGAGATCGGTCTCGCGCTGCATCGCGCGCGCACGTCTGGCGGCGAGCGCGTCGAGGTTGTGGAAGTTGTGGGCGATCTGGGTGAGGCGGCGGAAGAGCTGGCTCATGCTCTTCGGGTGGCGGATGTGCGGATTGTGCTGGCGGGGGATGAAGAGGAACGGCAGGCCCAGCATGTCGCGGGCGCGTTCCCAGATCAGGATCTGCAGGCCATATTCGACGGCGGCGATGTGACCTTCGAGCCTGGCGCGGTCGTCACTCCAGTAAGCGAAGCCTTCAACATCCTCGGGGTCTCTGACCCAGTTCATCACCAGCTTGATCCAGCCGCGCATGAATTCTCGTGACCGCGCGACCTTGTCGAGCGGGAAGAGGATGCGCAGCAGGAGGATGAACATCGGACCCATGGGTGGGAGTATAGGGTCGGTCGCAAGCCCGGTCGGATCTGCGCGGGGTTATCCTCCATTGCCGAGAGCTAGTGCGTTGGGAGTGTTCGGAGATTCGATTCTCCGTCCTACGAATCCGGTACAGCTCTATCCCCCAATTCCGTACACATTGCGCCGCCCCCTCCGTCTCGCCGCGAAGATGCGGCGATCCACCTTCCCCACTTCTGCGAAGTGGTGGAGGCAAACGGCGCTTCGTCGTTCAACTCGTCATTCCCGCCGAGGCGAAGCAGAGGGCGGGAAGCCAGGAGCGGCATGCACCGTCCGCGTAGCCCCTGGGGTCTTCGGCGTTGGCGGGAATGACGACGGCGGTTAGCGTCGCCCTACTTCGCGATGTGCGCTGCCGACCATTGGCCCAGGCGTTGAATGGCCTGGCGGGCCTGGGCGAGCATGGGGTAGCGGGCCTGGAAGACGTGGAACATCTCGGGCCAGATCTCGAGCGTGAGCGGCACGCCGGCGGCGCCAAGGCGTTCGGCGAGCGCCGTTGAATCGGACATCAGGATTTCGGCTTCGCCGGTCTGGATGAAAGTAGGTGGCAGGCCACGCAGGTCTGCATCGAGAATGGCGAGGTTGGCGGTTGCTTCGCCGCCATATTGCCTGGCGCGCGCGGCTAGGCCCTGCGTGGTGAGGAAGGGGTCACGCTGCGCCTTCGATGTGTGGCTCCAACCGCGGTTAGCGAGATCGACCCACGGCGAAAGGAGGACCATACCGGCGGGCAGAGCGACGCCCAGCTCTTTAAGCTTGAGCGCGGCAGCGACGGCGAGACCGCCGCCGGCGCTGTCGCCTGCGAGGACGATGTGAGCGGGCTTCACACCTTCGGCGAGGATTGCGCGGTAGGCGACAATGACATCGTCGAGCGCGGCGGGATGGCGGTGCTCCGGCGCGAGGCGATAATCCGGCACGATGGCCGCGACTTTCGCGGCCGCTGCAACCTGAGACGCGACGCCCTTGTGCGAGCGAGACGAGCCCATGGTGAAGCCGCCGCCATGCGCCCAAAAGATGACGTGGTCGCCGCTGCAACCCTTGGGCAGAAGGCCGAGACAGGAAACACCGCCGAGATCAATCTCGGACATTGTGGCCATTTCAGGCAGTGGATCGTTCTCGGAATAGGCGTCGTAGGCGCGGCGCTGGGCGGCGATGTCGGTGGGATCAACGCCCTGCATGCGCCGCGACAGGGATTCGCGAACCTGGGCCAGTTCGCCCGTCAGGCTTGAAACGGTGCTCAAACGCGTCCCTCTACCTTGCACCTCAGCCCCAAGCTGAAGACAAGCACAAGCGCACCGCAAAGGCCATGCCGTGCATGCCGTGTTAACTGTAGATGGGGTGGGGGGCCAGGTTCCACAGACATCCGGCCTGCGGACCCTCCCTCCGTCTTGCCGCGAGGACGCAGCGATCCACCTCCCTCGCCTTCGGTGAGGGAGGACAGATCAATGCTACATCTGCATCGTCCAGCCTTCGACGGCCATGGCGGCCTGGCGGACCGCTTCGGTGAGCGTCGGGTGGGCGTGACAGGTGCGGGCGATGTCTTCGGATGCAGCGCCGAATTCCATCGCGACGCACACCTCGCCGATCATCTCGCCGACACCGACGCCCATGAGGTGGGCGCCGAGTACGCGGTCGGTCGTGGCGTCGGCCAGGATTTTCACGAAGCCATCGGTCTCGTGATTGGTCTTGGCGCGCGAGTTGGCCATGAAGGGGAATTTGCCGACTTTGTAGGCGACGCCTTCGGCTTTCAGCTCTTCCTCGGTTTTGCCGACCCAGGCGATTTCCGGCTTGGTGTAAACGACGCCGGGGATGACGTCGTAGTTCACATGGCCGGCCTTGCCCGCGATCAGTTCGGCGCAGGCGACGGCTTCGTCCTCGGCCTTGTGCGCGAGCATCGGGCCGGTGGTGACGTCGCCGATGACCCAGACGTTTTCAGCGGAGGTGCGGTAGTGATCGTTGGCGATCGAGCCGCGCTTGTCCGGCGTGATGCCGACGGTTTCGAGGCCGAGGCCCTGCGTATAGGGACGGCGGCCGATGGCGAGGAGGACGACATCCGCATCCAGCGTTTCGGCGTCGCCGCCAGCGGCCGGTTGCATGGATAGCTTGAGCTTCGACTTAAGCTTCTCGACGCCGGTGACCTTCATGCCAAGTTTGAACTCGATGCCTTGCTTGGCGAAGATGCGCTGCGCCTGCTTGGCGATCTCGCCATCTGCGCCGGGCAGGATGCGGTCGAGATATTCGACGACGGTGACTTCGGCGCCGAGGCGGCGCCAGACCGAGCCGAGTTCGAGGCCGATGATGCCGGCGCCGATGACGATCATCTTCTTCGGCACGGCTTTCAGCGACAGGGCGCCGGTTGAGGAAACGACGCGCTCTTCGTCGATTTCTATGCCGGGGAGCGGGGTGACTTCCGAGCCGGTGGCGATGACGATGTGTTTGGCCTCAAGAACCGTGTCGCCCTTCTCGCCCGAGACGACGACGCGGCCGGGGCCGTCGATGCGGCCGGCGCCGTTGAAGACCGTGACCTTGTTCTTCTTCATGATGAAGGCGACGCCGGCAGTGAGGCCGTTCACGGCATCGGCTTTCTGCTTCAGCATATTGTCGAGATTGAGCTTCAGACCCGAGACTTCGATGCCGAGGCCGGCGAAATCCTTGCCCGCCGTCTCGTAGAGTTCGGAGGCGTGCAGCAGCGCCTTGGAGGGGATGCAGCCCACATTGAGGCAGGTGCCGCCGAGCTTGTCGCGCTTTTCGATCAGCGCGACCTTGAGGCCGAGCTGGCCGCAGCGCGTGGCGCAGTTGTAACCGCCGGGACCGGCGCCAATGATGACGACGTCGAAGCTCTCGCTCATGGCATTTTTTCCGTGTCAGATCGTGTTTGGCGCGAGCTATACGCGCCTCACGTGAAGGGTCAACAAAAGGGAATATGGGAGCTCAAACTCAGGGGTTTGAGGCCCCAAAACTGGGCCGTTTGTTGAGTTCCGCCTAATGCAGCACGCCACGGAAGCCGGCGGCCCAGACCAGGCAGCCGAGAACGAGGGAAAACCAGCCGGCGTTGACGGTGGAGGCAGTGGGGCGGGCGTGGCCGGCGCAGTCTGCGTTGGGGGCGTGGCGGGCTGTGTGTTCCCGCCAGATGAAATAGGCACCCTGCCCTAGCACCAGCAGGGCGACCATCCAGACTGCAAAGAGATGGAGCAGCATCATGGCGAGGGCGGTGGCGGCGAGAACGACCGCCTGACCGGCGATCCAGCCGCGGCGGGCAGCGTCGTCGCGCTCCATCCAGCTGTCGATGGCCTGTTGCTCGGGGCTGGGCGGGGCGGCGGGGATGTCTTCTTCGTCGTCGCCGCCGAAATCACGCACCATCGAGCCAATGCGCTTCGTCATGCGGTCGAGCGCCATCTCCATGCGGATCTGGCGGAAGAGCATGAGGGCGCCGAACAGCCAGAACAGGCCAGCGATGCGGATGATCCATCCGAGGAGGCTGTCCGAGAACGCCTCGAGCGACATGCCCGGTTAGAGGTCGAGGAGCAGGCGTTCCGGATCCTCGAGCGCTTCCTTGACGCGAACGAGGAAGGTGACCGCTTCCTTGCCGTCGACCAGGCGGTGGTCATACGACAGGGCGAGGTACATCATCGGGCGGGCAATGATCTTGCCGTCGACGACGACCGGACGCTCTTCGATGCGGTGCATGCCGAGCACGCCGGACTGCGGCGGGTTCAGGATCGGGGTCGACATAAGCGAACCGTAGACGCCGCCGTTCGAGATCGTGAACGTGCCGCCTTGCAGATCGTCCATCGACAGCTTGCCATCGCGGGCGAGCGCGCCGAGGCGGCCGATTTCGGCTTCGATTTCAGCCAGCGTCATCGTGTCGGCGTCGCGGACGACCGGAACGACGAGGCCCTTGTCGGTGCCGACGGCGACCGATACGTTGTAGAAGTTCTTGTAGATGATGCTGTCGCCGTCGATCTCGGCGTTGACCGAGGGGACTTCCTTCAGCGCGGCCACGCAGGCGCGGACGAAGAAGCCCATGAAGCCGAGCTTCACGCCATGCTTCTTCTCGAAGGCGTCCTTGTGGCGCTTCCGCAGTTCCATGACTTCCGACATGCCGACGTCGTTGAACGTCGTAAGCATGGCGGAGGAGTTCTGAGCTTCCTTCAAGCGGCGCGCGATCGTCTGGCGCAGGCGGGTCATCTTCACGCGCTCTTCGCGCGGGCCGATTTCACGCTGAGCGCGCGGAGCTTCGGCGGCCGGCGCGCGGGCTGCGGCGGGGGCCGGCGTGTTGGCAACGTAGGCGAGCGCGTCGCCCTTGGTCGCGCGACCGCCCTTGCCGGTGCCGGGGATGCCGGCCGGATCGACATTGGCTTCGGCGGCGATGCGGCCAACCGACGGCGCGACCTTGTCGGTGGCTTTGGCAGCGGGAACAGCGGGCGCGGCGGCGGGCTTGGCTGCCGGGGCGGCCGAAGCGGCCGGCTTAGCGGCCGGCGCTACGGTAGCTGTGCCGCCTTCGGTCATACGAGCGATGATCTTGCCGATGGAGACGGTCTCGCCTTCCTTGACCAGCTGCTCGGAGATGACGCCGGCTGCGGGGGCGGGAACTTCGATGGCGACCTTGTCGGTCTCGATCTCTGCGATCGGATCGTCCTGCTTCACGGCCTGGCCGGGTTTCACAAGCCAGTTTGCAAGCGTGCCTTCAGTAACGCTCTCGCCCATCGCGGGCACCTTGATATCCATGACGTCTCCAGCCGGGCAGATGCGCCGGGCGATCCCGACGCGGTGGTGTTTAGCCCCAGTTGGGGCACATGTGGAGGGGCTACAAGCCCCTTGGAAAAACTACGCTATTTCTCGAAGGCCGCTTCAAGGAAGGCCGCGAGCTCCTTGTTGTGGAGCGTCATCGTGCCTGCGGCAGTCGACGCCGAAGCCGGGCGACCGACATAACGCGGACGTTTGACCTTGGTGTCGAGTTTTTCGAGCGTCTTCTCGATGTTCCATTCTACGAAGTTCCACGAACCCATGTTGCGCGGCTCTTCCTGGCACCAGACCATGTCTGCGTTCGGGAAGCGGGCGAGCTCTTTCATGAGCGGGGCGACCGGGAACGGATAGAGCTGCTCGATACGCAGCAGATAGACGTCGTCGATCTTCCGTTTTTCGCGCTCTTCGAACAGGTCGTAATAGACCTTGCCCGTGCACATCACGACGCGACGGATATCCTTGTCCGCCTTCAACGTGACGTCTGCCTTGCATTCCGGCACTTCCGCGCCGTCTTGCAGGATGCGGTGGAAGGACGTGTTCGACGCCATGTCCTTGAAGAAGGACACGGCGCGCTTGTGGCGCAGCAGGGACTTCGGCGTCATCACGATCAGCGGCTTGCGGAAGTCGCGGTGAACCTGACGGCGCAGGGCGTGGAAGTAGTTCGCGGGCGTGGTCGGGTAGACGACCTGCATGTTGTCTTGCGCGCACATCTGGAGGAAGCGCTCGAGACGGGCGGAAGAGTGTTCCGGGCCCTGCCCTTCATAGCCGTGCGGCAGAAGGCAGACGAGGCCGGACATGCGGAGCCATTTGCGTTCGCCCGACGAGATGAACTGGTCGAACAGGACCTGGGCGCCGTTGGCGAAGTCGCCGAACTGGGCTTCCCACATCGTCAGCGTCTGCGGCGCCGTGAGCGAATAACCGTACTCGTAGCCGAGGACCGCTTCTTCGGAGAGCAGCGAGTCGATGACTTCGTAGTGGGCCTGCGTGTCGGACAGGTTGTTCAGCGGCGTGTAGCGCTCTTCCGTCGTTTGATCGACGAAGTGCGAATGGCGCTGGGTGAACGTACCGCGGCACGAGTCCTGACCCGACAGACGGATCGGGAAGCCTTCTTCGAGCAGCGTGGCGAAGGCCATGTGTTCGGCCATGCCCCAGTCGAGGTTCTCGCCCGAAGTCGCCATCTTGCGGCGGGCGTCGACCGTGCGGGCGACGGTCTTGTGGATGTTGAAGCCATCCGGGACGGTCGTGATCTTCTTGCCGAGGTCTTTCAGCTTGGCGGCAGCGACGCCGGTCTTGCCGCGGCCTTCTTCATCTTTCGGCAGGCCGAGGCCGGCCCATTTGCCATCGAGCCAGTCAGCAGCGCCGGACTTGAACGTCTTGGCTTTGTCGAACTCGGCGTCGAGATGGGCTTCCATCTCTGCAACCATATTATTGACGGCTTCGTCCGACATCACGCCTTCCTCGACGAGGCGGCGCGAGTAGATTTCGCGGGTCGACGACTGTTCGCGGATCTTCGCGTACATCAGCGGCTGGGTCATCGTCGGGTCATCGCCCTCGTTGTGACCGAAGCGGCGATAGCAGAACATGTCGATGACGACGTCCTTGCCGAATTCCTGACGGTATTCGGTGGCGACCTTGGCGGCGTAAACGGTCGCTTCGGGATCATCGCCGTTGACGTGGAAGACCGGGGCATCGACCATTTTCGCCATGTCGGACGGATAGGGCGAGGAGCGCGAGAAGGACGGCGCGGTGGTGAAGCCGATCTGGTTGTTGACGATGAAGTGGACGGCGCCGCCCGTGCGGTAGCCGGCGAGACCCGAGAGCGCGAAGCATTCGGCGACCACGCCCTGGCCAGCGAAGGCCGCATCGCCGTGCAGCAGCAGCGGCATGACTTTGGTGCGGCGCTTGTTGCGCTCTTTCGGATCGGTTGCGCGCGTGGCGCCGGCTTCGACTTCGTCGAAGAACTGCTTGGCGCGGGCTTTGCCGAGCACGACCGGGTTCACGATTTCGAGGTGGGACGGGTTCGCGGTGAGCGAGAGGTGGACCTTGTGGCCATCGAACTCGCGATCCGACGAGGCGCCGAGGTGGTATTTCACGTCGCCGGAGCCGTAGTCGTCTCCGCCCTGCGTGTTGCCGCCCTGAAACTCGAAGAAGATCTTGTGGTACGGCTTGCCCATGACGGCGGCGAGCACGTTGAGGCGGCCGCGGTGCGGCATGCCGACGATGATCTCATCGACGCCGAGCGCGCCGCCGCGCTTGATGATCTGCTCGAGCGCGGGGACAGCGGCTTCACCGCCATCGAGACCGAAGCGCTTGGTGCCCGGATAGCGCTTGTGCAGGAAGCGTTCGAAGGCTTCGGCTTCGACCAGCTTCTTGAGAATGGCGCGCTTGCCTTGCGGCGTGAACGAGATTTCCTTGTCCTTGCCTTCGATGCGCTGCTGGAGCCAGGACTTCTCGTCCGGGTCCGAGATGTGCATGAATTCGACGGCGAAGGTGCCGCAATAGGTGCGCTTCAGGATGTCGAGCATCTGGCGCGGGGTCGCGTATTCAAGACCCATCACGTTGTCGATGTAGATGCGGCGATCCATGTCGTTCGGACCGAAGCCGTAGGTTTTCGGATCGAGTTCCGGCTGGTCTTCGATCTTGATGAGGTTCAGCGGGTCGAGGTGGGCGGCGAGGTGACCGCGCATGCGATAGGCGCGGATCATCATCAGCGCGCGGATCGAATCCTGGACTTGCTGGGCGAGATCGGCCGGGGCGATGGTCGGGCCGACCTGCGGGGCCTTTTTCGGCTCTTTCTTGGGGGCGGGACCCCAGTTGCCGTCGAGCGCGGAGACGAGTTCGCCGTTCTGGTGGTTCAGCGGCTCTTTCCACTCGGGACCACGGGCGGCCTTGGTGGCGTTCTCAGGCGAATCCGCGACGCCTTTGAAGAAACGCTGCCAGCTTTCCGGGACTGATGTGGGGTCTTCCGCGTACTGGGCGGAGAGTTGTTCGATATAGGCGGCGTTGGCCCCGTACAAAAAGGCCGTGTCCAGCATGGCTTCATTGTCCATGCCGCGGGCCTCGCCCGTCTTCGCCTCGATCGTCATTTTTTTCGTCCTGAAGCGCCGGAATCAGGGCCCCTGCCCTGAGCGCAGTTGGGTGGCTTTCAAATGTCGCTTTTTGCGACCGGACTCAACCCTTAAGAGTGAGACATTCTGCACATAAGGGTGTGAAGCGTTAGCGGCTGGTTTCACATATGTGCAGATGCCCTCTGATGCGCCGAAATCACAGACTTTGCGCGGGGTTGTGAGCATGAAATCGCGGTCACGCTTAGAGTAGCTGCGGGGCCGCGGGCGATGAGACCGAGGGATGAGTTCGAGCGCGGGTGCGCGAAGGCCGGCAAGGTCGAATCCTGATCACGCAGCAACGGGGCTGGGCGATTATTTAGATGGTTGTCGAAATAGTCGTTGACTGTTATTTCGATACTTAGCTAAATATTGATCATGAGCGATATCTTCAAGGCCCTCGCCGATCCGACGCGCCGGAAGGTTCTGGAGCTTCTGCGAGAGCGGCCGATGACGGCGGGGGAGCTGTGCGGGCACTTCCCGGTGTCGCGGCCGACCATGTCGGCGCATTTCGCGGTGCTGCGCGAGGCGGATCTGGTCGAGACGACGAAGATCGGGACGACGATCACCTACCAGCTGAAGCTGTCGGTGCTCGAGGATGCGCTGCTGAGCTTTGCGGGGCTGTTTGGGCTTGGCACTGGACAGTCTGTGTCGAGGGTTACGGGTAAAAGCGCACCGGAAGGAGCAACCGAATGAGCGAGCGTTCAACATCGGGCGCTAACTGGAAGACGTTTGGGCGCAGCACCTGGAAGAACGCTCGGGGCTGGCTTGTCATTGTCGGCCTGCAGATTGCTGGCGCGTTGCTGCTGTCGCTCGCTTACAGGCGTGGGCTGATTGATGCGGAAGGGATGATCCGGGGCGTGTTGGTGCTGATCGGACTTGGCCTTGCTGCATCCGGCAACCGGATACCGAAATCCACCGACGGCCCGGCGCCGATGACGCTGCCGCTTGCAGCGTTGCGACAGAAGGTTCTTCGCACGGCTGGGTGGATGATGATGCTAGGCGGCCTGGCGTTTGCCGGTCTATCGGCGTTCGCGCCGCTGCAGATCGGCCTCATGGCCGCGACCGCCGCTCTGGGCGTTTCGCTGGCAATCGGCCTCGGCTTCGTGGTGTACTGGATTCACGCCTATCACCGCTCTTGCGAGCCGTAGCTCGCAAAAACTCCGCGGTTCAAAGCGGCCCGTCGTCAAGCGCGCCTTGGGTTCTGAAACGTTAGCGTTTCAGGACTTCCGGCTGTTCTGAAACGTTAGCGTTTCAACACTTCCAGCCGTTCTGAAACGCTAGCGTTTCAGAACCTCGGACAGCGTGGTGCCGAGGCGGGCCGGGCTGTCGGAGACGACGATGCCGGCCGATTGCATGGCTTCGATCTTCGATTCCGCGTCGCCCTTGCCGCCCGAGACGATGGCGCCGGCGTGGCCCATGGTGCGGCCTTTCGGAGCCGTGCGGCCAGCGATGAAGCCGACCATCGGCTTCTTGCGGCCGCGCTTGGCTTCGTCCTTGAGGAACTGGGCGGCGTCTTCTTCGCCCGAGCCGCCGATTTCGCCGATCATGATGATCGACTTGGTGGCGTCGTCGGCCAGGAAGAGTTCGAGCACGTCGATGAAGTCCGTGCCTTTGACCGGGTCGCCGCCGATGCCGACAGCCGTGGTCTGGCCGAGACCCTCGTTCGTGGTCTGGAACACGGCTTCATAGGTGAGCGTGCCCGAGCGCGAGAGAACGCCGACGGAGCCTTTGGAGAAGATGTTGCCCGGCATGATGCCGATCTTGCACTCGCCCGGCGTCAGCACGCCCGGGCAGTTCGGTCCGATCAGGCGCGATTTCGACTTCGACAGGCGGTCTTTCACTTTCACCATGTCGAGCACCGGCACGCCTTCCGTGATCGTGACGATCAGCGGGATTTCAGCGTCGATGGCTTCGAGGATGGCGGCGGCGCAGCCTGACGGCGGCACGTAGATGACGGTGGCGTTTGCGCCGGTGGCGTCGCGAGCTTCAGCGACGGTGTTGAACAGCGGGCGCTCGACGGTTTCGCCGTTCGGGAGCTTACCGGTCCATTTCTGGCCGCCCTTGCCCGGCGTGATGCCGCCCACGAACTGCGTGCCGTAGGCGATGCCCTGCTCGGTGTGGAACGTGCCGGTCTTGCCGGTCATGCCCTGGGTGAGGACCTTGGTGTTCTTGTCGATCAGGATGGACATCGGTGTCTGCCTTGAAAGGTCGTAAAATGGGGTCGGCGAGGGCTGGGCTTACTTGCCCTTGATGGCGGCGACGATTTTCTGCGCTGCGTCGTCGAGATCGTTGGCCGAGATCACGGCGAGGCCGCTTTCGTTGATGATCTTCTTGCCGAGTTCGACGTTGGTGCCTTCGAGGCGGACCACCAGCGGGACCGAGAGGTTGGTCTCTTTCACGGCGGCGAGGACGCCTTCCGCGATGACGTCGCACTTCATGATGCCGCCGAAGATGTTCACGAGGATGCCCTTCACCTTGGGATCTTTCATGATGATCTTGAAGGCAGCCGCGACCTTCTCCTTACCGGCGCCGCCGCCGACGTCGCAGAAGTTGGCGGGCTCTTCGCCGTACAGCTTGATGATGTCCATCGTCGCCATGGCGAGGCCGGCGCCGTTGACCATGCAGCCGATCGTGCCGTCGAGCGGGATGTAAGCGAGGTCCCACTCTTTCGCCGCGATCTCTTTTTCGTCTTCTTCGGTCGTGTCGCGCAGCGCCAGGATGTCGTCGTGGCGGCCCTTGATGGCCAGTGCGTTGTCGTCGAACGAGACCTTGGCGTCGAGGACGCGCAGGTGGCCGTCCTTCATGACGATGAGCGGGTTCACTTCGAGCATGCTCATGTCCTTGGACGTGAACGCCTTGAACAGGATCGGAGCCAGGGTCAGCATGTCGGCCTTGGCCACGCCGTCGAGCTTCAGCGCATCGGCAAGCTTGAGAGAATCCGCTTCGGTGACGCCGGTTGCCGGGTCGATCGAAATGGTGAGGATTTTTTCCGGCGTGTCGTGCGCGACAGCCTCGATGTCCATGCCGCCTTCGGTCGAGACGACAAATGCCACGCGGCCGGTTTCACGGTCGACCAGCATGGAGAGGTAGAGTTCTTTCTCGATGTCGGCGCCGTCTTCGATGTAGATGCGGTTGACCTGCTTGCCCACGCCATTGGTCTGGGCGGTGATCAGGTGGTGGCCGAGCATCGCCTTGACGTGCTCAAGGGCCTGTTCTTTCGAGAAGCCGAGGCGAACGCCGCCTTTTTCACCGGCTGCGGCCTCAACGAATTTGCCTTTGCCACGGCCACCGGCGTGGATCTGGGATTTCACGACCCAGAGCGGACCCGGCAGCGCGTCGATGGCGGCTTGCGCTTGATCCAGCGAGGTGATCGCGACGCCCTTGGCGACGGGTGCGCCGAAAGACTTCAGGACTTCCTTCGCCTGATGCTCGTGGATGTTCATGAGAAATCGCCCCTCAAGGGAGAGCCGCGGCCGGCTCGGGTTGGGGTGCGATTAGCGCATGGGGCGCCCTTAGGCAACGTGGGCTTTTTACTGTTTTCCGCGATGGTTACTCTGCCGATGCGGGCCTTTCGGCGTCATCGGCGACTTTCGCCTGCACGACGCTGGTCGAACTCACCGGCACGAAGGGCTGACGATGCACCGCTGTGGGACGTTCCTTGGCGAAAAGCCTCCAAAGATTGGTAATCATCAGGGCAAAATAACCTATCGCCACGGCGGCAAACACGCCGGGCTGCCCCGCCTCGGTATCGGCAACCACGCCGGTGATGAGTGGCCCAAGAACCGAGCCGCCTGCCCAGATAAAGAGCATGCCGGACATCACCTGTGTGATTTGCCCCGCCTCGGCGCGATCTGTCGCGTGGCTGGCGGACACGGAATAGAATGACAGCGCGCCCGCGCCCCACAGGGCCGACAGAAGAACCGTGATCGAGAACGAGACTTTCCCGGCCGTCATATAGAGCGCGATGCAGGCGCCCAGCGCGATGGCGGCGAGCCCCCCCACGATGAGGCGGCGATCGACCCTGTCCGACAGGATGCCAGCCGGCCACTGCGTAACCGTGCCGCCCAGCATGGCCGCGATGTAGAGCGTGGCGGCGGATGCGCCGGCAGCGCCGGGTTGCAGATCCTTGGCGTAGAGCGGCAACTGGCTCGTGACACCCGTGTTGCAGACACCGGCCACGATCGAGCCGACGAGAGCTGCCGGCGGGATCTTGAAGATGCCGGCGAGCGTGAGCGCTGCGCGATCAGGCAGGACGGGTTGTGCGCGGCGCGTGGCGCACAAGGGAATGACGGCCAGAGTCATCAGGAGGCCCGCCCAGATGAAGGGGCGGATGTCTTCAGCTGCGTGCTCGACGATCAGGAGCGGGCCGCAGCACAGCGCGATCTTCAGCATGAGCTGGTAGAGGCCCATCACCCCGCCCCGCTTGGAGCGCGGCGTTGAGTCGGCAATCCAGCTTTCTGCCGAGGTGAACATCACGGCGGATGCCGCCCCCTGGAACAGCCGGAAGATGCCCCAGGCGATCGGATCGAAGGCGAGCCCCATGGACAGGATGCCGGCGGCATAGATCGCGGCGCCCGCCGAATAGGCGCGGATGTGGCCAACTTGCCTAACGATGTCAGGTGCGAACCACGCGCCCAGCATGAAGCCAGCGGAAAACACCGCTGCGACCATGCCGACGCCAAGCGACGACGCGCCCATGTAATTAAGGGCGAGCGGCGTTGATACCGAGAGAATGCCGGAAGCGGCCTGCAGCAGCATGACTGCAAGGATCAGCGACGCGACGTTACGGTAGACAGTCATGCGTTTTGGACGGCGATCTGGCGCTCTTGTTTCAACGATCCTTACGATGGTTCGCGGGCCCGCGCGTCTAAATTCTTGCTTACCAAGCAGGTGAAATCTCAACCTTGGCGTTCAAACGAATATTCAGGGGCATCTGCGTAGAGTCGTGCGCTCAAGGGGAGATACGCATGATTCCGAGCTCCATGATGATGCTGATCGAGAAACTGGCCGCTGACGGCCGGATCAGCGCAGACGAAGCGCTCGATGTACGGCGCGCAATCTTCCCCGATGGCGCCGTTGCGCGCCAGGAAGCTGATGCACTGTTCGTTCTGAACGAGCGCGTGGGCGATGATGATCGCGCCTGGAACGACTGCTTTGTCGAAGCGATCCACGATCACCTTCTGTTTGCCGAAGAGCCGCTGGGCCATGTTTCGGACGAAGGCGCGGCCTGGCTGGAGAACCGCATCGGCCGCGATGGCGTGGTCGAGCGCGTCACCGAACTCGAACTGCTGATCAAGATTCTCGAGAAGGCCGAATCCACCCCTGCCCGCCTGCAGGAACTGGCGCGTATCTTCGTCTCGCGCGCGGTGCTGTCGGGTGAGGGCTATGAGGGCCGCGACGTGTCGCTGGTGCCGGGTCAGATTGGCGATGCTGAGCTGGCGATGATCCGCCGCGTGCTGTTCGCTGCTGCGGGCGCCGGCAATATTGCGGTGACGCGTGACGAGGCTGAGTGGCTGTTCTCGCTGGACGCAGCCACCGAAGGTCGCGCGCACGTTTCGGGTTGGCGCGACCTGTTCGTCTCGGCGATCATGAACCACCTGTTTGCGGCTGGCCCGTCGGCGCTGCTCGAGCGTGGCAGCATGCTGCGCCGCGCCGAATGGCTGCGCACGGAACAGCGCGGCGGCGTTGGCTCATTCCTGTCGCGCGCGCTGCAAGGCGTGCAGCGTGGCGACTACAAGGCGGACCTCGATGTGCAGAAGCACATCGTCGAGGGCCGTCAGGTTGAGACGCGTGTCGCCGAAGCGCTCGACATGGCCGAGACGGCTTGGCTGGTCACGCGCATCCGCGCCGATGGCCGCCGCACGGCCAATGAGCAGGCGCTCATGGATGCCGTGAAGTCGGTCAAGGGCGCGGACTCGCTTAAGTCAGCCTAGGCCCAAGTCCCGTGGAAGCCGAGTGGCCAGGCGTAGCCCGCCTGCCACACGGCAACGGGACCGTCGCTGACATGGCCGGCGTCGAAGACGTGGACTTCGCTGCGGCCGAGCTTTGAATTGATCGCCGTGCCGATCAGCCAGCAATCCGTCTCCGCTGCGCCCGTGCCCTTCGGCACGAACAGGAATTCCTCGACCATATAGCCGGCGCCGAAGTTGAAGACCTGCGACTTGCCGGTCGACCAGTCCTGCACGGCCAGCGCATTGCCGCCGGGTTGGCCATTGGCGGAACCCGTCACCATTGTCGTCAGCTTGCGCGAGAGGCCGTGACGGCGCGGATCGACCTGTGGGAAGTCGCCGGTGATGCTGGTCTCGATCAGCTTCGCGTCGCCTGAGACGGGGATCACCGCCATGGTCAGCTTCGATGAGACGTGTGCGCCGTTGTACTTGCCGCGGATCTCGTCTGCGCCGCCACCCGAGCCGAGTACGGGCTCAGGATAGAAAGCCGCGTCGAGGCGGATGGTGCCGTCGCTTTCCTCCCAGGCTGCGCCCGTATGGTAGAAGGAGCGCGCGGGGCCTTGCGCCCAGCGGGTCTTGGTCAGGTCGTCCTTGTCGATGATCAGGAATTTCATCCCCTCTTCCGGCTTCCACACGAAGCCGTCGATGAAGGGCGGGATGTTCTTCGTCTGTATCCAGGGCTGGCAGAGGATGATCAGCTTGCGCTCGGTCATCGTCCAGTCGTGAATGTAGTGGGACGCGCCGATATCGACCATGCCGAAGTCCTTGGTCGAGCCGTCCGGGTTGATGTTGTAGATGCCGACGCGGCGGCCTGCGAGCGCGAGGTTCCAGACGCGACCGTCAGGCTCGCGCTTGGGATGGGCGAGGAAGGGCATGCCCTTGAGGTCGTTGCGCCAGACCTTGAAGCCTTTGGTTTCCAGCGTGACCGGATCGAGGCGGTAGGCGGAGCCGGCTTCCCACAGGGCCAGCAATTCGCCGCCGGACATCATGACGGAGATGTTGCCGGGGTTCACGTCATCGGACGAGCCGACGGGATAGCTGGGGTCACCCTTGGTGCCGAAGCCGGGGGCGAGGAATTTGTCCGCCTGCATTTCGAGACGGCGCTTCAGCGTGTCGGTGAACTTGCCGGAGTGGACGGCCTTGCCATCGCCGATGGCGACGCGCTGGACCATACCGTCGCCGTCGAACCAGTGGGTGGCGTACTGGTCGCCGTGTTTGAACCAGGCGGGGCCGTTCCGGTAAAGCGTGCCGGTGAGGCCCGCCGGGATCTTGCCGCGGACGAGCTTCATGGCGGCAGGCGCAAAGCCTTCGGACGGGGCGTTGGCGTAGCCGACATGCCAGCCCGGCAGGGTCGGTTCGGCCAGCACGTTAGGGGCGACCGCGAGGGCGGCGCCGGTCATCAGGCCGGAGTGGAGGAACATGCGGCGGGAGAGGTTCATGGCAATGAGCTCCTGTCGGACCGGACTATTGCAGCTTGATAGTCTGGGTCGCGCCGGCGGCCGGCAGGTCGAACTTGGCGGCGTCCCATTTGGCGGGGCCGAACTGGGCCGGGGCGCTGTTCGAGAAGGCGAAGGGTTCGATCGGCATGCCGAACGGGTTCATGCCCATCTTTCCGTCGCCATCGACGTCCTGGAACAGCTTGATGCCGTACTGGCCGGCCGGGAGCTCGAAGGTGGTCGTGGCGGTGTCCGCCGAGACCGGAACCATGCCGGCAGCAACCTGTTTGTCACCATCATAGCCGGCCTGGTCGTAGACGGCGATCATCAGGGCGCCCTTGTGCTCCTTGATGTTGGTGACCGTCAGGGTGAGTTTGGCTTGGGCGGGGTCAGCGGCGGCGGAACCGGGGAACAGAATCGCTGCGGCAACCAGCATGGCGGGGACCGGGGCGAGGAGGCCGAGGGTCGTTTCGAGGATCGAGAGGCGTTTCATGCCATTGGTCATTGGGGGGCGTCCTTTTATGTTTTTTGCTTCGTATCAGGGGAGGCGTCGAAGCCGGTTTTGGTCCGGCCAGTGGAAGATCGGTCGCCTTGAGCAGTCCAACCACCCCAAATGCGCGAACCGCCTGTTTTGCTTCGCGAAGTCCCGCGCTAAACCGTTCGCGAAGCGCGAAATGCATTCGCGAAACGCCAGTTAACGGAGCTTGTAACGGTCAATGTCGGGGTCACGTCCGCCCTGGGCTGTGGATATCGCCAAGTGGACGGCCATCTCGGTCGTCCTCGGGCTGATCTTTGCCTGGCTGGGCGTCTACCAGACTGGTCAGATCCCCTTCCCCGAGCGGTTCGGCTACTGGACGGTACTGATCGCCATCGGGGCGGGCACCAGCCTCATCATCACCCCGCTGCTGTTCGAGAAGTGGCTGGTGAAGTTCCACCCGGCCGTGCCGATCCTGGTCGCGTCATTGATCATCTCGTTGCCGATCACGGCGGGTATCGTGGCGATCGACGCGATCAGCGATGGGACAGTTTCCGCCCCACAATGGTGGGCGCTGCAATATCTGTATGTTCTGGTAATTTCGCTGATCCTTACCACCGGAGCGTGGGCCGCGGACCGGTATCAGGACCAGAAGAAGGCGACCGCGGATGCCGCCCTCGCCGCCGCGAACGCCCCCTCGGCGGCGGCTCTGGCTGGGTCAACATTCGCGGACCGGCTGCCTGTGAAGTTCCGCGCGGCACAGGTCTACGCCGTCTCGGCCGAGGACCACTATCTCCGCGTTCACACCAGCACCGGGGAGACGATGATCCTGATGCGGCTGGCCGATGCGGTGCGGGAACTGGCGGCGCTGGAGGGACAGCAGACCCATCGGTCGTGGTGGGTGGCGAAACAGGGTCTGGCTGACGTCGCCAAGGGCGATGGCAAGGTGACGTTGAAGCTGAAATCCGGGGCGGAAGCGCCGGTGAGCCGCACCTACCAGAAAGCCGTCAAGGACGCGGGCTGGCTCTAGCCTTCATAGTCGCTTTCAAATGTGACGTGCGGCAAGGCGGCGCGGAGTTTCGGGAGCAGCGCCCCTACCCGATCCTTGAACGGCGGATTGTCTTCGTAGCCGAACATGGTGCGGTCGGGTTCGACATGCTTGCCACTGGCCGGATCGCCCCACGGGAAGGTGTCGTCGTAGTCTGTAATGAGCTGTTCGATCTCGGCGCGAAGTTCGGGCGTGATGTCGAGCATCTCCGCCTCGACCGGATAGCCGAAGCGCGCCTTGGCTTCGTCGTCATAAGCCCAGAGCAGGACACCCGATCCCGCATCGAAGAACAACCGCAGCAGCATGTCAGATCCGGGCGTGGCGTTCCTGCGCCGACAGCTTGTCGATCAATTCGGCGACGAAACGGATGTGTGCGCGCAGGCGATAAAGATCGTCGGTGTAGCTGACGGGTACTTCGACATTACCGGTTTCGGCCTGGAGATCCGCCAGCTTGGCGCGGACTTCGGTGCGCTCTTCCGGCGTAGCGGCGGCGCGGCCTGCCGCTTCGAGTGCGCGGAGATCATTGTACCAGACATAGATCTTGCGGCGGATGCGCCAGCGATAAAGCGGCGGGGCAGCGCGGACGAGCGGGATGATCAACGTGACCAGCGGAATCACAAGCACCCAGGCGCGCTCCAGGAAGTTGGCGACGCTGTATGGGAAGAAGCGGCGCAGGAGGCCGGGACCGTTCTTGTAATAGCGCTGGGCTTCATCTGAGATTTCGATATCGGACAGGTTCGGCGTCGGGAAATGCCCCGGATCGGCAAGAAGCGAGCCCGCGCTGCTGTCCTTGTAAGCTGTCTCGATCAGCAGGGACTGGATTGCCGGGTGCAGATCGTCACGCACCACGATCTGCGCCGCTGGCGCGATCAGCATGACGTCGTCCTTGGGCAGGATTGCAGCGAAATTGATGACGCCGCGATAGAGCGGGACTTCGTCGAGATAGGGATGACGGCGCGCAAGGGCGTGCGCCTCGCGCATCGACATCAGCTGGATATTCCGGTCGGAGATCAGTCCGCCGATCCATGCTGTGGTGGGCCCGGAGACAACCATCGCTGCATCGACTTCGCCTTTCTGCAACGCCTCGGCAGCCGCTTGTCCCGCGAGCGGCACGGCGGTGTAGCCGCCTTCGGCGATGCCAGCTTCCGTGAGCAACAGCGTGGCCAGCACGCGCACGCCGGACCCCTCAGGCCCAATGGCGACGCGGAGCCCGCGCAGATCCTGCAACTCCTCCGCCTTGCGGCCTGAGCGCGCGAACACCCAGAGCGGTTCGTAGAAGATGGCGCCAAGCGATCGCGCGCCATCGCTGCCGACGTCTGCTGCGAGACCGGTCTGCACGATGGCGATATCGGCCTGGCGCGATTTGATGCGGTTGAGATTGTCGACCGAACCGTTGGTGGTCTGGACATCGACCTCGACGCCCTGCTCGCGCAATTCCCTGGCATAGCCTTCAGCGGTTGCCGCATAGACGCCGCCGGATGCGCCACCAGCAATCGTTACCTTCTTCGGCGGGGCGGGCGCCATGAAGAAGAACGCCACGGCGAGGCCGATCACGACGATGACAATCGGCGCGCCATAGAATCTCAGAAACCGTTTCATGCCGGGTGACACGCCCGCACTCCCCACACGCAATAAGGGGCGCACCCTAGGGAGCGTTGCTTTCAACGGGAAGGCCCGTCGTCGCACGACAAACAGGCGAATTCCGTGCTGCCGCCATCAATCCGATCCAATTCGGATGGAAGCTGAAGCAATCCGGAAACCGTTTGGGACAAGACTGCGCAAGACCGGTGTTGGGGACACGTCATGAGACTGATCGCACTAGCCGCGCTCGCGAGCATGGCAGGCATCTCTGCGCCGAGCGCGTTTGCGACGGCAGCAGGGCTGCAGTGCCAAGGCAACCTTGTCGCCCTGCGCTTTAACGGCAGTATTGATATGGACGACAACCCGGCGATCTTCCACGATCTGCCGGAAGCCTACGCTGCGAGCTGGAACAGTATCCCATTCGCAGACGGCAATCGTTGCAAGCTGGCGAACGGCAGCGAGGTCGTGCTCCGATGGGGAGAAGACAACGCTTACGGCTGGGGCATGGGCGGCGCTGATCCGCCAGGGTTCTTCAGCCTGTGGATCGACGGTCGCAAGGTGTTTTCGAAAGAGCAGTTCAAGTCGGGATACGCTTCGAGCGAAGGCTATCTCAACAGCGTCTTCGTCAGCCCCTCTGTGAAGGAGATCTGCCGCTTTCCAGACTTCGATGATCGGCGCGCTGACGAGAAGAAGCCGCCGGTGACCTGCGCAAGCGCGCCGCTCAAGATTGACGCTCTCATTCCCGATCCTGAAACGCCTAGCGTCGCGGACATCGCCCGTATCGGTACGATAACAATCGCTGCAACCCACAGCGAGCAATTCTGTCGCCGGTTCATTGAAAAACGCGAAGCGCGCTATCCATCACTGGCGCGCGAAGGCGTTGCGATCCCCGAGGACGCCCAGCAGTTCTTCCAGCGTAGCGAGGAAGACATCTACCCGCCCAAAGACCCCAAGCGACGCTCAGACTATGTATTCGGACACGCGACCTTCGACCATTTCGATCTCTGGAACACCGGCAACCCGAACACGGTCGTGCGCTTCTATGGCGACTGGAAGTTCTTCATGGGTGACGTCTTGTTCTACCGCGATGTAAACGCCGCGGACGCCGACATTCGCGAAGTCATGTCGAAGGTGCAGGAGCCCGGCAGCGGCACCACCTATTACAAGGATCTCGCGAAACAGCACCATTGGGCGACCATCACCGAGAACCCCGACGTCTATGAACACTGGACGCCGTTCCGTCTGAGCGGCGTAACGTATCTGCTTCAGCACGCGGCCTACGGGTCGCAATGGACGCTCTATCGGCCCAACCGCGAGAAAATGCTGACAACCGTGTGCGTGTTCCAGCAGGTCGAGGACCACTTCTAGCCCGGGCTACTCCGCCTTCAGCGGCTCGAACGGCTTCTCTGGGTCTTTTGGCAGCACGTTCTCGACATAGTCGCGGACGTGGTCGGTCACCGCCTGTGGATCGCCGGCGAGGTGTTCCCACGGGATCTGTTTGCCGAAGGTGAGGTGGAATTTGTCGCCCTGCTTGTTCAGCAGCTCGTGGAACAGGGTGATGTCGCGCAGTTCCCGGTTGAGGTCACAGAACCGGTAATAGAGATCGGAATTCTTGCCGTTGATATGCAGCGGCGTGAGCGGCGCCTTGTTCTTGCGGGCAAGCGTGACGGCGGTTGGCAGCCAGGGTTCGTCCACCAGTTTTCCGTTGCGCATCTGCGCGAGGGCGCCAGACGGGAAGATGATCAGCAGACGCTCGGACGAGAAAGTCGCCCCGGCCCGACGCAGCGTCTCTTTCGTTTTTGCGATGGTACGTTTTTCCTGCACCCATTCGACCGGGATAATGACGTCGACGAAGCGCGGATTGACCCGGCACGCATCGGCATTGGCCATGATCTCGACATCGGTACGCACCGATTTGAGTGCTGCCAGCACGATGGAGCCGTCGGCCAATCCAGTCGGGTGGTTCGAGACGATGACCGCACGCCCCTTGGGCGGCACGCGTTCAAGGCCGGTCGTTGTGACGCGCAGGGCAAGCGCCTTATCGAGATAGGCAAAACACGCATCGCCCGAAGGCAGCGTCTTTATTTCATCCGCCCAGCGCAGCGCCTTGCGGTAGCCCAGCATCGAATAAAGTACGGGACGAACGACAGGCCATGACCAGTGCTTGACCCAAGTGGGACAGCGCTCCTCAATCATGATGTCCACGATATGGGCGTTGCTCTTTTCTGGATCGATAAAGGCGGACAGGCCTCGATTTGCGACTTCTGGGTTTTCCGCCATGTTTTTCACACTGCCCAAAGTGAGTATGCGATCTGGACTTACTTGTTAACGCTTCGTAACAGATACCGCGCGAAAACTACTTGAAGAGTTTTTCGCCGTTGCGGAACATGTCGCCAGTAAAAGTTAGACGCCGTGGGTCGCCTTTAGTCGGGAAGGCGGCGGTGTATAAAGTCCTGACTAGGGGGAGTGCATGAAGGTCCTTTGGGTCGAAGATCATGCTCGTGCCGGCGAATTGCTGGCTGCAGCGGGCGCCGCGGCTTCGCGGAAACGCTTTGGCATTGATCTGGTCATCGCAACGTCGCTGATGGACGCCGAGCGCAAGCTGCGCCTCGAACGGTTCGACCTTGTCGTCATCGACCTGATGCTCCCCGACTCTGCCGACGAGGACGCGACTGTCACGCGCATCGCCAGCATGGGCAAGTTCCGCGTCGCCGTGGTTTCCGGCAGCGACAAGCGGGACGAGGTGGTGAGAAGCCTGACGCGCGCAGGCGTTGATTGTTCGCCAAACGCTGTCGGCAAGGAAAACCTTCCGTTGGCTGACTTTGTGCGCCGCCCGGAGTTGTTCCGCGACTTCATCCAGTCCCTGATGCCGCAAGCCGGTCCTGCGAAGGCTGCGGGTTAGGCAGGACTTCCAAACTTCCGCCGTGATCGGGCCACAGGCTTCTCTCCGACAAGGGGGAAGCAGTCATGAGATTTGCGCGAGGAATACTACGCAAAGTGCGGCTCCGGCTGCGATCCTGTGGCCGACGCCAAAAAGGCGTCTGAGTGGTAGCGCGGGCCAATTCCACCCCGCGACGCGAAACCGCTTTCCCGTGGACGTGAAATCCCGCTATCGCGAACGGGCATGACGAAGGTCAAACAGCTTTATGCGGCGCGGGTTGCGGCCGGCCAGATCTCTGCAGATCCGGCGCAGGCCGAGGCTGTCGAGCGACTGAACGATCTGGCGAAGCGGCTGGGCGGATCACGCAGCTGGTTCGGCGGCAAGGCAGCGGTGCGCGGACTCTACATGTGGGGCTCGGTCGGTCGCGGCAAGTCCATGCTGATGGACCTGTTCTTTGAAGCAGCGCCGTTGAAGGCCAAGCGCCGCACGCACTTCCACGACTTCATGCTGGAGACACACGCCTTCATCTTCGAATGGCGCAAGCTGTCGACCGCGGAAAAGAAGAAACATCCGGCGCACGTTCACAATGCCGGCGATGATCCGATCGCGCCTGCCGCCAAGCATATTGCGGATCAGGCCAGCCTGCTCTGCTTCGACGAATTCCATGTTACGCAGATCGCCGATGCAATGATCCTTGGCCGCTTGTTCGAGCAGCTGTTCGAGCGCGGCGTGACCATCGTGGCGACGTCCAACCGCGCGCCTGGAGCGCTCTATACGGACGGGATCAACCGCCAGCTCTTCCTGCCCTTCATCAAGCGGCTGGAAGAAGAGTTGGACGTGATCGAGTTGAAGTCGGCGCGCGATTATCGGCTTGATCGTCTGGTTGCGGCGCCGGTGTTTTATTCACCGCTCGGGCCCGCCGCCGACAAGGCCATGGACGACGCGTTCAGGCGGCTCACCGCCGGGACCGCGCCGACAGCAGAAACACTCGACGTGCATGGCAGGCCACTGAAGGTTTCACGGCAGGCGATGGGTGTGGCGCGGTTCGAGTTTGATGAGCTGTGCAAGCAACCGCTCGGCGCTGCCGATTATCTGACGCTTGCCCGACACTACCCAACCATTCTCGTCGACCATGTGCCGAAGATGGGACTGGATGAGCGCAACTGGGCGGCGCGGTTTGTGACGTTCGTCGATGCGCTGTACGAATCCAAGACCAAGCTGGTCATGTCGGCCGATGCGCAGCCGGATGACATCTATGTCGCTGGCGATGGCGCATTCGAGTTCCAGCGCACGGCGAGCCGCCTGCACGAAATGCGGTCGGCCGACTATCTCGCCGCTGAACGCGAGCACGCCGCGGAGCCCGCGAAATGACACCCGATCCGGTGCTCGACAACATTTCCGAAGCGCTCGACCTGTTCAATGCAGGCCGCCGCGCCGAAGCGCGTTCCGCGTTCGCCGCCATCTGGTCGGAGATCGAGAGCGAGGGTGATCCGTTCCATCAGTGCGTGCTGAGCCACTATATGGCGAACGCACAGGATGACACTGACGCAGAACTGATGTGGAATCGCCGCGCGCTCGCCGCCGCAGACAGCATCGTCAAAGATCGCCCGGACACGGCGAGCCTCAGCGTGCTGAGCCTCTATCCGGCGCTGCACCTTAACCTGGCCGATGCCCTTTTCCGCTCTGGCGATATTCCGGGTGCGAGCCGGCAGGTGGCGTTAGCGCGGCAGGCCAGCGATGGCCTGAAACAGGACAGCCATGCCGAGCAAGTACGTGGGGCGATCGAAGCTCTCGCGGCGCGGATTCCTGTCGCCTGATCCGGTGCCGGACCTGAGCAAGAAGCTGGTTCCCGCATCTGAGTAACGCTCGGCGCAGGAGAAGCCGAAGGGGATTTCGCGTCCCATGACGCTCGAAATACGTATGAAAACCTGCACGGCCGAAACATGCGCTTATGGAGCGCGTGTCTGCGCCGTGGACTAGACTGTTTCCAAGCCGCATTGCCCCCGAGGGCTGCTTGCGCTAACGGTCCCGCGATATTTCCGGGGCGAGAATGTTCGGCTGGTTCAAAGGCGACAAGAAGAAGAACGCGGCGACGCCGCCGGCTTCTGCATCTGCCGCCGCCAGCAAGCCTGAAACGCCTGCCCCGCAACCTGTTCAACAACCCGCACCGCAACCTGTGCCTGCCGCACACCCTACAGGAGACGACCCCATGGCCCGCAAGAAGATCGCGCTTATCGGCGCCGGCATGATCGGCGGCACGCTCGCCCACATCTGCTCGCGTGAAGAGCTGGGCGACGTCGTCCTCGTCGACATGAAAGGCGGCATTGCCAAGGGCAAGGCGCTGGACATCGCCGAAGCCGCCGCCGTTTACGGCAAGGACGGCAAGCTCTCGGGCGGTTCGCTCGAAGAGTACTCGGTGATCGAAGGTTCGGACGTGATCATCGTCACCGCCGGTGTGCCCCGGAAACCGGGTATGAGCCGCGATGACCTTATCGGCATCAACCTCGGCGTCATGAAATCGGTCGGCGCTGCGATCGCGCAATACGCTCCGAAAGCTTTCGTCATCTGCATCACCAACCCGCTCGACGCGATGGTGTGGGCGCTGCAGAAATTCTCGGGCCTCCCGGCAAGCCACGTTGTCGGCATGGCCGGCGTGCTCGACTCGGCCCGCTTCGCCTACTTCCTCTCGGAAAAAACCGGCATCTCGGTTGAAGACGTGAAAGCCTGGACGCTGGGCGGCCACGGCGACGACATGGTGCCGATGGTGCGCCACTCCTCGATCGGCGGCGTGCCGCTTCCCGAGTGCATCAAGCAGGGCTTCTTCACACAGGAAGAACTCGACGCAATGGTCAAGCGCACGCGCGGCGGCGGCGGCGAGATCGTCGCCCTGCTCGAAACCGGCTCGGCCTTCTACGCGCCGGCTGAATCGGCTGTCGCAATGGCCAAGTCGTACCTCAAGGACAAGAAGCGCGTCCTGCCGGTCGCCGCTCAACTCACCGGCCAGTATGGCATCTCCGACCTGTATGTCGGCGTGCCGTGCGTCATCGGCGCTGGTGGTGTCGAGAAGATCGTCGAGTTCGAACTGAACGGCGACGAGAAGGGTATGTTCGAGAAATCCGTCGGCGCTGTCCGCGGCCTGCTCGACGCCTGCAAGAAGCTCGAGCCGTCGCTGGCCTAAGGCCAACGCCAACTCCGAATAGCGAAACGCCTCCCTCGCGGGAGGCGTTTTTGTTTGAGGCTTACGGTTTGACGCTGACCAGTTCGATTTCGAAGATCAGGTCGGCGGCGGGCGGGATGGGGCCTTTGCCGCCAGCGCCGTAGGCGAGCTGGTAGGGCAGATAGGCGAGCCAGCGATCGCCCGGCTTCATCAGCTTCAGCACTTCCGAGAAGCCATCGACGACAGCAGCGACCGGGAAGGTCGCGCTCTCGCCACGCTCGAATGCGCTATCGAAGGCGGGGCCGCCGGCATCGAGGCGGCCTTCGTAGAAGACTTCCGCCTGTTCGTTCGGCTTCGGTGGCACGCCATCCGCCGGGCCGGATGCAAGCACGACGTATTCAACGCCCGAACCCGTCTTCACGACTTCCGGCAGATCGTGCTTCCACGGAACGTACTTCGCCCATGCGGCTGCATCGGCTGCCTTCACGCCTGCGGCTGGAGCCGGTGTGGCGGCGGGCGTCTCTGCTGTGGGGGCGGGCGTGGCGGGTGTCGTGGCTTCACCGCAGGCGGCGAGGGCGAGGACAGATACGGCTGTAATGAGGGTGCGCATGAATGATCCTACTCGATGCCGACCATGAGGATTTCGAAGAGAAGGTCCGCGTTCGGCGGGATGGCGCCGCCAGCGCCGCGTGCGCCGTAGCCGAGCTTGGACGGGATGAAGACGAGCCAGTGATCGCCGGGCTTCATCAGGGTGAGCGCTTCGGAGAAGCCGGGCACAACGGCGGCGACAGGGAAGGTCTCGGTCTGGCCGCGCTCGAACGCGCTATCGAATGCATCGCCGCCCGAGGCGAGGCGGCCTTCGTAGAAGACTTCCGCGTCCTGATCCTTGGTCGGCGGCGCCCCGCCCACTTTACCTTCGGCGATCACGACATACTCGACGCCCGAGCCTGTCTTCTTCACGTCAGGGCTGGCGCTGTTCCACGGCGAATATTTCGACCAGGCGGAGGCGTTCGACGGCGGAGGGGTCATGGTTTTCTTCATCTCGATTTCAAAGACCAGATCGGAATTGGGCGGGATGTCTCCACCGGCGCCCTCTTCGCCATAACCTAGCTTGGAGGGAATAAACACCAACCAGGAATCGCCGGGGCGCATCTTGTTTAGCGCTTCGGCAAAGCCGGGGATGACGAGGGAGATCGGAAACTCAGCCACCTCGTTGCGGGTGAAGGATGAATCGAACACCTTGCCGCCGGCGGCGTTGAGGCGGCCTTCATAGTGGATCTGGGCGGTGGCGTTCTTGCCGGGCAATTCGCCGTCAGCAGGGCCAGAAGCGAGCACGATGTATTCCATGCCCGTGCCGGTCTTCACGACATTCTTCGCGTCGCTCTTCCAAGGCACATACTTCGCCCACGCCGCCGTATCGGCTGCGTCCGCAACCGGCTTGGGATCGGCGGGTGCGAACCAGCTTTCCCAGACGGAGCATCCCGACAGCGACATCAGGGCTGCGGCTGTTAGGATGGGTCGGAGCATCGTGGTTTGTCCCTGAGGTTTCGCGGAGGCTTAGAGTGGTTCTGGGCATCCGTCGATGATGCTTGGCCGCAACAGGTTGGCGTGCGACACGGCTGTTGCAAGTAGCCTGTGGGCCAAGACCATGAACCGTCTCGACACTGTGATCGAAACGCCGCGGCTGATCCTGCGCGTGCCGAGCCTGAAGGAGTTCGAACCGTGGTGCGCCTACATGGCGGACGAGGAAGCCGCGCAGTACATCGGCAAGGCGCAGCCGCCGTCTGTGGTGTGGCGAGGCATCTGCACGATGGTGGGGTCGTGGCAGCTTGAGGGCTTCGCTATGTTTTCGGTGTTCGAGAAGGACACTGGGAGATGGGTTGGGCGCGTGGGGCCATGGCGGCCTTATCAATGGCCGGGCGATGAAGTTGGCTGGGGCGTGATCCGCGAGGTGTGGGGCAAGGGCTACGCGCTGGAGGCGGCCGTCGCCTCGATGGACTTCGCGGTCGATGTGCTGGGCTGGACAGACATCATTCATTCGATCCATCCGAACAATCTCGCTTCGCAGAAGCTGGCGCAGCGGGTGGGTTCGGTGAACCGCGGACCGGGGCAGATGCCCCCGCCCTATCAGAACGATCCGGTCGACCTGTGGGGACAGACGGATGCCGAATGGAAAGCGCGACGCGCTACGATCTGGGCGTCGCTGAAACGGTAAGGCCTGCGGCGCCGTTGAGGCGATAGGGATGGATGAAACCCTGCACCTGATAAGTGCGGCCGCCCCAGTATCCCCCAGGCACATGCCACACGCGCACCTGTGACCAGTCATTGTCTGGCGAGACATCGGCGACGGGCACGTTGATGCTGACTTCGCCGCCGCGCATCCAGTTGGCGTGATCGACGCGGATCATGCGCTCGTTGATGATCTCCTTCACCACGGAGACGTGGCCACGGCGTTCATCGTTCCAGCCGCGCAGCACGAGGACCGAGCCTTCAGCTGGGCGGCCTGAACGAACGTACTTGCCGTCGGCCTGCGCCCACCACGTGACAGCGTCGCCCCAGATCTGTACGCCGGAAATGTTGCGCGCGTAGGGCACGCACTCTGATGGCGGCTGGTCGGTGAGGATAAAGGGGGTCGCGCTGTCAGGCGCCGATGGAAGCAGCGGCGGCGGGATGGTCGAGGGCGTCGCAGCGGCGGGGGCTGGCGGGCGAACATTCGCGTAGGCGATCGGCGCCGGGCGCGTTGAGGCGCAGGCTGATGCGAAGAGAGCGAACAGGCCACTGGCCGCCACCTTGCTCGCGCTGATCCATCCCACTCGTGTCATGAGGCGGAGGATGTGCACGATTCCATGAGTGTCAGATGAATGGATTGTTGGAGAGGTTAGCGAGAGGTTAGCGAGAGGTTAGCGAGAGGTTGATGGTGCGCGCGAGGCGCGGAACAGGCAACTGGATTTTGCTTGGTTTTTCGGCGTGCAGGTGCGTTCTCGCACGTGGCGAGTTGAGGGATTTTCTGATTTTGGCCCTGAGTCTAGGTCAGGGGTTCAGATTGCGGCGTGCGGGGCGCGGCCCCCTCCGTCTTGCGCGCAAGGGCGCGCAATCCACCTCCCCCAATCTTCGATTGGTGGAGGCAAGTCCCCTTCGTCGCGACGGTGCGCTGGTTGCCTCCACCACACGGAGTGTGGGGGAGGTGGATCGCTTGGCGTGAGCCAAGCGAGACGGAGGGGGGTGGTGAGCACGCCCTCGTCCTTCGAGACGCGCAGCTTTGCTGCGCTCCTCAGGATGAGGGCTATTGGGGGGCTGCTTTGCTGAGCAGCGTTAGTTTCCTTGGGGTGGGTGTCGGTCGCAGCTCTGGGCAGATCCGCAGGCGTGGGCTGTGTGGCAATCACAGCTTCACGGCGGCGGGTCATCTGGAGCGTTGAGGCGAGGTGGAGCACGAGCTCGACGAAAGCGCGCAGCATCGCTGTCAGCCAGAGCTGAGGAAGCGATGGGGATCGTACCCCGTTTGCGTGGTTTCGTGCGCGTGTCATGGGGAGGAGAATACCCCGGCACGGGGC
>Ga0116156_10000841_pt1 | contig 31532 bp, 24 predicted proteins | sample AD_UKC045_MetaG_FD_89891 | JGI IMG/M metagenome (GOLD analysis project Ga0116156, IMG submission 89891) | Active sludge microbial communities of municipal wastewater-treating anaerobic digesters from USA - AD_UKC045_MetaG | ecosystem: Engineered > Bioreactor > Anaerobic > Digestate | place: USA...
ACATTTGCTACCTGCACACTCCCACCAGATTTTTATGGGAGCACCGAATCGGTTATTTGGAAGAACTGACCCAGCCGCGTGCCATCAGAAACGCCCTTCCCTGGCTCTTGCACCGCATGCGGTTGTGGGACAAAGCGGCCGCTGAACGGCCGGATTGCATTATCACCAACTCACAAACCAGCCGCGAAAGAATCCAGCGTCATTATCGCCGTGAGGCGCGTGTCATACATCCCCCCGTGGATATTGACCATATCCATTTATCGCGCCATCCCGGACAGTATTGGCTGGCCGGAGGACGCTTGGTGGCCTATAAAAAATTCGATTTGATAGTCAAAGCCTTTGCTCATCTGAACGCTCCGCTCATTGTTTACGGCACGGGTCCGGAATTAAAAAAACTCAAAAAATTAGCTGGTAAAAAAACCAAGTTTACCGGCATGATCAGTGATCACGATAAAACCCGGCTTTATCGCCATGCCATCGGTTTCATCAATCCTCAAGTCGAAGATTTCGGCATCACGGCCGTGGAAGCCATGGCCGCCGGCAAACCGGTTCTGGCCTATGGCGAAGGAGGAGCCAAAGAAACCGTTATCCCGCAGAAAACAGGCCTGTTTTTTGAATGCCAAGCCTGGGAAGATATCGGAGACGCGGTCATCCGGCATAAACCGGAAAATTATGATCCCCTAAAAATCCGTCAACACGCTGAGTCTTTTTCCTTTCAAAGTTTTGAAGAACGTCTGATCAAACACATCGGATCAGCTTTGGGGCTGGACCTCTTCCAGTCGCACGAAGACGCTTTGCTGGGCAATGTCTATGCCGACTATCTTGATTGATGCCAGGTCCATGGCCGATACCAAGGGCGGAGGCGTGAGCCGGGCGGCCTCCTACTGGTTAACCGACGTAACCGGCCGGCAAACGGCGCGCTATGTTTGCGTAACCACGGGCCGCCGCCCATCAGCCAAAGTCCAAAATTTTTGCGCCGAACATAATTTTGAATATCATCATTTTAAAATCCCGAATAAACTTTGGACCCTGCTGACCCTGTTCAATCTAACCTCTCTCCAGAGATACGGTTTAAAAAAATTCGGAGAAATCGACACGATTTTATTGCCCAATATCGGTTTTACCGGCCCGCTGACAGCTCCCTACCATCTTCTGCTTCATGATTGCTCGTTTGCCATAGAACCGCGCTGGTTCAAATGGAAGATGCGTCTCTGGCACAGGCTCTTGCCGGTGAAAAACCTGATTAAAAAGGCCGAACGCGTACACTGCGTTTCCGAACAAACCAAAAATGATGCCCGGCGGCTTTATGATCTGAATCCGGAAAAACTGTCTTTGACCCATCCCATGAATCAAGGCTTGAATGATTCGCCCGAAAAAAAACCAGCTTGGCTCCCCGCGACAACAGAACGCTTTGTCTTGCTGATGGGCGGTGCTGATCCCAGAAAAAATATTTATACCGCTTTAAAGGCCGTTTCTCTGTACAATATTCATCAACCGGACAGGCCCTTGATACCCGTGGTATTGGGAGGCGAGCCTCATAACCCGTTTGGAGACTGCCCCCTGCCAAGCGTGATCGCGCCTCATCATATTGCTGACAGTGAACTGATTTATTTATACAAACATGCCCAAGCCCTGCTCTACCCCTCTTGGTACGAGGGCTACGGCCTGCCCCTTCAGGAAATTCAGTCTTATAACAAGCTGTGCGTAGCTTCCACGGCCGGCGCTCTGCCGGAGACCGCCCCGCCGGGCACAATCTTCTGCCACCCGGCCAAACCTCATGAATGGCTAATGGCATTAAATCTATTGGGAACGGAATAAGAACCATTCAGGCTTGACATCCAAGGCTGTCTATACATAAGCTTTGACTATTGACAGATAAGTCATTTTTTGCTACATTAACACGTTCTGCGCCTCTAACCCGGGCGCCACGAATTAATAATTATGGCTAATCTAAGCAAAATATCTATGAACAAACTTTTTACCCGCCTTATGATCGCCACTCTGGCCATCGTGAGCTTGACTGCTATGGTGCCTCAAAGCGCTTTAGCTGCAACCGGCCCTTGGCAATGGTCCGATATTTCGGACAAGCTGACGGCCCGCGAAAATCGTCCGGTTTGGGCCATGGCTCGAGCCGAATCTTATTGGTATTTGACCGATGGTCAGGATCTGGCTGCCGGCGGCCATGTATGGCGCACGGATGGATCTGTTATGGATGACATAACAGCCCAAGTTCGCAATGCCGGCTTGTCTCGCGTTGACGATATAATCAGCGACGGCCAGATGGTGATTTTCTTAAAAAACGTGGTTTCAAATTCCAGGAACTATGAAGCTCTGTCTTTAAAAGGCGGAACCTATGGCTACCCGGCTTATAAATGGCAAAGCTTGATGAATTCAGATGAAGGCTTGGCTTCAATTACGGGTAAAAACGGCGAATGGATGCTGGTCAGTACTAAGGGACGCGTTTTTAAATGGGTATCCGCGAGCAACACCTTTGAACAAATGAATGTGCCCATGAACAGAACTTGGGACTACTCGCAATTATTGTATTCAACCAAACACACCTCACCCATCGAAGGGCACAACGCCTTCATGGTGACTCAAGCCCTGCCCACCAACAATGGATGGATCTTTGTGGTGCCAAATGTTTATTACACATCCCCCAGATTTAACGAACATCAGTTCGCTCAAAGCTGGACGGTTTATAATTACACTTCCAACGGAAACTACAATAGTCTGGTTACCCTGAATTATATCAACGCCATTGCCTCAAATGGATCACAGGTATTAATCGTGGGTGGCGATCAGGTGACCAATTACAACAAAGCATATTTGGTCGAAGGCACCAGCGTAAAACAAATCTACAACTTGCCCGGCATCGCCTGGAACAGGGCCTTGATCAGTCATAACGGCAAGTCATGGATGATAGTCAGCGGCAAAGATCTGGCGCGCTTTGACGGTACGAATTTTGAAACACTGGGACGCACCCGCGACTACTTTGTGACCTCGATCGGTAATGGCAACGGCACATTCTTATTGGGCGGAGCTGTTTCAAGCGACGGCTACAACGAGCCTACCTCGCCTCTGACAGCCAAGCTGGTGAGAGTCGATGAGAATACCGGCTATGTTTCAACTCCTGCTAACACGGTGCCGGCTTCAAATATTAATTGGGATGAAAAACTGGAGACGGTTAAAGGCACGGCTAACAATATCACTTATTGGAGCTGGTTTAATCCGGGTTTAAAGAATCATGAAAACATTATTGACCCCAAATACACGGTTGGAGCTCAATCCAAGGATGGTATCAATAAAATAGAATTATACATCAACGGCGCCAGACAACGCGTTTGCGAATTCGGTAACAGCAAGAACAATGTGGAATGCGCCATGTTTATAGAGAGCACGGGCTACGCCTACGGCTCTGATGTTGGCGTTGACGCCAAAATAACCAACGGCAAAGGCCAGGCAACCACCGTTCCTGTACGGGCCATTCGCTTCCATGACACGACCGTAACCGCCACCATGAGCGTGGGTAATAATACGCCATACTTGTATCGCGGTTCATCCAATAATGTAACCGTCAACGGCTATGCCGGAACCGGCATCGAACGTGTCGAGATCTACGTTAACGGACAAGTTAAACAAACCTGTTACGCGGGCAGTGATTATCGCTATGCCGCTTGTAACATCAGTCTGAACGGCAATGATTACAACGCAGGCGGCGGCGTGGCCTTTAACGGCCGTGTTATCTCTAAAGGCGGACAGGAGGCTTGGACTTGGCTGGGCTATTATACGGTGGTTGACGGCAACGGCACCTACGTACCCACCTCACAGCATTCTTCAACCAACTGGTTTGATTTTGACCCGAGCGGCAATGACTTAAACTACAACCAAAGCAAGACCATCAAGGCCCGGGCTTATGACACTGACGGCTTAAAAATGATGGAAATACTGGTTAACGGACAAGTCAAACAAACCTGTTATTTTAATCGTGTTTACACAGCTCAATCATGTCAGGTCACGATTTACGGCAGTAATTACAGCGATCAAACCAATATCCCGGTTTTTACGCGGGCCACTGATTACTATAACAACGTGACCAATTCAAACACTCAATTCTTAAACGCCGGACAATCTTACGGCAATAATTACGACACCACATTATCCGCTTGGTTTGGAGCCAATGTTCAATCAGGAGACATTCAAAAATACACGGATAAAACTTTCGAATTCTACGGGCAGTCTTCCCGCGGATTAAGACAGCTGGATCTATATGCCAACGATGTGGTGATAGCCACCTGTACATACAATGATCCGGCCAACAGCGCGCAAAGCTGTACCAAAACAATCAATTTAAGCAATTACTCGGATTATCAAACCGTCAAATTCCGCGTTAAAGCCACGGACAAGTACGCCAACTCCAATTGGTCTCCGACCGTGAGCATGCGGGTTGTGCCGGGCGGATCAAGCGTTAACCAAAATTCCAGCATATCCCTTTCGACCACCGACAATAAAACCGCTTACAATAAGGATGAAAGTTTCACACTCTATGCTTATTCCACAGACTACGACGGCATACAACGCATAGATCTCTATGCCAACGGCTTATTGTTGAATTCCTGCACGCCGTCAAATCCGACCAGCTACACTTGCTCGGCCACGGTTCGCGGCTCAAACTACACCAGTAACTCGATGAGCTTGCCTCTGCAGGCCAAAATGACTGACCGCTACGGAAATACGAGCTGGTCAAGCACCAAATACGTCCAAATCAATGGAACCGCAGATAATTATTACACGGTGGTCAAAATCAACTTATCACCCAATAAATTAAGCTATACCAGACAAGAAACCTTTACGGTTTCAGCCGAGGCGACCGACGGCCATGGAATTCAAAAAATGGAAATCTACGTTAACAACAGTTTATGGCAATCATGCAACACGGGCTATGGCACCACGGCCAGCTGCAGCGCTACTGTTTCCGCTGCAAACTATCCGAGCAATATTTATTCTCTGCCCATCAGAATCAGAGTTACCGACAATACCGGAAATGTGGTTTGGTCCGCCACGCGCGGAGTGACAATCACGGATACCGCGACCACCCCGATCACCGGCCAAGAAGCTGACGTTAAGGGCAATTTAAGTATCAGCTCCACGGCTGACAGCGGCTATGTCAGCGGGCAACAGATAACCTTCACGGCCAATGGCAGTGACGGCAACGGTATTGAGCGCTTGGAACTATACGTGAACGCCAACTTAGTCAAAACCTGCTACGGAGAGTCCACCTGCAGCTACACCGGCTCATATACAGATAACTCCCTGACTTATGGAGCCAAGATGACGGACAATCTGGGTAATACCATTTGGAACGGCTACAAAACAATTTACAAACAATAATCAAAAACATTAAAAATCCTCGGCTTAGTCCGAGGATTTTTAATTAAGATCAAAAGGCCGGCGCGTTTGACATTTTTATCCCATGAGGCAAGGTATTGCTTATATGATGAAGTTAATCAAGCTGGGCTTGTTTTTGGGGATGGCTATCAGCCTTGGCCTGTCCGCCCAACAGACAAACGGAGCCGAACTGACCTGGATTGATCTCTCGGCTCAAATTCCAACAACCACTCTTGATCAAAATATTAACTACCCCTTGCTTTCATTCTCCTCCAGCCGCGGACGCGAATGGCTGGCCGGCAACCCGAACCAGCTTTTTCAAGTAACCTCCAAAGAAAAAATCTTCGATCTGACTACGGACTTAAAAAAAATCGGCTTTGAAAAAATCCGCCAAGTGGCTTCCGACGGCAGTCATTGGCTGGTAATCGGCGATTCCAGTCCTTGGTTCAACCAACCTGATTTGGCCTTTAAATACGACGGCATGTACTGGCATAACGTCAGCTTTATCATGACGGCTCTGCCTCCCCAGGAATGGATAGGAAGAGTTGCGGGCAAAAAAAATATCTGGTTGCTGCCTACCGGCAAAAGTCTTTACGTCTGGCACAGCTCTTTAAACAGCCTGCTCAAAATTAATCTGCCCCCCGAGTTAATCGGCCAGGGACAAATTGATTTTAAGTTTTATTCGGTCGAAAACGGCTGGCTGGTTAAAACGAACAACCGTCACGGCCAAAATTTTTATTTATTTGACGGCCAAAATTTTAAAAACATCAGCCAGAATTTGCGCGCCGGACAAAGAAGCTGTATCGCTTCCAACGGCTCCGAAGTTATCCTGTTCGAAACAATTCCGTCAGCCGAAGCCGGACAAAGCGTGCAAGCCTCTCGCTACCATGGTTACGGATTTCAGACCATAGACAAACTGCTTAATCCGCTGACGCAAAATTCTTCCGGGTCTTGGGAAGAGCAAAACAGTCACGCTGTTTGGAATGGAAAAAATTGGCTTATCTTTAATCACGACAGACGAATGGCCGGCTTTGACGGACGCCGACCCTTGTTTCTTTTCAAAGAAACCAAAGATTATTTTATAAATTCCGGCTACGGCACCACAGGCTCGGCACTACATGTGGGTTACGCCGTTAATAAAAACGGAGAGATGCTTCCCCGCCTGGTGATGACCACTCAATAGCATCACTCATCAATGGGCAATTCTTTTTGCTCTCTGTAATAAATCAATTCTTCCTCCATAGTCTCCAGAGGAACATGCTCACCTCTGTAAACAATCCTGTCTTTTAAAGACGTCATTTTGGCCCGCGCCTCTTCAGACAAAGAACCGGCAGATGTTTGTACAATCTCTTCCAATTCATCCAATATTCGTTTATAACCTTCACGCAATTTTTCACCCTCGACCGTTAAAACGGAAAAAGTTTCCGGATGAGATCTCCAATAATCCACCCTGGCTTGATGACGCACATCTTCAATCTCTCTGGTCTCGGCCTCTTTAAAAGTCAGTTCATAGTCATCATGCCGCAACATTTCATCCAATTTTTGACAGCCGGCCGACTGCTTGAATCTTTGCATGAGGTGAGCGGTGGAACGCCTGACAGCCGCGCTGACCCTGTCCCACTCCACCAAAGCTCCCTGCTCACTGAAAAACTCCTCCATCGCGAATCTGACGGGCCATATCCGCCAAGCAAAATCCTCTACAAATTCAGCCAGCTCGGCCAAATCCTGATTTTGCCCGTCGTCATAAGCCGCAATCAAACCGTCAGCTTCGGCTTGCAAATCTTTGGACGCCAAATCGCGCCATTCGGACAAAAAGTCCACCAGCTCCAAAATCGACCGGTTACCGATTGATTGCTTTTCCATATTGCTACCAGTATACAGACTAAAAACAAAAGAATAAAGCCAAGGAATTCGATCAGTCACGAATTTATATATTTAATATTTGATATTTAATATTTTAATTAATCAGCTGCCCTTCCCCTTGCCAAAATACCAAGTTTAGCGTAAGCTTGGTCTACTTTAATAACTTGCCGGGCACCCAATAAAACAAGTCCCGGTGGCCCTCCTCCCCGCGTTGGTTTCGCCCGGTGGAAAGGCTAATAACAACTGTTTATGTCAACCAATATAACCGAAGCTCCAACGAGCAAAATATCGGAATTATTACAAAATAAAACCTACACCGCCTTCCCCAAGGTGGGTGACGTGGTGCATGGAAAAGTTATTTCCGTGGGCCGCAACGAAGTGCGTATTGATATCGGAGGCTTGGCCATGGGCTTGGTGCGCGGTCCGGAAATGGATCCTCAAGCCATGCTGGCTATCGGCGATGAAATAGATGCCACAGTCATTGAATTGGACAATGAATTCGGTGAACTGGAACTGTCGCTGAAAGGCGCCGGCCGCAAAAAGACCTGGGACAAAATCAAAGAGCTTTACACCAGCGGAGCCATCGTTACGGTCAGAGTGTTGGAAGCCAATAAAGGCGGCCTCATCACGCGCCTCGAAGGTCTTTCCGGATTTTTACCCGTTTCGCAACTCTCACCCGAAAACTATCCTCGTGTACAAGGCGGAGAAAAAAACCGCATTCTGGAAAAACTGAAAGAGCTGGTGGGTAAAGAAATGGAAGTTAAAACCATTGACGTGAATGAAGAAGAGGGCAAATTCATTGTGTCCGAAAAAGCGGTTTGGGAAACCAAACAAGAAAGCGTTATTTCAAAATATAAAGTCGGAGACACGGTGGAGGGCACGGTAACCGCGGTTACGGACTTTGGAGCTTTTGTTAAATTCGATGCCAATCTGGAAGGCTTGGTGCATATCAGCGAAATCGCCTGGCAGCGCATCGACCATCCGCGGGATGTCTTAAAGGTTGGCGATCGCGTGCGCGCGGAAATCATCAACCTCGAAGGATCCAAAATCTTCTTGTCCATGAAAAAACTGGTGGATGACCCATGGATGCATGTCAGTAGCAAGTACAAAGAAAATCAGTGGGTTAAAGGACGCGTGCTTAAAATCAATCCTTTCGGCTTGTTCGTGGAGCTCGATCCGGATATCCATGGCTTGGCTCACATCAGCGAGCTGGCCGAAAAGCCGGTTAAGGACGTTAATGAAATCGCGCGCATCGGAGATGAGTTTGATTTCCGCATCGTATCCATTGATGCTGACAATCATCGCCTGGGCCTGTCGCTCAAAAAACTCAAAGAACCTGAAAAGGAAACCGAAAGCAAATAGAAACATAAACCGCCCCGCTGATCGCAGGGCGGTTTTGTATGCCACTATTCATATTCGACGTTTGGGGCTTGAGTTTGCTAAACTATGGCCGACACTTGAAAAACCGCTACAAATTGTTAAACTGAAGCAACCACTATGAATCAAACCATACGCAACATTATCATTTTCACCATATCCATGATCATTATCGGAGCCATTCTGGCCACCGCTTCTTTGGATACGGAAAAACGGACCGATATCGCCACCTTGGCCAATGACGTTCAGCAAGGCAAAATAACCAGCCTGCAAATCAGGGGCACAACCGTAGAGGCTACTTATGAAAATGGCGACAAAATCGTGGCCGAAAAAGAACCGGGTGATTCTTTGGCTACGATTTTTAACAATTACGGCGTGGACAGCCAAACCATGCGCTCCATTCCCACTGAAATCAAAGAACCCGGAGGCTTTACCTATTGGGCCTCTTTGATCATACCCAACATGCTGCCCATCCTTTTACTGCTGGGCATTATGTGGTTCTTTTTCAGGCAAGTACAAGGACAAAACAGCAAGGCCATGTCTTTTGGGCAATTCGCGGGTCATGAAATACCTAAAGACGCTAAGAACAAAGTCACCTTTAAAGATGTGGCCGGCGTTAAAGAGGCCAAACACGAGCTCATGGAGATCGTGGAATTTTTGAAGCATCCGGAAAAGTTCGCTTCTTTCGGAGCCAAGATACCCAAAGGCGCTCTGCTTATGGGCTCGCCCGGCACCGGCAAAACCCTACTGGCGCGCGCCATCGCGGGCGAAGCCAATGTGCCCTTCTTCCACATGAGCGGTTCTGAATTCGTGGAAATGTTTGTGGGCGTGGGCGCGTCCCGTGTGCGAGATCTGTTCACCAGAGCCAAAAAGAACGCCCCCTGCATCGTATTCATTGATGAGATAGACGCGGTTGGCAGACAAAGAGGCTCTGGCTTGGGAGGATCGCATGATGAACGCGAGCAAACACTTAATCAAATATTGGTGGAGATGGACGGTTTTGAACCCAATGCCGGGGTGATTGTAATTGCAGCTACCAACCGGCCTGACGTGCTGGATCCCGCACTTTTAAGGCCGGGACGCTTTGACCGGCGCATCGTACTGGATCCGCCCGACATTGATGACCGAGAAGCTATTCTTAAAATTCACGCCAAACAAAAACCCTTGTCCAAAGGCACATCTTTACGCAAGCTGGCCGAAAGAACACCCGGCTTTTCCGGAGCCGACCTGATGAACCTGATGAACGAAGCGGCCATCTTGGCCGTCAGACGCGGAAAGACCAGCATCGGAGAAGATGAGCTTTTGGAATCGATCGAAAAAGTCATGCTGGGCCCGGAAAGACGCAGCCGGGTAATGAGCGAGGAGGAACGCAAAATAACCGCCTATCACGAGTTAGGACATGCTTTAGTGGCCCATTTGCTGCCCCACGCTGATCCGGTCCAAAAAGTCAGCATTATTTCCAGAGGCCGGGCTGCGGGCTATACCATTAAAACACCCACCTCGGACAGATACATGCGCCGCCGGGAAGAATACACCGAAGATCTGGCTGTCATGCTGGGCGGTTACGCGGCCGAGCAGATTATCTTTGGAGACATCACCACCGGCGCTTCGAGCGACATGAGCAATGCCACACAATTGGCCCGCAACATGGTCACTCAATGGGGCATGAGTTCCAAACTCGGACCCCGCGTGTACGGAGACCGCGAAGACATGATTTTCCTGGGCCGCAATATTCATGAAAACCGCGACTACTCGGAAAGACGCGCCGAAACCATTGATGACGAAATAGACGGATTGATATCATCTGGTCTGGCCAGGGCCAAACAAATCATTACCGACAACAAATCAATAATGGACAAAGTGGCTGAAAAGCTGTTGGAAACAGAGACCATGGAACGCGAAGCTTTCCTGGAAGCCGTGGGCATCCCGCCGGCCAATCCGAACAATATGTTTAAGTCAGACTCAAAATAATCCACTCAAGAACCGGCTTAATAACAAGCATAAATCAAACCACTAAAGACTCTCCTGCCAAGGAGGTCTTTTTTATGTTATTATATGGACGTATGTTAAAAAGAAAATCGATCATTCCACATGACCGCCCGGTATACCGCGAAGTTATACCGCAGGCCTTAAAAATTTCATGGCGCAACCCCCTGCTATGGATTTTCGGCATTTTTGCCGCCGTTCTAAATACCGGGGGATCCTTGGATGTCATTTGGAAATTCTGGGATTCTGTTCGGACTCAAGGTTCGGATTTATTTATCGGCGATTTGGCCGTCAACATCTGGCAGACCGCTTTTATGGGCGGCTTCAGCGCCTTGCCATTTATGCAAGCGCTCTTGGCCCTGGTCGTACTGACCGTCATCTTGCTGGCCGTGGGCGCTTTTTCCTGCGTCAGCCAAGGCGTGATTATTTATTCTATCGGCAATCACAAAGACGGCAAATTGGATCATTTGAAAAAAGGCTTGACTGTGGCGGCCCGCGCCTTGATCCCAGTCGCGGTCTTAAATATCTTGATATTGGTTTCGGTTTGGCTGGTGCGCTTTTTAATCTCACTGCCCCTGGCTATCGCCCTGGGACAAGAAAGCTATCTTTTTACAGCGGTCTACTTGGTATCTTTTATAGTTTTTTTCGTGGCCGCCATGATATTGAGCATCATGCAGATCTACGCTTTAAACGCTATGTTCTTGCAGGGCGCGACTCTGGCGCAAGCCTTTAAAAGAGCCTGGGTGGTTCTGAAGGATCACTGGCTGGTAACCCTTGAAACCGCTTTAATCCAAGCGACTTTGATGATGGTTTTGGCTATCGCGGCTTTTATCGCTATTCTGATTTTATCTTTCCCTTCGGGCGTTCTCTATGTTCTGGCCTTTATGTTGAACAGCCTGCCTTTGTTCTATATCAGCTTTGGCATCTTTATCGGTTTGATAATCATTTCTTTAACCGTGTTAACCGGCTTTTTGGTCACCTTTCAATACGCCATTTGGACCCTCATGTTCCGTAAATTCGGAGAGGGCGGAGTGGTGCCCAAAATACACCGTCTGTTTCGTTCATTAACCAAAAGAACCGGCGTTCCGCAGTCATAGAATTGAGTCGGAGTGATAAATATGGCCAATCCCCTTCCCAAGCCCAAAACCCCCTCCATCGAAGATTTGCTGAAGAAGGCCAAGTCCCCGGTTGTGACTGAAAAAACCAGTCCCGGGTTGTTTAAAGGCGCAAAAAAATTACCGGGCGAAGAAAAAAAGAAAAGCAAAAGCCTGTCCGAAATGAGCCAGCTCGAACTGCTAGAGCAAAAAATGAAGCAGATACAGACTTCGGAAATAGAAAGACTGACTCAAAGAGAGGCAGGCTCGCATTCATTGCCCTATATCAACTTAAAAGGCTTTCCCATCTCACCGGAAGCTTTGTCTTTGATCACCAAAGAAGAAGCTGAAGATGCCAAAACCATCGTCTTCCTGAAGGTTACGGATGAAATAAGACTGGCTACCAGCCAACCCGGAGAAAAGGTGGAAAAAATCGCTCAAAAACTGGCCTCGGATCAATTATCGGATGTCCAAATATATTATTGCTCGGAGGCCAGCTTTCAGTTCGGTTTATCTTTGTACGAAGCTCTGCCCAAACCCATCGAAGTGGTCTACGGAGTAAAAATTTCAGCTGAAGATTTACAACGCTTTGAAAAAGAACTGTCCAATTTTAAAGACCTGCAGGAAAAACTGAAAAAAGTTTCGACCACGGATTTGGTAACCTTGATCATCGGTTCAGCTTTAAAGGGCAATGCTTCGGATATTCACATTGAAACCGAAGAAAGAGAAATAAAAGTCCGCCTCCGGATAGACGGCATCCTGCACGAAGCCGCGGTTATTCCGAGCACGCAATGGAAATTAATCATCTCGCGCATCAAACTGCTGGCCGGCATGAAAATCAATATTGATTCCGTGCCCCAAGACGGACGCATTACCATCTATTTGACCAACGAGAAGATAGAAATCCGCGTTTCCACTTTGCCTACGGCTTACGGCGAGTCAGTGGTTATGCGTTTGCTTAGGCCCAAATCCATTTCTTTGGATTTTGAACAACTGGGAGTGGAAGGTCTGGCCTGGGAAAGACTGAAGGAGGAGATCGCCCGGCCCAATGGCATGATCGTCACCACCGGGCCCACAGGTTCGGGTAAAACAACTACTCTGTACGCCATCCTAAAACGATTAAATACACCGGAAGTTAAAATCATCACCTTGGAAGATCCGGTTGAATATAAATTGCCCGGCATTAATCAAAGCCAAATAGACCACTCCAGAGATTATACTTTTGCGAGAGGCCTGCGCTCCATTTTGCGCCAAGATCCGGATATCGTGATGGTGGGTGAAATCAGAGACACGGAAACGGCGGATATAGCCGTCCAAGCGGCCCTGACCGGACATTTGGTCATATCCACCATTCATACCAATAACGCGGCCGGTGCCATTCCGCGCTTTCTGTCCATGAGCGTTAAACCGTTTTTCTTGGCGCCCGCTCTTAACTGCGTTATCGGACAGCGCCTGGTCCGCTTGTTGTGCAATGAGTGCAAACAACCGGTGGAAATCGATGAAGCTTTAATGACTCAAGTCAAACACGAACTGACAGACCTGCCTAAGGACTCCAATATTAATCTGGATGTCAACAATTTAAAATTCTACGCCCCTTCAGATAAGACCAAGACTTGTCAGGCTTGCAATGGCCTGGGCTATAAAGGACGTTTGGGCATTTACGAAATATTCACCATGAACAAAGAGATTGAACATATGATTCTGGGTAGTTCGGTTTCCGAATACGACATGCTGGCTGTGGCCAAAAAATACGGCATGATAACCATGACTCAAGATGGCTTGATCAAAGCGGCCAGAGGCTTAACCTCGGTGGAAGAAGTTTTGCGCGTGGCGGGTATGGAAGTGGTTAACGAAGATGTACCTGAAGAGTAGTTCTCCCTCAAAGAGTATTACTGTCCAAACCCCTTTAGACCCGCCCGTCATCCTGAATTAATTTCAGGATCTCCAAACTTAATACTTTATAGAAACTGTATTATTTGATTAAAACCTTGATAATCTTTTTACCGGTCAACCATTTTTGAATATTCTCCGGCCACTCGATAACCAAAACCGTTCCCGGTTCGGACAGTTCCTCATCCAAATCCAGCGCCGGCAAATCTCTTTCACTCTCCAAACGATAGGCGTCAACGTGTACCAAACGACGAATATTTTCATATTTTACCGGGTAAACGCGCATCAAAGCAAAAGTGGGGCTTAAGGCTCTTTTTTGAGCGCCTGCCAGTTTAGCCAAAGACTGGACCAGGGTGGTTTTACCAGCTCCCATCTCACCCGACAAAGCGATAATGGAACCCGGTTCCAAACTCTTGAGCAGAGGTTGAGCAACCGCATCCCAGTCTTCCACTCGGTCAACCTGAATATTCTGCCGGCCATCAGCCAGCGAAAGAGCCACTCGACGAGTTTGTTTGTGCATATTTTTGTTTATAGATCCAAATCAGGTTCAGCGTCCAATTTCTTCCAGTCTTTGATTTTACGCCGGCTAATCATCTGCCACAAACCGGCAGCCGCAATCATGGCTCCGTTATCCGTATGCAGGCCCTTGGCCGGAGACAGGAACCGTGCGCCCGGACAAGATTCGCGCACAGCAAGCTTCAACTCGCTCCTAAGCAAGGCATTGGCCGAAACTCCACCCACCACGGCCACGGCCTTGGGTTTAAACTTAAGCGCAGCTTTGACGGTTTTAAAAACCAGGACGTCCACAATGGCCGCTTCAATGGAAGCGCAGACATCTTCTATTTTATAAACCTGTTTGTCTTTTTTTAGTTTTTCCAACAAAACTCTGACCGCTGTTTTTAAACCGGAAAAACTCATATCCAAAGACGGATCGTGCAACATGGGACGAGGCAGATCAAAAGCCAGCGGATTGCCTTGCATAGCCAAACGAGACAGCTTGGGACCGCCCGGATATTCCAAGCCAAGCAGTTTAGCGGTTTTATCAAAAGCCTCACCGGCAGCGTCATCCCGTGTACGGCCCAAAATTTTATATTTACCAAAATCCCGCATGAGCACCAATTCCGAATGTCCGCCTGATACCAAAAGAAACAAAATAGGATATTTCCAGTGCTTACGATTGCCAGGAACCAGCCAAGCCGAAGCCAAGTGACCCTCAAGATGGTTAATGGGAATCAAAGGCTTGTCGTAATACCAAGCCAAGGTCTTAGCTCCTTCCAAGCCGACCCTCAACGCCGTGGCCAGTCCCGGACCCCGCGTCACAGCCACCGCGTCAAAATCAACCTTCTTGATTTTTGATTTTTGATTTTTGATTTTAATGGTTTTATTCAGCAAAGAAACAAGTTCAGCTACGTGCGTCCTGGCCGCCACTTCGGGCACCACTCCGCCATAACGCGCGTGAATGGGTATTTGCGTGGCAATAAAATGTTTCTTGATCGAGACGCTGTACTCGGGAACCGCAACCGATTCTTTGACCCGCGTCCTTTCTCCGGATCCAATTCTTAATTTTGAATTTTTAATTCTTAATTGAAGCAACGCCACGCTGGTTTCATCGCAACTGGTTTCTATACCCAAGATATTCATCTGTTTTTGCTTGACCGTCTTTTTTGGCATATAATAGACTAATTATAGCTAAAATTTCGACTTAGTCAATCATTAAATAATCAACCTTTGTTTTATGTGGATCCTCTATGCTTTGTTGGCCGCGGTCACGGCCGGCATCATGACCATCGTGGCTAAAATCGGACTCAAACAAGTGGATCCCACTTTAGCGACCGCTCTTCGCAGTTTCATCATGTTCGTTTTCATGTTGGTGACAGCCATGGCATTGCAAAAACACAAACTCTTGGGACAAATCAATAACTCGGCTATTTGGGCCATTATCATCTCCGCTGTTTTCGGAGCACTTTCTTGGCTGTTTTATTTCCTGGCTTTAAAAGACGGGCCTGCCGGCAAAGTGGCAGCTTTGGACAGACTGTCTTTAGTATTAGTGGTTGTGATGGCCGCCTTGTTTTTGTCGGAAAAAATTACTTGGCAAGTCGGCATAGGCGCTTTACTAATGACCATTGGCGCCGGGCTGATGATGCTTTAACTCAAATACAATTCAATAAAAACGCCCGGTTGAACACACCGGGCTAAGGACGTTTGTTAATGGCCCGAAGCAACAACAGATTGGTCACCAGAGCCGAGATGGAACTGATAAAGACCAGTGATGCCACCAAACCGCAATACAACCTGTAGTCTCCCAGGGCCGGGTCCAAAAACAAGAGGTAAAAGAACGCGCCCATGCTGATAGCTGTCAGCTGAACGCTCATGGTGGCATACACCAACCAGCCGGCCCTGGGCTTGGGCCTGATGGTCTTGGGCAAGGCCGGGCAGGCCATGGGCCTCAAGCTGTCCAATACTTGTTCATCGCGCTTCACGAATCACCTCCCCGTTTGGCCATAACAACTGTCCCAGATTATATTAAAGACGGATTATTGTAAAAAAATACCTCTTGCGAGGCGAATGAGCCCGGCCGGCTAAGGCCGGTCAGAGCTAAGTGAGTTTTTTGAGACCGTGCCACCAAGCCGTGGAGGTCGTCTCGCGCATGGCGGCGAATAACCGCTTGGCCGACTCGGTGCGCAGAGCCTGCCCCACGTTGGTAATCCAGTCCTGCGCTTCAGCATAGCCCCGTTCCAAGTATTCCTTGCCCGTGAAAGCGCATTCCAAGTAGTCCGCGTCCTTCAGAATATCGCCCAAGGGCGGCTCCCGGACTTCTACCTGACGCCACAGGTCATAGATAGCCTGCCCCACGCCCCCCAAAGGCTCCAGCTGTTCGCGTGCCGCCCGGTCTTCGTCAGCCTCCACGTAGCGCCGGGCCAGCTTATGCAGATCTCCGATACGCGTTTCGTGGCAGTCATGAAAAACCAAGGCCGCGGCCGCTTCGCTCGGATTTGGATAACCTTCCAGATGAGCCAGTATGTAGGCAATCTGCGCGGCCATCAACGAGTGTTCAGCCACGGAATCGGGCCGCTCGACTTGCGCCAGCCGCCAGCCTTCGTGCTTCACGCGCCGGAGGTGGCCCATCTCGAACAGGAATTGGGAAAGGAGCTTGAGCTGTTCCATATGCCCAACCCTAGCCCAAAATTGAACCAGTGTCCAGACCGGACCCCGGCTTGACACACAGTGTATTTACACCTAAAATACCCACACTTTTTAATCTTCAATATTGAAGATTAAAGACTGATGATTGACCATACTTGGCCCCATCGTCTATCGGTTAGGACAGCGGCTTTTCAAGCCGTTAAGAGGGGTTCGACTCCCCTTGGGGCTACCAAAAAAGACTCTCCAACATGGAGGGTTTTTTGTTTAAAGAATGAGTAAGCAAAAAATGGACGCCGAGAGCCAGGATGGTTATCGGGTGGTGTACGGCAACCATAAATAAATCCCCCTATGAGGGGCAATTTTCCCAGGGGTTAAATTGTGCGAAAACGCGAGCTTTTTGCTGCGCCTGCTCCGTCGGATTTGATGAAAAATTCAAATCCGCGTTACATTAAAAACTTGCGGAAAAGCCGGCTCTGAAATTTTGCAAATAATGCAATATTGATAAAAAAACGATACCCAGTGGTATCGTGAGGACGCACCAATTTACGGGCACTTGCCGAGACCGTCCTTGAAGGTCGGCACGGTAGGGCGCGTCTTGGGCTTGTGCAAATCGGGACAAACGAGCGTATTAGAGGTCACGTCCTGGCCGTTCAGGCAAATCTGAACGAAGCCGGCCGCCTGATTGGTGGTGTACGCGGGAGGCCAGTTATGCTCGTTGCCGTTACATACCACCTCAAGGTACGCGTAGCCGTACCACCAACCGTCGAACGTGAGAGATTGTCCAGGAGCCGATTTGAGCACGTTCCCGTTGCCGTCCCAGGTCTCGACAACTAGATTGGGACACGGGTGCAAAAGCTCGGGCCCGGGAGTGACGCGGATACCGGTAGCCGGACAGCCGTTGGCCGGAGGCGGCGGCGTGCAGACGCTGCCCTCATCGATCCAACCGTCGCAGTCGTCGTCCTTACCGTTGCAGACTTCGACCGTAGGTACGCAAGCCGTAGCCACGATATCTACGCAGGCCTTGCTGTCGCTGCGCGGCGTGGTGAGCGTGACCTTGCCATTGACGCACGCCTTCCAGCCGCTCACACCGCTCTCGTAAGTAAAGTCGTTGCCGTCGCGGTTGTAGTTGAGGCCGGCTTCCACCTTGGCGTCGCCGGTCGTGCTGATAACCGCCTTGACCACGACTTCTCGGCATCCCGTGATATCCCAGCCCTCGTGCCCCAGATGGAGCAAATAGGGATTCAGCGGCACGTCGTACGTGATTTTGCCGCTCTGGAATACATTATTGTAAATCACGTCGGGTTCGTTGCCGTTGTACCAGCCTTTGCGGTCATACCAAGCGGCCCAGGTGATCCCGCTCGCGCCGGCCGCGGTGCCGCTGTTGACCACCACGGTTCCGTCGTGACGAATACAGTAACCGGACAGCTCATGGATGGTCACGGTCGAATTCGGCGAATCGGCCGTAATCTGGAGCCAGGGCCGGGTTTGGTTGTAGCCGGACTCCAACCCCCTCTCGAAGTGACAAACGAGGTCATTGGGATCACACTCCGGAGGAGCGCTTACTGTGCCGCAAGTCGCGGACTGGTTACCTGACGAAGTGCTTTCGTCGGTGTCTTTGATGCACTCAATGTCCCCGCCGGAAATGCTACCGTTGAAGTAACACTGGCCATGGGAACAGTAAAGCGTGGCGCCGTTCAGGCAATGCTGATAAGCGGCACACTGAGAGTCGCTACTACACTTAGTACTCCCTACGGGAGAACTATTTTGAGCCGCATGCTCGTCCACTGACGGATACAGCTCGGAATTGTCGCCGCCGCAAGCATTGGCGAGGACAAGAAGTGCTACAGATGACGCACCGCGCCATGAACCGATTTTCTTCATCGGAAGGTGGTACCTCTCTACAGAAACAATTATGTTGGGAATGAACGGTTGCGCCTTGTGGGCGGCGGAGGATACCCTGTCACCCCGCAATTTCAGTATATTAACAGCACCCTACCGTTGTCAACTGACGATTCGGAAGTTCCAAAAGAGTCATCATCTGATTTATAAAAAACATCGAATATACTAAGCTCGAGGCGGATGCTTTTGACAATGGAGGCCCGGAAATGGTCAATAGCCAAACGCCTGTCAAAGAACATCAATGGGAGCGGAAAACAAGCCATAACGGGAATTTTTGGGAAGAAAGGCGCTGTCCTGTTTGCGGATTGGAAAACCGGAGCGAGAGGAGCGCCCGCGAAAAACAATGGCGGGTCACCACACCTTGCATCGAGCCGGTAACGGAACCGGTTGCCTACGCAGATCTCTGCGAGGAACTTAAAAAGAATGATGTGCGCGAGAAGGCGGTCATCATCATCAACCCCAATTACTGTACAGCGGTATTTTTAGTCGGCAGCCAAGGGATACACATATACCCAAACATCAAAGCAAGCGGGCCGGAACAGATAAAAGCGGCGTGTGCCGAGCTTTTCGCTGGATCAGGGCAAGACATTATACAGTCTACCGTTACAGCGACTTCGGTTACTTGAATTCGCTATACAGCCACAGCGGCGACTAAAATGACTAAGAAAGTCGAGATGGGCTGGCGGTAGCCTATACCATCACCGGCCGCGAGGAGGAGAAAGCTGGACGGATGTGGGGCGTGTTCCTTGGGAAGGAAAATCTGACTCAGTCGACCGCGTGGTCGATTTTTTATTATCTTTTTCCTTTTTGGCTCTAGCCAGGACCTGCCACTTAAAAAAATCACTTAGTTAATAAGCGATTTTTTAAATGCCGCTTAAAATCGAGTCAAACTCGATCACGTTGCCCGGTTGTTAATGCGATTTCACGTGGCACGCCTGAAGTTTTATTAATTATTCAATTTTAAAAATCCTCGCCTTTCTAATCAGCGCTCACATCGCCCGTAGATGAAAGTAAAACGGCTATAGGACGCGTGGAATCGAATTTAGCCAAGATGATATTGATAATCACCATAATGGGTACACATAAAAACATACCCACCACCCCCCAGATGGATCCCCACACCACCAAAGAAATAATAATCACCAAAGGGCTCAAATTAAGAGACTTGCCCATCAGGCGAGGTTCGATAATCGAACCCAGAGTCATCTGGATCGTGGTCAATAAGACGGCCAGCAAAAAAGCGTGCGCCACATCATATTGCACCACCGTGAACAAAACCGGCAAAAATACAGCCACCAAAGACCCGACATTGGGAATGAAATTCAAAACAAAAACCAAAACAGCCCAAAAACTCGCGAATTGAATACCCATGGCCATGAGCACGGCGTAACATGAAAAAGCCGTCACGAAACTGATCAGGGTTTTAATTTTAAGATAAGTATTGATGTCTTGTTGAATTTTTTTAATCAAATTCTCGGTGGCTAAACGGGTTTTGGGATTGGGAAACAGGGTTTTGATCTTCCAATTGAAAGTGCGATATTCCAAAAACAAAAACAGTACGTAGATGCTGATCATGGTGGCAAAGCCGGCAACCGTGGTGATGATGCCCGCGGCCGTGGTGGCCACGGTGGTCAGATTAATATAATCCAAAAATTCGCCGTAAGTTATTCTGTCCTGCAAATCAAAGCGGGTATTTAAATCATTGATAAAAAATTGAAATTTCGCCTGAAACTTTGGAGCTGACGCGATAACTTCGTTGACACTGTTATTAACAAAGCCGACAAATATCCAAGCCGCCAAGGCAAAAGTGGCGAAAGATAAAATCAAAGCCAGCCAATAGGGTACATTTTTGGAGCCTAAACGGATTTTTTCATAGCCCTCGGCCAAAGCAATCAAAATGTACCAGATGATAACGGCAATGATCAGAGGAATGATGATGGCCTTGCCGATGTACAACAGATAAAAAGCCAGCACCAAGCCCATAAAACTTAAAATAATGGTTATTATTTTCATAGATAGCAGTAACTCCACTATAGCAATAATCCACACCTTGAACAATGCGCCGGTATTTGACACTGGGACGTTTAGCTCCCACAATTACTGACAATGAAACTGGAAATAACATCGGAATTCAAAGAAGCTTTGCACAAAATGGAAAACGGCAAAGCTTTTGTTTTTATCACCGGCCGGGCGGGTACCGGCAAAAGCACCTTGCTACGTCACTTCGTGGAACAGGGAAAAATCAAAGCCCCGGTTTTAGCGCCGACCGGCGTAGCCGCTCTGAACGTGCAAGGCGAAACCATTCATCGTTTTTTCAAGATCCCTCCTTCGGTCGACATTCAGGTGGCGCGCATGGAGGCTGAAAATCGTAAAAAACCGGACATTTACCGCCAAATACAAGCGCTGATTATAGATGAGCTCTCCATGGTCAGAGCCGACCTTATGGACGCCATGGATATTTTTCTGCAAGTCATCCGTCAAGATCAACGCCCTTTCGGCGGAGTCAGAATAATCGGCATCGGGGACTTGTATCAGCTTCCTCCGGTGGTCACCAGCTCGGATAAAAACGAATTTTCCTTGAGATATAAAACCCCCTACTTTTTTTCTTCCACGGCTTATCGCCGGTTGCACGGCGCCGGGCAAATCGACTTTGCTGAACTGACAAAAATTTATCGCCAAAAAGATCAGGACTTTATTGCAATACTGAATGCCATCCGCAACCGCGATATCGGACCTCAACAGCTTGGCATTATCAATGACCGGATAATCACCTCTCCGCCGCCCGAAGACTCCATTGTCTTAACTCCCACCAATGACGCAGCCGATAATCTGAATCAAACCAAGCTCCATCAACTCCCGGGAACAATCAGCGTGGTCGAAGGTTCGGTGGAAGGTAAATTTCAAGAAAAAGACATGCCCACGGATCTGTATTTGGAGCTGAAAACCGGAGCCAGAATCATGTGCGTGGCCAATGATCAAAAAAACCGATTCGTGAACGGCAGTCTTGGCTGGGTGGTGTCGGTCAACGCGAACAAGGGAGAGCAGTGCGTGACGGTTCTAATGGACGGAGCTCAAGAACCCATTGTCATCGAACCCTATACCTGGAATATTCACCGCACCAAATTCAATCGTAAAACCGGTTACTTGGAACAACAGCCCGTGGGCAGTTTCAGACAAGTTCCTCTGCGCTTGGCCTGGGCCGTCACCATTCATAAAAGCCAAGGCAAAACTTTTGACAAAGTAACATTGGATTTGGGACGCGGGGCTTTCGCCGCCGGACAGATATACGTAGCCTTGAGCCGATGCCGAACCTTGGAAGGCTTGAGTTTAATAAAACCCGTGACAGCCTGGCAGCTCAAACCCAATGACCATCTGGATTATTACTTCAATCAAATACTGAACCAACCGCCGGAGGCCGAGTATCTGGTAGATGATGAACAGATGGTGAGGCTCAAGCATCTGATTTTAACTTTACTTTGGACTATCTAGATGCCAATGGCGCCACCAGCACCTCGTTTTCAGGCAATGGCCAAGGAACCACCTTTACAGTGGAACAAGGCGCTTACAAGGTCACGGAAGATGCTGATGAAGGCTACGCCACGACCTATGCAGGTGACTGCGAAGGCACGATTACTGCCGGTCAAAATCTAACCTGCACGGTTACCAATAATGATTTACCGATTATCCCGTCTGATGTGGCTACGGGCACCATCAGGATCATAAAAAACGTGGTCAATGACCATGGTGCCACCAGCACGGCTCAAGATTTTACCCTGACATTGTCGGCCAGCGGTACCAACCCCATCAATTTTACGGGCAATGCTTCGGGCACGGAATTCGTTATTCCGGTCGGTGCTTATACGGTTATCGAACAAACAGCTGCCGGTTACACGGCCACTTATTCCGAAGACTGTTCAGGTATCATGGCCGCCGGCTCCAGCACAGTATGTACGGTTACTAATGATGACATTGATACTTCAATAGCCACGGGCACCATCACCATTATCAAACAAGTCATCAACGACAACGAAGGACAATCCAGCCCCGAAGATTTCTCTCTGACCTTGAATGCCAGCAACACGGAACCCATTATCTTCAACGGCAATGCTTCTGGCACCAGCTTTGTGATTGAAGCCGGCGGTTACTATGAAGTTACAGAGGATGCTTATGAGGACTATACGGCCAGCTATTCAGAAGGCTGCTCCGGCATCTTGGAAGCAGGTACTACCAGCACTGTATGCACTGTCACCAATAACGACAACTACAACGAACAGCCTCCCAGCAACCGCGGTAAATTGATTGTTGTCAAAAAAGTAGTCCATAGCTACAGCCGTCCGGAAAATGCTTCAGACTTTACTTTGCGCGCCACTTACATGCCGGCTCCGAATGATGACACGGCTTATGCTTTTGCCAAAGTCATGGACATCGTAACTTCCACCACCTCTGTTTTTAGAGGTAATGAAACTGGAACCGAATTTGAAGTCGGCGTCGGACCTTATTCGGTCACTGAAGATGCTAACCCTTATTACAATACCGCCTATTCCGAAGGCTGCCGGGGAAACATAGTCTCTGACATGACAGTCACCTGCACGGTGACCAACACGGACAAACCCTCCAGCGGCGGCGGAGGCGGCTCTTCGAGTGGCGGAGGCGGAGGCTGGTCTCCGGGTATTTTGGGAAGCACTCCTGCTCCCACAGCCGTTCCTCAACCAACTCCCAGAGTTTTGGGCGCTGAAGACGAAGAAGCTCCGCTCTGCATCTTAACCGAAGCCGAAGCTTTGTATGTAACTTCAGACGTCAGAACCATTCTGGGTCACTTGGGAGTCAACCGTAATGAAGCCATGGAAGAGAAGTATAATAAAGAACTGACGCCGCGCGTGGTCCCGGCCGATATCTCACCGGAGCACTTGGCCGCCATTCAAAACTTCGTCAACTATGGTACCAAAAGCAATGTGCGCTTGGGCCAAGGCGAAAGAGCGGGCGCGGTCAACAGCTTCAGAGCGATTTACAAACGCATTCCCGCAAATGAATGCGACTGGCAAAACGTCATCAAAATCGCGGACACCAAAATGCCTTATGACCTGAATGCCGGACGCGAAGAGGAAGTATTAAAAACCTTCAAAGAAATTTACGGCTATGACTATGACTCCAACAATCTGCTGGAAAGAATCGCTCACAAAGTCATGTCTTACGGAGTTCGCCCGCAAATCAGAGATCTGGATGCCGAATACACGGCCGCCAAAGTCTTCTACAGAATTTACGGTAAATTCCCCACCACGGCTTCGGAATGGGATGCTAACCGAGCCTTGGCTTACAGCGGAATCCCGCAAAAATGGCTGACCAAAGATCTGACCAAAAATGCCAGCTTGATCACCAATATAGGCACCAACAACACTCCAATCTCCAGATAAAAAATCAAGATGCAAAAACCCCGTCACACGACGGGGTTTTTAAATTAGCTGACCTTAAAGCTCAAAAAAATTCCACATCTTCCATTGCATGTATTTAACTCTTTTAGGTTGACACTTGAAGCCGTCCTCATAGTCCCCTTCCTGCACAATCAGCTCAAGACGGCCGTCGAGATCAATATCGTTAAAAGTAAAACTGCAAATCGGTTTTGGTAAATTGGATGATTGCCAAGCGGGTTTGACTTGTCCTTCAACCAAACGCATGATAAACAAATGATTTTTCACGGATTCATCCTCTTCCTCGAGCCAAAAAGGCTTGCTCGGGCCGTAACTCCCCGGCTTCCAGACCGACAAATTCAATTTGGTCTGACCATCATGCATGGAGTCCGCCAGCACAAAGAACGTTACTTGCCATTCGGGCGGTGACCGCCAAATCACGTCCGAACCGCGCGCCACGGTCATAACACCTCCGTCGAGCCCAAAAGACTCCTCTTGCCCGTCACCATCCCAGTCAAACAACTGAACACCAATTTTAAGCTCCGACTCGTGACTTATGTCTGCAGTTTGCAAAGATTCTTCCGGACGAACAATGGCGGCCCAAAAAATAACCCCTATTACAATCAGGAGCGTGAAAAATATCACGCTCCCTATGATTTTACGACTATTTTTGAGAGGCATCGGTTTTTATCTGACAAAATACGTCATCCAATCAGCCAGTCTTGGAGGCGTGTCCGAAATAAGCATCTCTCTCCATTTAGTATTGGTCAGTCGATCGCTCATATCCCAGGCGAATTCATAATGCGTGTACACACCGCCTTTGGCCACCCGTAATTTACCGTCTATGGGCACAATCACGTAGATGGCTGACACATTGCCCGTCGCTTCCTCCAATACCTGGCCATTGAAGGCATCTGTGGCCACATCCGCGATCAGCGAAGCCGGATTGTCAATTAAACTGGTGCGCGTGTCAGCCTGCTGGTCGCCCAAAGATTGCCACCAAATGGCTTCCAGCTGACCGCCGTAAGTTTTAATCAATTCATATTCCCCATCATTCAAGGGTTGATTATTCAATTCTTTTTCGGAAATGGTTTTTAAAGACACGGCCATATCTTCCAAATTTTTTAAAGTTATTTCCAGCTCCTCATCCAACAAGCCTTGATTTTTAAGCCCCTCTCTGGTCATTTGAGCTAAACCGGCCAATCGGGCGTACAAGACCGGGTTGGGCTCGACATAGCCTCTGGCGTCCTTGTCCGGCTCTTGCGGACCGCCGCCCATTTCCGCGTAAGCTTGTTTAGCATACAAAATCGTATCGTGTTTCAACTCGGTCCAGCTGCCCAAAAAAGTACTTAACGATTTGCGGGTCCAGGCCTGATTACGCATAAAAGACGGGTAGCCTGCGCCGGCCTCATCCAATAGCGGGCGCAAAACATTCAGCCAGCCCCAATACAGATTCTCCATCCAAGTTTCACGCGCTATCTTGGCTACCAAACCCTGTACCTTAGCCAGATCTTCGGCATAACCCGGGATCTTTTTCTCTCCCATTTGTTCCAAAATATTTTCCGCTTCTTGGGATCCGAAAGCCGCCGGTATATCCAAGCCCTTGGGCATGGTTCTTTCGCGAGACAATAATTTTTGAAAAATATCCGCGTCCAAAACATAGCGCTGACCCATGAATCTGAAATTGGTCATGGCCGGCTGAATATCCGCGGGCATGGAATTAATACTCGGACCGGGCAGTGTTTTGAGCATGCTGACCAAATCATCATAAGCTTGAGTATTTTGCGCCATGGCCGGCAGATTATAAGATCCGGTATAAACCTTGGCTGTCAGAGGCGACAGCTCCGGATAATTAACATCATCGCTCCGGCCGACCATAAAACTGATGGGTCGGAATAAAGCGTTCCATAAACGCAGATTATTATCCTGTTCCAAAGCCTTGGTTATCAAAATGGATGAATAGATATTGTCAGCCAGGGGTTTACCTTCTTGAAAAAACGGAAACTGCATGCGTCCATACCACATCATGGATTTGAAATAAGCTTTCAGAGCCGGAGTTTTATCGTAATGACCGCGCGGGACATATTGCGAATAATCTTCTGTCGCTCCCATAACCAAAGATATGTTCATACCTTCATGCGCTTCTATCAGCTCCAGTTCACGCTTTACCTCATTTTCAATCATGGCCGGAATCTTGACTTGAGCATTTAGCAGTTTGGATCCGACCGCGAAAAAGCCCACATTGCGCTTGGCCGCGTTTTCCCAAGCCGTGCCCTTCAGTGACTCGTATTGTTTGATTGATTCGGCCAGCATGCTTTGATTCAAAACATTCAGGATGGGCAAAAATTTATCCTGTTCAATCTTCTCCAGAACATGATTAAACAAAAGATGATAATTATGCAACATAGAGTCCGTAGTTACGAAGTTGGGTATACCGTCGTAACGATTGGCTTCGTAGATAGGATAAAATTCCACATGTTCCCCGGCCATAACCGCGAATCCGTTTTTAACCAACAAATCTTGAGCCGTTTTGGGCAAAGATTTGAAATCAGACCAGTTGGTCACATTGGAAAAATCCGCTTTAACAGTATAAGCGGGTACGGACGGCTCAAACTGAACATCAATCGGCTTATACTCCGCAAAAACTTGGCTTTCAACCGGCTTTGAATCTAAAAATTCATTCAACCAGGCTTGAGTTTCGGCTGACATGACCAAATCGGATACCGCCAAATTATCTGCCACTGAAGATGGCTCTTGATCTTGAACGATCTGCTGGTCGGTTGTGGTTTGATCGACCGCCACGGGCTGAACCTGATTCGGAGCTGTTCCATTACGGCTCTGATTAACCACAAAAACAATGACAGATAAGATGGCTACCGCGGCCATGGCAATCACCAAAATCGGCCCCCGGTTAAAACCCGTCTGTAAATCAGGCCTGTCTTCTTTGATTGCGGCTTTTTTAGCACCGGATTTTTTTGGAGCCGCGATTTTTTTCTTAACAGTCATAAAAAATAATAATAAAAATTTTATATTAAAAATAGTATACAATCTAAGCATCAATAAAACAAAAACAGCCAAAGCAAGACAAAGAAACGGCGTTTTCAGCGGTCAATCAATCTCCACCTTCCTAAACCCTATCCTATCCGGTGCATAATCTTGTGACAGACCCAGCATGCCGGCAAATACAATTGATTCTTCTCCATAGCGATCACGAATGTCGTCAATGGCGGAAGAGGTTCTTTTTCTTTTTTCAAAGACACTATTGTCATTTTCATAATGGACCGAATTTTTTGACCCTGGATTCCCGCCGTCAGCACTCGGCTTCCGCGGGAATGACAGGTTAAGTTTGGTTTGGCCGGACGGCGGCGAAAAATCCATCAGCGTGACTGCCAAAAAAGATACCGGCTGACTGCCATCCCATAAGTTTTCTAGGAGCCGCGCAGCGCCATCCACCAAAGAAAAAACATCATTTACCGCCTCGCTAAAATTCATCCTCCCGGCTTGGCCTCCAAAAAATGAGGAATGTGATATTTGATCCGTACCCCAAAAAGAAATCTGCACTTCCATGCGCCGCGCAAGCAAACCGAATGAACGTAAACGACGGCCAGCACGCTCGGTTAATTTGATCAAAATACTTAAAATCGTCCTACGTCGCACGTCTCCCGATGCCGCGATCGGGATCCAGACCGAGTGTACATTTTTTTGCGGGTGCCGGGACCAGTCGTCGCACGTCATTGGGTCTCGACGTAGGACGCGGGACGAGCGACGTGCGACGTCATTAGCCCTCCTGGGCACACAAAAAGAATGCCCGATGGACTTTGGCATACCGTCGCTCGTCATCCCTCCTTTCGCGAAAGGAGAGATCCCGCGTCGCTCGTCCCGCGTCATACTCAAGCTGTTATCCGGAACCAGCCGGTCAACATCGCGGCCGCACAGACGCTCATGCCACAACCAGCCGGCTTTACCTAAAGCGCGCATCAAATTGGCCACCGGATAATGTTTTAAATCCAGCAAAGTAAAAATGCCCAAACGATTCAAACGTTTTTTAATCCGCCGGCCTATACCCCAAGCATCTTCCAAATCCAAAGAGCCTAAAACATCGTCCAAATTTTCAGGCGTAATAATTACCAGACCATTGGGCTTTTCCATGTCAGAGGATAGTTTGGCCAAAAACTTGGACGGCGCGATGCCGATAGAGCAAGTAAGCCAATCACCCACTTCAGCTTGGATGCGCAAACGAGCCCGGCACAACGCCCAAGCTGCCTCGGCCGGATCTCGATACCAGCCGGTCAGATCCAAGAAAGCTTCGTCAATCGAATAATGCTCAACCCGATCCGTCAGCTCATGCAATAAAGAAAAAACACGCGAGGTGACGGCCCGGTATTTGGGCGGATCGTTCTGCACAAACACCATATTCGGGCATTTTTGCCGGCATTCTTGGAGCGACATCCCCACTTTAACCCCTTGTTTCTTAGCTTCGACCGAAGCCGCGATCACGCACCCGTTTTTATGCAAATAAGCGCACACCCCCAAAGGCCGCCCGCGCAAGTGCGGATTAGCCTGCTGCTCCACCGAAGCGAAGTAGGAATTCATGTCGATATGAGCAAACATATTTCATGTAGCATGTAGCTTGTAACATGTAGCAAGTGGACTAATCACTAGCTACAGTTTTTTATTGTTGACCAGAGCATGGCACCAATTTCATCCGCCAAGATTATTGCTTCTTTGCATGCATCATCAGAAATCCATTTTTCTTTTAATGAGAAGTCTAGAAGATATCGAGATTCTTTCAGAGATCCATAAGAAATCTGCAAAAAATTGCGCAAAACTTTTTCTTGCTGTCGAGCATAGCCTTCTGTGTAATTTAAAATAACAGATAGGGCCGCTCGTCTGATTTGAGATCTTGCGCCATAAACTTCGTCTTTGGGGAAGTTACGCGTAATTTTATAAATTAAATGTACATAATCATCCATCTTTTTCTGCAAAGTTTCATGAAATGTCATATTTTTGTTACATGTTATAAGTTACATGCTACATGACTATAAAGTCGCCATCTCCTCCAAAGTCCACTTCATGGTTTCGGTTGAAAAACGCAAACGAAAAGCATTAGCTTGATCGGAAACTGAAAAAATATAGAACTTCTCTCGCCCCCGGCGCTCCGCGTGCACCAAATTAACCCGCTCCACCTGATATTCCCGGTTACCCCATACAAAAGACACGGGTTCGACTTTGCGACCTTTGAAAGACACGACTACATCGATGGGTTCACCAATGAACTGGTACATAATTCGTCATATAGCACAAAGCACAAAACATATAGCAAAAATCTATCACTGATCCATCTCTATCTTCTTTATTGTTCGCCAAAGCATTGCTCCAATTTCATCCGCCAACTCTATTCCTTGCTGATAATCCGAATCTGATAAATAGTTTTCATCTCTTGAGAATTTAATTAAATATTTTGACTCTTTCAATGAGCCGTAGGCTATTTGTAAAAAATTTAAAAACACTGCCCTTCTTTGTCTGGCATAACCTTCTAAATAATTTAAAATAACAGATAGTGAGGCTCGCCTAATCTGCGAAGTTACGCCATAAAGCTCCTCTCTTGGAAAAGACCTGGAAACCTTATAAATAAAATGGACATACGCATCCATCTTTTGTTGCAAGATATCATGAAAAAACATATTCCTATAAACAATTAACTTCTTTTTTTGCTTTATGTTATGTGTTATATGCTTCGTGAAGCTATAGAACAAAAATAGAACATTATCAAACCAAAGTCAAGAGCTAATAAAAAACGGCTCATCAGGGAGCCAAAACGAGCCGTGAGAAAAGTTGCGGATCCGGAGACGCGTTCTCCGCGTTGATCATGGACGACAAAGTCCTGCGATATTCGAGAGCCTGGACAAATATTTGGACCGGCTTGCCGGATGGAAAAGCCAAATTCCAAAAAGTACTGATCTGATACCAGTAAGTAAGCTGTTGCAGGCGAGCGGGCAGGCCCGTGCTGGCAGCCTTAAGCGACCGGCGCCAGCTGCTCCTGCGCAAAACCCGGCCCAAACCCTCGTTCCGGCGCTCGCTCTCGGGTTGTTTTTTGATGAAACGCGAGACCGCGCCCTCAAATCTACGCAAGTCGCTGCCAAGCAGCGGCACAAGCAACAAATCAACGTCCTGATAGGAACCAAGTCCGGTTCCACTGGTGGGATTAAGCACCGAGCCCACAGCCACAACCGCCAACGGCAGATTGCGCTCTTTGCTTAATCTCCTCAGTCGCTCGCATAGATCCGAGACATTTTCTCGATCGCACGGATCCAGGATGGCCAGATAGTCGGACCAAGAAACTTCACACTTGAAACAAGCAGTATGTTCCCCGGCCCAAACTCCCAAAACCGACCCAATAATTTGAAGGTTCATGCTCTCTCCTCCTTTTTTGGTTTTAGTTGGTTGACTGCATAAAAACATATCAAAAAATACATGTCAAGATAAAGTCTAATAAAAAGAGCCCTCGAACAAAACATTCTGTCCGAGGGCCAAGTCGAGCCGAGCTCGACCAAGCGACTAAGAAGCCGGGGGGCCCGAACCCAGGGCCAAGGCACGTCGTTCGCGAACGACGTGCCAAGCGACCTAGGATCCGAGTTCCATCACGTCATTCGCGAATGACGTGATCTACCCCCAGAGCGAAGACGCCGATATTGCCAGGCTGCCCGTCAACCCAGTACCAGACGTCGCAGTCCAAGCCGCGCCCGCAAAAGTCGCCGAGGTGGAGGAGGTTGCCAGCAGCGAGGCATGTGTCAGTACGGGTGTACAACCCATCCAGCGGAAGCCGTTCGCCCGTAGCTTTGAAGTGGGCCAAAATGAGCCCTGCTACGAGTGATACCTCGCCGAAGCTGGACAAGTGGTGCTCGGAGAGCGCCAAGTGCTGACGAAGCGCGGAGAGCAGTTGCATCTGCTCATCAACCGCCTTCGACGTGCTGTCCTTCAACAGCCGCGGCACCCAGAAGACCAGCGCGTCTTGGGTCGGCGTGTCCTCGAAGTCCCATTCTTGCAGGTACCGGAAACCTTCGAAGCAAGGGCCGGTCAAGGGGGCATGCTTTTTCAGGGTGAAGCCGGCACGCACCTTGTAGCAAAGAGGCACGTCGGACGGGACGTCATGCTCTGTGGCCAGCTTGCGATACTTGGCCAGCGTCCCCTGATGCTCGGCCGGAACTTCCGCGTTGGTGAGCGGAACGAGATATTCTTTGCTTGCCATGTTCCTAACCTCTTCCTTCATTTCGAAGCTTATCAGCTTCTCCGCGTCCAAGAACCTCAATCCCCAGAGCGAAGACGCCGATATTGCCAGGCTGCCCGTCAACCCAGTACCAGACGTCGCAGTCCAAGCCGCGCCAGCAAAAGTCGCCGAGGTGGAGGAGGTTGCCAGCAGCGAGGCATGTGTCAGTACGGGTGTACAACCCATCCAGCGGAAGCCGTTCGCCCGTAGCTTTGAAGT
>Ga0116156_10000843_pt1 | contig 31519 bp, 22 predicted proteins | sample AD_UKC045_MetaG_FD_89891 | JGI IMG/M metagenome (GOLD analysis project Ga0116156, IMG submission 89891) | Active sludge microbial communities of municipal wastewater-treating anaerobic digesters from USA - AD_UKC045_MetaG | ecosystem: Engineered > Bioreactor > Anaerobic > Digestate | place: USA...
GATTGCCGGCGCCGATCTGGCCGCCGCCCTGCTCAACGAAGCGTGGGGCACGTCATTGACCGGCGGAACCGTCGCGGATTATCTCCGGAACAACGGCCTTCCGCCGGCCTGATGCGTCACTCGACCAACTGTGCCAGCGAACGCTGCAGCGTCTCGCGCGCCTCGCGCATGATGCGCTCGACCAGCTCCGCGACGGTCGGAATGTCGTTGATGCGCCCGATCGACTGCCCGACGGTCAGCATCGCCAGGTTCGCCTCGCCGTTCTGCCAGACCTCCTTGGCCCGCCGGCCGCTGATGAGCGGGAACAGCTCGGAGAAGTCGCCGTCGCGCGCCTCGACCTCCTCGATCTTTTTCATCATGTCGTTGCGCAACGCGCGCACCTGCAGGCCGAACTGCCCCAACAGCTTGCGCAGCGCCAGCGTCGTATCGCGCTCGGTCGCGTTCAAAATCATTTGGTAGATGTTCGGATGCACGCCGCTGTCGGTCGTCGCCAAGAAGCGCGTGGCCATCATGATGCCGTCCGCGCCCAGCGCCAGCGCCGCGGCCAGGCTCTTGCCGTCGACCATGCCGCCGGCCGCCAGCACCGGAATGTCCACCGCCTCGACGACCTTGGGCACCAGCACGATCGTCGCCACGTTGTCCTTGTGCGGGAAGCCGCCCTCCTCGAAACCGGCGATGGTCACTGCGTCGTAACCGACCTTCTGCGCGTGCACCGCGTGCTTGACCGTGCCGATCTTGTGCAGCACCTTCACCCCGGCTTCCTTGGCCATGGGCAGGTACTGCGGGCCCAGGAACGTATCGACCGGCGCGCCGGCGATTTCGATCGCGGTCACTTTTTTCTCGCAGCAGACGGTGAAAAACTCCTGCAGCAGTTCGACCGGCAACCGGATCGAAGGCATGGTCGTGATGTTGACGATGAACGGTTTGTCGGTCAGTTCGCGCGTGCGATCGACCGCCGCGCGGAACTCGTCGCCGGTGTCGTAGTTGCCCGAGGTGAGATTGCCCATCGCGCCCGCGTTGCTGATCGCCGCGCACAACTCCGGCTTGGCCAGCCACAGCATGCCGCCGCATTGAATCGGGTACTTGATGCCGAACAGTTCGGTGATCCGCGTTTTCATCTTGCGTCCTTTCCTCTACTCGTGATCGAGCACGATTTTAATCGCCTGCTCGCGTCCTTTGCCGAGAAATGCCTTGACCGCGTCCTGGTAGCGATGCATCGGGAAGCGGTGGGTGATCAACCCCTCGACGGCGAAGTCGTCCTTGGCCAGCAGCTTCACGGCTAGCTCGAAGGAATTCTTGCCGCCGCGTTCGGAGGCGTGGCAGTTCATGCCGCTGACGGTCACTTCCTGGTTCCAGATCGGCGAGTAGTCGATCTTGCCCGGCTTGAAGTTGATGCCCATCAGCACCACGTGCCCGCCGCCGGCCGCCCAGCGCAACGCGTCGTGCAGGCTGCGGTCGTTGCCTACGGTGTCGTAGACCACGTCGAACCCGCCCAGCAAAATCTCGTTGCCCAGCGGCGCTTTGTAATGCTTCGCCCCGCTGTATTCGGCCAGCCGTGCGTACAGGTTTTTTCCGCCGAGAAACACCTGATCCGCGCCGAGCCGTTCGGCCATGCGCGCTTGAAAATCGTAACGCGCTACGACGCCCACCTTCGCCTCCGGCGCCTGCGCCTTGACGATCGCCGTGGTCAGCAGCCCGATCGTGCCCGCGCCGACGACCAGCACCTTGTCGCCGTCGCGCGGCGGCCGGCGCAGCACCCCGTGCAGCGCGCTGGCGGTCGGCTCCAGCAGCAGCGCGCGCTCGTGGCTGAGCTTGGGTGGAATCTTGAACGGCTGCGTGCGGTGCATGATCATCCGGGGCGAGAACCCGCCGCCGGTGTTGCCGTCGGGCAGTTCCTTTTTACCGAGATTTTCGCAGAGCATGTAGCTGCCTTCGGCGCAGCGCGGGCAGGTCGGCTCGATCTCCAACTGGAAGCACGAGGGCCAGTCGATGCGCATCGCCACGCGATCGCCGACCGCGACGGTGTCGACCTCGGCGCCGACCTCGATCACCTCGCCGACCAGCTCGTGGCCCAGGAACTTGCGCTTGATGCCCGGCGTCGCTGCGGCGAATACGCCCGGGTCCATTTCCATGAACAGGAAATGCACGTCGGTGCCGCACAGGCCGCACGAGCGGTTGCGCACCTTCAGCCAGCGCGCGTTGGGCGGCGTCGGCTCGGGCACCTCGGCGTACTGCGACGGCGACAGCTTGCCCAGCGCCGCGTACTTGTCGAAAACCGACAGCGCCTTGAGCGCAACCGCTTTGGTCAGGGAATTGTCGAAGTACAGCGCCTTCATTTTTTCGCTCGCGCTTTGGGTTTCATTTCCGCCAGCGTCATTTTCACCGCCCGCAGCAGGGCGTCGACATCCCGGTCGGTCAACAGCAGACTCGGACGCAGCACGACCGTGTTTTTCGCCACCGCGCCCGGCACGGCCAGCACGCCGTTGGCGGCCAGCAGCTTGTTGGCGCGCACGGCCTGTACCGGCGTTTTGAACTCCAGCGCCCACAGCAAGCCGCGTCCGTGCACGGCCCGCAACGCGCCGCCGGTCAGCGCGGAGAGTTCCTCCTGCAGGCGTCCGCCCAGGCGCGCCGCGTTTTCCCACGGCTTGCGCTCGGCGTAGATCGACAGCGCCTTCGCGCCGACGCGGCAGCCCAAGTCCGAGCCGCCGAACGTCGACAGGTGAATCAGCGGATGCGCGTTCATGAACGCGTTGAGGCGCTGGGTGAAGATCGTCGCGGCGATGGGGAACACGCCCGCACCCAGCGCCTCGCCGATCAGCAGAATGTCGGGCGCGACATCGGCGCGCTGGTAGGCGAACTTGACGCCGGTGCGGCCCAGGCCGGTCTGCGTTTCGTCGAGCGCCAGCAACGCGCCGGCGGCGTGACAGATCTGCCGCAGCGTGCGCAGGTACTCGGGAGAGGCCTCGCGGCAGCCGTTTTCCGTTTGCAGCAGTTCGAGCAGCACGCAGGCGGTTTGGCCGTCGATCGCCGCGCGCGCCGCGTCCGCGTCGCCGAAGGGGATAATCTGCGTTTGCGGCACCAGCGGCGCGAAATCGTTTTTATCGTCGCGGTTCGACAGGCTCAACGCGAAGCCGGTTTCGCCGAACCACGAGCCGTCCACCGCGACCAGCTTGGGCCGGCCGGTGAAGCCGCGCGCCAGTTTGCAGGCGAAGTCGAAAGACTCGCCGCGCATCACCGAATAGACCGTGCACTCCAGCTCGCCGCCGACGAACTCGGCCAGCGCGCTCGCCAGCCGCGCCTTTTCGCGCGAGATCATCGGAAAGTTGCCCTGGTCGGTTTCGCGCATCGCCGTGCGCAATTCGGCCAGCACGTCGGCTTGCCGCCGCCCGAGGTTGAAGATCCCGGCGTTGCTGTAGCAATCCAGGTAGCGCTTGCCGTCCAGGTCGGTCACGTAGGCGCCGTCGCGGTTGGCCTCGACGATGTCCAGCCCCACGCTCTTGAGCCATTTGACGTGCGCGGCGTTGATCAACTTGGCGTAATCGCGTTGCAGATCCGCCGTGACTCGATTGGCCGTCTTCATCAGCGCACCCCCTTGCCGGCGCCGGCGACCAGGTCTTCGATCGCGCGCAGCCAACTGAACAGCGAGGTCTGCACCTTTTCGCTGTTGAGCAGTTTTAAAAGCGGTGGGAACTTCGCGGCCGGCAGCATCAACGGCAGCAGCTTTTTCATCGAAGCGACCGCGCGGCGGATCATCGCGATGAGGTGATCCATCTCCGCGTCGGTGATCACCAGCGGCACCATGAAGCGCATTACCTGCGGCGCGTTGCCGCTGTAGGCGGCGAAGACGCCGTTTTGCGCTAGCGCGTCGGCCATCATCGGGCCCATGAATTCGTGCAGGTAGTCGATGCCGATCATCAAGCCGCGGCCGCGCACTTCTTTGATGATTTTCGGGTTTTCGCGCTGCAGATCGCGCAGCGCCCCTTGCAGCCGCGCGCCCATTGTTTCGACGTGCTCCCACAGCTTGTTTTCCACGATAAAGTCGAGCACGGCCAGCGACACGCGGCAGGCCAGGTCGCCGCCGCCGTCGGGCGAGAGATGGAAATGCGGATGGCGCTCGACATAGTCGACCAGGGGCGGCAGCGCGCGATAGAGCACCGCCGCGTTGGGAAACAGCCCGCCACCGATCGACTTGGCTACGGTCATGATGTCGGGCGTCACGCCGGCGTGCTCGCAGGCGAACAGTTTGCCCGTGCGCGCAAAGCCGGTCTGGATCTCGTCGAAGATCAGCACGATGCCCAACCGGTCGCACAGCGCGCGCAGGCCGCGCAGGTATTCGTCGGTGCCCACGAAGATGCCCGCCTCGCCCTGGATCGGCTCGACGATGATCGCCGCGGTTTTTTCCGAGGCCGCTTGCTCCATCGCCGCCAGATCGTTGAAAGGCACGAACACGAACTCGGGAATCAGCGGATCGCAGTAATGGCGGTAATGCTCCTTGCCGTTGGCCGCCAGCGAAAACCCGGTGTGGCCGTGATAGCCCTTGATCGTCGAAATGAGCTGCGCCCGGCCGGTCGCGCCGCGCGCCAATTTGATCGCCCCGTCCACCGCGTCGCCGCCGCCCGCCGCGAAAAACACGCGGGCCAGATCGCCCGGCGCGAGGTCGATCAGCTTTTTCGCCAGTTCCACCTTGGCTTCGCCGACCAGCAAATGGTTGCCCATATCCTCGCGCGCCAGCGCCTTGTCCAGCGCGGCTAGCACCTGCTCGTTGTGTCGACCGACGTTAAAGCTGCCCGCCGACGAAAAAGCGTCGACGAACGGCCGGCCGGCAACCGGATCGATGAAGTTGATGCCGCGCCGCTCCGTTTCCAACACGTCCAGATGCCCCGCCTTGAGGTACTTCACCTGGCCCTTGTTGAGGTAGCGTTTGAAATCCTGCTCGATCAGCGCTTTTTCGTGCGGCGTCACGGTGACCGCGGTGGTTTGCTGTTCCGGCATGGCACATTCCTTTATCGCTGTGGTCGAACGTGTCAGGGTCGCTGTTGTTGTCTTCGGGTGAGCCATTACCATAACCGAGGCGGGGAGGTGCAGGCAAACGCCGCCGGGCGATTGCCAGGGTGCGCCGGGCGCGGTATTTTTCGACAACAAAACGGCCGCGGGAGAGTGCGACATGAAGCAGAACCAAACCGTGTTGATCACCGGATGTTCCACCGGCATCGGGCGCGCGCTGGCGCTGGCCTTTCACGAGGCGGGGCATCGTGTGTTCGCCTCCGCGCGCAAAATCGAAACCCTTGGCGAATTGCGCAAGAAGGGCCTGACCGCGCTGGCGCTGGACGTCACCGACGCGGCGTCGATCGAAACGGCCGTGAACGAGCTGTTCGCGCAAACCGACCGCCTGGACATGCTGATCAACAACGCGGGCTTCGGGTTGATGGGACCGGCGGCCGAACTGCGGCTGGACGACGTGCGCCGGCAATGGGAAACCAACATCACCGGGCCGCTGGCGCTGGCGCAGAAGGTCATTCCGCACATGGTCGAACGCGGCGGCGGGCGGATTGTCAACGTGGGCAGCGTGTCGGGCGTGATGGCCACGCCCTTCGCCGGGGCCTACTGCGCCTCGAAGGCGGCGTTGCACGCGCTGTCGGATTCCATGCGCATGGAGCTGGCGCCGCTGGGCATCGAGGTCATCATGTTGCAGCCGGGCGGCATCGTTTCGAAGTTCGGCGATAACGCGACCAAGATTTTGACCGATTCGATCCGTGCCGATTCGTACTACGGCAAGCTGCGCACGTTTATCGAGGGACGCGCCAACGAAGGGCAACAGGGCGCGATGGACGCCGACGAGTTCGCCCGGCGCGTGGTCGCCGAAGTGACCAAAGCCAAGCCGCCGGCGATCGTCCGCCTGGGACGCAATTCCACGCGCATGCCGCTGCTCAAGTGGTTGCTCTCGCCCGCGCTCCTTGACCGGATGCTCAGCAAACGCTTCGGCCTGACGCGCCTGCGCGGCTGAGTCAATCGAACACCGCGAAGACCAATCCTTCCGTACGCGATGGCAAATTCGGCACGGCCAGCGTGTCGCCGTCGAAGGTGAACACGATCGGCTCGCGCTCGTCGGTGGGAATCAGGTAATCGAAAACGCGGATGAAGGGGAACATACCGAGCAAGCCGCCCGCGACGGTCAGGTCGCTCGCGCCGTTGAAGTTGATGTCGAAAAAGCCGACGACGATCGTGTTGACGTCCGCCGCGGCCAGATCCGGCGTGGCCAGGTCGATGCCGTCGACAGTGAAGCTGTTGCGGCCGACGACCGCCGCTTCGGTCAGGTTGAGCCAGGCGCACACCGCGTAATTATCGCGAAAGGGAAAAAGACGGAACATCGTTCCCAGCAGCGTGTCGGGCGCGGGATAGACACGAAAATACACTTTGTCGCACGAGCGCGTGAAAGGCTCGCGGTAATAGTGAACCGGCGGGAAGGTACGGTCCTGATCGGTGCAGGCGAACTCGTAATAGGCGTACGGCGCGGCGGTAAATTCCGACCAGTCGCCGTTGACATCGCTGTACAGCAGTGCGTCGGGCTCGGTATGCAACCGCTCGCCGGTGGCTGGATCGACCTCGTAGATCGCGATTTCGTAATCCGGCGCGGGCTCGTTCGTGCCGATGACCACCGCGCGGCCGGACAGTTCGATTTCTTCCTCCGGCACAATCTCGGTAGTCGCCGGTTGCTCGCCGTTGTTGAAGAAGCGGTACATCTCGGTAAAAGTTTTCGCCGAGGTGATCAACTCCAAATGATCGAGGTCGTCGAACAACACGTTTTGCGCACCCTCGATGGTGCAGGTCCCGGCGATGTAGTCGGCCGACGAACTGAGGTTGAGCATCGGCACGCCCGGCGGCGCTGCGCCCAGGCCGAAAGACGCGACGTGCACGTAATGGGCGACCTTCGCCGCGCGCGCGGCGTCGCGTAGATAATCGTAACCCAGACCGCCGCCCATCGAGTGGCCGACCAGCTCGACCTGGGCGGCGTTGTCGGCGGCCAGCACGTCGTCGATGAACGCATCGAGTTGTTGCGTTTGCGCCGCGGAGTTGTAGATAAGGGTATTCCAATCGAAAGCATGAATGCGCTCCGGGCAGTAGCCGTTGGCGGCAAAGCGCATCGACTGGGCGGCGAAGGCGTCGCCCTCTTCGAGAAAACCGTGGGCGAAGACGATCGGCGGCCGCGTCGCGTCGCAACCGGGCGGATCGTCGTCGTCGTCGCCGGGCGTGGCGTCGTCGTCGGACACGTCGTCGTCAGGCTCGTTGTCGTCGTCGGCGGACGAATCGTTGTTATCGTCATCGTCGTCGCCGGCGCAGGCGGCCAGGATCAGCGACAGACACAGCGTCCAAATATAAAGCAAGCGAATGTTCATCGGTGCGACTCCCGGGAGGTGACAGGCAAGATGTAACACACTTTCGCCCGGCGCCAAAAGGCGGCTGGATTGTGAATGGCGCACCCGACTATCATAATCGAAGCCAACGCCGAAACGGATGAACATGAATCTGCACAAGCTGAAATCGCGGCTGCCAAACGAACCGACCGGCTTCCGGCGGACGGTCTACCGGTGCCTGTTTTACTTTCTGTTGATCCCGCCGCCGCTGGCGTGGCTGGAACAATTATTGCGCGGTCCCACGCACGTTTTGTGGGGACGCGATCTGCTGCTGGAAAACCTGGCCGGCTACGGTTTTGCCGCCATTTATCATGTGGCCTTGGGCGCGGTGAAAGGCACGGCGCTGGGCCTGAAAAACATTTTGTTCCTGCCGCTGACCCTGTTGCGCCACGGTTGGATATCGTTGGTTGTTGCGCTCGCATTGATCGTGCTGCTGAGCCGGCTCCTGAAAAATGGGGGATTGCGGCGGCTGACCAAAGGGCTGAGCAAAGCGATTTTCTACGGTTTGTTTTTTATCTTCTTCCTCGGGCTGTCGACGATCTGGTGGATGTTCGCGGCCTGGCAAACCGAGTTGGCCGCCTTGCTCGGCATTGCGCTGTTGGTCGCCGTGCATCTGCGCGAGCAGATTAATTATGTGGGCTTGTACCTTTGGATATTCATGTGCGCGACGGCGCCGTTGTTTTTGCTCGCCGACTTTGCGCAACGCCTGACGGCCCGCCCGGTGATGGTCGAGCGGTTGTCCGCCGAGGCTTGTTACGATGTCGCCTGCAATGAGCGGGACGAATGCGGGCTCGCGTCGGCCGAGACGAAGCAGGCGGAGATGTTCACGGCGGGCAGTCGGCAAACGTTGACGCAAACCGGCGGACCACAACGCCTCGCCGTCGAGCCGCACGGCCCGCGTTTTTTCTTCGCCAATTACCACGCGGGCGAAAACGCACTGCTGATTCATGCGCCGGAAGGCGATCGCGTGGCGGCGATCCCCGGGTGCGACAATGCGATCGATGTGCATTACGATGCGTTACGCCGGACGGTCTTCCTGGCCTGCGAAGCCGGGCGCAGCGCACAGCGGTACGAGCCGGACAGCGGGGCGGTGCGGCCGGTGGCGCAAACGCATGGTTTTCCGTATGCGTTGGCGGCAAACGCCACGCGGCTTTTCGTCACCCAGGAATTTTTCGTCGGCAAGCTGGGCGAGGTGGCGCCCGGCGGCGGACGCGTGACGGCGATCGATCTGAACACCGGCGCGGTGCGCAAGGAGCGGCGCTTCGGACTGATCGTTTGGGGCGCGGCGTGGGAGGAAAACCGCCGGTTGCTCTGGGTGGCCAAACCGCTGACCGGCGAGGTGTTGGCGCTCGACGAGGAATTGAACATGCTGGCGCGGATCCGCGTCGATTACGGACCGCGCGATCTGGCGTACGATTCGGGCCGCGACCGCTTGCTGGCCGGCAATTTCCTGACCGGCACCATCAGCTTGATCGACGCGGCGACGAAGAAGAAGTTGATCGAAGTACGGCCCGGCAAACCGTTCGGCGCCGGGCAATTGCGCGGCGTGCACGTTTCACCGCGCGGCGATCAATACCTATGCAACGGCAAGGGATTGCTGCGCCTGATTCGCCAAGACGAACCGCTTTGAAAATGAACATCGATTCTTGACGCCGTGAACGATCTGCCGTTAAGATCAAGCCCGCCATGCGGCTGGAATTTCCAATCCTTGGAGCATTCAGCCGGGCGACGCAACCAGGACGGACAACGAGGGAGCAACCGCGCGGCTCCCGTCTTCCGGCTTGAGACAACAACGGCACGCACACCGCGAGGGAGAGCGCCATGGCTCATCGTACCTATCCGAAGTTTTTCTCCGACTGCATCACCACGCACGAAGAGGCGATGAACAAGCTCGTCGTTTCCGGCGTGCGCCTAGGATCGGGTTTTGCCGTCTCCGAGCCGTACCGCTTCTATCATGATCTGTGGGATCACATTCAGCGCGAAGACCTGACTGACATTTCCATTCGCCAGTCGATGTTCATGGGGCCGCACCGCCTATGCGTGGGCGACGCGCTGCGGGCGGCGGGCCTGTTTGGGGGGGTGGCGAAAAACGCGCCCGGCTTTCTCAAGGGCGTGGTGCGCCAAGCCGACGCGGCGACCAAGAAAATCGTCGGGTTGCGTAAGCTGATCGAACATTTTCGCGAACTCGAGGAGCGCCGCATCCATTTCGTTTCGCCGTTCATGGGCCCGGCCGAGAACATGGTCATTCCCGACAATCGCCTGACGCGGCTACTGGCGCCCGAGTACGTCGGCCGCAACCGTTCGCGCATGGCTTTCGCCGACATGCAGATCGTTCATTTTCCCGACGGCGTGGCCGCGATGGCCCGCGACGCACAGGGCAATCCGCTCTATGACGTGCTGGTGCTGGTGATGACGCCGCCCAATGCGGCGGGCTATCTCAGCCACGGGCCGGGCAACGGCGGCAACGGCGCGATGCTGGCGATGTCGCTCGACGACGAGCGCGTGAAAATTCTGCTGTACGTCAACGAGACGTATCCGTTTACCTACGGCTACAACGAAGCGTCCAACCACGAGCACATCGATCACTTCAAGCTGGCCGCCAAACAGGGCCGGTTGACGGTCGTGCTCGACGACACGCCCGCGCCCGCGTTGCCGGCGGGCAGCATGGACCATCCATCAACCGACGAGCTGGCCATCGCCGAGAACGTGGTCAACCACATGGAGGTTTACCGCGAGTTCACCTACGGCCGGGCGATCCAGGTGGGCATCGGCGCGACCGGCGTGCTGGCGATCAAGAAGCTGCTCGACTCCGGCTGGACTGGCCGCAGCTACACCGAGATGCTCGAGCCGTTCACCTACGAGCTGTACGAGGCGGGCAAGATTCAAGGCTCGCACTTCATCGAACTCGACGGCCGCCGCACCGAATTGGACGGCAAGATGGTCTGCACCTTCACCATGGGCGAGCAAGGCAGCGACTTTTACCAAAAGCTGCACGAAAACAAAAACGTGATCATCGCCGCCTCGCGGCGGGTGGTCATCCCCGAGGCGTTTTACGGCGGGCTGGGGATCAACAACATCCTTTCGCTGGATTTCCAGGGGCACGTCAACTCCGGCGGGCGCGACAAGAACACCTACAGCGGCATCGGCGGCGCGGCGATGATCATCCGCGGCTTGGCGCAAGGCGGCGTGTCGTACCTGTGCCTCAAGTCGACGCACCGTACGCCCGAAGGCAAGCTGCGTTCGTCGATCTTCCCCTTCCTGCCGGCCGGCACGCCGATCAGCGTGATCGGTCCGGATATTTTCGGCACGCGCGACAACGCCGCGGTGTTTTTGGCCACCGAGCACGGCGTGGCGCAGATCAACGCGCGCACGCAGGGCGAGTACATCCGGCAGATCGTCTCGGTCGCCGATCCGCGTTTTCGCGACGAGTTGAAAAAGGCGGCGTGGGAAGAACTGCGTGTCCGTATCTAGGCGGTTGTTGAAAAAGACCATCCCTGGCTTTTTCAATTACGAAAAACAAAAAGCGTCGTTTTTGTTTTTCTTCATTTTTCGGCAGCGAAAAACGTCGCCGAAAAATGGCGATTCATCCCTGAATCGCACGCAGGCTTTTTGACAACTGCCTGCTAAAACGGATCGATGATCGTCGCGACGCCGTCGGCGAAGGCGCTGGCGAAGAACGAAACCGCCTGTCGCCGCGCGGCGCGCGCCACCGCGTTGGTTTCCAATAGATGGTTATGCCGATAGGTGTCGTACTGGTACACCGCCGGTCCGGCGAAGGGCGCAACGGCGGTCGGCAGCCCGTCGATCGGGCAGTAGACCGGCTCCAGCAGTGTCAGACCCAACGCACGCGCCAGTTCGCCGCCGCCCGGCTCGCCGATGATGTGATCGTGCGCGGCCATCTGCTGCAAGATGTTCAACGAAGCGCCGCGCGCCAGCACGGCGGGCGCGAAGCTGTAGGAATCCGCGCCGTCCACGATCGAAAGGTAGAGATCGTAATACAGCCGCCAATCGCCGGGATACTCGAAGTTCAGTCGCCGCGCCGCGTCGTCCAGCGTCTGGCGCAGCATGCGGCCGATTACATCGTCGCTTTCTCCTTCGAACGCCATCGAGCGCCAATTGGCCGCGCCGACATTGAGCAGGTAGGTGTTCACGCGCGGTTCGACCGCCGCCAGAATCGCGCCGTGAATGCTGCCCAGGCTCATGCCCGCGTAGGCGATGCGCGAGACGTCCAGGTCGGCGAAACCGTCGCCGCCGCTCGCCGCCGGAGCCAGATCGAAATCGGCCAGTTCGTGCAGCAAATACAGCAACCACATCATGTCGCCGATGCCCTGCCGGTAAGCGTCGCGCACGCGGCGGGCGTCGGTCAGCGGCGTGGGCAGGAAGGTGCGCATCTGATCGAAGGCCGACAGGGCCAGTGGCGTTTCCATGCGCGCGCCGTGGTGCGGCCAGTCGATGGCGACCGTGGCGATGCCTGCGGCCGCCAACTCGCGCGCGACCGGTTCGCCGAAACGACGGTCCTGCACCAATCCGTGCGCGTAGATCACCACCGGATACGGCGGCGCGCCGGCGGCCGGCAGCGTCAGGCGCAAGGGGACTTCGGAATTGCCGTGGGTTAGCGGCGCGCCGTGCGCGTCGTAGGCAAGCAGGCCGTCGTCGAGCCAGTCGACCGTGTCGTAGGTCGTTTCCCACACGGCGTCGACGGCGGCGGATTTGTTCTCGACGCGCGACCATTCGCCCGCATGCGGCGGCGCATCGTCGGCCATGTCGCGCAGTTGCTCGCCCATCGACAGCAGTTCGGGCGTGATCGCCTGCGTGTGGAAGATCGTCGCGCCCACCACGTCGTCCGGGGAAAGATCCAGGTACGCGAGCAGCTCGGCGAATTGCGGCGCGAGGCGCTGCTGCGCGGCGAGCGTTTCGCCGGCGGCGGGGACGGACGCGTCGAGCACGGCGGCCAACGATGCCGACCGCTCGTAGCACATGCTGTCGGTCGTGCGCAGGAGCGCAAGGGCCAGGCAGGCGTAGGTTGTGTTTTCGCGCAGGGGGAAGGTCGGCGCGAGGCGCAGCAACTTGCGCTCGGGCAGGTAGCTCGCCTGCACGGCGATCAACGAACCGTCGAGCGCGGCGCACAACACGGCGTCGTCGGGCGAAGGCTCGGCTCCGGTCGGCAACATGGTCGCCTGGGGCTCGGCGTCGACGGGCAGCCAGATCGGCGTGGAGAGGCCGAAGCCGCTCAGGGTGCTCAGCCCGTCGCGCACCACGGTCGCTTTGGCCAGAATCGAAGCGAGGAAAAGCGTTGTTTCGCCGGTAAGGTTCACGCGCAAGCCGGTGGGTGAAGTTGCATCCTCATCGCTGAGCAACAGCGAAGGATAGGGGATATCGCGCCGACCGGGAGCCAGGTCGAAATGAAACGAAATGCCGCTGCGACACGCGGCGGACGAATCGTCGTCATCGCCGTCGTCGTCGAGGGCGCCGTCATCATCGCCGGGCAGATCATCAGCCGACGAATCGTCATCATCGGCGGCGTTGTCGCCGCAGGCCGTCCACAGGAGCAGGGCCGTGAGCACGGCCCCCAACAGCCGGAACTTCCACAGGTAGCGCATAAACTCGCTTCCAGTCTAACAAGCCGACGCGCAACATTAACCCAAGCGCGCGTTCGTGCCAAGCGCATGCCGCGCGAGTGGCCGGGACGCTGACGGGCGGCATCATGAACGGCCAAGATGCCGAATTTCCAATTGACCAGTGAACGCACCGATCGTGCAAGCGTCGCCGACATGGCGGAGGTGCTTTCCGTCACCAACATCTTAGGCGGCGAATCGCACACGGTGCGCGTCATTCAAAAAGCGGCCGCATTGGGCGGGGACACGCTTAAGGGCGTATTTTTGCGCGCTACTCGCCTTTGGGCGGAATGGCGGTCATGCAATGTTCAGCCAGCGCGGTGATCGTCAACGAGGGATTGACGCCCAGGTTGGCGGGCATGATCGAGCCGTCGGTAACGTATAAGCCCGGGTGGCCGAAAGCCTGGCCGAATTTGTCGACCACGCCTTTTTCGGCGCCGGAGGCGATCGGGCAACCGCCGAGCACGTGGGCGGTCAGCGGCCGATTGAGCATCACTTCGGAAATCGCGCCTTGCGGGATGCCGCCGGTTTTTTTCGCCAGCGCCTTGGCGGCTTCGTTGGCTTCGGGAATGAACGTAGGAATGCCGCCCTTGGGCGATTTGGAAACCAGCTTCATTTTGCCCGGCAGCCACCTGCTGGGTTTGTAGCTGATTTTGAGGTGATTGTCGTAAACCTGCATCACCAGCAGGATGATCGTGCGATGCGCCCAGCCGAAGATCCAAGAACACTTGAGGAATTGAATCGGATGGGACAACGCTTTCCAGAAATATTTCAGCGGCCGGGTGAAACGTGTGCCGTTTTCGGTCAACACCGACGCCATCAACCCCATTACGTCACTGCCTTCGTTGTAGCGCACCACCTCGATGCTGGTGGAATCGGTGACCTGCAGAATCGAAGTGATGGCGATGCCTTCGCTGAAATTGATTTCTTTCTGATCGGTGTTGATGCCGTTGAGCACTTCGGAGTTGGTGCGGAATTTATCGCCCAGGGTATCGGACAGATGCGGCAGATAGCCCAGGTGTTTGGAATGATGCAGAAGGCGCAGGGTCTCGATCGTCCCGGCGGCGACGACGACCTTTTTCGCCCGCCGGATATTTTTTTCGCGGGTAAAAATCGAGGTTCCCTTTTTGGTGTGAACGAAATAGCCGCCCTCGCCGTCGGGCTGGATGGCCGTCGCGGCGGTTTCGGGCACGATTTTCGCGCCGCGCTTTTCGGCGAGGAAGAGGTAGTTTTTATCCAGTGTGTTTTTGCCGCCGGTACGGCAGCCGACCATGCACGCGCCGGAAAAATCGCAGCCCGTGCGCTCGGGACCTTCGCCGCCGAAATAGGGGTCGGGGACGGTGACGCCCGATTCGCCGAAAAAGATACCGACTTCGGTGGGCGCAAAGTGTGCACCGCGCCCGATGTCTTCGCCGTATTCTTTCAAGAGGCGGTCGGCCGGCCAGGTGCGGGGGTTGGTCGCCACGCCCAGCATGTGGCGCGCCGTCTGGTAATGCGGGGCGAGGGTTGCTTTCCAATCGGGGTCCAGATCGTTCCATTGCAGATCTTTAAAGAACGGATCGAGCGGCATCATCAACACCGCGGCGTAAACCAGCGAACCGCCGCCGACGCCCGCACCGCTCAAGGCCATAAAGTCTTTCAGCAACGAGATGCGCTGAATGCCCGTGCAACCCAGTTTCGGCGCCCAGAGGAAGTTGCGCACGTCCCAATTGGTTTGGGGAAAATCTTCGCTCCGCCAGCGGCGTCCGGCCTCCAACACGCAAACGGAGTAACCTTTTTCCGCTAAACGTAAAGCGGCAACCGCGCCGCCGAATCCCGAACCGATCACAATAAAATCAAATTGTTCGCTCATCGAACTTCACCCGCCCGGCTATGTTTTTTGTCAATTGTTTGGAAAAAGTTGCATCTATACAAATAGCATATTCAAAAAGTGTTGTCTCCGGAAAATTTTGATTTCATAACCTCAATAACCAAATAACCGGTATTGCCCCCGGTGGAAGGTCAAAACCGCATTTCGGGGCTTCATGCCCGGCATAAGTGACCCTTCGAACAACCAAGTTGCTCATTCGCTGATGTAATGGGTAACCGTACCCGCTGTTACGGTCCAAGGTCAGCCATATTCATTATAACCGGTAGATAGACGGACCTCTCCCTCAGTTCTCTCCGATTCCGAGAGAAGACAAGCCGGGCAAAAACGCAATCGACTTATTCGCGCCAATATTTCCGCGAAAACATCTTAGGAAACTGCCGTTTCCGCCAATGGGCCTGGAATGAGACAAATCACTAACTGGAAAGCCGTGTACGGTTCAGGGCATGCATGATCCACTGCTCAGCGGCGCGGTGTCTGAAGTCACCTTCTAACCATACAATTCGCGCATGATACTCCCGACAAATGCAATCTTCTGGTTTTCACCTTCCGAGTGAGACCTTTTCAGCACCTTTCGTGCTCAGATTATGCGGTGATTAGAGAACGTTAATCGCGGTTACCCAAATGTTTTCCCATTCTGTATGAGGAACATGTAATTCAAATGAAAACAAAAATCCTCACCGGCGCTGACGAGGACGAAGGGTACGTATTGGTCAAGTATGCCGCGCAGGATGTAACCGGAACGGCACCGATCAGCGGAAAACTTCTTTACCATTTTTCGGATGGTGAGGTGACTTATCTGCCTCTGGTCGAACCGTTGCTCGACCAATACCAAAACTGGGGCATCTACCCGGTGGGAATGGATCGCACCTACAGTTCGCGCTAGTACAATTGGTAGGACCTAGTACGTTCCTTTATCGCGCGTGCTCGATACCCTCGATGGCTTCGGGGTTGGCGCAGGAAGCGACATCGCCGATGTCGACGCCGAGGAACTTCTTTTTGATCACGCCGCGTAGGATTTTCGCCGAGCGCGTTTTGGGCAGTTCGTCGACGAAGTAAACGTGCTTGGGGCGCAGCGTCTTGCCCAGCAGCTCGACGACCTTGTCCGACAACGCTTTGCGCAGTTCCTCCGACTCGGTTGTGCCGGATTTGAGCACGGCGAAGCAGACGACGTTTTCGCCCTTGAGTTCGTCGGGCACGCCGATGGCCGCGACCTCGACGGTGTCGGCGTGTTCCAGCAGCGCCGATTCGATTTCCGCCGGGCCGGTGCGCTTGCCGGCGATCTTGATCGTGTCGTCGCTGCGTCCGCGTAAAAACCACAGACCGTCTTCGTCGCGTTCGGCCCAGTCGCCGTGGAACCACACGCCCTCGAAGCGCGCGAAATAGGTGTCCAGGTAGCGCTGCGGATCGTTGAGGAAGCCCTTGGTCATCGAGGGTGCGGGCTGCTTGCACACGAGGTGGCCGATGCCGGTGGGGATCGAATGGCCTTCCTCGTCGAACACGTCCACGTCCATGCCCAGGCCCTGGTGGGCGAGGGTGCAGGGCTTCAACTTCGAGATCGGCAGCGGCGACAGGTGGCAGCCGACGATCTCGGTGCCGCCGGAGATGTTGATGATCGGGCAGCGCTTGCCGCCGGCCTTTTCGAAAAACCACATGTAGCTGTCCGGGTCCCACGGCTCGCCGGTGGAGCCCAGGTACTTGAGCGACGAGAGGTCGTGCTTGTCGATGTATTCGTCGCCGTAGCTCATCAACAGCCGGATGGCCGTCGGGCTGATGCCCAGGGTGACGATCTTGTGTTTCTCGACCAGTTCCCACAGGCGGTCGGGATTGGGATAGTTCGGCGCGCCTTCGTAGATGAAGTATTTGCCGCCGAAAATCTGCACGCCGATCATCTCCCACGGGCCCATCATCCAGCCGATGTCGGTGAACCAGAAGAACAGGTCGTCGGGTTTGCAGTCGAAGGCGTAGCCCAGTTCTTTGCCCATCTGCGCCAGGCAGCCGGCGTGCGTGTGCACGGTGCCCTTGGGTTTGCCGGTGGTGCCTGAGGTGTAGATCATCAAACAATAGTCCTCGGCTTCCATGACCTCGGTGGGCGCTTCTTCCGGCTGATCGGCGAGGAAGTCGTGCCACCAGACGTCGCGGCCGGGCGTCATCGGCACGTCGTTGCCGGCCTTTTTAAGCACGATGACCGTTTCCATCGAATCGACGTTGGCGAGCGCGCGGTCGGCCTCGTTTTTAATCGGCACCGGTTTGTTGCGGCGCAGCGCGCCGTCGGCGGTGAACAAGGCTTTGGCCTTGGCGTCTTCCATGCGCGCGGCCAGCGCGGCGGCGCCGAAACCGGAGAAAACCGGAATGGCGACCGCGCCGATTTTCATGATTGCGAAAAAGGCTACGACGATCTCCGGGGCCATCGGCATGAAAATGCCCACCATGTCGCCTTTGCCCACGCCGCGTGCGCGCAAGGCGTTGGCGGCTTGGCACACCTGGCGGTTGAGTTCGCCGTAGGTATAGGTGGTGACGGCGCCTTCTTCATCTTCATGGATGAACACCAGGTCGCCGCTCTTGCCGGCGGCGATGTGGCGGTCGATGCAGTTGTACACGACGTTGGTTTTCCCATCGATGAACCACTTGGCCCAGGGGAAACCGCCTTCCTGCACCTTGGTGTAGGGCTCGTACCATTCGATGCCCAGGTCCTTGAGCGCGGCGTCCCAAAACCACGAGGTGTCCGCGACGCTTTTTTGCAGCAGTTCTTCCAGCGTTTTAATGCCGTGCTTGCGCATGAAGCGCGTCACATTGGATTTTTCCAGATACTCGCCGTACGGTTCCCAAATGAATTTGCTCATGATTACTTTCCTGCAAGGAATGGTTGCCATCGACTAATTATTCATTATTACGGCATGAATACCGGAAAAGCAAGGCAGCGGTTGATCGCGGATGATGTAAGGATAACCGTGTGACCGTCGGACCGCGCGCCCGGTGAATTGACACGACCGCGCCAAGACGTGTAGCGTTCCTCGTTGAGGAGGGCAAGATTAATGAAATTGACGATGTCCCTTTGGTGGAAGTTGTTTCTACTGCTGACCGTGGTCTCGCTGTTGGGTTTCGCCTGCGGCGGCGACGATGACGACGACAATGACGACGCCGCCGACGATGAAGCCGACGACGACAGCGTCGCGGACGATGACGACGACGACACCGGTGCTGCTGATGATGACGATGACGATACGGGCGTGGACGACGATGACGACGATGCGACCCCGCCGCCGGGGTGCGACACCCTACAGGCCGGCTGGAACACCGGCTATACCGTCGACGGCGTGCAGCGCGCGTTTTATCTCGATCTGCCGCAGGGCGTGTTCGACAGTTGGCCCTGGCCGGTCGTGTTCAACTGGCATGGCTACGGCGACACGGCGATGAATATGCGCACGCTGTTTTCCTCATACATCAACAACGACTACATGCCGTTTATTCTGGTCACGATCGAGGACACCGGCATGCTGTTGGACTGGGACATCTTCAATGGGCTGGATCCGCAGAACCGTGAGGTTCGCCTTTTCGACGAGTTGCTCGCCGAACTGGACACCTGCTACGGCATCGATCCGGACCGCGTGTATACGACCGGCTTTTCGCTGGGCAGCGCCATCGCCTGCTTGATGGGCTTGATGCGCAACGAGACGATTGCGGCGGTGGCCGGTTGCTCGGGCGGTTACGCATCGAATCCGGACAACGTGATCCCCTATTCGATCGCCAACTGGCCGGACATGGAAGGCGAGTACAACCAGAACCGGTACGTGGAAGTGCGCCTGCACGGCGGCGTGCTGGACAACATGATTCTGCCCTTCGGACAGTACGGTCACAACGACATCGGCTTCCTCAACGAGCACGGTCACGACGCCATCGACTGCGTGCACAACTCGATTCACAACATGGGCTTCATGTTCATGAATCCGGAGAACTTCATCGAGTTCTTCCACGATCATCCGCGCGGCACGGTCGATTCGCCCTACGCGACCGAGGGGCTGCCCGATTCGTTCCCGGATATCTGCACGTTCCATCCGAAGCAGTAGGAGACGGTCGGGCGACGAACAGACACAATTACGGCGACGACGGCGGGAAATAACCGGCCGTCGTTCGACCGGTTTATTCGCCGATTTCCATCAATTCGATGTCGAAAACCAATTCTTCGCCCGCCAGTTCATGGTTGGCGTCGATGGTGACGAATTCTTCGGTGATGCCGCTGATGGTCACCACGGTGGTCATGCCGTTGGACAGGCGGGCTTCCAACTGCATGCCGATTTCCGGCTCGATTTCCTCGGGCAGGTCACCACGTTCGACCTGGATGATCAGTTCCTCGCTTTTCGGACCGTACGCTTTTTCCGGCGGGATATTGATGGTCTTGGTTTCGCCGACCTTCATGCCCAGCACGCTTTCCTCAAAGCCGGCGATAACCTGCTGCTCGCCAACCGTGAAGGCCAGCGGTTCGCCTCCGCGGGAACTATCAAACTGTTCGCCGTTGCTGAGACGGCCGGTGTAATGCACCTTGACGGTATCGCCGTTTTTTACCTGTGACATAGTTTCTCGCTTTCGTTTGAAGGAGTTCCACGAAACGCTTATCCAGTCGGAACTATAAGAAGCCCGATGGAGGCTGGCAAGCGCAAACCGATCCGCCGGAAAAGAAGGGTTGCGGCTTGGAGTCGGATCGACTTTCCGTTACATTGATGGCCGATCAACAACCACGGGATTAAATAACCGCTCATGCGCCGCCTGCTGGATAAAATCCTCGATCCGTTGCGCGAACATCGCGGCGCTTTGCTTGTGTTCCTGATTTCGTGTCTGGCGTTCCTCGGGCTGCGTCTGTTGATCCTGCTTTCGGCGGTCGACAACTTCCACAACGTGGACGAGGCCGAGTACCAGGTGATCATGTACGCGAAGGGATTCGTGTACGGGTGGAAAATCGATTTCATCTATTACCACTTATGGGGGCTGCTGATTTCGGCCGCGGCGTTGGTACCCTTCGTGCTGGCGGGTGTGGCCGATCTGACGGCGATGAAAATTCTGGCGTTGCTGTTCGCCTTCGTCGCCTTTGCCGCGCTGGTCTACCTGGCCGCCTGGAAGCTGGGACCTTATCCGGCCGGGTTGATGGCGGCGGCGCTGATGTTTCCGGCGATCAATTACCTGAAATGGACCTTGATGATCTGGGGCGGATACCCGGAAGCGTTCAGCCTGATGAGCGTAGCTATTTTTATTTGGGTGGCGGTGCTGGACAAGCGCACCTTCGGCTGGTTTCTTTTCGCCGGAATGTTCGCCGGCATTCCCTTGATCTATTCGCCGGCAGTGTCGTTCATGCTGGCCGCGGTGATCGTGGCCACGCCGTTGCAGCCGCTGGCCAACCGGCGTTGGCGGCTGACCGGCGCATACCTGCTGGGCATCTTTTTGCTGCTGTTGCCGTTTTTGATCTGGTTTTTCGCCAGCGGTTTTTGGCAGATCAAAGAAAATTGGCTTATCGACAACAGCACGACGACGACCTTCACCGACTACATTATGAAACCATCGTTGCGCAATTGGCGGTTCATCAAGATGGTCTTCGCCGATTACGACATTTTCGCCACCTGGTTCGAATTTACGTTGTTGGCGGCCAGCACGTTGTGGTTGACGATCGCCTCCTTCACCAAACGCTATTTTCGCCAACGTTGGCGCGTGGTGTTTCCGCTGATTCTGGCCGCGGCGTTGTTGTTCCTGTTGTTTTTCCCCGCCATCCAGCACCTGGGCGCCCGGCACCTGCTGGGGATGGTCGTGGCCGGATATGTGACGATCGCCTTGGCCATGGGCGACACGTTTTTCGGCGATAAACATCCGACGGCGCGCACCGTTGATCGCGCCGTGCGTCTGACGCTGCTGGCGATGGTGCTGCTGCTCAACTTGGGGCGGATCGTCTCGCTGGTGCAACCCGAGAGCATCGATACCTTCCATCGTTTTCGCGGTGGCGATTATTATGACAATCAGTTCGGCTCGGTGATCGGCCCGGAAATCGACCGCGTCAATTGCCTGTTGGACGCCCGGCTCGATTTTATGCAGGACATGGACGCGAAAGCGGGTTTCGGTCTGGTGTTCAAGCGATTCGGTTACTATGAGTGCTGTCAACTGGAGCCGCAGCCGGTGGATTACCACTACATGCGGCAGGACGAGAGCGCGCGCGATCCGGCGATGCTCTATCGCGGCCTCGGTTGCGCGATGGCGCTCAAGGATCAAATCACCGCGGTGGATTTGACCAACGTGCCCGACGGCGGCCATCCCGAGGCGTTTACCTGGCTGACCGACGGATTTTCCCGTTGCTCCGCTTTGCCCTGCGCAAAATTGAACCGCCGCGACAAACGCCCGGCCGTGTTGCTCTGGTTGGACAAATCGCTGGCCGCGTACACCGCGTTGTTTCCCCGCTGGTGGAGATCGACCGATTGAGAAAGGTTCATTTTCAACGAGCGGCATGAGCCGGTGTTGATTGCACATTTCGGCAAAGCGTGTAATTTGTTGACATAATGAGGCGTGTACCTGAGCAAGGAGCAAAAAATGATCCGGAAACACATAGTAGCGATGTTGTTTGCCCTTTTTGCGGCAATAGCCTTGCTGTTCGTCGTCGGCTGTGGGGACGATGACGACGACGACAACGACGATAACGATGTCGCCGACGACGATACCGTTGATGACGACGCCCTCGACGACGATACCGTTGATGACGACGCCCTCGATGACGACGCCGTTGATGACGACACTCTCGACGACGACACCCTCGACGACGACACGGGCGACGACGACGATACCGGCGACGACGACGATACCGGCGACGACGATACCGGCGACCCCGACGATTACATCGCGCCCTGGCCGCAGGAAAACCTTGAGGAACAAAACTACAACGAGGCGCTCACCGCGGGGTATTTGCGCGAAAAGGCCGAAGCCTACGACGTCAACCACGTCGACAACCATCAGCCGTTTTACGGCGGCGAGGTGCACACCAGATTCACTGACGAGACGCGCACGGTTGTGCAGAACTACCACGGTTACGGCGACAGCACGATCTGGACCGGCACGTACTTGGCCAGCCAGGCGTTTCGCTATTGGGTGACCGGCGACGAACAGGCCAAGACCAATGTGATCAAGGCAGTCAACGCGCTGTCGGGCCATTTGCACGTCACCGGCAAAGAAGGCTTCATTTCCCGTTACTGGGCGCCGCAAGACCCGACGGTCTATTACGGTGACGAATGGTGCGCCGAAAACGACCGTTGCCACAACATCGAAGAAGGCGAGTACGCCGGCGACTTCTGGTGGGGGGAAACCAGCCGTGACCAATACACCGGTTGGTTCTTCGGCATGTGCATGGCCTATGATCTGGTTGACGACGCGGACATGCGCGACATCATCCGCGCCGACGTCGCCGAGGTGCTCGACGAGTTGATCGGGACCAACTGGATGATCATCGACGAAGCCGGCGAACCGACCGACGCCGCGCCCAACGTCATGCTCGGCTTCCGCCTATCGTGGTTAACCAGCGGGTATCACATCACCGGTGCGGAGCGCTTCAAGGTCGAGCTGCAAAAGCTGATGCTCGATTCGCAGCGCACGGCGTTCAAGCTGTCGCACATTGCCTTCCTCAACCGCTACGCGCAGTACTACGGCAACAATTTGGCGCACACGAATTGGTACAACATCTTGCGCCTGGGCCGGGTTTACTACAGCGAGGACGACTATAACTTTTTCCTTGACCTGTTCAATTCGCAGGTGCACACGTTCACCAAGCTGTCGCACAATCCGTGGTTCAATGGGGTGTACATGAGCCAAGGCGGGTATGAGCCAGCGAAGGACGATCCGCATCTGGATCAACTGACGGAAGACCTGACCGACTTCAAGGATTGCCCGAAACTCCAGTATTACCTGCCCGAGCGCACCGGCGTCACGTTGGATCCGTTCTCGGTGTTCATGGACGATCTGCAGGAGCAGTTGCCGTGGCTGGCCGAGTTGATCGGCGAAATCGATCCGCAGGCGCTCGAACCGTTCCCCGTGCCGCAACAGTGCACGTCGGGCTTTATTTTCCAGCGCAATCCGTTCCAGGTCTTGGAATGCGGCAGCGACGATCCGACCATGGAAAACAGCGGCGGTGATTACCTGATCGCCTATTGGTTGGCCACCTATCACAAGTTCCTAACCAAGGATCTGTAAAGCGAAAATCCAGGAAGGGCGCTCTTTCGGGGCGCCCTTTTACATTTAAATCTAATGGAACGCCGACTTCGCTACGAATTAAAGAAAGACGATTAACTACCTGGCGGACCCGATGAAGATGCATTGGTTTTGGTTGATTGTGTTGGCGCTGTTGCTGCCGGCGCTGACTGCGTGCGGCGATGACGATGACGATGCGGATGCGTCGCTCGACGATGACGACGACGATACGCAACCGCCGCTCGATGATGACGACGATACGACGACCGACGACGACGCGGTCGATGACGATGTACTCGACGATGACTCTGTGGACGACGATACGGTCGACGACGACGTGGCCGATGACGACACGCTCGACGACGATACGTTAGACGACGACACGACCGACGACGACACGACTGACGACGATACGCTCGACGACGATACGGGCGACGACGACACCGAGCCGCCGGCCTGCGACGATTACGCCCTGCCGCAGAACGTCGGTAATGCCGCGTTCGACGATCTGACCGAAGCCTCGGGTTTGGCCGTCAGCCTGAAAAATCCGGGCGTGCTGTGGGCGCACAACGACTCGGGCGACGGGCCGTACCTTTACGCAATGACATTAACCGGCGAAGCGCTGGGCATCGTCGAACTGGACGGCGCGACGGCCGTCGATTGGGAAGACATGGCCGTGGGGCCGTGCGGCGACGACGAATGCCTGTTTATCGGCGACATCGGCGACAACGGCAACAACCGCACCGACTGCTCGGTCTACCGCGTGGTCGAGCCCGAGGTCGATCCGGAACTACCCTTCGGTACGATGGCGTTGGACGATTGGGACAATTTCCCGCTGTCCTACCCGGACGGCCCGCGCGACGCCGAGGCGCTGGCGGTGCACCCGGACGGCGCGGTGTACCTTTTTGCCAAGTATCCCGGCGGCACGAGTGAAATGTACGTCTTCCCGGAACTGACGCCCGACGTGCCGGTGACGCTCGAGTACCTCGGCGATCTGAACACCGGCTTCGCGCTGTCGCTGACCACCGCGGCCGACATCCACCGCAACGGCCGCCGCTTGTTGCTGCGCACCTACGTGTCGATCGCCGAGTGGCGCCTGGACGAAGGCCTGCCCTTTGCCGAGATCGTCAACGCCGAGCGCTTTTGGACGCCCTTCGGCATCGAAGTGCAGGGCGAGGCGGTCGCCTACGATCCGGCCGACGGCAATTACCTGCAGATCAGCGAGTGGGAATATCCGCCCATTTACCGCATCGGCTGTCAGGCGCTGCGTCCTTGACGCCGCGTCGCATTCATTCAAGACTGACCCCTGGACAAATTTTTTAATCGACCGTCACTGAGGGATTGTCGCAATCCGACCATGCGCAGACTGCTGAACGCCATCGCGAAATTTCTGGGCATGTTGGCGCTGCAAGCGGCGTTGCTGGCGCCGGTGTACTTTTTTGTGATGATCCTCGCCGGGCTGCACTTCGTGCTGCTCGCCTCGATGTTTTTGACGCCCGTATGGTTGTTGATCTGGCGGCGCGAAAGCCGCTTTTGGACCGGGGCGGTGATCGTTTTCGTACTGTTGCTTTACGCCATGCCCGCCGCGGCGCTCGTGCCCGCCTACCCGGGGCGCATGGCGCTGGCGCTGGCGGCAATCGTGTGCGGCGTGGTGCTGGCGCGCCGGCGGTTGCGCCCGATCACCATAGCAATGTTGGGCCTTGCCGTGTTCGCCGTCACGCTGGCGCTGACCTACAACGAAATGCAGAACCTGGTCAACGAGCGGGAAATCGCCGAGCGTGACGCGTCGCTCGCCGGCGTGGGGCGGATGATCGTCCCTTACGAAAAGGCGCCCGACTTTTCGCAGATGCGCCGCATCGCCTTCGATCGCCCGCTCGACCGCCTCTGGATGACGCGTGGATTCGACGGCCAGGAAAATCACCCGAGCCTGATGATCGTGAATCTTGCGGACGATTCGTTCGCCGTCACCGCGCCGTCGCCGACCCAGGCCGTGGCGGTCGACGAGGATGCGCAACAGGTGTATGTCGGCCACTTTCGCGAACGGTATCTGGCGGTTTACGATGCGAACTCCGCCGAGGAGTTGCGCCGTGCCGAAACCGAACAGCGGCCGGTGCGCCTGGCGTTGTCGGGCGACCGGACGACGCTTTGGGTGCTCAGCGAGCCCAGCGCCCGTCTGTCGCGGTGGGACGCGCGCACGCTGACCAAGCTCGCCGAATCGGAAAACGTCAATCTGTTGCTGCCGTATCCTTTTGCGGTCAGTGCGCCGACCAAAAGCCTGTTTCTCTCTTCGTCGTGGTTCATGGTCTACAACCGGCTGGTCGAGTTCGACGACGAAACGCTGGCCGTCAAACGCAACAAAACCATCGGCGTTACGCCCGTGCGCGATATGCTGGTCGACGGCAACGCCGGCCGGTTGTACGTGGCGCGGCCGTTGCTGGCGCGCGTCGAGGCTTATGATTTGACCTCGCTGGAAAAGCTGTTCTCGCTGCCCGCACCGATGGGGGTGTACAGCCTGACGACGACCCACGACGGCCGCTCGTTGTTTGCCGGCAGTTTCACGACCGGCGAACTGTGGAAGATCGACATCGGCGCGCGCAAACGCTTGTGGCGCGGCTTCCTCGGCCGACGCCTTCGCCACCTGGCGACGCACCCGGACACCGGTGAAATCTACGGCACGTCCGCGCTGGGCCTGTTCGTGATCGACCCGAATAACTGTTGAAGCCGCGCGGTGGGTTCCTCTACAATGAGCGCATGGTGAAACAGCGCTTGTCCGGGAGGAATTCATGAAACGATCCGCCTTTTTGGCGATCATTTTGGCGATGATGCTGACGGTTTGGTCCGGTTGCGGCGACAATGATGATGGCGATTCATCCGACGACGACGCCACGCCCGCCGATGACGATGACGACGATTCGTCCGACGACGACGCCGGCGACGACGATAACGGCGACGACGATATCGACGACGACACGCCGCCCGATGACGACACGGTCGATCCGGGCGAGGCGATTTTCGAACAGGACGGCGACGATCTGGTGCTGCGCAACGATGCCGTCGAATTGCGCTACCACCTCGGCGCGGGCCGCTATTCGATTTCCGAACCGGAAAAACAAACGTTCATCGATCACGCCGAAGCCGTCGTGTACGACAACGTGCTCATACCTTTCAAGAAATGGCGGACGAGCGAACTGGCGTCCCTCGATTGGTCGACGGACGAGGAAACGAACGTGCTGGGGCAGGGCCTTTCGCTGACGGTCGTGCGCGGCGGTGAGGATACGCCGACGGTCGCCCAGACCTTCATCGTGCTCGACGGCCATTCCTGCGTGCTGTCGCAGGTCGAGGTGCGCAATGCGACAGGCAAGAGCGTCAACGTCGGTTCGATCTATCCGCTGTTCGCCGAGCCCGACGGCGGCCGGTTGTCCTTCGGGGCGACCAAGCAACTGCGAACGCTCACCAACGGTTATTTGAATTACGTTGAGTTCGCCACGCCGATCTTCCCCGGCACAATGCCCACCATTTCGAACTGGAGCGCGCTGCTCTACAACCAACGAAGCAAGCGTAGTCTGCTTGTCGGCTACCTGACCTACGACATGGCGCAACCGATCGTTTACAACGGGCCGGTGTTCGGGCAGGCGCGGGCGCAAACGCTGCAGACGACTTGCGAATACGATCCGGCGAAAAAGGTGCGCGACGGCGAAACGCTCGCTGCCGAAGTGCTGATTCTCGACTTCGGCCAATCGTCGCCGCACGAGGCGTTGGAACTATACGGCGACCGCCTCAAGGCCTGGATGGGCATCGAAACCTGGCTCGAACGCCACCCGGAAATCGGCACGCCGGCGGGATGGAACTCGTGGTCGGGCAGCGGCTCGTCGGGCGGCTACGGCACGGACATCGACGAGCAGATCATCGTGGACAACATGGACTTCGCCGACCGCGAACTGCGTAAGTGGGGCATGAACTATTTCCAGATCGACGACGGTTGGCAGGAAATGGTCGGCGACTGGATCGTCCGCGAGGATCGTTTCCCGAACCACGGTGAACAGAACGGCCTGGCCTGGCTGATGAGTCGCGCCAAAGAACGCGGCTTTCAGACCGGCCTGTGGATGGCGGCGTTCAACGCGGCCCATTCCTCGCAGGTGCTGCAGGATCATCCGGAATGGTTTGCCGACGAATGGCTGCCCGGCATTCTGGGGCAGGCCGAACGCACGCTGGACCTATCGCAACCCGCCGCGCGACAACATTTAACCGACCTGATGGAGATGATCCTCGCTTGGGGCGTGCAGTGGGTGAAGCTCGATTTCGCCTACTACGTGCTGTTGAGCGCCAACTGGTACGAAGACAACATCACGCGCATCGAGCTGTACAAAATGGGCGTGCAGTTGATGCGCGACGTGCTGGGCGACGACGTGTTTTTCCTCAACGTCGCCATCAAAGCGCCCAACTACGGCATCACCGACGGGTTGCGCCTGACGCTGGACACCATGCCGGTGTGGGAGGGCGAAGCGCAGCATCCCTATGCGCCCTTTTCGTTTTTGGACAACCAAGGCCTCAAGCCGATGTACCGCGACTCGGCGCGCTGCTGGTGGCTCAACGGCCGCATCTTCGTCAATCATCCGGACCTGATCTTTTTCCGCGCCCACGCCGATCCGCAGCACCCGCCGTTGACGCTCGCCGAATCGACGACCTTCGCCACGTCGGTCGCGCTGCAGGGCGGGCTGGTGAAAAGCGGCGATCGCCTCGTCGACCTTACGCCCGAGGCGGTCGATGTGCTGCGCAAAATTCTGCCCGCCAATGCGCGCACCGGGCGGCCGTTGGATCTGTTCCGGCGCGAATTTCCCGAGGTGTGGTCGCTGGCGGTGGACGACTTCCCCGAGCCCTATCATTTGATCGGCTTGCTCAACTGGGGCGTGAACCGCGACCTGACCCGCCTGGGCGCGCCGTTCATCGCCGACGAGGATCGCATCATCGGCGTCGATCTGAGCGAAGCGGGACTGGATGCGGACACAACCTACCTGGCTTTCGAATTCTGGACGCAGGAATTTCTCGGCGAGGTCGCGTCCGAAACACTGAGCGTCGAGGCGCCCGCACACAGCCCGCGGGTGGTGGCGTTGCACCCGGCGTTGGCTCGGCCGCAGTTCATCGGCACGAACCGGCATGTGATCGGCGGGGCGGACGTTATCACTTCGTTGCGTTGGGACGACGATGAGCGCACACTGACCGGCGAGCAGGAAGGAGCGGTCGGCACCGAGTTTGCACCGTTCACGCACCGGCTCACGTTCTTCGTGCCCGACGGTTTCACGGCGGCCGGCGCCGAAGTGACCGCGCCGAGCGGTTACGTCATCGCCAATCAATCGCTGACGACCGACGGTCCGCTGGCAATCCTGCAGTTCGAGGTGGAGCAGACCACCGCGCACGTGTTGGGTGAAAAGCATCCGTCGGTGACCTGGACGCTGTCGTTCACGACCGATTGACGAGGGATTCCGTTACCCCGTTTTGCCGGTTTTCGTCGGCTTGATACAGATATTGCGCGATCTTCTCCAGCGACTCCCGCTGGTCCTCAAAATAGTTGACGGCCATCAGCGAGGCTTCGCGCGATTGCTGCAGGCGTACGATCTCCGCGCGCAAGCCCCGCACTTCGATGCCGTCGGGCAGCGCAAACGACAAGGTCAGCCGGTCGCCGATCGAAAAGGTTTGCTTGGAGGCCAGCAACATGCCGTGAGCCGAAATGTCCACCGACACGTGCTCGCGCCCAGTCTCGTCGAATACCGGCAGAATGATGCGGATGCGCGGACTGCGCCGCATCGTGGCAAATTCCACTACCGGCTGATGGGAGAGCGTCCACATCGGGAAAGGCGTTTGTTGCTTGGCGACGATGACGGCGGGAAAACCGTAGATGGTTCCCTCATGCATGAAGCGAATGATCACATCGGATTCTTCCGAGGCCACGACCATCCGCCCCTGGACCTCCGGAAAGCCGGTCATCAGGTGGCAGGGGCGACACCATCCCATGACATGTGCGGTGGCCCGCACCGGTTTGTTGCGCTGCACCAGGTCGACAAAAATCTGCATGCCGACACGGAAGGGCGGAACCTGCTGATTCCGTTCATTCGCTTTTACCGAACCAACCGATGGATCCATCTGGAAAAGGATGCTGTCCGTCATATAGGAACTCCAATAAAGCATCGATTGTCAGCGATGGCTAAAAATATTTTAAAGAATAACGAATTCTTTTTATTCGTCAAGACAAAATATTGACAATCCATACAACTATATAAATTATATGGCGTTATTCTAATTAGTTAGCTGTGTATAATTAGGTTTTATACTTTATCAATTAACCATTCTTAACTACGATGGTAAAAAGCATTGATGGGAAGCTAATTAGTAGGTGGATTGGCTCTACGTCAGACTTGCCGATGGAAAGAAATCGCCCTTCGTTTGTCTTCACAACCGCTTAAATTTTCGAATTTTTAAAATGACAAAGTTTCACGAATGAATGTTCATTCATCTATTTTCATCCAAATTGGAGGGTTTTTTTTGGAAATTGAAAAGATTTTCTCGCTGAGCATGATTTGTTCAATTGCTTGAAATATATTGCTATTTCCGAATTTCCTTACCGACGTACTCGTTTAAACCGAAAAAAGTGGTTGCATTTAGGAATCGATTTTTGTAGAGTTTGTTGTGAAAAGAAAAACGCTGCACATTTTGTAACGTAATTGCCGACAACAAGAGATGATAAGATGAAGAAAATATCAACCAAAACGATTGGCAGACTCAGTCTCTATCGTTTCCTGCTCGACAACCTGCGCCAGGAAGGCGTCACCCGTGTTTTTTCTCATGAACTGGCTGCGGCGGCCAATTGCAGCGCCGCGCAGGTGCGACGCGATCTGATGGCCATCAATTACATCGGCAGTCCGGTGCACGGCTATCAAGTCGACGAACTGATCGACAGCATCGACAACTTCCTGGACCATCCCGGCGGTCAACGGGTGGTGCTGATCGGCGTGGGCAACCTCGGCCGCGCCATTCTCACCTACTTCCGCGGCCGGCGACCCAAACTGCCCATTGAAGCGGCTTTCGACAGAAACGAAAGCAAAACCAATCGCGTCATCAACGGCACCTGGGTTTACCCGATGGCCGAGTTGCCGCGGTTGTTGCAGGAAAAGAAGCCCTCGGTCGGCATCATCACCGTACCGGCCTCCGAAGCGCAGCGGGTGGCGGACATCCTGGTCGCCAACGATGTGCGCGGCATTCTCAATTTTGCTCCCACCCGGTTGAAGGTGCCGCTGAGCGTGTTTGTGGAAGACGTCGACATGACCATGAGTCTGGAAAAAGTAGCTTACTTTTCGCGAATCAAAGCGGAGAAATAAGGAGTAGATCGATGGCTAGCGTGGAAATTAACAAAATTTTAGCGAAGTACGCGAACGCAGGTAGAGATGCGCTGATCCCGCTCCTTCAGGAAGTGCAAGAGTCGTACGGATACCTGTCGCGTGACGCCGTGATTCAGATCGGGCGTCAACTCAACCTCCCCGTTTCCAAAATTTACGGGGTGGCCACCTTTTACAACCAGTTCCGTTTTCATGCGCCGGGCAAATTCCATGTCCAGGTGTGCCGAGGAACGGCCTGTCACGTGAAGGGCTCCGCCGCCGTGCTGGAAGCGATCAAACGCCATTTAAAGATCGAACCGGGCCAGACCTCCCGCGATGGTATTTTCAGCTTGGAAATTGTGGCCTGTATTGGGGTCTGCGGATTGGCCCCGGTCATCCGCGTCGGCGAGGAAGTCTATGCTGAAGTCACCCCGGACAAAGTGAAGCGAATTCTGAATTCTTATCGCCGGAAGGAAGCCGCCAATGAGTGAGTACCTGTTCAATCGATTTGGAGAAGGCTGCTGGCATCAGACGCAAAAGCCCTGCCCGGATCTGGTGGATTGTCTGCGGGAAGGTCCCAAGTGCCAGCAAAACGAAGCGAAAAAAGCGGAGTACGCCAAGTTGATGGCGGTGTATCGCCGCGATGCGCTGTCCAAGCCGGTCATTTACCTGGGCACGGGGACCTGCGGCCTGGGCGCCGGCGCCGGCAAAACGCTGGCGGCCATTAAAATGTACTTGAGCGAAAAAGCGATCGACGCGGATATCGTCGAGGTCGGCTGTATCGGCATGTGCAGCGTCGAACCGCTGATGGACGTGCAGTTGCCCGGCCGCACCCGCGTGAGCTTCACCCACGTGACCGAAGACAAGGTTGCCGCGCTGCTCGACGGCGCGCTTCAGGGCGAGTTCGAACGCGCGGCTTTGCTGGGTCAGATCAAACCCCAGCATGACGGCATCAAGGCGTTCGACGATCTGCCGTTCTTGGAGGATCACGAGTTTTTGAAACTGCAGACCCGCTGGGTGCTGGCCAACTGCGGTTTGATCGATCCGGGC
>Ga0116156_10000847_pt1 | contig 31470 bp, 25 predicted proteins | sample AD_UKC045_MetaG_FD_89891 | JGI IMG/M metagenome (GOLD analysis project Ga0116156, IMG submission 89891) | Active sludge microbial communities of municipal wastewater-treating anaerobic digesters from USA - AD_UKC045_MetaG | ecosystem: Engineered > Bioreactor > Anaerobic > Digestate | place: USA...
GAGGCGACGTGGAGCACGAGCATCGCAAGCATGCGCAGCGTCGCATTGATCCAGTGATCAAGCGGCGACGGGGTCCCTAGCCCAATGTGCGCGTGTTTGTGTCGTGTCATGGGTTGGATAATAACCCTGGCCACGGGCGCCGTAGATTCCGGCGCGGAGTATCCTCCAAACTTTAGCGCTAACGCGCTGAGTTTGTTTGGGGTGTGGGGAAGTTGTCCTACGGATTTGCGCCACCGCTATCCCACACTAGCGGGGGCATTCTCGGGCTTGTCCCGAGAATTTCGGTTCTTGCGGCGTGGGGAATAGCTGGCTGTCCCGTTGTTGATCCAACCGGGTTCCTCGGCGCGGGGTCGGGGATGACTGTAGGTGGTGGAGCAGGCGGCTTGTCAGGCTGGATCAGATATCAGTGTGGGCCAACGGCTCTGGGCTCGATCGATCGCGCGGATAATGATGAGAAGCGTGATCGAGGATGCGATGATGCCGATGCTCGATGCCACGCCAATCCAGCTGAACGTGACCATCTTGTTGAAGTCGCCTTCGCTCACTGCGGACTGGATCAGGGTGTCCGCCAGGCGGCCCAGGATGCTTCCGACGAGGTAGAGCCCCCACCATAGCGGCAGCAGGATCGACATACTGTACAAGCCTTGCTTCGGGTCGTGCGAGGCCACCCAGATGCCCTTCATGATGATGAAAATGTAGCCGATGTTCGCGAGCGGGACGAAGCCGAGGCCCACTGACGATGTGGGCATGTGGTCGTGTCCACGGGCGTTGGCTTTCTGGATGTTCGAAGCGGCGCGGTAGATGAAGAAGCAGTAGGCCAAGACACAGAGAACGAACAGACCGGCCGTGATCGGGAAGATGAGATCAGAAAAGGGCCCAAGCCAGCTTGCTTCTTGAAAGTATTGTTCTTCGCTCTCGAAATCCCCCGCCAACGCGCGTTGAATAAAATATTGCGACATGAAGATCAGGAAACAGGCGGCAGCCTGCGCCAGGATGAAGAGTATCTGCGTGCCCTGCATGAGGCGGACGGGAAGAGACAGAGATTTGAAGTCCGCTGGTATGTGGAAGGAAACTGCTTTCGCTGTGCCGCTAGCGGCGAGTTCGTCTGCGAAGCTTGCATCTGTCATGTCGATTGCCCCCTGACTCAAACCCAAGGTTGCAGATCGATGTAACAGTCACAAGCGTGGTCATTTGCGGAAATGAAAAGGCCCGCTGTTTCCAGCGGGCCTTTGTTGTTTGGGTGTCGGCCTGACTAGCCGAGGCGTTTCACGAGGGCTTCGTGTTGGCCCCAGAGGGCTTTCGGCAGGCGGTCGCCGAACTTCTCGAAGAAGGACGGGATGAGGCCGGCTTCTTCGCGCCAGACTTCGTGGTCGACGCCGAGGAGCGTGTCCATTTGTTCGTCGCTGAGGCCGAGGCCCGAGATGTCGATCGACGATTTGGCGGGGACGCGGCCGATGGCGGTGTCGACGGCTTGCGCCTTACCTTCCAGACGGTCGACGATGTATTTCAGAACGCGGCTGTTCTCGCCGAAGCCCGGCCAGATGAACTTGCCGTTCTTGTCTTTGCGGAACCAGTTGACGAAGAAGATCTTCGGCAGCTTGGCGCCCTGATGCTGGCCGATCTTCAGCCAGTGAGCGAAGTAGTCGGCCATGTTGTAGCCGGTGAAGGGCAGCATCGCGAACGGGTCGCGGCGGAGTTCGCCGACCTTGTTCTCGGCGGCGGCGGTGCCTTCGGAGGCAACCGTCGAGCCCATGAACACGCCGTGCTCCCAGTCGAAAGCTTCGGTGACGAGCGGAACAGCCGACGCGCGACGGCCGCCGAACAGGATGGCGGAGATCGGAACGCCGGCGGGGTTTTCCCACTCGGGCGCGATGACCGGGCATTGTTCAGCCGGGCAGGCAAAGCGGGCGTTCGGGTGAGCGGCAGGCTCGCCCATGGCCGGCGACCAGGCGCGACCGCGCCAGTCGGTGAGACCTTCCGGCGCTTCTTTCGTCATGCCTTCCCACCAGACGTCGCCGTCAGCGGTGAGTGCGACGTTGGTGAAGACGGTGTTCTTGGCGCACGAGTCGAGCGCGTTCTTGTTGGTCGACGCCGAGGTGCCCGGGGCGACGCCGAAGAAGCCGGCTTCCGGGTTGATGGCGTAGAGCTGGCCATCGTCGCCGAAGCGCATCCAGGCGATGTCGTCGCCGATCGTCTCGGCTTTCCAGCCCTTGAGCGTCGGTTCGAGCATGGCGAGGTTGGTCTTGCCGCAAGCCGACGGGAAGGCGGCCGCGACGAATTTCACGACGTTTTCCGGCGAGGTCAGCTTGAGGATGAGCATGTGCTCGGCCAGCCAACCCTCATCGCGCGCCATGACGGAGGCGATGCGGAGAGCGTAGCACTTCTTGCCGAGGAGAGCGTTGCCGCCGTAACCCGAGCCGTACGACCAGATCTCGCGCGTTTCGGGATAGTGGACGATGTACTTGTCTTCGTTGCAGGGCCACGGAACGTCTTTTTGCCCAGCAGCCAGGGGCGCGCCGAGCGTGTGGACGGCGGGGACGAAGAAGCCGTTTTCACCGATCTGCTCAAGAGCGGCGCGGCCCATGCGGGTCATGACGCGCATGGAGATGGCGACGTAGCCTGAGTCAGTGATCTCGACGCCGAGGGCGGAGATCGGCGAGCCGATCGGGCCCATCGAGAACGGCACGACGTACATCGTGCGGCCCTTCATGCAGCCATCGAACAGGCCAGCGAGCTTGGTGCGCATTTCGGACGGGTCGGCCCAGTTGTTGGTCGGGCCGGCGTCTGCCTTGTCTTCCGAGCAGATGAAGGTGCGGCTCTCGACGCGGGCGACGTCTTTCGGGTCCGAAGCGGCGTAGAACGAGTTCGGGCGCTTGGCGGGGTTGAGGCGCTTGAGCGTGCCCAGAGCAATGAGCTCAGCCGTGAGCTTTTCGAACTCGGCGTCCGAGCCATCGCACCAATGGACGCGGTCCGGCTTGGTGAGCGCTGCGATCTCCTTGACCCACGCGATCAGCTTCGCGTTCCGGGTTGGCGCCGGCTCAAGGCCCGGCACGGAGAAAGTCGCTCCAAGCGTATCCTTGGACTTCGCAGGTACAGCCGTCATGCTCATATAAATTCCCTACAAACCCACCCAACCCGCAGACGCAGCCAGAGCAGCTCTTCGGCCGCGGGGACTGAATCCTCTTTTGAGCGACGCGGACGCGCCGTTCAGCGAAACTTCAAAACTTCAGCAGGACTTGTGCCACTGCAGACGCCAATTGGCGCGCTCCCAACGCATTGCCTGAAACACGTTTCCCTGAGCTGCCGGGGAGAAGAATCCGGGGCAACTCAGGCGTGTCTGCGGGCGACCATTCGTTAACAACGAAATCTACTCCTACGCGCACCGCTTTGCATCCCCCTGCAAGTTGTTCGCGTTCTTGCCCAATTACTCGGCCCGGCCTCGACGCGTCGAGCGAAATCTACGCGCCTGGGTCGCGGCGCCGCAGCAGCTTTCCGCGGGCGGAATAACCGCGTGTGCAGGGAAAAGTGGGCGGAATTATCGAAATTGGATTGGCGTTGCGGAACGCTCAGCTCTCAAGATAGCCCGGTAAGCGAATTGTTGCGCTGCAGCAAACCAGTTCAATTTTTCACAGCTTGTTGTCACGTGCGGTTATCAGAGCCCGCACGCCCCTGCCTTCTGACGGTCTGCGGCGAGCTGGCGGCCGGTCTTGTCGGTGATGCCGGTAACCAGAATCGTCAGGCCGCCGGAGACCAGCTCCTCGTATTCCGAGCCGTCGCCATCGTCCCAATAGAGAGTGTCGAAGGCGGTGGCCTTTGGTCCGGTTGTGCCGAAAGAGCTCTCGATGCCACGGGCGGAGAGCGCTTGCCACAGATCGGGATCGGGCTGTTCGACGCCGGTCCAGGCGATGAGGGTTTCTGGGTTAACGCCACGCTTGATGAGCGCTTCGGCCTGGGCGGGGCTGGTGATGGTGGCGGTGATCATCAGGTCGGCGGCGGCCTTGTGGACCTCGACGGCCTGGGCGTCGGTGTAGGTGATGACGATGACGTTGTTCTCGGCTTTCGCTGCGCGGATGGCGGCGATGATCGGCGGGTAGGCAGCCGAGCGTTTCTTGTCGAGTTCGAGGACGGCGCCGGTTCTGACAGCCCAGGCGAGAGCGGCTTCGAGGGTGGGCGGGCTGAATTTGGTATCCTTGCTGCCGGTCTGGAGCTTGAGCTTCTGGATATCGGCGAGGGTGTAGTCGGCGACGAGGCCCGTGCCGGTGGTGGTGCGGTCGAGTTCGTCGTCGTGCATCAGGACGAGCTTGCCGTCTTTGGTTTCTGCGATGTCGACTTCCATGGCGTGCGTGCCGGCGTCGTAGGTGCGCTGGAAGGTCTCGATGGCGTTTTCCGGATAGTCGCGGGTCGGGCCGCCGCGGTGGCCGACCAGCAGGACGCCGCCGGATTCGCGCACGCAGTTGAGGCGATCAGGAAGGCTCGCTGGAATTTTCGCGGGTGCGGCAGAGGCTGGCGGTGTGCTCGCTACAGCAGCAGGCGCGGGCGCTTCGGTGGATGCGGTTGCTGTGGGGTCGGTGGGGTTGCCACAGCTGGCTGCGACCAAAAAACCAGTGAGAACGGGGATTATCAGCGCGGTTCTCAAGTTTGTGGACCTCGAAAGAATTGCGGGGCTGGGTGACGGCGTCTAGGATTAGCTGCAATAGCGCAAATGCAGCGCGCACGGGAGGCGGTCGATGTTTGGTTTTGGCAAGGATAAGGACGCGAAGAAGTCGGAGACGGCTCCGGTAGCGCCCGTGGCTCCGGGCGTTGCTTCAGCCGTGCCTAAAGCAACCACTATTCCGCGCGGCCACATGCTGGGCCAGATGCAGGACTGGAAGCTGACCGTCGACAAGGTCATCGAGCACGCTCACTTCAACCATGGCGGCCGTGAGATCGTGACGCGCTCGGTCGAGGGTCCGATTGTCCGCTCGAACTATTCGGAACTCTACTATCGCGCCCGCAAGTGCTCGAACGCGCTGCTGGCTGACGGCGTGCAGAAGGGCGACCGGGTTGCGACGCTGGCGTGGAACACGCAGCGGCATATCGAGACGTGGTATGGCACGATGTGCATCGGCGCCGTGCTGCACACGCTGAACCCGCGCCTGTTCCCGGAACAGATCGCGTGGATCATCAACCACGCCGAAGACACGCACGTCTTCTACGACATCACGTTCCAGCCGATCGTTGAGGCGATCAAGGACAAGGTTCCGAGCGTCAAGCACTGGATCGTGCTGACGGACGCCGCGCACAAGCCGCAGACGTCGCTGAACGTCCGCACTTACGAGGAATACATCGCGCCGCATTCGACCGAGGTTGTGTGGGGGGACTTCCCTGAAGATACCGCGTGCGGCCTCTGCTACACGTCGGGCACGACGGGCGATCCGAAGGGCGTTCTGTACTCGCACCGCTCGAACATCCTGCACACGATGATCGGCCTGCAGAAGGACGCGATCGGCATCGGCGCGGCTGATGCGACGCTGCCGGTGGTGCCGATGTTCCACGCTAATGCGTGGGGCCTCGCGTTCTCGGGTCCGGCGACGGGCTCCAAGCTGGTGCTGCCGGGCGCCAAAATGGATGGCGAGTCCATCTATGAACTGCTCGACAGCGAGAAGGTGACGTTCACGGCGGCTGTGCCGACTGTCTGGCTGATGCTGCTGCAGTATCTGGAATCGACCGGCAAGCAGCTGCCGCATCTCAACCGCGTTGTGATCGGCGGTTCGGCTGTGCCGGAGCGCATCCTGCGTGCGTTCGAAGAGAACTATCAGGTCGAAGTCGTGCACGCATGGGGCATGACCGAGATGAGCCCGCTGGGTTCGCTCGGTTCGATGACCGAGAATGTGCTGGCGCAGGACCACGACACGATCATGAAGTACAAGCTGAAGCAGGGCCGCGCCCCGTTCGGCGTCGAGATGAAAATCACGGACGACGATGGCAAGGATCTGCCGCGTGACGGCAAGACGGCCGGCCACCTGATCGTGCGCGGTCCGGCTGTCGCCAAGGGTTACTTCAAGAATGCCGGCGGCAACATCCTCGATGCGCAAGGCTTCTTCGACACGGGCGACGTCGCGAACATCGACGAGTTCGGCTACATGCAGATCACCGATCGCGCGAAGGATGTCATCAAGTCGGGCGGCGAGTGGATCTCGTCGATCGACATCGAGAACTTCGCCGTCGGCCACCCGGCTGTCGCGAACGCCGCCGCCATCGGCCTGCCGCACCCGAAATGGGATGAGCGTCCGCTGCTGATCATCGAGCTGAAGCCGGGCTCTACGGCGACGCGCGAGGACGTGCTGAACTATCTGAACGGCAAGATCGCGAAGTGGTGGATGCCCGACGACGTGGTGTTCACCGACAAGATCCCGCTCGGCGCGACCGGCAAGATCAACAAGCTGGCGCTGCGTGCAACGTTCAAGGACCACAAGTTGCCAAGCATCCAGGCGGCTGAATGAGCGACACAACGGGGGAACGTCGGGGCGGAGCGTTGCGTGTCTACGTACTCGCGCTTGGCGTTCTTCTTTTCGTTGTAGGTATCCTGCTGATCGTTTGTGGGCCTGCCCTATTCCGTTTGGGGCTGGTTGACCGCGATACGGGCCGCTTCGGCATGACCGGCATTGCCATGTATGTCCTGCTCGGTGCGGTTTGCGTCGGGCTGCTGGGACTCATCATGTCGTTGTTCGGCAAGGTGCATCGCGGCGCGATCGTTGCCGTGTTGCTGATGATCGGCGCGGGCATGGGAGCGGGGACGCTCTATGCGCAGGCGACGATGAAGGACCAGTTGCCGCCGATCAATGACGTGCAGACGGACTGGAGCCTGCCGGTTGCCTTCACCGAGAAGACGTTGCGCCAGCGCGAAAATGCGGACGCCATCCGCGTGCGCGACGATGCGATCGTTCCCGAGGGCAATGGTGACTGGACCGGCCTCAGCTTCGCCGAAGCGCAGAAGAGGTTCTACATCGACATCGAGCCATTGAAGGTGAAGCAGGCGCCGCCGCAGGCGACGCTGGAAGCGGCGAAGGCTGCGCGCCGGCTCGGTTGGGACGTGATGCTGGAAAGCCCGCCGGATGGCATGGTCGAGGCGGTCTATCACTCGCCTTGGTATGATCTGGTGTACGATATCGCGGTGCGCGTTGTGCCGGATGGCGCCGGTTCGCGCATCGATGTGCGGTCAACGAGCCGCACGAATGACCGCGACATGGGCGAGGCGGCTACGCAGCTGAAGCAGCTGATTGATGAGATGGCGCTGCAGCTGAGGTAGAGGGCGGTAGGAATAGTTGCGATCTAATCCCACTCGCTCTATATTCATGAGCAGAGCGGGAGATTGCTGTGGCCAAGATTTCAATATCCATGAGCGACGCGATGGAAGCTTTCGTGGCAAATCGCGTTGGTTCGGGCGAGTACAACAACACGAGCGAATATTTCCGAGACCTGGTGCGCCGGGATCAGGAAAAGCGCGAGGCTGAAGACAAGCTGCGCGTCATGATCGAGAAGGCGCGCGCAAGCGGCGTGAGCGAGAAGACGTTCGACGAGATCTGGGAAGCGGGAGCGGCGGCTTCGAGAAAGAAGCGCCGTGGCGGATGAGGTAAGACTTTCGAGGGACGCGGAAGTCGATCTCGCTGCGATAGCATCCTACACCGCAGATCGGTTTGGCGAAATTCAGGAGCTACGGTATCGCGACGGACTTCGCGGGGCGTTGGAAATGCTTGCGATGTTCCCCGCGATGGGCGCCGAACAATCCCACATCGTGACGGGCCTCCGCAGGCACGTCTATTCGTCTCACGCGATCTACTACAGCCAACAAGCATATGGCATTTTCATAGAGCGCATTCTCGGACCGGGTCATGATCCGGTCCGAGAATTCGAAAGCTGACGCCTATTTGACCCGGCACATGTAGCGCGTGCGGTGGACGTCTTCGGCGTTGTCGGCGTAGCCGGTGATTTTTGGCGAGACGATGTCCTGCGTGACGCGTGTGAGCATGGGCAGGACGGCGGCGTCGTCGAGCATCAGTTGTTCGGCTTGTTTCAGGATTGCGGAGCGTTTGGCGACATCGGTTTCAAGTGCCGACTGATCGAGCAGGGCGTCGTAGGCGGGGTTGGTGTAGTCGCCGTAGTTCATCGGGCCGGTGCGCGAGTCGAGCAGGTAGAGGAAGTTGTACGGGTCGTTGAAGTCTGCGACCCAGCCGGTATCGGCGATTGAGTAGTCCTTGGTCTTGAGCGCATCGTAGAGCGCCTGGGTTTCGACCTGACGGATTTCCGCCTGCACCCACGGCGCGATGTCCTTGAAGTTCTGCTGGATGACCGGGGCGATGCGCGGGTTATCGCCGGTGGCGCGGTAGAGGTATTCGAACTTCAGCGGCTTGTTGGGGCCATAGCCGGCTTGCTGGAGAAGGGTTGCGGCTTCCTTCAGGCGCTCGGGGCGCGGCATGGATTTCCAGGTGAATTCGGCGGGCGTGTAGTCGTTCATGCCGAGCGGTACGAAGTTGTAGGACGGGATCTGGCCGCCGCGCAGGATCTGGCCGGTGATGTATTCGCGGTCCATCGCCATGCCGAGCGCCTTGCGGACGCGAGCATCGGTGAAGGGCTCTTTCTTGGTGTTGGTGACGACGTAGGTGGTCGCCATCATCGGGGAAATGCGCGGCCAGCCGGGCAGGTTTTTCTTCGTTTCTTCGAGCTGCCCCGTCGGGAAGGAGTTGTTCATGTCGATCTCGCCGGCCATGGCGCGGCGGACCATCTGGTCGTGGTTCGAGGTCGGATAGTAGACGACTTCGGAGAAGCAGAGCTTGTCGGCGCCTTCGAAGCTCTCGTTCTTCTTCGAGAGCAGGAAGTCGCCCTTGCGCCACTCGGCCATCTTGTAGGGGCCGTTGACGACGATGTTTGCCGGGTCCGTCCACTTGTCGCCGAACTTTTCGAGCGTGTGACGCGGGAGCGGGAAGGCGGTGTAATGTTTGAGGACGCCGGGGAGATACGGCATCGGGTATTCGAGCTGGATTTCGAGGGTGTGGTCGTCGATCGCTTTGACGCCGACCTGATCGACAGGCATCGAGCCGTCGTTCACGGCGCGGCCATTCTTGATGCCGAACTGGATCGAGGCGTAGGCGACGCCGACAGTCTTGGGATCGAAGAGGCGCTGGAAGGAGAAGACGAAATCGTCTGCCGTGACGGGCTCGCCATCCGACCAGTTCATCGGCTTGAGTTTGAAGGTCCAGGTGAGTTTGTCGTCCGAGACGGTCCAGCTTTCAGCGACGCCGGGGATGGGCTTGGAGGCTTCGTCTTCGGTGAACAGGCCGATGAACATGTCGCCGACAATGTCGTTGGCCCATGTGCCTTCAACCTTTTGCGGGTCCAGCGATTTGGGGTCCGCGCCGATGCCGCGGCTGAAGCGTTCGCCGCCGGAGCTGGTTTCGCCGCCGCAGGCTGCGAGCAGCAGGATCGCGGCGAGCGCGCCGGTAATCAGCCGGGATCTGGAACCCATCAGTCAAACTCCTTTGAACGCGCGCCCACGTGCACATTCTGGTGCGCAGCAGCGGGGCGGCTTTTCCTCGCCGGAAACTAGCGTCAGACTGGAGGGGATTGAAAGGCCTTTGCGCGGCCTGACGCTTTAGTGAGTAGGAACGACCATGCGTCTGTTCATTCTGGCGGCTCTTGTTCCCATAATCGCGGCGCCGGCGATGGCGCAGACGGATCTGATGGGGCGCGTGGTGGCGTGTGCGGGGCTGGAGGACGATGCCAAGCGCCACGCCTGTTTCGACGTGCTGATGCCGGAGTTGCGCGGGCACGGGGTGAAGACGTTCGGCGAGCAGAAGAAGGCTGTGTCGGCGCCTGCTGAGCCGGATCAGATCAGCCTGAAGGTCAGCGCCGTTGATCGTGCGGCGGACGGCATGGTGTTCACCATGGAGAACGGACAGGTGTGGAAGCAGTCGGACACGCGGCAGCTGGGCGGCTTCGGCAAGGGGCCGTGGACGGCGGATATCCGCAAAGGGATGCTGGGCAGCTTCAGCCTGAGTGTGAATGGCGGCGCTTCGATCAAGGTGAAGCGGGTGAAGTGACCCGCTACCTGTCTTTCGGATCGAAGGCGTCGCGCAGGCCGTCGCCGATGAAGTTCAGCGAGAAGAGAGTGATGACCATGGTGACGGCGGGGACCATCAGCATCCACGGATAGGAGAACTCGCGCTGGCCTTCAGAGATGAGGCGGCCGAGGGAGGTCAGCGGCTCGTTCACGCCGAGGCCGATGAAGGAGAGGAAGCTCTCCTGCAGGATGACGACCGGCATGGTGAGGGTGACGTAGACAGCCACGGGGCCGAGCAGGTTGGGCAGGATGTGGCGGACGATGATGCCGATCGGCTTCACGCCAGCGGCGCGGGCGGCTTCCACGAACTCCTTCTGCTTCAGCGCTAGCGTTTGGCCGCGGACGATGCGGGCCATGGTCATCCATTCGACGGCGCCGATGGCGAGGAAGATCAGGAAGATCGAGCGGCCGAATACGACCGTGACTAGGATGACGAAGAAGATGAAGGGTACGGCGTAGAGCACGTCGACGATGCGCATCATGAACTGGTCGACGCGGCCGCCGGCGAAGCCTGCGATTGCGCCCCAGGCGACGCCGATGACGAGGCTGACCATGGTGGCGATGAAGCCGACGGCGAGGGAGATCTGCAGGCCGGTGATGACACGGGCGACCATGTCTCGGCCGTAAATGTCGGTGCCGAGCCAGTGCATGTTTTCAAGCGTCGGCCCGATGCGGAGCTGGTCCTGGTATTGCGTGTCGAACTTGTGGGGCCAGACGAAGGGGCCGATCACAGCAATGAGTGTCAGGATGGCGAGCACGACGAAGCCGGCCATGGCGGCCTTGTTGGCGAGCAGGCGGCGGCGGCTGTCGTCCCACAGGGAGCGGCCTTTGACGGCGGCCTTGTTGAGCAGTTCGGCGTTCTGGCTGGGGGCGGCGGTAATCATTCGAACCGCACCTTGGGATCGAGGATGGCGTAGAGGATATCGGCGATCAGGTTGAGGACGATGATCAGCCCTCCGTACAGGATCACCGCGCCCATGACGCGGGTGTAGTCGCGGGTAACGGCGCCTTCGATGAAGGACGAGCCGACGCCGGGCAGGCCGAACACGCTCTCGATGACGACCGAACCGGTGATGACGCCGACGATGGCGGGGCCGAGATAGCTGACCACGGGCAGAATGGCTGAGGGCAAAGCGTGGCGCATCATGATGCGGAACTCGCTGAGGCCCTTGGCGCGGGCGGTCCGGATGCTGTTCGAGCGCAGGGTTTCGATCATCGAGGCGCGCATCAGGCGCGAGATGATGGCGATCTGCGGCAGGGCGAGGGTGAGCACCGGCAGGAAGATATTGCTGAAGTTCATGCGGCCGAGGTCGAGGCCGCCAGCGGCGAACCAGTGCAGCCAGACGCCGAAGACAAGGGAGAGTAGCGGGCCTGTCACGAAGGTCGGGATGGAGATGCCGACCATGGCGACGCTCATGGCGGAGTAATCCGCCAGCGAGTTCTGTCGCATGGCGGCGATGATGCCGAGCATGACGCCGAAGAACAGGCCGAGCGTGATGGCGAGCGCGCCGATGGTGAGTGAGACGGGCAGGCCTTCGCCCAGCAGCTGTGAGACCGACTTATCGTAGATCTGCATGGAGGGGCCGAGATCGCCCTGCACGACTTTGCCGACATATTCGAAGTATTGCTCGTGCAACGGCTTATCGAGGCCCATCTGCGCCTTGAGGTTGGCCTCGACGGCGGGGGTAAGTTTGCGTTCGGTTGAATACGGGCTGCCCGGGGCGGCGCGCATCATGAAGAAGGCCACGGTGATGATGGCCAGCATGGTCGGGATGGCTGCGAGTATCCTGCGGCCGGTGTAGGCCCAAGGGATACGCGACATCAGACGGGACACTGCCGATGAAGTTTGGGCGGAAGAGGTAGACTGATCAGACAGGGGTTACGTCCTCCGCGGGTGCGGGCTTATATGAGGCGTAGGATGGGTCCGGGCGCAAGAAGGCAAAATTGCCGCGTCTGACAACAGTTTGGGAGCGCGACATGGCCGATATCAGGCAGGTTACCGAGCAGTTTGCGGTCGCGCCGCAGGTCGAACTGGACGAATTCGCCGAGTTCGCGGAGATGGGCTTCACCCACATCATCAACAATCGCCCGGATGGCGAGGCCGGTGACCAGCCGAGTTCCGCCGAGGCGGAGGCAGCCGCCAAGGCCGCGGGGCTCACCTATGTTCACGCACCGTTCGTGGGGCAGCCGACGGCGGAGGCGGTGAAAGCTGTGATGAATGCCACCAAACAGGCCGGGGGCAAGACGCTGGCCTATTGCCGCTCTGGCACCCGCTCCGTGACGGCGTGGGCGTTTGCGCAGGCGACCGAGAACGGGAATGCCGAGGCTATCGTCTCGGCGGCGGAAAATGCCGGCTATAACCTTGGACCTCTGGCGGGTCTTCTGAGGCAGTTGGGAGCGCGGTAATCGTGGCGGGCATCCCCTTCGTTCGGGATCTTCAGTTCAAGTATGGCGAAGTCGCGCGCGTGAGCCCGCTGATCCGCCGCGTGATTGCGGAGAACCCCGGCCCGTTCACCTATCTAGGCACGGGCGTCTACATCGTCGGCAATGGTGAGGTGGCGGTGATCGACCCCGGCCCGGTGATCGACGCGCATTTCGAGGCGATCAAGGAAGCCACCAAAGGCGAGAAGATCACGCACGTATTTACGACGCACACGCACATGGATCATTCGCCTTTGGCGCATCCGCTGGCGGCGTGGTCGGGGGCGAAGGTCTATGGCCTGCCCGATCCCAGCAAGGTGCATGATCAGGTGTCGCTTGAGGAAGAGGGCGAGTCCGGGTTCATGCCGGATGTGCTGGTGAAGGATGGCGACGTCTTCAAAGGCCTGGACTGGACGCTGGAGGCGATCTTCACGCCGGGGCACATGTCGAACCATGTCTGCTATGCGCTGAAGGAAGAGAGCGCGCTGTTCTCCGGCGATCATATCATGGGGTGGTCGACGACGGTGATCTCGCCGCCGGATGGCAATATGCGACAGTACTTTGCGAGCCTCGACAAGATACGCGCGCGTGGTTTCTCGACGCTGTGGCCGACACATGGGCCGCCGGTGACCGATGTTGTGCCGTTCATCGATGCTTACGCCGCGCATCGGCGCGGACGCGAGGCGGCGATCCTGGGACGGATACGCGCGGGCGATACGCTGATCGCTGAAATGGTGAAGGTGATCTACAAGGACGTCGACAAGCGCCTGCATGCGCCAGCCGCGCATTCCGTTCTGGCGCATGTGATCCAGCTGGTTGAGGAAGGTCGCGTCGTTGCGGATGGTCCGCTCGACCTGTCCACCCACTACCGGCCCGCGGCATGATCTATTTAGTCAGACACGGGCAGACGGCCTTCAATGCCGAAGGCCGGTTGCAGGGTGGCATGGATTCGCCGCTGACGGCGCTGGGCGTCGAACAGGGAAAAGGTCTCGGGCGGGCGCTGGCTGGCGTCGTGCCGAAGGGCAGTCGGATCATTGCGAGCCCGCTGGGGCGCGCGCAGCACACGGCGCGACTGATCCGCGAGGCTGGCGAGTTTACGGCCGAGATCGAGACGGACGCACGGATTGCCGAGCTTCAACTGGGCGAGTGGGACGGGAAGCTGAAGCTGGATATTGCGCAGTCCTCGCCCGACTTTGATGCCGGACGGCGCAGGTGGTCGTGGTATTTCGATGCGCCGGGTGGGACTTCGTTCGAGGGGATTTCGACGCGGATTTCATCGTGGCTGGATGATGCGCGAAAGTTCGAGGCTCCGACGATTGTGGTTTCGCACGGCATTGCCAGCCGCGTGTTGCGTGGCCTGTTTCTCGGGCTCTCGCGCGAAGAGACGCTGATGCAGGACATCCCGCAGGATGCCTGCTTCCATCTGAGCGATGGAAAGATGCGCCGGATCGACTGCGCGTAAGGTCTAGCGCTCGGAGACGGGCGGCATCCAGACCTGCGCGCCATTGCCGGGCTGGCTGATGCGGCGGAACTGGTCGATCAGCATCGCGGCGCGGTTTTCACCGACGATGCTGGCGAGTGCGCGGGCAATCTGGAGATCGGATGAACCCGCAGCCTGTGCGCCCATCATCGAGCCGGTCAGCAATTCGAACGGCGTCGTGCGATGGATGTTCAGACGGATGTCGATCTTGTCCTCTGGTTTGAAGCCAGCGAGGGTGCGGGCTTCTTCCAGCGCGGTGACGATGTCGCCTGTCTTGTTGACGAGGCCGTTCTCCTGCGCGTCTTCGCCTGACCAGATGCGGCCACGGGCGATCTCCTGCACTTGCTGCGTCGGCAGCTTGCGGCCTTCGGCGACGATGCCGATGAAGCGGTCGTAGGTCGCTTGCAGCCCTTCATGCATCTTGGCGCGCTGGGCGGGCGTCAGCTTTTCCATCGAGTAGGCGGAAGCGAATTCGCCGCCGACCGTAACGGCGTCCGGGCTGATGCCGAATTCGCGCAGAGCGTCGGCGATGGCGAACTTGCCGCCGAAGACGCCGATTGAGCCGGTGATGGTCGAGCGTGCGGCGACAATGCTGTCTGCGCTGGCGGCGGCGTAGTAGCCGCCGGAGGCGGCCATCGAGCCCATCGATACGACGACTTTCTTGCCGGACGCCTGAACCTTCTTCACGGCGTTCCAGACCTGATCCGACGCGGTGGGTGAGCCGCCGCCCGAGTCGATACGGAAGACAACGGCGTTGATTGATTTGTCCTCGGCGATGTCGAGCAGGGATTTGGCGACGCGGTCGGATGCGAAGGAGGGCGTTCCGATAGACGTGATGTTCACGGGCCCGCCATCGCCGGTGACGATGTCGCCTTCACCGCCGACAATGGCGATGACAGCGCGACCATCACTCAGGTTGGGGTGGTAATCCTCGATCTTCAGGAGTTTGCCGCCGGCCTGCTTCTCGGCTGCGGCTGCGGCTTCTTCCGGGTAACCGAGCCTGTCCACGAGCTTCAGCTCGGCGGCGGTCTCCGCCGTGTAGGGGCTGGCCTCGAGCAGGGCGCGCATCGTGGTCGCGTCAGTTTTGCGATCGGCGGCAATGTCGGCGATGGAGTGGGTCCAGACGCTGGTTGCAAGCGCCGTCATCGCCGTGGCGTTGGCGGTTGTGTAGCCCTTCTGCTTGAAGGTATCGGCTGCGCCCTTGAACTCGTAGAACTGTTCGATCTCCGGCGTGACCTTGAACTTTTCCATCGCGCCGCCGAAGAACATCGTCTCGAAGGTGATGCCCGGGGCCTCGAAGCTGGTGCCTGGCTGGAGCCAGATCTCGTTCGCGGCGGAGATGGCGCGATAGGCCGACGGGCCCGAGGCGAGGAAGCCCTGGCTGTGGGCGATGACGAACTTGTTCTTGGCGCGCAGACGCAGGAAGGCGTCACGCAGTTCCTCGGCGCGGGACGAACCCAGGTTCATCTCTGCGGCGCGAACGAAGACGCCCTTGATCGACGGGTCGTCGGCGGCGGCGTTGAGGCGTAGCAGGGTTTCAACAAAGGACGTGCCGGAGAAGGCGGCGGCCAGCGGCTCGGAGGCAGGCTGGTCGTTGGGGCTTTCGCGCAGGTCGATCTGGAGGACGGCATTCTGGACCCGCGCCGGCTCGCCCGAGGGGACGAACGACATGATCAGGACCAGCGGGATAAGAATGAAGAACACCACCAGGGCGGCCAGACCGCCAAGGAAAGTGAGCAAGAAGGTGCGCATACACTCGTCTCCGCGCCGGAAAGCCGCCCGGCCGACAAAGCCTTAACGGGAAACGCGGACCCGCGAAACCGGGGGATGGCTTCCCGGGCGAGACAACGGATCATTTCAGGGTGGGAGCATTAACTTGGTCGGAGTAGCTGGATTCGAACCAACGACCTCTTGCTCCCGAAGCAAGCGCTCTACCAGGCTGAGCTATACTCCGACGGAGCGGGGCCTATAGCGGCTTTCATTTCCGGGCGCAACGGTCGAAAATGCAATGGAAATAGCATTCTGACGTCCAGCTTGTGGATGAGGGCTGCGGGGTGGCTGTCGGCGGCAATGGGTTGAAACTGCGTCAAAACAGGGCCGATTCCGGTAGTTGCTTTCGTCGCGCGAATTGCATAACAGTCCGCCTCTCCCTGCACTGGGGCGTCGCCAAGTGGTAAGGCAGCGGTTTTTGGTACCGCCATTCCGGGGTTCGAATCCCTGCGCCCCAGCCAGGGAGAATTAGTCTCTGGCCCGCCCTGAGCGGGGCCTCTGAATAGAGGCGTACTGTCCGGGACTTAGCTTCCACGAAATTTGCCAGAGACTGCGTTCCCGTTCGCACCGGACGCAAGTTGGGCTCGTTTGCGCGAGCCAGTCTCCGGCATCGCCTCGAGTTTTTCCAAGACGGTGGGATAGCGAGAGACAGAGTCGGTACCGGGGTACCTGGTGCGCAGACGAGGTAGTCATTCGGTCCGGGCTAAGTCCGGCTCGCGGTAGTTTGAGACCTGCGCGAACCAATCTCAGCTGCTCTGAAGGATGTGCCCAATCTAAAAAGGGGGAACGAAGGTGTGGGCGGCTTTGCACGCCTGTGCCTTGACCCTCTCGAACCACACGGGTGTTCCCAGTTCGGGGCGGGTGTGGGACCAGCCGATCTGGGCGAGTTGGCGTGCGAGCACGAACATGGGGACAAGTGAAAGATCCCGGTCGGATATCCTGCGGCGAGAGCGATAGCCCTTGATCAACGCGTCGTGGAAAGCATCAAATCTGGGCGTGCCGGCATATGGCTGGAGCGCAACTGCGAGATCGTATTGATGCCAGCCGAAAGCGGCATCGTCGAAGTCGATGAGCGTTAGGCCTTCGGCCGCAACGATCACGTTCTGCGCATGCGGATCGCCATGAATGAGGGTGAAGGTACTTTCGGGCTCGCCGTATTTCAGCAATGCTTTGTGAATCGTGTCGCGTGTTCTTTCGAGCAGCGCGCGTTCGGGGGCGGAAAGCGCCTGATGCTTCCAGAAGGGACCCCACAGGGGTTGCCCGCCAATCAGCGCATCCGCGTCGAGCCTGTGGCGGCTGAAGCCCCGAGGAGGCGTCCAGCTACTGGCCTGGCAGTGAATCGCTCCGATCAATGCGCCGAGTGCAAAAAGGTACGAGGTGCACGTCTCGAGGGGCGTCTGCTCTGAGTCGAGGTGTGAACTAAGAAGGTCGCCCTTTACCCACAAGGAGAGCCCGGCCCATCGGGTTTCAGCAGCTTCCGGTATGGTGACCGAAACATAGTTCTCGCCGGTCAACGAGCAGATCGCTTGCGGGGCACGAATGCCGTCGTTCAAAAGCGCGTTGGTCCACAGGCGTTCGGAATTCAGGGCCGATAGCGCGTTGTAACCGGGGCGATGCAATCGGAGGACGTAACTGCGTTCGCCATCGCGCGCGTAAACGCGATAGGTAAGATTCTCGCCGGCGCGAATGAACTTCATGTCGCCAGCGTCGACCGGGAAATGCTGCAGGGCGCGCCGTGCTGCTGCGGCATGGATTTCGCCGTCGGGAATGTCAGGCACTGACGTTTTCCATCACGGCATCCCACGCGGCGAGGAAGCCTTCACCATGAACCCGCTCAAGCACAAGAGGCGGGCGGATCTTGATCACATTGCGAAGTACGCCGGCGCTGGACGTGAGGAAGCCCTTGTCCTTGAGCCGGTTGCAAATCCTGACGGCCGTTTCCTGCGCAGGCGAGCCATCATCCGGATTGATGATCTCCACGCCAACGAACAGCCCCTGGCCGCGAACGTCGCCGACCACCGGCGAGAGCGCGATGCGCGACGCAAGCTCGGCCTTCAGCCAGCTGCCGATGACGGCTGCGTGTTCAATCAGGTTTTCCTGTTCGACGACGTCAAGCACCGCCATGCCGGCGGCAGCTTGTAGTGGGCTTGCTGCGAACGTGTTGAAGTAGCGCGTGGCGGCTCGGAATGTCTCAACCAGCTTGCGGCTCGCAGCGGTCGCTGCCAGCGGAACGCCATTGCCCATCGCCTTGCCGGTGGTGACGATGTCCGGGGTGAAGCCGGATGTCTCATAGCCCCACCAACGGCCGGTACGCCCATAGCCGGCCTGGATCTCGTCCACGATCATCAGTCCGCCGGCCGCATGCACAAGATCACGGCATTTCGCCATGAAATGCGGGGGCAGGTTGGGCAGGCCTTCATTGGCAAAGATGGAGCAGACGACAAGGCCTGCGAAGCCAGCGGTGGAGTTTTTCAGCTCTTTGATCTTGTCGCTGACAGCAGACAGGTAGAGCTCGCAAAATTGGTCTGGATCGAGGCCGGGCTGGATGGGTCGGTAGAGGTCGGGGAATGGAAAGGCGCGAACTGTTTCTGTCTCCGGCCTCGTGCGGCCAACATGGGTCAACATCGACAGCAGCGTGCTATTGCCGTGATAGGCGCCGTTGCTACAGATGATGCCTTCGTGGCCGGTCGCGATACGTGCCATTCGGATGGCGACCTCGTTCGCCTCCGTTCCACTGCAGCTGAATACGACCGACTCAATTCCTAGTGTGTGAAGCGCGGTAAATCGCTCGGCAAAAGCGATGGCAGATTGGTGGATGTAGCGGCTGTGGACGTTAAGTGTCGCCATTTGACTGGAAACGGCTTCCGTTACCCTTGGGTTCGCATGCCCGACGCCAGGAACATTGTTGTACAAATCGACATACCGCTTCCCGTCGGCGTCGAAGAGATAGACGCCTTCGCCACGGACGATATGCAGCGGCTCGTCATAAAAGAGGGGCGCGCCAGCGCCGAAGGCTGCATCGCGGCGATTGATGAGACGCTCCGGATCGCCCATGCCGCTCTCCGTCATCCCCACAACTCGGGATCGGATGGGAAGACCTGGCCATCACGGAAAGTCAGTGAAGGCTGGCGATCGCGCGTAAGGGCAAGTGGTCCATCGAGGTCCACGTAACGCGCGCCTTGCGCCGCGAGAACGCCGGGCGCCATCGCCAGCGAGGTCCCCAGCATGCAGCCGAGCATTACGCCCATCTCGTGCATCTCTGCCGCCCAGCCAAGTTCGAGTGCACCGGATATGCCGCCAGCCTTGTCCAGCTTGATGTTGATGAGATCGTACTTGTCGACCAGCCCCTCGACGTCAGCCGCGACGTGGCAGGATTCGTCCGCACAGATCAGGATCGGCAGCTTGAGGTGGCGCAGGCCTTCGTCATCGTCTGCGTGGCAAGGCTGTTCGACCATTTCAACGCCGAACTTGGCAAGTGTACCGGCGTAGTTGTCGAGCTTGTCAGCGCTCCAGCCTTCGTTGGCGTCGCAGATGATGCGTGCATCCGGCCGGGCGCGGCGGACCGCTTTGACGCGTTCCATATCCTCGTCACCCGTACCCAGCTTCAATTTGATAAGCGGGAAGCCGGCATATCCGGCGGCATCTGCGGCCATGATCGCAGGTGTGTCGAGGACGATTGTTGCAGTCGTCTGCACCGCTTCCGGGGGCGGCCGGCGAAACAGTTCGTACGCGCGTACGCCCTGAAGCTTGCAAGCGAGGTCGACAAGAGCGCAATCCACGGCGTTACCGGCGGCGCCGAGAAGGCCAAGCCGGGACGCGGTCATGGCCGGGTCATACTCGATGGCTTCGCGGCACGCTTCAATGTCGGCCATCACGCTCTCGGCCGTCTCGCTATAGCGCGGATAAGGCGTGCTCTCGCCCCAGCCGCGCACGCCGTTCTCTTCGATGCACACCACCACGACCGTAGCCGTCAGGTCGGCGCCGCGAGAGATCACGAACGGTTTGATCAGTGGCCAGTGCTGGATCTCGACGGTCATCGAGCGCAACGGTGTCATCACAGCAGTTCCTCAACGATGGACTCAACGCCGAAGCGGATGGGGTCGCAGCAGGGCAGGCCAAGCGCGCGCTGGGTTTCGCCGATGATGTCGTGCGCCGTGGCCTCGTCGAGCTTCGATGTGTTCAATGCAATGCCCGCACAGGCGATGGCCGGGTTGGTGAGACGTCCCATGCCGATGGTCAGGTCGATGATCCGGGAGATCGAAGGGACGGGATAAGACGTGCTGGTCATGGTCGTGCGTGCGGGATCATGGCAGACGATGAAAGCATCGGGCTGCGAGCCGTGCAGCAGGCCTAGCGACACCGCGGCGTAAGAAGGATGGGCAAGCGATCCTTGTCCTTCCACGATATCCCAGTGGTCGGCAGGCGCGTCGGGGGAAAGCCATTCGGCGGCGCCAGAGACAAAGTCCGCCACCACCGCATCGATCGCTACGCCCGCGCCGCTGATCAGGATTCCCGTCTGGCCCGTCGCGCGAAAGGTGGCTGGTATTCCTTTGTTCTCGAGAGCGCGGTGGATCGCCAGCGCTGTGTATTTTTTTCCAACTGCGCAGTCCGTTCCGACGGTGAGCAGGCGTTTGCCGGTCCGCTTTAGGCCCTTGCCGACAGCGAACGCGCGGGAGGGAATGCGGACGTTGAACAGTTGGCGTTTGTGACGCGCGGCAGTTTCGGCAATCTCCGGAATGGCGTCGAGGCGAATATGCAGGCCGCTGGCGATATCCAGCCCCGCCTCCAGAGCCTCAACAATCGCACTGATCCAGGCAGGCGGAAGCGCGCCCCCGGCTGGCGCGATGCCAATCACCAGCGTGCGGGCGCCGCTCGCAGCCGCCGCCTGGGGTGACATGCGAGGCAATCCCAGATCGATGGCTCCGCTTGCATCAGTTTGCGCCAGGCAGTCTGAGGGACGCCACTGGACAATGCCCAATGCCGTCTTGGCGATGACCTCGTCAGAGATATCGCCGACGAAAAGGTAGTAAGGCTTCGCAATCTGGTCGGTTTCGCTCACGTCCGCTCCCACAATCCGTAATTCATCACATCAATGCCGCCCAGCCGGTCAGCGTCTCGTCGCGCGCAAGGAGCGCCCTCAGCGACGCGCCAAAACCTTGCAGCGCTTCATCAATCGCGCCGGCGTCGTGGGCCGAGCCAAGAAGGCCGCCAGGCCACCCGTTTATGTCGACGCCATTCGCCAACAGCTCGAGGCGGAGATCGTTGATGAGACGGGGATGACGCGCGCCGAGTTCGGCGCCAGTGATGCTGGTCGCATCGAATTTCTGCGGATCGATCTCGCGGCCAAACGGGTTGGTAAAGATGTGGAATCCTGAAGACTGGCCATAGGCCGCCCACGGGAGGCCCAGTTCGGCAAATCCCGCATTGAGTCCTGCTATAAAGAGGCCGGTGGCCCGATCGGCAGACGCAACGGCCTCGCCGTCTGCCAGCGCCGTCAGCGTTGCTAGGCCAGCAGCGGCAACCACGGGATTTCCGTTGCCAGTCCCCATGTGGGAAATGAAGGCCGTGCCCGGCTCTGTTGTCCGGCGGTTGTCCAGGAATTCCAGAAGGTCCCGCCGACCTCCAAGCGCCCCGCAAGGCAGGCCGCCGCCGAGAATCTTGCCGAGGATCGTGAGATCCGGCGAGCAGCCAAACAGCGCCTGCGCGCCGCCCGGAGAGACGCGGAAGCCGGTGATTGTTTCATCGAACACGCAGAGGCTGCCTGCGTTATGTGCGATCTTCGCAAGACCAACCACGTCTGGTCCGGCAAGAAGGCTGCGCCCGAAGGAGGCGCCAGTCGGTTCAAGGATGACCGCAGCAAAGCGGCGGCTTTGCAGTGCTGTCGTGGCCTGCGCGATATCCGACGCTTCAACGACCTGCAGGCCATTGCCATGCGCGGTGGTGTTCAGGAATGTATCGATCGTCTCACGTTGTAGAACTGCGGGAGGCGCCCAGCCGTGATAGTGATCCCTGAGCTTCAGGATTGCGTGACGGCCGGTCGCCGCCCGCGCTATCGCAAACGCCAGCAGGCAAGCTTCATTGCCAGAAGAGGTGAAGCGGACCTGCTCGATGCTCGGCATGAGCGTGCAGACTTTTTCAGCCCACAGCAATTCAGCTTCGCTTCCGGCGCTGAAGTGGAAGCCATTCCGGACTGCAGCGGTCACCGCCTCGACCGTTGGCGGATGATTGTGTCCGAGCATTATGGCGCCGTTGCCGCAGGCAAAGTCGACATATGACCTACCATCGCTGTCAAACTTCCGCGCGCCCTTGGCGGATTGCACGAATAGGGCGGGGGGATTGAGCTGGCGGCCTTCATGGCTGGCGCCGCCCGGCATCCTGCGTAGAGCCCGTTCCACGAGCCCGCCCGTCAAATCATCGCGATCGAGCATTTCAGTGCGCCCGACGGGCTCTGGAATGCCGTGTCGAGCGTGCGTCAGGTCGTGCTGGCGGCGTGCTCTGTTGCATAGGGAGGCATTCCTGATCGGAAAATGAGCTTTCGAATATAGAAAATCCTATGACAAAATTTCTTCAAGCGAAAGTATTGCTATTAGAGAAAAATACCGCAGTCTCGTGACGGTCGGTGTGCGGCAAGCGCGATGGGGGCGCGAGGCATGGCCGATGGCTCGCGGAAGATCTCCGGCTAGCGCGGCGTGAATGGAAAAAGGGGTGTCGTGATATGAAACAAACTCTAGAGCGCGGGCACGCAAGAAAGCTCAAGGCTGGCGTTTTTCTCGCGCCACTCGCAGCCGTGTGCCTTGGCGCATTGCAATCGCCGACCGCAAACGCGCAGGCAGCGCCAGACAACAAGAGCGTTGCGTCCGATCCGATCGACACAGTCATCATCACCGCCAACAAGCGCACGCAAGCGCTTGAAGATGTGCCCGCCTCGATCACGGTGATCAGCGAAGACGACTTGCGCCGGAGCAGCGCCGACAGCATCGAAACGCTCGCCAACGCGATCCCGGGCTTGCAACTGCAATCATTCGGACCGGGACAGACGCGCATCACGATCCGCGGCGTCTCGCCGGATGAGCAGACCGGCGTTTCAACGGTTGGCTACTATATCGACGAAATCCCGATCATGGCGCCGGACCAGAGAAGTCAGCCCGAAGTGTGGCTCTATGACGTTGATCGCGTCGAGGTTCTGCGCGGCCCGCAAGGTACCCTGTATGGCGAAGGCGCAATGGGTGGCGCGGTGCGGATTATCACAAAGAAGCCAGACACTTCGGCATTTGCTGCTTCGGTGCGGGGAGGTCTCTACTCTGTCGAAGACGGCGAAATCGGTCACAAGGTCAACGGCATGGTCAATGTCCCGATCATCAAGGACATGCTGGCCGGCCGCGTCGTCGTTGAGAGCCGCTACAATGCCGGCTGGATCGACACAACGCTGCTGACGATCCCGGTTCCCACAGCGACGCCGCCGGGCCGATATGTCGTGAGTTCCGTCCAGGAAGACGCCAACAATTCCGAAGATACGTCTGTCCGGGCAATGCTGCGCTTCACGCCGACCGACAAGCTGACGGTGGACGCAACCTACATCAGCGGCGATATCGATACGAACACAACGAACATCGGCACGGTTGATGCGACTCACAACCGCGATCTCGGCCTTCGTCCACGCACGGACAAGAGCGAGATGTGGAATCTCACGGCGGCATATGATTTCGACAGTTTCTCAGTAACGTCGGCTTCGTCCTATGTTGAACGCGAAAGGGCCTGGTCGCTGGCGCAGGAGCCGATCCTGCTCGGCAGCACGGCCTTGGCGCAGTACATCCAGAACGCCACAGCCGAAGGTGAAGCTTTCACCCAAGAGATCCGCGCTGTTTCAGACGCAACCGGTCCCTTCCGCTGGACGGTCGGCGCCTACTATCGCAACAGCTTCGAGTCTTCGCTTACGAGAGCGGTCGGGTTCGTCCCGGCATCAACGACTTCCGTGCCGTTGTTCGGCTTCGGCGGCACGTCGCATTACCGCTCGCAAGCAATCTTCGGTCAGGCGGAGTACGACATTACCGACGCGCTCACCCTCATTGGCGGTGGACGCTGGTTCAAGGAAACCGAGAACGTTGGGACAACAGAACGCGATGCGGACGGTTTCTCGCCGCTCGCCACGATCCAGTACAGGATCGCCCCCGGCTTCCAGGCATATGGCACCTACTCGGAAGGCTATCGCTCGGGTGGTTTCAACTTCTCGGCCGGTCCGCCAACCTATGACCCCGACACGACCAAGAACTACGAGGTCGGATTCAAGTATATCTCGCCGGATAATGCTCTGTCGCTTGATGCGTCAGCCTACTTTGTCGACTGGTCCGACATGCAGTTCACGCAGATCGACACGGGTGGTTTCTTCACCTTCGTCGGCAACGCCAACAAGGCGTCCAGCCGCGGTATCGATTTTATGGGCCAGTACAATTGGAATAACGGGTTCTGGGCGCGCGCCAATGTCAGTCTCACAGATGCGCATCTCGACTCGCCAGTCGTCGCCAACCTCGGGGGTGACACCAGCGATGGAACGGCGCTGCCGTCGACTCCCGACTACAAAGCGAACCTGACTGTCGGCTATTCCACGATGGTCATGAATGACATCGGCATGGAGCTCACCGCGGATTGGTCGTTTGTCGGCTCGCAAGATACAAAGCTCGAAAAGGGCGGCTCGTTCACGCTTCCTGCCTACGGCACATTCATCATCGGCACGCCGATCGACGCCTACAACACCGCCAACGCGCGTGCTGAATTCACGAAGGATAACTACGCGCTTGCCTTCTATGTTCGGAATCTTTTCAATTCCGACGAGCCGATCGGAAACGACAACTTCTTCCCGGCTCTTGGCCAACCTCTGCACTACGTGACCCCACGAACTATCGGTGTCGAGGTTTCTGCAGCTTGGTAGAGCAGGCTGGCCCGAGGCGTGTGCCAACACGTCTCGGGCCACCGACTGCTGTGTTTGATGGATGTTAGAGGTGGTGGCCGTGGCGCAACACAAGACGACCAAGCGGCTGTCGCTCTGGTCGATGATTGCGTTCGCCAGTCCCGGATTGCCAGCGACGCTTCTTATCGTTCCAGTGTTTGGCATTCTGCCCACCTACTATTCACTGAATACGAAGATCGGACTCGCTGAGATCGGAACGGCGTTTCTCATCGCCAGGATTATCGATGCGTTGCTCGATCCCTTGATCGGAATTCTGTCGGATCGCACGCGTTCCCGGCTGGGTGCGCGACTGCCATGGATGATCGCCGGGGCGGTCATTGCGTTGCCGTCCGGCTATTTCCTGTTCCTGCCGCCGGCTGACGCGGACATCTATTACTTCTTCTGGTCGTCCTTCATGGTGATGGTGGCGTGGACGCTGCTGTCCATTCCACATGGCGCCTGGGCGGCTGAGTTGAGCGACGACTACGATGAGCGCTCCCGGATCTTTGGCTGGAAAAGCATTCTGGCCACCGCCGGCTCTATGAGCTTTTTCCTGCTTCCGTTGGCTGTGGCGCCGTTCACTCATTCGACCGAGTTCCAGCCCCCTACAATGTTTGCGCTTATGGGCGTGCTGACGGTGCTGCTGCCTGCAACGCTGGTATGGGCAGGTATAAGCCAGCCGCGCAGCCAGGCTTTGGGCGCCGGGGCCGTGGCCACCACGTTTTCCCTCAAGGCCGTTTTGCGATCGGTTGTCGCCAACCGGCCGTTCCTGTTGTTCGTCGGCATCACTACGCTGGCAGGCGTATCAATGGGCATGACCACGACGCTGAGTTTTCTTTACATGCAGGACTATCTCGGTGTGGGCGATTACGCCTTCCTGCTAGGAATGCTTCCGGCTCTGGTTGGCATTGCCTCGACGCCGCTCTGGCTGCGCTTGAGCAAGCGCATCGACAAACACCGGACATGGGCAATCGGGCTGGGTCTCAGCGCCATAGTTGGCTTGTTCATCCTTGCCCTGCCTCCGGGCCGGGACTCGCTGATAGCGCTCGGCGTGATCCTGACGACCATGGGCGCCTTGCAGGGCGCCGGGATCGCGCTGCCTTCCGCCATTCTCGCTGATGTGGCCGACTATGAGAAATGGAAGGAAAAGGCGAACGCGACCGGAAATTACTTTGCTCTGCTGACCCTGCTATCAAAGGGGACCACGGCGATCGGCGCAGCGATAGCGCTCTATCTGAGCGACGCGCTCGGCTATATCCCGCGCGCACGCGGAGGCACGGGCGACTACCTTGCCCTGATGACGCCGTTTGTAATCGTTCCCACAGTTCTGACCCTCCTGGCCTGCGTCCTCATCGTGCGCTTCCCGATCGACAGGCGGCGGCATCGTCTGATCATGCGCAGGCTGGAAGCGCGCGACCGGCAAGCTGCCGCTGCGACGGCGGCTCCGTAGATGCTCGTCAGCCCGGCTGATCTGGAAGAGCGCGTCGCGGAGGCCCGAAATGAGGCGGGCGTGCCGGGTCTGACGGTTGCCGTCCTTTACGGAGGACATCAGATCGCTGCGGCCGCAGGTGTGCTCAACGTGGACACGCGGGTTGAAGCGAGGGCGAGCAGCCTCTTTCAGGTCGGGTCGATCACCAAGGCGTTCACGGCCACGCTGGTCATGCAACTTGCCGAGGAGGGGCGTCTGGATCTGGACGCGCCTGTCTCGCCCGTGATCGGCGCCGATGTGGGACGCGGACCTTTCTCGGGCGTCTTCACGGCTCGCCAACTGATGGCGCACACCACCGGGCTCGATGGCGACCTCTTCGCCGATACGGGTCGCGATGCGGATGCGCTGGCGAAATACGCCGTGGTGTGCGGTCAACTCGAGTTCATGTGCGAACCGGGGCAGGCCTACAATTACTCGAACGCTGGCTATGCGATGCTGGGCCGTGTGGTCGAGATTTTGCGCGGTGCGTCGTACGATGATGCATTGCGCGACCAGATATTAAAATGCATTGGCGCGGGAAGGGCGACAACGTTCGCCGAGGCCGCTGTATTCCATCGCACGGCCACGGGGCACGTGCGTGGTGAAGACGGCCGGCAAGTGCTCGCGCCGCCAATTCGGCTGCCCCGTTCGCTTGGGCCGGCTGGGTTCACGTTACATTGCAGTGTCGAAGATCTGATCGCGTTTGCCCGCGCGCATATCGATGGTGGATCGCTGGTGTCGCCCGAGGCTGCCGCCGAGATGCGCAAGCCGGCGATTGGCTTGCCGGACGGCACGTCGTGGGGGTTGGGCTGGAAGATCATTCCGTCCGCCGACGGCGACTTCGTCGGTCACGACGGAGGAACGATCGGTCAGTCGGCCAGTCTCTGGATGTCGCCCAAACACGGCCTTGCGGTGGCGATGTGCTGCAACGGCGGGCGGGGCGGACTGGCGTGGGAGCGCATAGCCTATCCGATCTTCCGCGAAGTGTGTGGTGATGTTCCGCGTGCAAAGCCGCAAGCGCATGCACCGGCGCCGCGCGCGCTTAACCTCTATGAGGGGCGCTACGACAACGCTGGCGTCGCCGTCAGAATACGCGCGGAAGCAGATCACCTGGTCGTGGATGTCGAGCAGAAGCAGCTTTCGCAGCCAGCCATGTCGTTTGCCCTGCACTCTATCGGAAGCGACAGGTTCCGCACCACATTGGGCGATGACGACAATGTGGTCATGGCTTTCATGGAGCCTGACGCGAACGGCGTGCCTCAGCTCTTTTACGCCGGCAGGTTGCACCGGCGCCGCGAGGAATCGCGATGAGCTTGAAGCGAGCATGGGCAGAGATTGCCGGTACGCTCGAGAACGCATGCGCGTCCGGAAAGATAACGGCTGCTTCGCTGGCTCTCACTACGGGTGATGAGTTGCACGCTGTGGCGGCTGGAATGGCAAACCAGCCTGAAGGCGTATCCGCCACAACGGACACGCTTTTCCACATCGGATCGGTCACGAAGGCGATGACTGCCGAGATCATTTGGAATCTGGCAGAGCAACGAAAACTGTCAGTCGACTGGAGTGCTGCAGAAGCCGCACCCGAACTTGCACGAATTTCCGGCTTGGATGATCCGCGCCTCACACTCCGGCATCTGCTGTCTCATACAAGCGGGCTGGACAGCGATATCGTATTCGATGCCGGGCTCGGGCCGGATGTGCTGCGAAACTTCTTCGGAAAGGTCGATCGCATCGGCGCATTGTTCGACCCCGGTCAGCACTTCTCCTATTCGAATGTCGGCTACGGCGTCCTTGGCCGGGTCGCGGAGCTCGCAGGCGGCGCACCGTTCGAGGAACAGCTCGCAAGCCTGCTGCGCAACCAGCACGGGCTGACCCATTTCGCTATCCATCCCGCTGACAAGATCCGGCAACAGACTGCGGTTCTGTTCCACGATGGTCAGCCGGTTCTCTTTGGGCCGTGCTCCAGTATCGCATCCGGAACCTTACTCGCAATGAGCATGTCGGATCTCGTCAGGTGGGGCGCGAGCCACGCAAGCGGTAAGCTCACATCAACGTCGCTGATGCGGGCCGCAGCGATCACTCTTCCCCACAATCACCGCTACGAAGGTTGGGGCAACGGCTTCGCGCTGATGGACAATCTGGGCGCTGGCTTGTTCGGCCATGACGGCGGCACAGCCGGAACAGGAACCTTCCTCCGGATTTGTGAACAGGCGACCTGGGCGATGTCAGCCACGGGTCCCGGCGCCATCGGTGTCTATCGCGAGATAGAACCCATGCTGCGTGCGGCTCTTGAGCTTGCTCCATCGCGAAGGCAGGGCGTCCTACAAGAACTGCCCGGCCCGCTGGACGTGTATGAGGGCGTCTACTCTCGGCACGGTGCAGACTACGCCGTCAGCAAATCAGACGATGGTGGGCTGATCGTAACAGCAAGCGGGACGATGGTGGCGCCGATGTCGCTCTCGCTTAGGTCGCTGTCTGCGCGCGTTTGGGAAGCGATCCTGCCGGGGTTGGGTCTGTCGATCTGGGTATCGTTCCACGCCTTCGATGCGCAGGGACGGCCTGGGCTGATCTCTGTCTTCGAGCGAATGGCGCGGCGTCGCGAAGGTCACGCGGCATGAAATTCTTCTGTGCCTCGCTGAGCCATGAGACAAGCAAGTTCTCGCCGATCCCAACCTCGCTCGATAATTTCCGCGAGGAGGGGCTCTACCTGCCGTTCAGCGGCGAAGGGACAGGGCACAGGCAGGCGATCGAGGCGTCGTTCAATTTGGCGAAAGGCGTGCGGAAACGCGGGCATGAAGCCGTTGTCGGTCCTGTCGCTTTCGCACAGCCTGGACGCCCAGTAGATCGCGCGACCTACGATGCCATCAAGAACGATATCCTGCGCTCGCTTCAATGCGCCATGCCGGTAGATGGCGTCCTGATGTTTCTCCACGGCGCCCAGGTGGCTGAGGGTGTCGATGACTGTGAAGGCGATATTGTTGCTGCGGTTCGCGCGCTGACGGGGCCAGGTGTTCCAATAGGCGTCGCCAGCGATCTCCATGGCAATTTCACGCCTGCGATGCTCCGCAATGCCGATCTCGTTATGCCATGCCTCGAATATCCCCACACGGACTTCGATAGCCGCGCTGAGAAGCTGATCGATCTGATCATCCGGTACGCAAGACGAGAAATCCGGCCGGCCTTCGCACACCAGCGCGTGCCCATGCTCGGCACTTACTACACCACGGCGTCGCCCATGCGGGAGTTCGTGGACTGGGCAAAGAGCTTCGAAGACCAGGACGGCATACTGAGCGTAGGCGTTACGCACGGCTTCGCGTGGTCGGACATTGAGGCATGTGGCGCCTCCGTCATGGTTTACACGGACGATGACGAAGCACTGGCCGCGCGGACGGCGGCGCAGATTGCTGAACGGTATTTCCATATGCGGCAGGAGATTCGCGGTCCGCATGTCAGCGTGGATGAGGCCGTATCACAAGCGCTGGCGCATGATGGCCGGCCCGTGATCATAGCCGACATCACCGACAATCCCGGCGGCGGAGCAGCAGGCGATTCCACATTTCTCTTGCGCGCTCTGATTGAAGTAAACGCGAGCGACGTCCTTGTCGGCATGCTGTGGGACCCCGCGGCGGCCGAGTTGGCATGCCGCGCAGGCGTCGGCGCCCGTTTAGCGCTCCGTTTAGGCGGGAAAGCCGGACCCGCCTCCGGCACGCCGCTCGACATAAACGTCACGGTTCTCGCTTGCCGCGACGACGTAAAGCAGATGGCGCAGGGATCACTCGCGCCGCTGGGACGGGCCGCGCTGGTGCAGGCAGGCGGCATCGGCATCGTGCTCAATTCCATCCGGCAGCAGGTCTTCGATCCTGCCTGCTTCGAGGCCTTCGGCGCATGTCCGCGCACGGCCCGCATCGTTGTCGTGAAGAGCCAGCAGCACTTCTATGAAACATTCCATCCCTTCGCATCGAAGATCATCTACGCCAGTCCACCGGGCGCCGTGAACATGGATTACCGGAGCGTTGGGCTCCGCAATGTTCCGCGACCCATGTTTCCGATCGACCTGCCGCCATTCTCGGCCTTTGGCCGCACCTGGAGCATCTGATGCGTCTTTTCTCCGCCAGCTTCGCGCATGAATCGAGCAGTTTCTCGCCGATCCCGACGAACCTTGAGAATTTCCGTATCGCCATGCTGCACCGGCCATCGCGCGGAGAGATCGTGCCGCCGCGCTTCAAGTCGATCGAATGCGGCATTACGGCCAAGGCGATTGAACGTGGGCATGATGTTGTCGAGAGCATTGGCGCAGTCGCCACACCCAGCGGTCCAATGGTGCGAGCCGACTATGAGTCTGTTCGCGACGAAATTCTGTTCGATCTTCGCAACGCCATGCCCGTCGATGCCGTCGCGCTCTTCCTCCATGGCGCACAGCTTGCTCAGGGATATGACGACTGCGAGGGCGACCTGCTGGCGGCGATACGGCAGATCGTCGGGCCTGACATTCCGGTCGGTGTGGAGTTTGATCTGCACGGCAACGTGACGCCGGCCATGTTGCAAGCCGCCACCGTGCTGCTGGCCTGCAAGGAGTATCCCCACACGGATTTCCCCGAGCGCGCTGTGCAGCTGCTGGATATTCTCGAGGCTGCGGTTGCGGGCAGGGCGCGGCCCGTGTGCGCGTCACAGAGCGTACCCGTAATGGGGATCTACCACACAACGCGACAGCCTCTGCGCGGGTTGGTCGACAGGATTTCCGAAATGGAACGCCAGCCCAATGTACTTGGGATCTCCATCGCGCACGGTTTTCCCTGGGCCGACACGCCATGCATGGGCGCAACCGTCATCGTCGTAACCAACGAAGACGAAGCGCTTGCCGAAAAGCTGGCGGCGCAGATTGCGGCTGAGTTCTATGCGATGCGGGAAGAGATCGCCGTTCCGTTGACGACGATCGATGCAGCGCTCGATCAATACGGCGCCGGCGCGAACGGTTTGACCATCATCGCGGATACCGCGGACAATGCGGGCGGCGGCGCAGCGAGCGATTCCACGTTTTTCCTGCACGAATTATCCCGGCGAAAACTGGAAAATGTGGCGCTGGGAATGCTGTGGGATCCTGTGGCGGTGTCGTTCGCTTTTGCGGCGGGCGTCGGCGCTACCTTGCCTCTGCGCATCGGCGGCAAGACGGGTATCCAGTCCGGCGATCCCTTCGATACCGAGGCCACGGTGACGGCGCTCAATCCCAAGCTGCGTCAAATGGCCTTTGGCCACATGCAGACGCTCGGCAAGGCGGCGGCCGTTCGAACGGC
>Ga0116156_10000848_pt1 | contig 31467 bp, 34 predicted proteins | sample AD_UKC045_MetaG_FD_89891 | JGI IMG/M metagenome (GOLD analysis project Ga0116156, IMG submission 89891) | Active sludge microbial communities of municipal wastewater-treating anaerobic digesters from USA - AD_UKC045_MetaG | ecosystem: Engineered > Bioreactor > Anaerobic > Digestate | place: USA...
GGTCACTGGCAATGGAGCTAAGGCCCCTGGGGTTCACCCCCTTGGTGTGTCGCAAGCAACTCCAATCGCCATCACCGGGAAGAACGGCCAATGCCGGGGCGCGTGATGATCACGCGCAACCGCCGCAGCAATGCGGCACTGGCACGACCCACGGCGCAGACCATCGCGCGCCCCAACTCCCTGTTCGGGAGGGACGACACCACGCATCACGGACAGCGAAAGCTGGTCCCAACGACCAATCGCGCCACGGCGGGACGTAGGGTGCATCTTGATGCACCGCGACCGAACCCCGGTGCATCAAGATGCACCCTACACGGCGCCCGCTGCGCCACGATGTTTGAAATCCGCGCTCGATTGCCGATTGCCCGGCGCGCAGCGCGCCTACCCAACCTGCAAGATGATCTTCCCCGTGTGATCCGCGCCATCCATCGCCGCATGGGCTGCATCGGCCTCCGCCAGCGGATGCACGCTGCTGATCAGCGGCCTGAACCGGCCATCCTTGATCATCGGCCACACATTCTCGACCACGCCGCGCACCAGCATCGCCTTGTACTCGTCCGTGCGGATGCGCAGCGTCGAGCCGGTCACAGTGATGCGCTTCATCATCAGGCGGGTGAGATCGCCCTCGATCTTCGAGCCCTGCAGGAAGGCGATGTAGCAGAGCCGTCCAAGGTCTTTCAGGATGATCAGGTTCTTGTCGAAATACGGCTTGCCGACCATGTCGAGGATCACGTCGACGCCGCCGGCATCGCGCATCACCTGCTCGAAATCCTCGGTCTTGTAGTTGATGCCACGCGTGGCCCCCAGCTTCTCGCACAACAGGCGCTTCTCTTCGGTCCCTGCCGTCGCATAAACCGTTGCACCCCAGGCCTTGGCGATCTGGATCGCCGTTGTGCCAATCCCGCTCGCCCCACCATGGATCAGCAGGCTCTCGCCCTTTTTCAGCTTCGAGATCTCGAACACATTGTTCCAGACCGTCAGCACAGTCTCAGGCAGGCCCGCGGCTTCCACATAGGTCAGCGGCTCAGGGATCGGCAGGGTCGAGGCCTCATGCGCCACCGCGTATTCGGCATAGCCGCCGCCCGGCACCAGCGCGCAGACTTTCTCGCCGCCCTTCCACAACGTCACGCCCGGGCCCACCGCCTCGATGTCGCCAGCCACTTCGAGACCCAGCGTCTCCGGCGCACCGGGAGGAGGCGGATACTTGCCCGCACGCTGAACCAGATCAGGCCGGTTTACCCCAGCCGCGCGCACGCGGATCAGCACCTGGCCGGGACCGGGCGAAGGCTTCTCGATCTCGTGCAGGGTGAGGGGGTGTCCCACAACGGATTTGACGGCAGTCATCATCTGTTTGGACATTTTAGGCATCCCGGGTTTTAATCATGAACAGGGCTGCGAACTCTTGGGCGTACGCATGGCGTTCGGTCAAGGCGGGGGAGAGAGCCGAGGAGGCACGGCCATGAGTTTCGACGAAGAACCGGTGCGGTCGGTGAAGCCGCGGGCGCTGGACGAGATGTCGATCCAGGAGCTGAAAGACCGGATTGAAGGTCTCAAGGGCGAAATTACCGCCTGCGAGGCCATGATCGTGAAGAAGGAAGCCACGCGGAAAGCCGCCGACGCCGCCTTCTTCAAGTCCTGAGGCAGCGTTGGCGTGAGGGGAAGCCGCGACAAAATTCCCCGCAAATTCCGGGGACCATCCTGCGGCAAGGGTTTTGCGTAGTACCACTTGGAAACAAGGACTGCTGGTTATCAAGGCTTGCTCAAGGTCTCGGGACGAGACTGGTTCGCGAGCCTGGTGTATATTGAGGTTATGATGCTCGACGCGATGCACTCTGGCGATCCACTGCGCGATGACTGGAAGCGCCGGGTGGTCGAGTTTGCCGGTTCGGAAATGTTCGACCGCCTGTTCAAGGAGGGCATGTCCCTCGTTGAGGAAGCCGCGACCTATCTCGACGGCCCGGGCCGCACCGACAGCCGCAAGCTCAACCGCGAACTCGCGCTCGTCTACGCCGCCGAAAGCATGGAAGTGACCACGCGCCTGATGCAGGCCGCCTCCTGGCTCGTCGTGCAGCGCGCGATCCGCGAAAAGGACATGAAGGTCGAGGAAGCAGGCGACGAGAAATACCGCATCTCGAAGCCGGGCGAACCGCACCCGGTCGACCGCGCCATCATGCCGGCGCCACTGATGGCTCTGGTCGATCGCTCCCGCGCCCTCTACGAGCGCGTCTGGCGCTTCGACTCGGCGCTGTTCTCCGAAAGCCCCCCGCCGGCCGAGAACCCGGTAATGAAGCAGATCGACCGTCTCCGCGCCGCAGCCGAAGGCGGCGCCTTCGATCCGCTCTCGGTCTGGCGTTCGCGCTAGGTTTGGATCTAGTTTTCTGGACCTTCGGGTGAGGGCGTAGCGCCCAGCTCGTCCATCATTTCAAGCAGCTCAACCACGCGTTTTTCATTCTTGAAGAAGGCATAGAGCTGCATCGCGCCGCGATAGTGCTCGATGGCGGCCGTCTTGTCGTTCTGCTTGCGCGCCACGTCGCCAAGGCCAGACAGCGCTTCGGCTTCGGTCGTCCGCCCGTCGATCGACCGCGAAAGGTCGAGCGCGGTTTGATAATGCTCTCTCGCCTCCTTGAACTTGCCGGTCGCAGAGCTCACGTCGCCAAGACCGAGTTCGGCGTAGATCGTTGAGCCGGTGTCGCCGCTCTCCCCGGCAAGGTCGGCTGCGCTCGCATAGCTCTTCAGGGCGGCTGACATCTGCCCCCGCTGGAAGGCCCCACCCCCCAGGCGCCCGTGCACGTTCGACTGGCCGATCAGGTTGCCGGTCTCGACATAAAGCTTCAGCGCACGCTGCAGCATCTCATCGGCGCGCTTGGCATTGCCCTGCGTGCGCACCACGTCTGAAAGGTCCGCCAGATCGGCGGCCTGTCCGTCCTTGTTGCTGAGCTTCTCATTGATCGCCAGCGACTCCCGGAACAGCCGCTCCGCCTCCGCATCGTCGCGCTGGGCCAGCGCAACAACGCCAAGATTACCCAGCGCCACAGCACGTTTCGCTTCGTCTTCCTCGAACCACGAAATCTGCTCCATCGCGCGCAGCGCCTCCTCGTAATCGCCGGTGCGGAGATAGAGCGAGCCCAGCATGTTGTGCGCATCTGAATCATTCGGCGACAGCTCTGTGGCGCGGCGGTACGCGTTGATCGAACCTTGCGTGTCCGCCGCAAACGCAAGCGCCCCGATCTCTTTCCACGTCTCGGCCAGTGCCTGCGCGGCTTTCTCGCCCTCGTCGGCGGCTGACTGCAGATCGGCAAGCGCACCGTCGACATCGCCCACAGCCAGCTTCTCGGCCGCAGATCCCCGCGCTCCTGATTGGGCCGACAACAACCGCTCGATGCTCTCGCGCAGGGCCGCCTCGGCATCGGCGCTCAAGGGTTGCGGCGACTTCTGCTTCAGCAGCGTCAGCACTTCCTCGACCTTCGCATCCGTCGCGATCAGCGCCTTCTCGGACGCGCCCGGATTGGTGAAGCCGTCGATGGTCTGACGCAGGTCCCCGAAGTTCGCGACAATCGCGACAGCGCCAAGCGCCGCTGCGCCAGCGCTGCCCCATGTGAAATAGCGCGAGCGCAGGATGTTGCTGCTCAACAGACTGCCCAGCACTCCGCCCGAAAGCTGGCCATGCAGCGCCTCCACAACCTCGCGGAACTCCCGATCCGTCGGATCGCCCCGCCAGCCGCTGAGGTCTGTTGCGCGCAGATGCCCGCCCAGATTGCCGGGAGGCGAGCAGGGCGCCAGCAGGATCGGCACCAGCTTCCGCACCTTCTGGGCACGCGCCGCCTGCAGGTTCACGCCATCGCTGGCAACCGCTGCCGGTGTCCAGCAGACGATGACGGCGCGGGCCTGATCGATGTCGCTATCGGCCGGGGGCTTGTCGTCAGGCGCCGCCTGAACCTCGAAGCCTGCCGCCTCGAACGCGCGATGCAGCGGCCTCACAAGTTCGGCGCTGCTCCCGGCATAGGCCAGAAGCAACTGCCTCCCAGGTGCCGCTTGCCGCGCTGCCACTGTCCTGCGCCCCCAATGCCGGCGACGCTAGCGTGACATCGGCCTGCGCGCAATGAAACGGCCGGTCCGCCAAGCTGTCTGCTTCTTCTGCACCCATATTCGTGTGGGCGCATACTGCGGTGCATGGACAAGTGCGATCCCGGGCGCTTGAAAATGCCGGGGGAAATATCGGAGGGCGTGCACATGCTACGGCATCGAAAACGCGAAATCGCTCTGGCGATCGGGGCGTCGGCGCTGGCCGGCTATGTCGACGCCATAGGGTTTCTCAGCTTGGGCGGCTTCTTTGTTTCGTTCATGAGCGGCAACTCCACGCGCCTGGCCGTTGGTCTGGCTGGCGTGCCGATAGAAGCGCTGATCGCCGGGCGGCTGATCGCGTCTTTTGTTTTGGGCGTGGTCGCAGGAAGTTTGTTGGGCAGGGTGGCGGGCGAACGGCGGCGGCCGGTTGTATTGACGCTGGTAGCCGCGGTGTTGGCGACCGCAGCTGCTGTCGGGGAGCTGGGAGCTCCCGATATCGCCGTTCTGTTCGTGGCAGCCGCGATGGGCGCAGAGAACACGACCTTCGAACGCGATGGCGAGGTTTCCATCGGCCTCACCTACATGACCGGTACGTTGGTCAAACTCGGTCAACGCATCGCGGGCGCACTAACGGGTGGATCTCGCCTGGCCTGGGCGCCTTACCTGTTGTTGTGGCTGGGACTCGTGACGGGCGCGGTTGCGGGTGCATTCGCCTGGCAGCTGACCGGTCTGGCCGGTCTGTGGCTGGCATCCGCAGGCGCTTTGGCGCTCGCGGTCGTGGCATTGCTGATCTTGAAGATGGACAGCGCCTGAAAGCAGAAAGCCCGCTGTTTCCAGCGGGCCCTCCCAGTGTTTCCACTTCGCAACCTGATCGGACGCATCCGACCGGGCAAAACCAATCAGGAGGTTTTGACGAAGCCTTTGAACTTGTCCTTGAAGCGCGACAGGCGGCCGCCGCGGTCGAGCGAGACGCTCGCGCCGCCGGTCCAGGCCGGGTGCGATTTCGGGTCGATGTCGAGCGACAGCTTGTCGCCGGCTTTGCCCATGCACGAGCGCGTCTGATACTCGGTACCGTCCGTCATCACGACCGTGATGAAGTGGTAATCGGGATGGCCTTCTTTTTTCATCGGAAGTCTCTGTCGCGGCTGTCGTAAGGTCCCAAAAGCGTTAACGCCTCGAGCCTTGCTGAATTCGGGAGCGGGGCTCATACCCGAAGCTGGCCGGGCTGGCAAGCTTGGCCGTCAGGCGCCCGGAAACCGGGGCTTTTGAGGGCGGCCAGTCGAGGGCGGAATGAGCGACGGAAACAGCCAATCGAGCGGCTCCTCAGCAGGAGCAGGCAGCGCCGGGTTCGACCGGACGGCCGGCGCCCAGCGCTGGGGCGAGGGCGCCCCCGACCGCGCCAAGTCCCGCTCCCTGGGCCCCCTCCTGAAGCTCGCCCCCTACATGAAGCGCCAGCAGACCACGGCGATCATGGGCGTAATCTTCCTGTTTGTGGCCGCTGTGCTGAACCTCGCCATCACCTTCCCGGTGCAATGGCTCGGCAACAACGCGTTCCAGAGTTTCGATCCGGCGATGATCAATGCCGGCTTCCTCGCCATGATCGGCATCGCGCTGGCCCTCGGCGTCGCCTCGGCGATCCGCTTCTACTTCTTCTCCCGCTTCGGCGAGCGGCTGGCCGCTGACCTGCGTGGCGATGTCTACGCCCGCCTGATGTCGCTCTCGCCCGCCTACTTCTCCAAGCTGAAGACAGGGGAGGCCGTTTCACGCCTAACCGCAGACGTCACGCTGATCGAGACCTTCTTCGGCTCCACCTTCTCGATGGCCGTCCGCTCGACCGTGACCTCAGTCGGCGCGCTGATCCTGATGTTCATCACATCGTGGAAGCTCACCGCGATCCTGTTCGTGCTCGCCCCCGTGCTGATCCTGCCGATCCTCGGCATGGGCCGCCGCGTGCGCAAGCTGTCAGTCAACGCGCAGGACCGCATCGCAGACGCCGCCTCCGAAGCCACTGAAACCATCGACGCGATCGATCTCGTGCAGGCCTATGGCATGGAGAAGGAACGCGAGATGCGTTTCCGCTCCGCCATCGAACTGGCCTTCAAGGCCGCGCTCGCCCGCATCGGCGCACGCGCCTGGCTCACCGGCATCATCATCGCGCTGATGTTCGCAGGCGTAACCGGCGTCATCTGGATCGGCGCGCTGGAAGTGCAATCCGGCGCAATGACAGTCGGCGCCTTTATGCAGTTCGTCCTCCTCGCCGTGTTCGGCGTCGGCGGCTTCGCCACCGTGGCCGAAGTCATGGGCGACGCCATGCGCGCCTCCGGCGCCGCCGTCCGCGCGATCGAGATCCTGGAGCACAAGCCAGACATCGCCGCGCCGCCAGCTCCCAAACCGATGCCCGCAAAACTCGCAGGCCATGTAAAGCTCGACAACGTCTCGTTCTCCTACCCGACTGCGCAGGGCCCGTCGCTCAACAACGTCTCGTTCGAAGCCAAACCCGGCGAGATGATCGCGCTCGTCGGCCCGTCGGGCGCTGGCAAGTCGACCGTCTTCCGCATGCTGCTGCGCTTCTTCGATCCGCAGACCGGCGCGGTCACACTCGATGGCCTCGACGCCCGCGAGGTCGACCCCGCCGAATGGCGCGCCCGCTTCGCCTATGTCCCGCAGGAAGCTCCGATCTTCTCTGGCGACGCCGCCGGCAACGTCCGCTTCGGCCGCACCAACGCTACCGACGAGGAAGTCCGCGAAGCCCTTCGCAAGGCCGAAGCCTTTGCCTTCCTCGAAGGCCGCGGCGGTCTCGCAGCAGAAGTCGGCGCAAAGGGCCGCCAGCTCTCCGGTGGCGAACGACAGCGCATCGCCATCGCCCGCGCGCTCGTGCGCGGCGCGCCGGTCATGCTGCTCGATGAAGCCACCAGTGCGCTCGACGCCGCCAACGAACGCATGGTCCAGAAGGCGCTCGACCAGGCCAGCCAGGGCTGCACCACGCTGGTCATCGCCCACCGTCTCGCCACCGTGCGCCGCGCCAACCGCATCATCGTGCTCGATCAGGGCCGCATCGCGGAGCAGGGCGACCACGAAAGCCTCGTCCGCGCGGGCGGCCTCTATGCCAAGCTCGCCGAGATGCAATTCACCAGCGCCTGAGGAACCCAATGTCTGACGACCGCAAGACAGAACGCGCGGCGGCAGCCACCTATCACCGTATCGCCGATGCCTACGCCGACAGGATCGATACCAAGCCGCACAACGCCTATTACGATCGCCCCGCCGTCATCTCGCTCTGGCACGATCTGACCAACCGTGATGTGCTCGACGCAGGCTGCGGTCCCGGCGTCTATGCCGAAGAACTGGTGAAGCGCGGCGCACGCGTCACAGCCGGCGACATCGCCCCGCGCATGCGTGAGATCGCGCAGCAGCGCCTCGGCAATACAGTTCGCATCGTCGAACTGGACCTTTCCGAGCGCCTGCCATTCGAAGACGCCGCCTTCGATGTCGTCAACGCCCCGCTCTGCATCGACTACATTCGCGACTGGGACCACGTCTTTGCCGAGTTCAACCGCGTCCTGAAACGCGGCGGCTACGTCGTCGTCTCGGCCATGCACCCGTCCTTCGACGCGGAGTATTATCGCACCGAACGCTATTTCGAGATCGAAGCAGTCTCGGGCCCATGGAAGGGCTTTGGTGAGCCTTTCATCATGAACAGCTATCGCCGCCCGCTGGCCGAATACATCAACGCTCCGCTGCGCGCCGGCCTCGTGCTCGACACGCTCCTTGAGCCTTTGCCCACCGCAGAGTTCCAAGCCGCCGACCCGCGCCGCCACGCCGAGCTCATGCGTCGCCCGGCCTTTCTCATGATGCGTCTGCGGAAGGGCGCCTGATGTCCGACGACGTCAATCTTGGATCGCTCAACGGCCACAGTGTTGGCCGCATCCTGAAGGAAGCGGTACGCCGCGCCGCAACCGTTATCCGCGCCCAGCGTCAGACCTTCGAAGCGCAGACCAAGCTCAGCTATGCCGGCACCATGGATGATGTCTTCACATCCGCCGACAAGGCTGCGCAGGAAGTCTATCTGCGTACCTTTGCCGAATGCTTCCCCGGCTGCGGCGTTATCGGCGAGGAAGACTCGCTCTCGCTACCGGCGGTTGCTCCCATCAGCGCTTATTTCACCGTCGACCCGATCGACGGCACGCGTGCGTTCATCCGCCGCCAGAGCCACGGCATCTCCACCATGGTTGCACTCGTGGATGGGGGCGAGGTGATCTCCGCCTACATCAGCGATATCTCGTCAGACGAAGTCTATGGCTACCGGCCAGGATCAACCCGTGTCCACCGCATTACACGACTCGACACTTTCGAGACGCTTGAACCGGCGACATCGACGCCATCGCGGATCGGCGACGTCTTCGGCCTGTTACGCGATCCTGCGCATACTTACTCCTTGCAGACGCAGGATCTTGTCGAGCGTTTCCGCGGCTATGAGGTGATGGGGTCTTCCATCGGCACATGGGCGGCCCGCTTGTGGAAGGGCGAGGTGCAGGCGCTGCTTTATGCGCCAGGTTTCGAGACGCCATGGGATTCAACGCCGGTGATCGGCATCGGACGCAAGTTGGGCTTCGTCTGGCTCAAGCCGGAAGGCGGCGCATGGGTTCAGTATGAGCCTGATCTACCGCTGAAACCTGTTCGGCGGGAGCATGATGCGCTTGTGGTGCATCATAGCTTGGTAGAGAATGGGAGACTGAAGCTGGCCTGATCCAAGCAGCGGCGAGGTCGCATTGGGCGGTTGAGTTTCACGCTGGTGAAATCTGTTCGCGATGGAGAGCCTCAATGTTCGACGCAAGCAAACTGCTCAACCAGATGTTCGGGGCGGGCGGTGGAAACAATCCGCTCAGCCAGATCGGCGGAATGCTGGGGGGCCTGTTCAACGACAGCGTGTCCGGCATGAAGGACGGTGCGGCCGCGATCGAGGAGAAGACCGGGATCGGCGCCAAGGCGGATGCAGCTTTGAAGGGCGCGACTGGCAAGTCCGGCGGCGACTTCATTGAGCAGGCAAAGGCCTTCGCCTCCGAGAACAAGATGGCGACGGGCGCTGCCCTTGGCGGCCTCGGCGTTCTCCTGCTCGGCACGAAGGGCGGGCGCGGCCTCGCCGGCAATGCAGCGGCGCTGGGCGGCCTCGCGATGATCGGCGGCCTCGCCTACAAGGCTTGGCAAAATTTTCAGGCGGGAAAATCGCCATCACCGCCGACTCAGATCGAGGCTGCGCCTGACGCGAGCCCGTTCGGCGAAACCGGAAATGTCGATCAGGACAACGCCGCCGCCATGCTGGTGCTGCGCGCCATGATCGCTGCGGCGGCTTGTGATGGCGTGGTCGACAATGAAGAACGCTCGCGTATCATCGGCGCACTCGAAGGCGCAGGCCTTGATGTCCACGCCGCGAAATTCCTCGATGCGGAGTTTGCAAAACCTGCTTCGATCGCGGAACTCGCATCCGCTGCGAACACGCCGGCGCTTGCGGCGCAGGCCTATACGGCCGCAAGGATCGCAATCGATTCTGTCAGCGCCCAGGAAAAGGCATTCCTGTCCGATCTCGCTTCGGCCCTGAAGCTCGACGCAGGACTCGTCGCCCAGATCGACGCCGGGGCAGCAGCAGCCAAGGGTTGAAGGTCCTGAAGCGCTAGATCTTCTTCAGCTTGGAAACTGGCGCAGCCGGCTTCTTGATCTTGCCTTCGATCGTCTCGGAAAGCTTCTGAGCGAGGCTGGTGTTCGCCGCCACGAACGAGCCCTTGAACGGGTCGCTCTTGTCGAGGCCGATCACCATGCCGCCTGCTTCCTGCATCAGCACGAAGCCCGCCGCGATATCCCACGGCGACAGTCCACGCTCCCAGAAGCCGTCAAAGCGGCCAGCAGCAACCCATGCCAAATCAAGCGCTGCCGAACCAAAGCGGCGCACAGCGGCGACTTCGGTGCGCACGCGCGCCAGCTCGTCGAGGAATTTCTCGCCGCCATTCACGCCCAGCTGCGGAATGCCGGTGGTGACGACTGCTTCGGTCAGCTTGCGGCGCGCGCCAACGCGCAGGCGCTTGTTCTCAAGCCACGCGCCCTGGCCCTCTTCGGCCCAGAACATCTCGTTGCGCATCGCATCGAACACCACGCCCGAACGCAGCTTGCCATCGCGCTCAAGGCCGATCGAGATCGCGAAGTGCGGAATGCCGTGCAGGAAGTTCAGCGTGCCATCGAGGGGGTCGACGATGAAACGGTGCGTCTTGTCCGATCCCTGAACTTCGCCGCCTTCTTCAAGCAGGAAGCCATATCCCGGTCGCGCTTTCTCAAGCGCCTTGCGGATGATCTCTTCCGCTTTCTTGTCGGCAGCCGAAACGAAGTCCGCCGGGCCCTTGCGGGAGACCTGCAGATTCTCGACTTCGCCAAAATCACGGATCAGCCGGCGGCCAGCGGCGCGCGCAGCATCCATCATCACGGTGACGGTGGGGGAGGGACGGGACATGTCAAACAGCCTTCGATGCGTCGGGTCGTCTCGGGGAGCCCGGGACGTGAATCCGACGCGACTTCATAGTGCGCCGTTCCCATACTCGCGAGGGCTCAAAGCGCAAGCTTTGTTCGCGTGTCCGGGGTGCGGCTTACGTCGCCAGTTCGTCGAACAAGGTGTTGAAAGCCTTAACTGCAGCGCCCGGACCGCCCGCAGCCTTCCAGACGCCCGCTGAAACCGCGAGAAAATCCGCGCCCGCAGTAACCAAGGGCCGGGCATTCTCCGCCGTGATCCCGCCAATGGCGACGCACGGCAGTTCCATCATTTCCTGCCACCAGGTCAGCAGCTCCAGCTCGGCCTTCGCCTTGGGGTCCTTGGTCTCGGTCGGATAGAAAGCGCCGAACGCGACATAGTCCGCGCCTGCCTCTCCGGCCTCCATCGCAAGGTGGCGGCTGTCATGGCAGGTGACGCCCACAATCCCATCCTCACCGATCAGCTTGCGCACCTTCGCATAGGGCATGTCCTGCTGCCCGATATGCACGCCGTCCGCGCCCAGCTCGACCGCCAGGTCCGGCCGGTCATTGATCAGCACGGCTACGCCACGATCCTGTGCCCGTGGAATGATGTACCGCCCCAGCTCCATGATCTGGCTATCGGGCGCCGGCACGCCGGCACGCGACTTCAGCCTGATCTGCAGCGACGCCACATCGCCCCCATCCAGCGCCCCATCCAGCTCCCGCGCAAACGCGGCCACATCGGATATTTCCGGCGGCGTGATCAGATAAAGGCGGCAACGGCGAGACATGGCCGTGACGTACGCCCGCGCGCGGAGCGGGGCAAGTCAGGCAGCCGCGCACCCGCCGGGCTTAACCACGCGCGTGGTCGAAGCGGGATACTTCACCAGCTTCTCCACCGCGCGAGCAGGGCGCACCGACAATCCGCCCCCACAATTCGGACATTTGCCCTTCAGCACCCCATCCGCACAGGCCGCGCAGAACGTGCACTCGAACGAACAGATCCGCGCCTCCGCCCCCGATGGATCGAGGTCTTTGTCACAGCATTCGCAGTTGGGCCGCATCTCAAGCATGCTGCAAGCCTAGCTCTGGCGCAGGCCGCTGCAAGCACAGCGAGAGACAAAGACCCCTCGAAACCAGCCGCCCAAAACGAAAACGACGCGGACCTTGTCAGGACCGCGCCGCTTCAATTTAACCGACGTCTAAAGCTTAAGCAGCTTTCGAAGCGTCGAAGATGTCGTTGATCGCCTTGCCGAGCATGGCGTCGAACTCTGTGTCCGATTGCTGGGCCGAGAGGCCCTCGGTCAGCGCGCGCGAGAACGAGGCGATGATGCCGTCATTCGCTTTCAGCATGCGGTTGGCGTCGTCACGGCTATAGCCGCCCGACAGCGCAACCACGCGCATCACGCGCGGATGCTTGACCAGCGAGTGGTACAGGTTCGTCTTGGTCGGCAGCGTCAGCTTCAGCATCACCTGCTTGTCGGCGGGCAGGGCGTCGAGCTGCTTGGTGATCTCGGCCAGCAGGATCTCTTCAGCCTGCGCCTTGTCGGCGATCGAGATCGTCACTTCCGGCTCGATGATCGGCATCAGGCCTTGACCGAGGATCTGTTTGCCGACTTCGAACTGCTGCGCCACGACGGCGGCGATGCCCTTCGGGTTGGCGGCGTTGATGACCGAGCGCATCTTGGTGCCGAAGATGCCCTTGGCGACAGCGCGCTTCAGCAGAGCGTCAAGTTCCGGCATGGCTTTCATCAGCTGCACGCCATCGGCTTCGTCGGCGAGGCCTTTGTCGATCTTCAGGAACGGAACAACGCTGCGTTTCGTCCAGAGGTATTCGGCGGTCGGCGTGCCGTCGATGTCGGCGTCCATGGTGCGTTCGAACAGGATCGCGCCCATCACCTTCTCACCCGTGAAGGCCGGCGACTTGATGATGCGTGCGCGCATCTCGTGAACCAGGCGATACATGTCGGCGTCGCCCGAGTAGGAGCTCTCCGCAATGCCATAGAGGCGCAGGGCCTTCGGGGTCGAACCGCCCGACTGGTCCAGAGCGGCGATGAAGCCGTCTTTTTTCGCGGCCTGTTCCGCCATCGACACGTTAGTCATGAATGTCCCTCTACTTCACTGAACCGCTCAGCCAACCCCGGCCACAAGCGTACCCGCTTCGGGACAGGGCATAGCGTTTCCCGCTCGTCTTTCAAGAAGCGGGCCCCTCCAGCGGCATGGGGCGAATGTCCGCAGGCTGGTTAAAGCGCGGCGCGAGCGTTTTTCTCTTGCATGGAATCAAGGCCTTCGCGGCGCTAACCAAATGCGAGGAACAGCGCCGCCACCGGAACCAGCGCCAAAACTGCGGTTACGGTCCAGTCCACCTTGTTGACCCACCGTGGCGCAAAGCGCTCAAGGATAACGCCGGTCAATCCGGTCACCGCCGGGAACAGGATGGCGGAATAGATCCCCGTCACTACGAACATGCCCAGATAGGCCCAGGCATAGCCGCCAAAGCCGCTCCGGTCGCGCATGTCCGGGCTGCACGGGATCTCGTACCAGAACTTCGCGGTAGCGTCCCCGCCGCCCATCACGCGCGCGCACACCTCTCCGGCGTGCGCGCTGCCGATGACGAAAACGGCAAGCAGTGGAAACAGCAGCGCGAACGCGACATTGATCCAGATCGGATTAAGCCGCGCCACGCTCAACTGATCAGCCGCCGAGTTTCACACCGAGCGCTTCAGCCGCCGCCGCGACGAACTTGTTCGTCTGCGCGAAGGCTGCATCCAGCGGCTGTTCATTTGCCGGGTTGGCGATCTTGTCCCAGTTCGCGGCCACGTCATCGACGCTCGCATTCGCACCGCCAAGGAACACCGCCGGCGTCTCGTAGATGTGCACGACAGAGAAGCAGCCCGCGCCCGCGCCGAGGATCGTCTTCGACGGCGCATTCTCGGAAACGAGATACAGCACGCCCGGCGTCACCAGCTCCGGCTGCATCAGGTTCGCCACCTGCTCGGGGATCAGGCCCTCAAGCATGCGCGTCGCCGCCGTCGGCGCCAGCGTGTTGACGCGGATATTGTTCTTCGCGCCCTCATGGTGAAGCACGTTCATGAAGCCGACCATCGCCGCTTTCGCTGCGCCATAGTTCGACTGGCCAAAGTTCCCGTAGATGCCCGAAGCCGACGAGGTCAGCATGATGCGACCATAGTTCTGCTCGCGCATCGTTTCCCACACCGCCTTGGTGCAGTTCGCCGTGCCGAACAGGTGCACGTCCACGACCTTCTTGAAGTCGTCCATCGTCATCTTCGAGAACGTCTTGTCGCGCAGGATGCCGGCATTGTTGATCAGGATGTCGACGCGGCCCCACTTGGCTTTCGCCTCGGCCACCATCGCCTCGACCTGGTCGAGCTTGGTGATGTCCGCGCCATTGCCGATGGCCTCGCCGCCGCCGTCGCGGATTTCCTTGGCGACCGATTCAGCCGCCGAAACCGAGCCGCCCGAACCATCCACCGAGCCGCCGAGGTCGTTCACGACCACTTTCGCGCCGCGCGCCGCCAGCTGCAGGCTGTGATGCCGGCCCAGGCCGTTCCCGCCGCCGGTCACAATGGCGACCTTGCCGTCAAATCGAATGGTCATGTGTGTCCTCGTTCACTCTGCCGAATGCCGATGGCAAAGCCGGGCGGGGAAGGCAAGGGGCATTCAATAAGGGCGGGAAAAGCCGGGCGGGTCAGCCCGGCAGTTTCGCATCGGGCTTTCGCCACCCGAACATGAGCGAGGCAGCGCCGAGAATAAGAATCCAGAGCCCGGCGTTGAGCTTCACGGCGGTCACGTCGAACGCCCTAGCTGAAAATGCGGGCGCCTGACGGCGCAGCTTGGCGCGAATGGCAAGAACGAGTGTGAGACGGGGAGAGAGTATCAGTCCCGGACTGGTGGGTATTTCGGCGATTTATACACGCCCATGCTGGTCAGCCCCGGCTTGAACTTCGCGTGGCAGGCTTCACAGGAAGCCACCAGCCGGTCGCCTGCCGCGTTGAGTGCGGCGACATCCTTGGCGTCCGCTGCGCGCAGAGCTTCGATGCCGGCCGAACTCATCTCGTTCGCCTTCGCCCGCCAATCGGGGTCGGATACCCAGTCGCGATCATTGGGGCCGATCCCGGGCAGCTGAATCAGCTTTCCTGCGATGACCACCTGATAGGCATTGTACCGCGTTTCGAGCCAGCCCTGATCTGTCTTGGGGGGCTCGTAGGCATCCAGCCACACCGGCTCGGAAGCGTGATCGACCAGTGCGACCATCACCTCATTAATGCTGATAGGCAGCGAAATGTCTTGTGCGGCCGGCTCTGCAGCGGCGACAGCTGGCGGGGCTGCTACAGGCGTCGGCTCCGAGGCTGGCGCACACGCCGCGAGGACGGCAAAAGCCGACGTGGCCGCCAGAATGGCAAAATTTCGCTGACGCATTGGAAGCCGCCCTCTCATTGTTATCGGAACAGGTTTGCACGGTGCTTTTTCTTCAAGTTGACGCAGGTCAACGCGGTCGATTTCTTCGGGCGGCGGCTCTATTGAAGACCAGGCTAGGGGCGGGCACCGGGAACATGGTCGACGACGAGATATTCAAGGATACGCGCAACTGGACGGTTTCGCGCAAGCGCGGTCAGGTGATCTTTGACGCTGGCGACCCCTCGCGTCAGATGTACCGGGTCGAGTCCGGTTGCGTTCGCCTGCAGCTGAACGGGCTCAAGGGCGAACGCCAGATCATCGTATTCCTGCTTCCGGGCGACCTGTTCGGTTTTGAAATCGACAAGCGGGTTTGCTCTGCGGAAGCCGCCTCCGATTGCCTGCTGCGATGCTGGCCGGTGGATGCCGTGCTGAAGCCCACGCCTGACCAGGCAAACCTGACCATCAAACTGTTGGAAGAGGCGCAAAGTCGCTTCGCGGAAATGGCTGAGCATATCGAGAAGATCATCCACCTTCCCGCAAAGGAACGTGTGATCTGGTTTCTCAATGGCCTATTGAGCTGCCGTGGTCTGCCCAAGACTGGACAGCGCATGCATCTGCCGATGTCGCATGTCGATATCGCCGATTATCTCGGCCTGGCTCCCGAAACCTTGAGCCGGGTTATCTCCGGCCTCGAAGAGGATGGCTATCTGCGCCGTACGGGTCGGCACGACCTTGAACTAGATCTCAAGGCCTTTCCCAAGGTACGCAGCCCAACTCAGCTCCTGGCGCGAAAGACGTCCGCCGAGGACTAGTGGACCTTCAGCGCTTCCACGCCGGGAAGAACCTTGCCTTCCATCCATTCGAGGAAGGCGCCGCCTGCCGTCGAGATGAAGGTGAGGTCGGCTGCAACGCCGGCATGGTTCATCGCTGAAACGGTGTCGCCGCCGCCAGCAACCGCAACCAGCTTGCCTTCCTTCGTCAGCTTCGCAGCTTCCTTGGCGGCTTCCACGGTGCCCCTGTCGAAGGGCGGGATCTCGAACACGCCCAGCGGGCCGTTCCAGATCAGCGTCTTGGAATTACCCATGGCACGCTTCAGGCGCTCCACCGTTTCCGGGCCGGCGTCGAGAATGCGCTCATGCTCGTCGACATTGCCGAGATTGCGCACGCGCGTCGGCACGCCAGCCGCCATCTGTTCGGCGACCACGATGTCGAGCGGCAGGAACAGCTTGCAGTTGTTCTGTCCGGCAAGGCGGATGATCTCGCGCGCCGTCTCGGCGAGATCCTTCTCGCAGTACGAAGCGCCAACGTCATGGCCCTGCGCATAAAGGAAGGTGTTCGCCATGCCGCCGCCGATCGCCAGCTTGTCGAGCTTGGTGACGAGGTTCTTCAGCAGGTCGAGCTTGGTCGAAACTTTCGAGCCGCCGACAATGCCGATCACCGGACGCTGCGGGTTGCCCAGCGCCGCATCCAGCGCCTTCAGCTCACGCTCCATCGACAGGCCCGGATAGGCCGGCAGCAGCTTGGCGAGGCCTTCGGTCGAGGCGTGGGCGCGGTGCGCGGCCGAGAAAGCGTCGTTGACATAGATGTCGCCAAGCTTGGCGAGTTCGGCTGCAAAGCCTTCGTCATTCTTCTCTTCGCCCGCGTGGTAGCGCAGGTTTTCCAGCAGCGCGACGCCGCCGGCTTTCAGGCCATCGATAACCGCCTTGGCATCCGCACCGACGCAGTCGTCAGCCCAGGCCACATCCTTGCCCACCAGTTTCGACAGGGCGGGCAGGATCGGCTTCAGGCTCATCTCCGGAACCCGCTTGCCTTTCGGGCGATCGAAGTGCGCAAGCAGCACAACCTTGGCGCCCGCTTTCGACAGCAGCTCGATCGTCGGCAGCGCGGCCTTCAGGCGCGTATCGTCAGTGATCTGGCCATCATCCATCGGCACGTTGAAATCGACGCGCACCAGCGCCGTCTTGCCGGAGAGGTCAGCGCCTTGAAGCGTGCGGAAGGTCATGTCGTTCGTCCCGGTTCGTAAAGGTAAATCGTGTATCTGCGTGACAGCTTGCAGCCTTCAGGCCGTCAGCTGCCAGTCGTCAGCTGCCCATCGTCAGCTGATAGGGTCTTCCCAAGGCGTGTCCTGCTCCTTGACGTTCTTGAGCAGTTCAAACCCGATGCGGCGCGGCTCGTCATTGATCTTGCGGACAGCCACCAGCAGCATCGAGACTTGGCTGTAGTGCTGCATCAGCTCCCATTTCCGGCCGTCCGGGAATTCACCCATGAACAGGATCATGTCCGGGCCCCAGCTGGCGATGTTCGACAGATGCAGCGGCTCGCCACTCGGCCCCTCGACGAAACGTCCGCCGACCTCGTGCTCAGGTCCGAGGTTCTTCTCGAACTCCATCACCTGATGAACCAGCCGCTGGTGCATCCACGCGGCAGGATCGTAAGGCTTCTGCTGCTCGTCAGCCTTCGCCGGCACGCCCGCAGCTTCAACAACCTCACCCTTCACATGGTAGGGCGGGGACGCAGATGCGTGAACGGCGACCTCATCGGTCGCCGTCCCCGTCACGTCTTTTTTCGTATCCGCCACTAGATCAGCTTCGCCCAGGCGACAGCCGTGTCGCTCATGCGGGTCGAGAAGCCCCACTCGTTGTCATACCAGCTCATGAGCGACACCAGCGTGCCGTCCATGACCTTGGTCTGGTCGGTGTGGAAGATCGACGAGTGCGGGTTGTGGTTGAAGTCCGAGGACACCAGCTTCTCGTCCGTGTAAGCCAGCACGCCTTTCAGCGGGCCATTGGCGGCGGCGCGGATGAGGTCGTTGACCTCCTTCGCGCTCGTCGCACGCTTGGCCACGAATTTCAGGTCAACCAGCGAGACGTTCGGCGTCGGCACGCGCACCGATACGCCGTCCAGCTTGCCGTTCAGCTCCGGCAGCACGAGGCCCACGGCCTTCGCCGCGCCCGTCGAGGTCGGGATCATCGACAGAGCAGCCGCACGGCCGCGATAGAGATCCTTGTGCATCGTATCCAGCGTCGGCTGGTCGCCGGTGTAGGAGTGGATCGTCGTCATCATGCCGTGCTCGATGCCGATCGCGTTGTTGAGGACGCTGACAACCGGCACAAGGCAGTTGGTCGTGCACGAAGCGTTCGAGACGATCATGTGCTCTTTGGTGAGCTTCTGGTGGTTCACGCCGTAGACAACCGTCAGGTCGGCATTCTCGCCCGGAGCCGAGATCAGCACGCGCTTGGCGCCAGCCTGCAGGTGCAGAGCCGCTTTATCCTTCGCCGTGAAGATGCCCGTGCACTCGAACGCGATATCGACGTTCATGTCCTTGTGCGGCAGCTCGGCCGGGTTCTTGATCGCCGTCACCTTGAACGACTGGTTGCCGACGGTGACCTGGTCACCCTCAACCTTCACGTCCATGTTCAGCGGGCCGTGGACGCTGTCATACTTCAGCAGGTGAACATTGGTGTCCACCGGGCCGAGATCGTTGATGGCGACGACCTGAATGTCCGTGCGCTTGTGTTCCAGAATGGAACGGAGAACCAATCGACCAATCCGGCCAAAACCGTTGATCGCAACACGAACAGCCATCGGGAATCCTCTATCATCCAAGTACGGCCCCGGATGCAGGAACGGGACCGGCCGTCACACGGTCTTCATGCGCGGGGTCATAGCGGATTTTTCCGCACATGCGAGAGGTTTGCGCGGTGAAAATCGCGCAATCCAATGCAGCACTTCGTGATGAAGGCAGTTAAGCCTGATTACAGGGCGTGGACGGCGAACATTGCTCCCACGAACAGGAGATAAGTGATCACCGAGATCGCTTGATGCACGCGTATCGCCTTGGGTGAATATTCCACCGGACCCCAGACGTCAGGCCACAGAACAAACGTCAGTACGAAGCTGGGTAGCGCGACCAGCGGCAGCGACCACCAACCGCTCCAGCCAAGAGTTCCCAGCACAATTGCGAAAATGACAAACGACGCGATAAAAACACCCAGCAGCACCAAAGGCTTAAGTCTGAATTTCTGCTGATGGGTGATCACGCTAGCCTTCTATGCGCTCTTTCGCAGCCGCCACCACGGCCTCAGCCGTAATGCCGAAATGCTTGTAGAGCGCCTTGTAAGGGGCCGACGCGCCAAAGCCGGTCATGCCGACAAAGCCGCCTTCCGGCCCGATCCAGCGGTCCCAGCCGTCGCGAATGCCCGCTTCCACCGCCACTTTCGGCAGTTTCCCGCCCAGCGTGTCGGCGCGGTATTTCGCATCCTGCTGCGCGAAGAGGCTGAAGCACGGCATCGAAACAACGCGCGCGCCGATCCCTTCCGCTTCCAGCGTCTTCTGGGCCTCCAGCGCGATCTCGATCTCCGAACCCGTCGCCAGCAGCACCACTTTCTCCGGCTTGGTCGCTGCCGACAGCACATAGCCGCCCTTGGCGACCAGGTTGTCGTCCGTGTGCTCCTTGCGCGCCGGGACGAGGTTCTGGCGGGTAAGGGCGATCAGCGACGGGGCGTCCGTCGAATTCAGCGCCACTTCCCACGCTTCAGCCGTCTCGACGCCATCCGCCGGGCGGAAGACCAGCAGGTTCGGAATATTCCGCAGCGAAGCCACATGCTCCACCGGCTGGTGCGTCGGGCCATCTTCGCCAACGCCGATCGAGTCGTGCGTCATCACATGGATCACGCGCTGGTTCATCAGCGCGCCAAGCCGGATCGACGGGCGTGAGTAATCCGAGAACACAAGGAAGGTGCCCGAATACGGAATGATGCCGCCATGCAGCGCCATGCCGTTCATCGCCGCCGCCATGGCATGCTCGCGAATGCCCCAGTGGACATAACGCCCGCCATAATTCTCCGGCGTGAACGGCGCCTTGTTGGCTGCCGTGCGCGTGTTGTTCGATCCGGTGAGGTCTGCCGAGCCGCCGATCAGCTCCGGCATCAGCTCGGTCGCCACTTCCAGCGCAGCGCCAGACCATTTGCGCGTGGCGTCAGCCTTCGGCGCTTCCACGATCTTCTTCTTGTGTGCGTTGATCGCGCCTTTCAGTCCTGCTGGAACCTTGCCCGACAGCGAGGCTTCAAGCGCGCCGCGCTTGTCCGAAGCGGCCAGACGCTTCTCCCAGGCTTCGCGATGACGCGCGCCCTGCGCGCCGATCTTGCGCCACTCTTTCAGGATCTCGTCCGGGATTTCGAACGGCGCGTGCGGCCAGTCGATCGCCTTCTTCACGCCCGCCACTTCTTCGGCGCCATAGGGGCCGCCGTGCGCCGGGCCCGTGCCCGCAATCTTCGGCGCGCCATAACCGATGATGGTCTTGCACGCGATCATCGACGGGCGGTCGGAGGTCTGGGCGGCAAGGAGCGCACCGCGCACCGCATCCATGTTGTGGCCGTCCACGCGCGCCACGTTCCAGCCCGAAGCCTTGAAGCGCTTCACCTGATCCGTGTCGTCCGACAGGCCCGTACCGCCATCGATCGTCACCGCGTTATCGTCGAACAGCACGATCAGGTTCTTGAGGCGAAGGTGCCCCGCCAGCGTGATGGCTTCCTGGCTGATGCCTTCCATCAGGCAGCCATCGCCCGCGATCACATAGGTCTTGTGATCCACCAGCGCGTCGCCGAAGCGCGAGTTGAGGTGACGCTCGGCCATCGCGAAGCCAACCGCATTGGCGATACCCTGGCCCAGCGGGCCGGTCGTCGTTTCGACGCCGCGCGTATGGCCGTATTCCGGGTGGCCCGGCGTCTTCGAGCCAAGCTGGCGGAAGTTCTTGATGTCCTCGATGTCCATCTCCGGATAGCCGGTCAGATAAAGCAGCGAATACAACAGCATCGAACCGTGGCCCGCCGAGAGAATCAGGCGGTCGCGATCGGGCCATTCCGGGTTGGCCGCGTCGAACTTCAGGAATTCCTGGAAGAGCAGGGTGGCGCAGTCCGCGAAGCCGAGGGGCAGGCCGCAATGTCCGCTCTGCGCTTTTTCGACCGCATCCACGCTCAGGGCACGGATCGCGTTGGCGAGCGGAAGTTGCGGCATCAGAAGCGCTCCAGCAGGTTTTGGCGCTGATTAGCTGCGATGCGCCTCGCCTCAAAGAGGATTCACAGCCGCATCACGCCATTGCGTCACTTGCTCACAACCCTCAAAATGAATTGGACCCAGATTGGACGGGGCCTATAGGCGGGGGAATGACGCAGGCGCCTGAAGAAACGCCGGAAATCGACAGCGCGCTCCAGCAACTGGAGGCGGCCATCGACCGTCTGGAAGGCCGTCTTGATGGCCTTTTTGACCGTCTGGAGACCCATCGCGGCCGCGAACGCGAAGCCGACGCTCTCCGCATAGATCGCGCGCGTCTCGCTGGCGATCTGGATGCCGCCCGGGCTCGCGAACGCGAACTGCAACGACTGGCCGACGAAGCGTCAGAGGCCCTCGGCGCCGCCATTTCAGAAGTCCGCGAAGCGCTGGGCAAGGTCTAGCTGGTTGAATCGACACGTTATAGGTACGCTGGGTCTAGGGTAACCGTTCAAAACGGTTCATAGTGGGGCACACGAGAAGGGTGGAATCCGTGGCCAAGGCAGAACTCCAGATCGCCGGAAAGCGCTACGCGCTCAGCTGCGCTCCCGGCCAGGAAGCGCGGCTCGAAGAACTCGGCGCCCGTTTCGACCAGCGCGTGAAAGAGCTCATCGAAGCCCTGGGCGACCTCGGCGCCGAACGCCTCTTCCTCGCCGCCGGTCTCTCCATCCTCGACGAACTCGACGCGCAAGCAGCCGGCACAGGCGCCAAAGCCCTGGACGATCGCATCCGCAACCTCGAAAACCGCGCAGCCACCCTCCTGACCGACGCCGCCGCCCGCATCGAAATGCTCTCCCGCCGCGTCGACGAAGCCAGCTAACGCTGACGAACGTAGGGTGCATCAACGATGCACCACGCCACACGCCCGCCCCGTCATTCCCGCGAAAGCGGGAACCCAGGGGCTCCACCCACCACCGCGCATTCATCGCCCCGCTCCTCCCGACGAAAGTCGGGACCCAGGGGCGGCTAGTCCCACTGTCCAAGACCAACCCCAAACCCGTAGGGTGCATCGTTGATGCACCCTACAAGTCCGGAATTGGGGGATAGAGCGGAACAAATCCGCAGGACAACTTCCGCACGCCCCAAACAAATTCAGCGCGTTAGCGCGAAAGTTTGAGGGATAGAGCTGCGCAGAATCTACGGCGCCCCGTGCCGGGGTATTCTACCCCGCATGACACGACACAAACACGCGCAAACTGGGCTGGTAACCCCGCAGCTTCCTCAGCTCTTGCTGACAGCTGTGCTGCGCGCATTTGCGATGCTCGTGCTCCACGTCGCCTCAACGCTCCAGATGATCCGCCGCCGTGAACCTGTGAATGCCACACAGCCCATGCCTACAGATCTGCCCCAAGCGAAGACCGACACCCAACCCAAGGAAACAAACGCTGTCCCGCACGACAGCCCAATAGCCCTCATCCTGAGCAGCACGCGAAGCGTGCGCCCGTCGAAGGACGAGGGCGTGCTCACAGCCTGTCATCCCGGAAACGCGAAGCGTTATCCGGGACCCATTGTGAGAGCACGACACACCATCAATGGTTCCCGGCTCTCGCTACGCTCGGCCGGGATGACAACCATTGGTGAAACCGAGAGCGCGCAACACGCACGCTCCTACATCAACACACCCCTCTCACTCCGTGTCCGACGCTTCGCGTCGAACCCCAGACGTAAGTCGGGACCCAGGGGCGGCTTGTTCCGGTATGCGTTGCTCTGGTTCCCGGCTTGTGCCGGGGCGAGCGGTGATTTGATCACCGCTCCAAACAAAAACGCGCCCACCTAAGCGAGCGCGTCCACAACCCAAGCCCATCCCACCCCGCTTGCCAGCGGGAATGCCCCCTCACGCCACCTGCCCAGCGGCCCAGCCAGAGCTCCATGCCCACTGGAAGTTATACCCGCCCAGCCATCCGGTGACGTCCACACACTCCCCCACAAAATACAGCCCCGGCGCGCCCTTCGCCTCCATCGTCTGAGACGACAGCCCGTCCGTATCGACCCCGCCCAGCGTCACCTCCGCCGTGCGCCAGCCCTCGGTCCCATCCGGCATCACCCGCCATGCATTCACCGCGCTCGCCACCTCCCGCAGCTTCGCATCAGACAAATCCGCCAACCGCGAAATTCCAAACGTCCGCGCCGCAATCTGATCCGCCAACCGCTTCGGCACAAAATGCGTCAGCGCATTGTCGAGCTGCAGCTTCGGTCGCGAACTCCGCTCCGCTTTCAACTCGGCGAACACATCCCGCCCACGCGCAAGATCAATCACGATCTCTTCGCCCTCGCGCCAGTAACTCGAGATCTGCAGGATCGATGGCCCCGAAAGCCCGCGATGGGTGAACAGCATCCCCTCATCGAAATGCGTCTTGCCCGCGCTGACCCGCGCCTCAACCGAAACTCCCGCCAGCTCTTTCACCGGCTCAAGCTTCTCACCCTCGAGCGTGAACGGCACGAGGGCAGGGCGCGGATGCGCGATCTTCAAGCCGAACTGCTTCGCGACCTCGTACGCATAGCCGCTCGACCCCATCTTCGGAATCGACTTGCCCCCCGTCGCAATCACCAGCGACCTGCAAGCAATCGGACCAACCTGCGTCTCAACCACGAACCCGTCGCCCGTCTTCGCAATCGTCCCCGGCTCAATGCCAAGCTCAAGCTCACCGCCTGCCGCTTTGAGATCATCGAGCAGCATATCAATGATCTCATTGGCAGAGCCATCGCAGAACAACTGGCCCAACGTTTTCTCGTGATAGGCAATCCCGCGCGCCTCGATCCGCGCAATGAAATCGCGCTGCGTGAAACGCTTCAGAGCAGACTTCGCAAAGTGCGGATTGTTGGACAGGAACTGCTTCGGGCTTGCATGCAGGTTGGTGAAATTGCACCGCCCCCCACCCGAGATCCTGATCTTCTCCGCAGGCTTCGCTGCATGGTCGATCACGCGCACGGATCGTCCGCGCCGTCCCGCTTCGATCGCGCAGAACAACCCAGCCGCTCCAGCGCCGATGACAAGAACATCGGTGCTGCGGGTCATGGAGATCTCAATTCACGGATGGGCGCGCGGTGCGGAGGTTGTCACCTATCCGCGCCTTTGGCCCGTTTGTCACGCCCGGTGGATCAGGCGGTGTGGATCAGGCAGCGGCCTGGTTCGCGCCACCCGATGCACGGATCTTCCAGAACCGGATCGCCCGCTGCGCCGATTCAACCGGCACCTGCTCGAACATCCGGCCATGCGCCTCGGCCTTCTGCAGTCCGCCCGAGCCGCCCAGCATCATCATGCAGAGCGTCACGAAAACCGGACGCGGGAAAGTCGCGGCGCGGCAGAGCAGGGCGATCGCATCCACATCCTTGGCGTCCCAGTGGCGCGTCGCCAGATCGAAGTCCACGCCGACAAGGCGAGCGAACGCGATCAGGAAGGCCGTGCGATTGTTGGAGCGCAACAGCGCCTCGAGCGACGAAGGCTGCAGCGCGTTGCGCTTCTCCATATCGTCGACATGCTCTTTCGCGAGCTGGTAGTCGCGCGGCAGTGCGCCATACGCCTCGGCCACGTGCTCTTTGGCGGATTGCAGGGCGCTTTGAATCTGCGCCTCGCTCGCGCCCTGGAATTTGGAGAGGATTTCCTTGCGCAAATCCGCGCTCACACGCGAATAAACCAAGTTGAGAACTTCGAGCGGAACGCTCTCGCGTTTCACCAGCGGAGATTGAAGCGCAACGCTGGTCTGCGCACGTTCGGCCACCCGCTCATAGGTCTCGCGGCTGATCCGCGCCGTCTGGTTGTTCAGCAGCGACGCCACAACCGGATCGCTACCCTTGGCGACCAGCGCGCTCGACACGTGCTCGCCGATGTCGTCACGCCTGGTGACGGCCATCATGTGTTCCTGCGATTGCGCACGCACGACCTCGACAAGGTCCGCTTGCGTCAGGGCGCGCGAAGATTCCAGAACCGGACGCGCCACATCGATAACGTCGTTGGCCAGGCGCAGGGCCGTGCGGCGAATGGACAGGCGCGAGGCCGCAACCTTTTTCGCAAGGTCGACACGCACTTGCGTCTCGAGATCCGCGGTCAGCGCGCCCACGATTTCGTCGAACAATTCGGCTTCGCGATCCGTGCGTGGTTCAGCCGTCGTCAGGAAGCTGTCCGTGACCTGACGCATCAGCTCACGCCGCTTCTCGCTGGACTTTTCTTTCGCCAGGTCGACGAGCATAGCGAACGAGTTCATCGGAAGACTCCCGGTCCCAAGCCCCCTTTCTAGACGAAATGGGTTAACCTTCCCGTTTCCCGGACCGCAAAATTTGACGCCCATCTCCCGCCCGAACCCCGATATAGGGCCGCCGGCATGGAAACGGCCTGCGTGTTCACTATATGTTCTTGTGATGGGCTATGCCAGTTGAACAGGGCCGCATGCTTCTGGAAATCGACAACGACATCCCATCGCCTGATCAGCCGACGAACACGTTCGTCGCCATTCGCCCGCCATGGCCGGTGGCGCAGCAGGTCTATTCCGGGGCGACGCAGCTCTGCTCACAAGCCGGGATCGCGGGTAGTCGCCGGCCATCCTCGATCCTGCATATGACTGTACTTCCGATCGGCAGATATGGCGGGCGCCTGCCCCGCAAGCTTCTGAAACAGATTGATTGCGCCGTCAGCATGGTTCGGCTTCCGGCCATCGAGATCATGCTCAACGAAGCCGGAAGTTTCGAGACGAGAAAGCGCCATGTGCCCTTCGTGCTGGAGGGTAGCGAACTTGCCGAGGTGTGTGGGCTCCGCCTGGCGATACACGCCGCGTTGCGCGTCAAAGGCCTCAACGTGCCAGCGCCCAAGGCATATGCGCCGCACATGACACTCGCCTATGCGTCCCAACGGTCTCCACGCCGCAAGGTCGAGCCCTTCATCTGGCAAGCACGCGAATTCCAGCTCATCGAAAGTTGGGTTGGCCAGACCAAGTATATCGAACTGGGCCGTTGGGCGCTCAACCACGGCGTGTGAACGCAACCACCTCGACCGACCCGCTCGCGAAGTCGCCCACGCCACGGACCCGAACGAGTTCCGCCTGCCTTGCCAAGTTGTCGAGAAATGGTGCTGCCTAGGTGACTTGAACACCTGACCCCCGCATTACGAAATTACACGTGTAATCTATCTTGGTGTTTCGTGCTGACGGAGCGCGTGTCAGATTCTGCCAACAAATCCTCGCTCTATACGTGATTGGCAGAGACATGCGCTTCCTCCTGTTTCCTCAAAATTCCCCCAGTTCCCGGTCACGGTGCTTACCCGGTGCTTCTCGGGGACTGCTTCGTTTGACCCCCGCACTTCAATGCTGCGCGCCGCCAAGACATATCCGAAGCGCAGCGGTCGCGTTGTCAAATGTTGCCTGCTGTTTCCGGCTGTTTCCGAATATCGCGCGGAATTCCCCACCGCGTTGCGTCTCCTATTCGCCTCCGCGTTCGCTTCATAGCGTGGCGCAGAATTTGGAACTGGTGGCCGCGTGAAACTCATCAAACGCAACATCGAAGCGCTTGCCGCGCCCAAAGAAGCTCGAATCGTATTTGACGAAGAGCTTCCTGGATTTGGTTTGCGGATGGCGCCGTCAGGCAAGAAGACGTTTGTCGCGCAGTACCGCGTAGGCGGCGGCCGAGCAGGCCGGCAACGTCGCGTTACTATCGGAGCCTTCGGCAAGATCACGCCAGAGGATGCGCGCACCGAAGCGAAGAAAATCCTGGCGCGTGCGCATCTCGGTGACGACTTTGCGGATCAGCGCGACAAGGTACGAAACTCGCGCACCGTGAGCGAACTCATCGACGAGTGGTCCAAGGGCGGAGTGCTCATCAACCGGCGCACCGGCGCCAAACGACAGCAGGTCAATATCAACAATGATATAGCGCTCGCCAACCATCACCTGAAGCCTCTGATTGGCAACCGCACGCTGGAAAGTCTTTCCAAAGGTGACATCCAGTTGCTGCGCAACCGCATCGCTGGCGGTGACACCAAGACAACCCGCAAAGGCCGTCGACGCGGCAAGATCAATGTCACCGGCGGGGAGGGAACGGCGACAAGAACGATTCGGCTGTTCTCGTCGATCCTCTCCTATGCGGTCGATATGGAACTGATCCCGCGAAATCCTGCCCTTGGCATCAAACTGCCGCCGGGTGGACAGCGGCATCGCTACCTGTCTGCGGATGAGCTTCGCCGGTTGGGCGAGGTTCTTGAAAGACCAGCGTCAACGACGACCGCGGGTGCTGCCGCCATCATCCTGCGCCTGCTCATCCTTACAGGTGCGCGTCGCGGCGAGATCGAAGGGTTGAAATGGTCAGAGGTCGATTTCAACTTCGGCATGCTGCGCAAAAAACCAGCAAGACCGGAGCCAAGGTCATACCGCTCGCCCGGGTTGCGGTCGAGATTCTTGATGAACAGAGGCGCTGGGTGGATCGCAGTCAGCCATGGGTTTTTCCTGCGTACCGGGGTGACGGACACTTCGATGGTCTAAACAAGGAATGGCACCGCATCCGCAAGCTTGCCGGGATCGAAGACGTTCGCATTCACGATCTCAGACACACCTTCGCAAGCGTCGGCGCCGGCGGTGGCGTGGGGCTGCCGCTCATTGGCGGAATTCTCGGGCATCGTCAGGCTTCAACGACGCAGCGATATGCTCACCTGGCTGACGGGCCTCTGCGTACAGCGGCCGATTTGATTGGTAGTGAATTGGCTGCTGCGCTTGATGGAGCTTCGCTGCGGTCGAGAGCGAATTCGGAAACAGTCACTGCGGGCAGTTGATCGTTGCGAATCGTCAAAGTCGTCACGCAGATCGCTGCGCCGGCAAATCCGCCGTGCGACCAGTGAGTGTTCTCTCGGGCAAAGCCTCTCTGACAGCTCCGTTTATACAGGGTATAGCCTATTATATGAGGGCAATATTATAGGCTATAGCCTATTGACAATTGGAATATCTATAGGTTATAGCCTATCAAATGAGATTGGCAGCGGACCAAATTGACAGGCGTTTCGAGGACGTTCGGCCGCTTCTAAAGCAGCTGGCCAGGCCGCCACGCGGTTGGATCAAAGCCATTCGCGAAGGTCTTGGCATGACGAGCGCTCAGTTGGCAGTGCGAATTGGAATTCGCCAACCGAGCTTTGCTGAGCTGGAAAAGTCTGAAGCTGATAAGCGCATTACATTGGCATCGCTGGAGCGAGTCGCCAAAGCACTCGACTGCCAGCTTGTGTACGCGCTGGTTCCCAACCGGTCCTTGTCGGACCAATTGGCAGAACGGGCAGAGGATATCGCAGAGGAGCAACTCGCAGCCGTCGACCAGACGATGAAGCTCGAGAAGCAGTCTGTGACCAACACTCGGCAACGGGACGCGTTAAAACAGCGGATCATCCTCGGCCTGTTCGACAAGCCGTCGCGCCTTTGGCGGCTGCCTTGACCGGATTGGGGGACGAGGAGCCTGAAGGCGCGACCCCACTTACTCCGGAAGACAGGGAGGGGCTCATCCCCGCGGGGGTGACACTCCGCCATGAGCTCAATGAATACGAGCAAGAGAACATCGCTGAGGCGCGGTTGTGGGCCGTCGACCGCAAGCGAAATCCGGTCGACGTGCCGTTCTGCAAGAACCTGCATAAGAGGATGTATAATCGCGTGTGGCGCTGGGCAGGGGACTATCGTAGCCGCGACACCAACATCGGGTGCGATCCAATCCAGATCGAACAGCAGCTTTACCAGCTGGTCGGCAGCACCCTCTGGTGGATCGAGAAGAAGACATTTGAACCCGACGAGATCGCCGTCCGCTACAAGCATGGACTGGTCAAAATCCATCCCTTCCGCAACGGGAATGGCCGATGGTCGCGCCTGATGGGCGATGTGCTTGCGCGCCATCTCGACCGGCCTGTCTTCAGCTGGGGCGGCAGCCAGTTGGTAGACGACGACGTCGTACGCAAAGCCTACCTGGCTGCGGTGAAGAAGGCGGACGGCGACGACTTTCCTGACCTTCTGGCATTCGCACGATCATGATGTTGCCGTCTCGACTGCCTCTAGTTTTCTGAAACCGCTGCGGTCAAACATTCCACATGTCCTAGACGAAAGGCCCAAACATCTGGCGATGCATCTGTCAGAAACTCGGGTATGAATCTGACAAATGGCTATCGCAGATCAGATTCTTGCATTTCTGAAGGGACGGGACCGACAAGGGCCCGTTTGCGCGAAGCAGCTTCTGCATCTTGGTTCACGTGCTGCCGTGGACCAGGCTTTGTCGCGGCTTGCTCAGCGGAAGAAGCTGATGCGTGTTGCGCGTGGATTTTATGCGCTCCCGGTGAAGTCGCGTTTTGGAGAGTTGCCGCCAAGCGCCGCGGAGATCATCACCGCACTCGCGCGACAGAGGGGCGAGCGTATCTCGCCCGTTGGAGCTGCGGCAGCAAACGCATTGGGTCTCAAAACGCAAGTCCCGTTGCGCAGCGTCTATCTGACATCTGGCCGGTCGCGCAGGCTACGCGTTTCCGGGGAAACGATTGAACTTCGTCATGCAGCCTCGCTAGCTGAGAACGCTCAGCACGAGCAACTGCTGCGCGCGATTGAATGGTTGGGGATCAAGCGCCTGCAACAGGTTCGTGCGATGCTGAATTCGCTACCGCTTCGGGAACGACGCGAGCTGGCCGAACGCGCCGCGCTTATGCCAGACTGGATGGCTGAGGCCGTGAGCGAAGCGGCACATAATCCTTCTCCGCAGAAGGCGAAGGCGAAGAACCGACGTCTGTGAGTTGACGCGAACCGACCAACAAGTGCGAAAAGCTCGCTTGGTCGAAGCTGGCGCCGCAACGCGACGATTGGTTCCGCATGCACGTCGAAGAACCGCGAAGCTGATTGAAGCTGTCGCCCTACTAATTCCCTACAAGTGAGCCGTTATGCGCGGGTCAGTCAGAGGAAGAACACTGGCGCAAAGCCACCCCCCTCGGTTCGGAAGTTGGTCGTCTGGCCTTGGTACAAGCGAGCCGCTGCGAGCAGCAGCTGCCCGTCGTAAGTGTACAGGCGCACATCAACCTTTCGCGCCACTGTCTCGTCTCCCAGCTTGATCAACCGCTCACCAGGCGGGGCGAGATCCTGGGCGATGTAGTCAGCTCCAAGAATGTCAGCCCAGGTTGATCGGGTGAGCTTGTCGCCGCGATAGACGGCTTTGCCGCCATGTCCCGCAACCGGCTTGAAGAAGAGGGACTTGCGCCTTTGCCATAGGTCGTCGGCATTATCGGATTTTACAACGACAGCATTCGGGATGCTCGCCAAGGCGGTGCGCGTCGCTTCAGCGATGCCCCATTCCCGAAGGCGATTGGCATCCGTCAGCAAGGTGAGATTGCGCTTGTCGGCAAGTGTCGCGTGATTGTGTGGGGTGGGCGTCAGTACGGCGGCGCTGTCGCTGTAGGCCCGGCGCAATGCTACGTGTTGCGGTTGGGACAGGTCAAAATCCACCAGCCGGTTGTAGACGAGATCGATCGGTTCGCCGCGGCAGGTAAGAACGTGGCCGTCATAAGCGAGCTCGCTTGGGTCGGCGATCATTGAGACCATGCCGTTGGCCTCAAACAGTCGCTGCGCCAGAAGAAATTCGGGATAGAGATACTGCGCTTCAGGCGCATCATCGACGATAGCGATGATCTTTGGTCGACCTACACGCCCCTGCAACCGCCACTCCGCTTCGAACATTGCGATGACATCGCTGTCGAAGTTCGGCGCCTGTGCATCCGCTATGGCTGCTGCAACATCCGCGCAGCAAGCGAGCTGCGCCTTCGCACTAAAGGCGTTCAGGAATGCTCCGCCAGCATTGGTGTTGATTTCGATGAGGCGAGGGGCGTCTCCCGCCAGGTGAAAGTCATAGCCCATCAACGCGCCGCGCGGGCCGTGGTCTGCGCGAGCGATGGATGGAGCCCACGCGGCGGCGGCTTCCCGGTAGCCGGGCAGCCGGGCGACATCTTCGATCGCCGCAACCGTCGCCATCATGCTTTCCAGATCAGCGCGCGGCAGGAAAATCGGCAGGTTCGAGAAGAGATGTGGGCGGCTCTCGATATGCCTCACGAAAAAGTCGTCGTCGCGCGACGCCTTCCGCATGGCATCGGCCAAACCCTGCCTGTCGAGAGAAATGCAGAAGCAGGTTCGATTGAGTTCGGCTGCCAACTCTCGCGATGCGCTGCCCGACACGCACGGTGATCTGTCGCATTCTGGAAGGGCAGTGTCATTCATGCATCAGCATCCGCGCGTCGAATCGAACCGGTGAGCTGGACAGCAGACGCCAGTGTATTGGAGATGGTGCCGAACTTCCGGATGTTTGTATGCAGCAGTTCAAGGCGTCGTTCGGGTTCGTCAGACTCAACCACGATTTCATAGTCTATGGTCTTGATCGAAGGCGGCGCATCAATTCTGACGGCGTGCAGCCGGACCGACATGCCGCGAAGTTCAAAGTTGAGCATAGGAGCTACGCGCTCGGCGCCCTTGA
>Ga0116156_10000850_pt1 | contig 31422 bp, 20 predicted proteins | sample AD_UKC045_MetaG_FD_89891 | JGI IMG/M metagenome (GOLD analysis project Ga0116156, IMG submission 89891) | Active sludge microbial communities of municipal wastewater-treating anaerobic digesters from USA - AD_UKC045_MetaG | ecosystem: Engineered > Bioreactor > Anaerobic > Digestate | place: USA...
GTATATATACTTTCCAATGCTAAGTCAAGCGGAAAAATCGCCTTTTTGGCACTTGCGCGAAGAAAAAATTCCCTACCCCCTCTTCTCGCCCCCTAAAATACCCCCTCACAGCGCGAAAAATCTCGACTCGTTATTGCTGGGGGCTAATCCATGGGAAAAGGGGGAGCCACTTTGGGGGGCTGGGCGGACCGTGTTCCCACAATTGGGAGGCCGGTATTCGTGGGAAAAATAGGCTGTTGATATGCCCCAATAATCTGGAAGCAAGAGCAGGGCTATCGCATTAAAAAAGCCGATACATTGGCATTTCTCAAGAACCGAGCCTCTCCTTCACAAGGGATTAGCCAGCGTTTGTTTGAATCAACTCAATGACAAAGGCGGTTTTGCGGGGAATTTTAATGCGATAGCCCTGGAATTAAGAGCCATTGCAATATGCATAAGTTGTTCACAATAAATTACCTAGGCAATAGTTGGGTTTGGTGGAGACATTGACTGTGGGCGTAAAATTTGTTATATTATTATATGTAAGAAACTATATGAACTGTTGTTTGCGCGGAGCAAATGACATGATGTTTTGTCTGAGGGAAAAATTATTTTACGATGCGGGGATATGCATCGGTTGGCCTGGAAGGCCATGGTTATAGATGGGAGAAAAAACGATGATGTTTCGAAATGCAGTGAGTATTGGGTGTGCCCTGCTGATCACTATGGCAGCTTGGGGGGATTCGTCATTGGTGTATACGGCCAAAACCATTGCCGGTGAACACCAGACGGATTCCGAATTGATTGCGCTGGCGAAAGAACAGGGTTCCCTGGAAGTGTTGGAATTCAACGAAGACGGTTCGCTTTTGCGGCAGGTCATCCGGTTGGGCGCCCCAGATACAGGGTGTCCAGGATTTACCTCGATGTCTCGCATGGATTTTGAGACCGCGTTGGCTTCCGGAACGCCCTATCGAACAGAAGATGGGGCGATTATCGCATCGATACGGCAAGGACAAGCGTTGATAGCGTATAAACAGCCCAAAGCAGCGGGGTCTGAATCTTTTGAAACGACCGTGTATGTGAAAGGCCAACTGTTTTGTACGGAACGCCGTCTTGAAGAGAGCGTGCACGGGGCGGTGCGGCCCCAAGTGATTCGCATTGATTTTTCCACGGGGGCCAGCATTATCCAGGTATTCGAATATGCCGCGGAACTGCAGGCGCTGGAAACACCCGCTACGCTTGGCCCGGCCCCGGCGGCGAGTATACGTCCGCAGGCGCCTGTTTCTTTGTACGATCCGGCAAAGGCGGTTCAGAACCAGCAAGTGCAATTCAACTGCCCCATTCAGGGATGGGCAACCGGCATGGACTCCGGATGGTGGCCGGGCGGCGGGTTGGATGAACCCGGCGGGTTTGTATTGCAAATCCGGTTGCGCGCTAATGGCGGAGCGACGTATCAGGGGAATGTCCAGGGTTATTTTTCTCTGGACGGAACCACGCTTCAACCCGGGGCCGCCTCAGGAAGCTGGGGCTATGATTTTGGCGCGGAACTCTATACCAAAGCAGCGGTGGATCTCAGTTTCATCGGAGTCAACCCTATCCAATTCGACATTCCGTATATCCCCAATTTCGATTTGCGCACCGCGGACACGGATCTGTTCTCTTCCTATCTGCTGGATTCCACCTCAACGTTGTACGATATGACGCCGCGCCGCAATCTGTATAGCTTGGATATTCTGGGATTGATATTAAGTGCGGTGGGCATTCCCGACTGGCTTTCCTGGATAGACATCAGCGCGGGGGCGTCCGTGGATGTAGCGATTGAAGCGGACGGCACCATGACGTGTTCCGCGATTCAGGTTTCAGACGGCACGGAATTTACGGAAGAAAATCAACCCATGACCGTAGAGGCGCCGGCAGAAGGCTACAGTCAAACTGCCACATACGCCGAAGCGGCCAACCTTAAAATAACCCTGGACTTCTATCCCGCCCTATTTCTTAATATATTTAGCATGAACTTCAGTCTTCCAATTCTGGATATTCCATGGGCGCCGTATGATGGCCCGATTGACTTGCCTTTTGAACAGGGCCAGCTCAATTTCACGGGCACCCCGCAGGGAGATGTAACGGATTGGTTCACGGAACGCTTTTATATTAATAATGATCTCGATTTTAGACGCCTGTTGTTTACTCCGAGCATCTCCAGCAACCGCTATATCGCATGCCTGAACAGTGTTACGGCCTATAACACAAACCCGGACGGGGGTGTTGCGCTCTCCCTAGGGGACGATGCCTTTGCCGAGGTTTCACTGGTAGGCGGGAAGACCGTCAGTTTGTATGGGGCCGAGTACAGCACCCTGTATGTGGGCAGCAATGGATATATTACATTTGGACAAGGCGATACCCAAAAGGATGAAAGCGACGAAAACCATTTCAATATGCCGCGCGTATCGGGCCTGTTCGACAACCTCCAGCCGCAGGATGGCGGGACCATTTCATGGAAGCAGTTGATCGATCGTGTGGCGATAACCTGGGATCAGGTGCGGGTGGATGCAAATTTCACGGAGGATACCGCGAGTTTCCAGATTGAGTTGTATTATGACGGAAGCATTGCGATTACGTGGTTGGACGTTCAATTGTATGACGGCATGGCGGGGTTATCCGCCGGGGGAGGCGTTCCGGGCAATTACCGGGAAAGCGACCTAACCGGATATGCTCCCTGTATCGGTGAGGGAGAAGGCGAAGGCACTGGAGAGGGCGAAGGCACGGGAGAAGGTGAAACGGAAGGCGAACCCCTGGATGAATGCCCGGGATATTGTACGGTTCCCTGTGATAGCACGGGCATTTCCGTGGGCATGGCGGAGGCGTTGTCTGCGATTTATGTAATGAATGAAGCGGATCCCGCCGTTGCCGATATCGACCATAACGGGATGATAGACCTTGCCCAGGCACAGTTGCTGGACATCCTGCTCTCAAACCCCGGTCTTACTTCCCATTGTTGTGTGAAATTGGCTTGGGAAAACAATTATGCACTTGTTTCCACGGCATTGGACGGGGTGGCTCCCTCCGTTTTCGAGCAGATCTCCAGGGAAACCCTTCAGACCTTTATCACAGGTTCGGTGACCATCGCGGAAGCCGGTGTGCTGAACACCCTCAGCCTGATCCTGGCGTCAGCCGGCATTGACGCTGTTTTTTCTGATGCAGACGTCTCCGTACGCCAATACCTCGCCCGGTATGGCGACGCCGATATGGACGGGGTATGCAATCTGGCGGAATACAACGCCATTGTTGCTGCTCCGGGTGATTTGCTGAGTTTCGTTATTGCCGCCATTGACCCGGATACGCAGGTCAACGGCGGGGGCTGTTTCCCGCCATGCTTTGAAATAGGGGGCGAAGAAGGAACTGTGGAAGGCGAAAATGAGGGTCAGATTGAATTGCCCATCATGGTGATTGATCCGCTCGTTTTGGATCTGGGCGAGGTGGAGGTCGGTGACTGTGCGGAGGGATCGTTTACCGTCATTAACAACGGATATGGCTTGTTGGAGGGCAATGCCAGCGTGGATGCGCCGTTCGTGATTGTATCGGATGCATCCTATTCGCTTGGATACGCTCAAACCAAGAAAATTTTCTTTGAGTTCTGCCCCAATGAGCCGGGATATTTTGTTAAGCCGGTCACTTTTACCGGAGGCGAGGGCAGTGTCCATCCGATTATGGCCACGGCCGTTGTGACCGAAGGTCAGCCAGAAGGCGAAGGCGTGATAGAAGGCGAACTGGAAGGTGAAGGCCAAGGTGAAGGCGCGTTAGAAGGTGAACTGGAAGGCGAAGGCCAGACGGAAGGCGAAGGTGAGTTGGAAGGCGAAGGCCAGACGGAAGGCACGTTGGAAGGCGTAATGGAAGGGGAAGGCCTGGGAGAAGGCGAAGGTCAGGCAGAAGGGGAAGGCGAACCGGATCCGGGATACCATTCCGCGGATTACAACCCCTCGGATTGGCAGATCAACGTTAGTGAACTGCTGCGTGTGATTCAATTCTACAATTCCGGAGGACTTCATTGCGATGCTTCATCGGAAGATGGATACGCGGCAGGCCCCGGTGACACCAGTTGTGTACATCATGATTCCGACTACGCCCCGGTGGATTGGGTAGTTAACATCAGCGAACTGCTTCGCCTGATTCAGTTTTACAATTCCGGCGGCTATCACCTTAATAAATATACCGAAGATGGGTTTGCGCCCGGACTTCCCGCCGAGTAATCAACATAAATAATAGAGCCCGCGCCTGTCGTGTAGATCGGCGCGGGCTTTCGTTTTACGTTTTTTATGGTCAGGATTTCTTCCAATTGCGCAAGGTGCGTTGATGGTCGAACACCTCATGGGCGTTGCCGCGCATCAGGCGATCCGCCAATGCGGGCGCATCGGATTCGGCGAGCCAGCCTTCCTCCAGGAGTTCCGCCAAAGCGCGCGCAATGCCCATGCGGGCCACACGGGCATGCCCCGGCGCCAATTCCACGGGCATGTAGTCGCCCCCAAAGGTGAAAAGCTTGCAGGCGGGCGCGGCCATGATGAACTCTTTGAGAAAACGCACGCTTGCGGACGGGTTGATAATCCACGCCCAACACATGTCGATATAGGCATTGGGATAATGCTTGGCGAGGGCAATCGCCTCGTCCTGATAGGGGTAATCGATGTGCATGAGGACGAAGGCCGTACTGGAAAACTCCTTGAGCAAGGGACAGAGATCGCCGGCATTCCGGCGCACGCGATCCAGCGGCATGCCGCCATGCCCCGCATAATACCCCGTGTGCAATTTCACGGGCAGGTGATACTCTGTGGCCTTTACCAGGCAATGCCGGAACAGATTATCCTGCACGGCTTTCATCTCGGGTTCGGAGAGGGATTTTTCATCCTTGGCGAGACGTTCGAAAAGCGGGGCAGCGGTGTCATCGGGCACATTTTCAAACAAGAGGCGCCGTCCATAGGCGCATTGATCCTTTACGGCAATCGCCCGGGGGCCATACGTATCGAAGCAGAGATCAATAACGGCATGGGCGCGCTCCAAGGTTTTGACAGGTTCACCGGCCATTCTGGCCAGCGTCGCCAAATTTACCTGACTTGCGATGCCGATAGTCCAAAGGTCCTGGGCAAGAAGTTCAGGCTGCTCCGTTTCCCGGAAGATCGGCGTATCCAGGGCGTTCACCTGGCAATATTCTATGTTGGCTGTTTCCTGGAGAATGCGCGTGTAAAATCCTGGTTGGATTTGCGCCGCCAGCTTCTCGGAAATGGATTCACAATTGTCTTTCCGTAAATCTGTTTCGCCATAGAGCGCCCGAATGCTTTCCCGGACACACAATTGATATCCGGTATGACGGCAGCGTTCATAATAGGGCTGGACCAGTTTCCATTTGTCGCGCGGCGCGAGTTCCCGCGAAATCAGCATGTGATAGTCTTTTTCGCTCAGCCCCGCAACCTGCAAATCGGAATCCGAGTAATGGCTGAGCAATAGTCCAAAATCCGAAGCTGGGGTTTCCTTTTTCTCCGCCTTCATCCGGATTCGATGCGATTCCTCCCAAAGATGCTCGTGCGTGTCCACCAGAGGCGTGGTGCGCACCAATTCTTCAATGTCTTTGCGCATTCCTCCCGCCGCTTTTAGTGATGGTACGGATTCTTTCACGTTAGCACATCCTTTCTGCGTAATCATGCCGGCGCCCGCGACCGCTCCCGTGATGCCAAGAAAACCGCGTCTGCCCAAATGTTTCGCCATAGTGTTGACTCCTATGGAATGTTGCTCCACTCTGCATAATGCCGCTCTATGGTAGGGGAGAACCGGGGGAGAAATAAAGCACGTTGCAAAGCAGGAAAAGCCGTTTTATACTCCACACGGTTTATTCACTGGATGGGGTTGATACGAAATGTCTTCGGAAACGAATAACGCCACGGGCGAACGGGACCCGGAACCGCCGCGGAGCGGGCGGTTCGCCTATATTGCCTGGATTCAGGCAATTGTCGCGGTTCTGGGCGCGCGCGCATTTTCTTCCGCAGCGGCATTCCTGAGCAATGTGCTGGTGGCCCGGCAACTGTCCGATACGGTGTTTGGGCAGTTTTACATGCTGTTCACCATCATGTCCTTGGTGGCGGGGCTGACCGGGCCGGCCATTGATACCAGCCTGGTGCGATTTGCCTCCCGGCGGATTCGCCCCGGAGCGGATGACTCCCTGCCCTATTTTCGCGCCGTCCTGCGGATAAAATTAATCATCGTGCTGGCCACTCTCACGGTGGGGCTCCTGGCAGCCAAACCTCTGCTTGTGCTTCTGTTCGGCAATGCCGGTGAAGCTTCCGTTCCCTGGTACGCGGTGATGCTGGCTTTTCTGGGAGGCGCCATCATCTCTATTTGGGGCTTCGCACAATCCTACTTTCAAGCGCATCAGCGCTTCGGGTGGTATGCCTGGTTTGAGTTTGGAAGTTCTGCGCTACGGCTCGGACTGGTCGTAAGCCTCATGATGCTGGGCGATGTGAGCGAAGTGCATTACCTGGGCGTGTATGTAATCGCGCCATTGACGATGGCAATTGTATCCTGGTCGTGCCTGCCCAAGAAGGTGTTCCGCGCCCCGCATCAACCGGGGGTCATGCGCGAGTTCCTCCACTTTGCGAAATGGGTATTGCTCACGACGCTGTTTGCCACGCTCACCCAGCGGATCGATGTGATTTTACTGGGCGTGTTCAATTTGCCGGATATGGTGATTGGCCGCTACAGCGCGGCGGTTTGCCTGGTGCTTGTTGGAGAGCTTGTCTGGCTGACCTTTTTCAATGTGCTGCTGCCCAAGGCCGGAGCCCTTCAACAGCCTTCCGAACTCAAGCGGTTCCTGGTGCAATTCCGCTATCCCACCCTCGTGTTTTGCGCCGGCTTAAGCTTGTTAATCCCCTTGGGCGGTTGGTTGCGCGAATTGACCTTCGGCTCCGGATATATCGGCACGGAAGGCTATTTCAGCGTACTAATCGTGGGGGTTATAATCGCCCTCTCTTCCACACCCTCCATCGCCGTGTTGTATTCCCTTGGACATACCCGCTGGATAACCGGATGTGAAGCATTTCGATTGTCCTGCACCCTCATCATGGGCATCACGGCCATTCCGTGGTATGGGGCCTATGGCGTTGCCTGCTCGGTAACATTTGCCCGTGTGGCCATGACGGTGTTGATCTTCTGGGCGGCGCACCGCTATTTGAACCGGGCCGTGCAAGAGGCAAGTGCGAAATAGCTTGTTTTCTCATCCGTGCCAATGAAAAGGCAATGGTTTGGCCGTGAAATGCCGGCAATTTACCCTGTGTCCAGTGTACTGTTGAGAAAAGAGATATTTCACAATTGCCTGTACAAAATTCCCCCTCTTAATTTTTTACAATTTAGTGTATACTGAAGAAGAAGCGCGCAGGGGCGCGCGGGAGCAACATTAACACGGGAGTGGGTGATGCATGAGTGTTGAAACACAAGTAAGAGTAGCGCCGAACCCTTTCTTTGCCTTAATGGTGGGGCTGGGAGCAGTGGTGCTCGCCGCAGGAATCATAGCGGGAGGGGCCTTGGCCGTGTTTGCCCTTTTCGCTGCTGCCGCATTTGTCATTTTTTGTTTCTATCCGGTCCTCGGGCTGTATGCCACGACGGCTACATTGCTGCTCTCCGGTTCCGCAGGCGTGATCGGGTATGTGAGCACCGAGGCCGCATTCGCCGTTACCATCTCAAAATTGTGCGGTATCGCGGCTTTGGCCGCATGGGCCGTGAATATTCTCATGCGGAAGCTCCGGTTCGAGTTTTCCTGGCCCGTGGTGTTTATCAGCGCTTTTTGCCTGTGGACAATCCTGGGCGTTACGATGTCCGAGGACTACGTGTACATCAGTTCCGAATGGCTGCGTCTGATAACGCTCCTGGGATACTTCCTGTTGGCGGTCAATACATTGAATACGCCCAGGAAACTGCACACGTACATTATTGTCATTCTTGTGTGCGGACTGTTCAGCGCCATAAGCGGCATTGTGCAATTATTGATGATGACCCCCTATCCGCCTGAAATCGAGGGAGGGATAAGCCTCGGCGCCGTGGATGCCGCCTACATCGATCAGGAGTCCCTGTCCGGCGCGGCGGCGATCCGCGTTTCCGGGCGCGCGGGGCATTCCAACTGGCTTTCCCTGCTCATTTTGCTCGTGCTTCCCATGAATTTCTATTGGTTCAGCGCGGCAAAAACCAAAACGTTGAAAATATTCATTGCGGGGTTGGTGTGCATCGAAATGATCGCCCTGATTCTTACCTATACGCGCACCGGGCTCCTGGTGGGCGTGGTGCTGGTCGCGCTGCTGTTCTTCCGCCGCTTTTACCGGGTTACCCCCTTGCGCGTCTTTGCACTCCTTTTTGGATTGGTAATTGCATGGATGGTTCTGCCCGCTCCTTATAAAGAGCGCGTTTTGAGCCCAAAGCAATACACCACCAGCAAATCGGTCCAGAGCCGGCTCGAACTTCAAGGGGCGGCATTGCGGTATTCGCTCGAAAATCCCATCGTGGGGCTTGGGATCGGTGGTTTCGGCTGTTCGTTTGTCCATGAAAACAATCCCACCGCTCAGATTATGCAATTAATGGTCGACCATCAGGGCTGGCTGCCCACCTTTATCGGAACCCATAATATGTACCTCCAAATCGCCGCGGATACGGGATATGTCGGCCTGGCCCTGTTTCTTTTGTTCATCTTCTTCACCATGCGCGGGGTGCACCGTGCCGAATTGCGGTTTCGCGCCGAAGGCGACACGCAGGCGGCGGAACTGGCCTCAACGTTGTTTGTCAGTCTGATCGGATTCATGCTCTGCGCCGTCTTCCTGCATGCGCTCAACCAAAAAATCTGGTGGATGATCTGCGCCGCCGCCGTGGTGCTTCCCATGTATTCGTTCGATTTCAAGGAAAAATTCCCGCCCATTCTCCCCATCTCCACCGAGGCGCCTTCAAAATGAAGCATGGGTTGATGCTGGGAAGCTTCCTGCTGATCCTGTCCTCAGCGGCGGTATCTCTGGATGGGGTCGTCCAGGACAATAGCGGCAAACCGGTGCCCTTTGCCTATGTGGGCTTGCTGAATCCTGATTTTTCGCCCGTGGCCGACGCCATCACGGGAGCGGAGGGACGGTTTACTCTCGCCCAAAGCGCGCCCGGAGGATACTTGGTGATCCAACCGCCGTCAAAGGAAGATGCGGCAAAAAACAAGGTATTTTCACTCCAACCGCGCATGTATAGCCTGGAAGGGAACAGCGGGGAACTTCTGTTAAAGCTGCCGCCCGCCGTTACCTGGGTTCTGGAAGCCTACGATGAAAAAGGATCGTTGATGCGTTGGGGCAGCTTCCAAAACCAGGGGCAGGTCGGCGGACAGTACATGTATGCCGTCAATATGGAGGATGAATCCATCCCTGCGGCGTGCTGGCCAATATTCGGGGCACTGGCCGGGGCGGAGGGCGGGCCACGGGAACAGGGCCTTCCGGGAATGCTTCTTCAACCCGGAGAAACAGCGGCATTGTATATGCTGTTTTGGATGGCGCCGGGATATGGGAAATTAATGTTGCGCGCGGACAATGCAGGCAAGGGATTTTCCGGAAAAGCCGCGGGTGATGCGCAAACAATCCTAATTAATCTGGAACTGGCCCGCACGGCCGTGGCGGACCTGCAACGCCGTGCAAATGTCTATCCTCCCAATGCCGCCCAGGAGATTGCCGCGCTCGATCAGCGGTTACAGGAGGCTATGGCCGCCGCATCCCCGCCCGCACGTGCGGCGAAATCCGATGCAGTGCTTGCAGAGGCCTTGCGCCTGCGAGACCGCCTTGAGTTGGACTCCGCACGCGCCGCCATCCCCAAAATACGCCAGGGAACCCTGAAAGTCTTGCTGAAACCTGTATCGGGGATAAATCTCAGCCAATGCCAGGTTTCCGTGGACCAGGAAAATCATGATTTCATTTTTAATGTGTTTGAAGGGAGCCCTTACAACGCCAAGGCCTTTGAGCAGGCGCGCAATGCGGGTTTTGAATGGGCCACGGTCTTGTTGGGATGGAATTGGACCCAGAGCCCTGCCCTGCGGAAATCGGAACTCGACGGCGTGTTTGGAATTTCCAAACTCAAGAAACTGGGATATCAGATTAAGGCCCATGGCGTGGTGTGGATGCAGGAATACGGTATTCTGCCCGACAAGGCCCGGACGATGGAAGCGTCCGCATTGGTGAAGGCGGCGTTGGAGCATCAGCAGGCTCTATTGGATACGTTTGATCCCTCCATTTCCCTTTGGGAAGCCATAAATGAACCTGCCAATACCAACGTAGTAGCGCTTCCCCGGGAAACCATGATGGAACTCATGGCAAAGGCGGCTCAAAACGCCTCGGCCCTCGGCAAGCCGGTGCTGGTCAACAATCCGCATGAATGGAGCTATGGCGCAAAATATCTGATGTATGGGACGGACAATCAACCGCTCAACGATTATCCGTTGACCTTCTCGGATTTTCTCAAGCGCGCGGGGAAAAACGGTGCGTTGGATAAAGTGAATATTGTTGGGCTGCAACTGTATCCGGGGGTGCATTACAGCGAGATGTTCGCCCATCTCCAAGGGCCCGCCTTCACCCCGGCCTATGTCGCGGATCAGTTGGACCGGTACGCGCAGTTGGGGAAAACCGTCCATATTACCGAGCTTTCCATGCCTTCGACGTATGACCCTGCATGGTTCAGCGGATATTGGCGCGAACCGTGGACGGAATCAACCCAGGCGGATTATGCCGAAGCGGTCTACACGATTGCCTTTGCCCATCCAAGCGTGCAGTCAGTAGGGTGGTGGGACATCAGCGACGCCAAGCCCTCGGTGGTCACCGGCGGGATGATCCGGAAGGATGGGACACCGAAACCGGTGTTTGAACGGTTACAGGGGCTTCTTCAGCAGTGGACCACGCGTGAAACCAAAAACCTTTCTTCGGAGGGCACGGCGGAATTCATGGGGTTTGGCGGAGCGTACAGTGTTACGGTGAAGCTCCCGGACGGCAAGGAAATTCACAAGGATATTCATCTTCTTGAGCGGGAAACCATCGAGGTCTCCCTGGAAATGGGAATGGCGAAATGAAGCAGTTAAATGTGATGTATCTTATTCGCACGTGGGCCTTGGGCGGATCACATACCATCATCCGCCATTTTTTGCATCATTTGCCTGAACACGAATTCAATATTATCACCGTTCCGTATGACGCCCCGGGGTCCGGCACACAGGATTTCGTCAGCTCCTGCAACAGGGAGGGGCTGGAGATTTCCCCGGAACGCATTCCTTGGAACACGCGTTCAAATTGGTTCAAAGCCCGCGCAAAAGTTGAAGAACTTATAGCGCGGTATCAGATCGATCTGATTCATTGCCACGACACGCTCTCCAATGTGATGGTGGGCTTGGGCCGGCGTCATTTCAAATGCGCCGCCGTGGCCAGCCCATACGGATGGTGGGATCCTAAATGGAACCTGAAGGCCAAGATGAATCACTGGGTGGAGAAAAATCTGGCGTTGCCTAATTTCGAACGCGTGTATACGGTGTCGTATGACATGAAACGGAAGATTCTCGAAGGACGCACCCAGGAAGACCGCATCCGCGTGATTCATACCGGCCTCGATTTGAGCCAGTTCAAAAGCGGCGCGCCCCGCGAACAGGTCCGCGCCGCCTTTTCCATTCCGCCGGAGGCGGTCGTGATCGGCACGGTCAGCAGGCTCTTCGCGGAAAAGGGGCATAAATATCTGCTGTCCGCCGTCCGGCTGCTCGCCGACGAATTTCCCAACGTGCGTGTCATGATTGTCGGAACAGGCGATGAACGCCAGCCTCTGGAAGCGCTTGCCCAATTGCTGAACATCGAGGACAAGGTGATTTTCACCGGTTTTTATAATGACTTGCCGGGAGCATTGCGCGCCATGGATATCTTCGCGCAACCCAGCATTCTCGATGAAGGATTTCCTACCTCGGTCCTCGAAGCCCAGGCCGCGGGGCTTCCCGTAGTGGCATCCGACATCGGAGGCACGCATGAAACCATGGACATTGGGGCCACCGGATTGTTAGCCCCTCCAAAAGATGCGGAGACCCTGGCCAAAACCCTTCGCGAACTGGTGGCGGATCCCGCACGGCGCGCCAACATGGCCGCCGCCGCCCCCCTCTGGATAGAACGTTCCTTCACCCTTCAACAGATGATCGAGCAGATCTCCGCAACGTATCACGAAGCCTTCGATCTCTATCAGACCTCCCGATCGTAAAAGGGGCTTCAGACCGGTTGGCAACGCCTTTCGCAAAGGATTTTTTGTTCAAAATAACCGGCCTTTCCTCTTTGGGCAACACCCCCGGCTTAAATAGACTCACCCTTTTTAAGGATGATATACTATCAGGATATAGGGACTTAAAATGCTCTGCCAAAAATGCCATAGAAATCTGGCTACAATCCGGTACGCGGAAGTAGTGGATGGGAAAGTCGCTGATTTGAACCTGTGTCCTGAGTGTATGTCGCAGTATCAACAGGACACGGCTACTGGTTTTGAGATCTCCGGCAGCGGACCGGCGTTGCACAAGACCAAAAGCTCCCTTGCCCGGCAACACCCCGGAACGCCGGAGCAAACGTGTCCGTCGTGCGGCATGGAATCCGTGGCGGTGCTGGAGAACGGCTGCGTCGGCTGTGCCAATTGTTATGAATATTTTGGCGATCAAGTGGAATCCCTATTGGAAGGGATTCACTGGGCATTGCGCCATAAAGGAAAAACGGCGCACTTGGATGACACCCGGCTGCGATTGCGCAATGACCTGCAAACCAAGCGCGCCCTCTTGCGCAGTGTGTTGCAAACGGAAAATTATGAAGAGGCCGCGCGGTTGCGCGATGAAATACGCATCCTGGAAGACGGGCTATATGTATCGGAATCAGGCGCGGATTAGCAGGCGAACAGCGGTCAGCCCCTGCAAAGGCAAAGGAAGTGTCGTTGAATGAAGATGGTGGTGGACACATTGAGGCAGAAACTCCCAGCGTGGGTATCCCGGCGCGATCCAGACGCCGGGGTGGCCATACTCTGTCATTGCACCCTTGCCCGGAATCTTTCTGATTTCCCATTCCCCATGCGGTGTACGGACGATGAAAAGCAGGCTGTAGAAAACCGGGTGCTCGGAGTCTTGGACCGGCTGAACCTTCTCTCCTCGGGACAGTATTATTCCCTCCTGGAACTGTCCTCCACGGAAATGCGCTTTTTGGCGGAACGCCGCTTAATCACCTATGAACTGCTTTGTGCAAAAGGCCCCAGAGGGGTTTATATCGCCGAAGATCAAACCTTGAGCATCATGGTGAATGCCGTGGATCATCTCTGTGTGCGGGTGCTGGAAGCCGGGCTGCAGTTGCAGGAAGCCTGGGCACATCTCAATTTAATGGATGACACCCTTCACGGCATGCTCGACTTCGCCTTCCAGGAACGCCTCGGGTTTCTTACCGCATCCTTGAGTTGTGTCGGCACGGGATTAAAAGCAGGTGTATTGCTTCATCTCCCCGCGTTGGCGATGACTAACGCCATCCAGCATGCCATCGACAGCGCGGCCGCTCAGCACCTTGTGTTATCCGGTGTCAGAATTGGCGGGGGCAGTGACATTGAGAAGGCCGCCAATGATTCCTTCGACACCCCCTTGCGCCATGATACTGACGAAGCCATGTATACCGATATGGATGGGGCGTTGCGCACCGCCGTCTCTCAGACCACGGGCGATCTGTTCCTGCTTGTGAACAACAGCACCCTCGGTCTTTCCGAAGCGGAGATTGTGTTTAAGACGCGTCATGCCGCCTCGGAGATTATGGCGGAGGAAAAGAACGCCCGGGAAATCCTGATGCAGGAAGGCGCCAAAAGCCTGGAAGACAAAGCAGGCCGCGCCCGGGGCGTTGCCGGAAATGCTCATTTGATGGGATTCACGGAAGGCATTGATTTATTGTCCGCTCTCCGCCTGGGCGTGGACATGGGCGTCACCCCCGAACTGAATTTAGGGCAAGTGGACGAATTGCTCTTGGCCTCCCAAGGCGCCCATATTGAAATTTTCAGAGGCAAAAAATGTGATGCCCTGGCCTTAAGCATGGCACGGGCGGATTTGTTCCGAAGCAAGGTCGCTGGCAATTAATTCAACCGGCGTGACGCGTGAAAATGCGTCCGGGAAAGGCGTAATATATGGGAATGTGGGAACGATTCACGGAAAGGGCTCGGCATGTGGTAAGCGCCGCGCGGGAAGAAGCCACCCGCCTGGGCAGCGAATACGTGCGCACCGAGCACATCCTGCTCGGACTTTGCCGTGAACCGGAAGGCATTGCGGCCCGCGCCTTGGGCAACTTGGGTGTCGATGTAGACGCCCTTGCGGCCGAGATCGAACAACAGGTGCAGGTCGGATCAGCGGTCGTGTCCAGCGATGACATCGCCTTTACCCCGCGCGCGAAAAAAGTTCTGGAACTGGCCGTGGAGGAAGCCCGCCGTTTCAATCACAGTTATATCGGCACGGAGCATATCCTGCTCGGACTGCTGAAAGAAGGCGAAGGCATTGCAGCCAAAGTGCTGCAGGACATGAAAGTGGATCTTGGCCGCGTGCAGGCGGAAGTGATCCGGCTGCTGGGGGACCAGGGCCGCACCGGCGGGCAGGAAGCGCAAACCGGGAAGAAATCGCAGACCCCGGCTCTGGACGCCTTTGGGCGCGACCTGACCGCACTGGCGCGGGAAGGAAAACTGGACCCCGTCATCGGACGGGAATCAGAAATTGAGCGTGTTATCCAGGTGCTCAGCCGCCGTACGAAAAACAACCCGGTGCTTATTGGAGAAGCCGGGGTAGGGAAGACCGCCATCGTTGAGGGGCTCGCCCAGGCGATTGTGAAAGGAGATGTGCCGGATCTGCTTTTGAAACGCCGCGTACTCACACTGGATCTGGCCGGCTTGGTCGCAGGCACCAAATACCGGGGCCAGTTTGAGGAACGGCTGAAATCCGTCATGAAGGAAATCCGCCGCGCCGACAATATCATTCTATTTATTGACGAACTCCACACCATCGTCGGCGCTGGCGCCGCCGAAGGCGCCGTGGACGCCGCCAATATGCTCAAGCCCTCCCTGGCCCGCGGCGAACTGCAATGCATCGGCGCTACCACCCTCGATGAGTTCCGCAAATACATCGAGAAAGACGCCGCCCTCGCACGCCGGTTTCAAAAAATCATGGTCGACGCCCCCACCGTCGACCAGACGATAGAAATCATCCGCGGACTCCGAGACAAATATGAGGCCCATCACCGGGTTAAATTTTCCGATGAAGCGGTGACCGCCGCCGCGCGCCTATCCCATCAATACATCACCGACCGGTATCTGCCGGACAAAGCGGTGGATGTTATTGATGAAGCGGGCAGCCGCGCCCGGCTCAAGATCACAACCCGCCCCTCGGAACTTAAAGATATCGAACGCGAAATCGAAACGATCACACAGGAAAAAGAAGCCGCCATCCGGCATCAGGAATATGAAAAAGCCGCCTCGTTCCGGGACAAGGAGCGCCGGCTTATCGCCAAACTGGATGAAAAGAAACATGACTGGGAGCGCAAACGAGATTCCGCGGAAACCATCGTCACCGAGGAAGACATCGCCTATATTGTCTCCAAATGGACTGGCATACCGCTCACCAAACTCGAAGAGCGCGAATCCGAGCGCCTCCTCCGGATGAGGGAGGAATTGCACAAAACGGTAGTCGGGCAGGACGAAGCCCTCGACGCCATCACCCGCGCCATTCAACGATCCCGCGCCGGACTTCGCAACCTGGACCGCCCCGTTGGATCATTTCTGCTCCTGGGACCCACCGGCGTGGGAAAAACGCTGCTGGCCAAAGCGCTCGCCGGCTTCCTCTTTGGCAATGAAGAGGCCCTCATCACCATCGACATGTCGGAATACATGGAAAAATTCTCCGTCTCCCGTCTGATGGGCGCGCCCCCCGGCTATGTGGGCTACAACGAAGGCGGACAACTCACCGAGCAGGTCCGCCGCAGGCCCTATTCGGTGGTCCTGTTTGATGAAATTGAAAAAGCCCATCCCGACGTGTTTAACGCGTTGCTTCAGGTCCTGGAAGAAGGTCAAATGACCGACGCCACGGGCCGGCGCGTCGATTTCAGGAACACCGTGGTGGTGATGACAAGCAACGTCGGCACCCGCCGTATCGGCAAAAACGTCACCGTAGGCTTCCAGCGGGAAAACGAAGGCGAAGATTATGTCCGCATGAAGGACCGCGTTACCGACGAAGTAAAGAAGGTTTTCAACCCGGAATTCATCAACCGCATTGATGAAGTTCTTGTATTCCACCGCCTTTCCCGGGAACAACTGCTCCAAATTGTTGACATCCAGGTGAAAGAAGTGATAGATCGGGTGATGGAAAAAGACATTCGGCTGGAACTCACGAGCGAGGCCAAGGATTTCCTTGTCCGCGTGGGGAGCAGCGAGGAATACGGAGCGCGTCCTTTACGGCGCGCCGTTCAGCAATATATGGAAGATCCCCTGGCGGAATTATTGCTCAAGGGGGCTCTTGAACCTGGTGCATGTATTAAAGTATGGCCTGCGGAAGAAGAAGAGAAACTGGTGTTCGGAAACGCCTCTCAGCCGGCGGAAGAGGTGAACGTTTGACGCGCCTTGGAATTGCCCTTTCACTTCTGTTTTTGCCGGCCGTATGCGCCGGTGCGGACGAATTGGAAGGCAAAACCATCTCTGCCGTCAACATCTCCGGCCTCGAACGCGTCAGCGAGCAGGTGGTCCGCGCCAAGCTGGAAGTGCAACCGGGCCAGACCATGAATCCCCGCGCCGTCGGGCGCGATATACGGCGCTTGTATGAATTGGGCCACTTCACCTCCATTAAAGCGGAAATGGTTCCGGACAATGGCAAGGCCGCATTAACCTATATCGTGGAAGAAAAGCGGGTGGTGGACGAAGTCCGCATTATTGGGAACAAGAAAATTAAGCTGCGCAAGATCCGGGGCGTGATCAAATTAAGGGAAGGGGAGTCCTTTCTTCCCGACATCTACGAGGAAGAGCGTGACGCAATCTTGAAACTGTATGAAAGCAAGGGATACGCCAACGCGTCGGTGGACCTGATCGTGGAAACGGTTGGGCCTTCACGCGTGCGCGTCACCTACAATATCCATGAAGACAAGAAAGCCCGCATCAGCAAGATTCTGTTCTCCGGCAACCAGAATGTTAAAACGCGCAAGCTCAAAAAGATCATGAAGACCCACCGCGCCTTCTGGTTTATCGGCGGGAAGTTCGAAGAAGAAAAATTCGAGACCGATATTGATAATATTCTTGATGAATACGGCAATCGCGGCCATCTGGAAGCGGAAATCCCCGTCACCGATATCGAGTTCACCCCCAACGGCAAGCACATGCGCATCCGGGTCAATATCAGCGAAGGCCCCGTGTACCATGTGGAAACCCTCGAAGTCGCCAATAATGAGGTCTATGATAACGACGAAATAGGCAAGATCATTGAAGTCCATCCGGGCGACGTCCATAACAAAGGTCAAGTCGTCAAGGACGCCGATCTGGTGACGGAAGGATATCAGGACAGCGGGTATGTGGATGCCCAAGACACCCCGCAGGTAACCTTGGATCGCGAGAAAAAAACCACGCACATCGTGCATAACCTCGCTGAAGGGGATCTCAAGTATATCCGCGAAATCAAGATCATGGGAAATGAAGTCACCAGGGACGAAGTCATCCGCCGCGAAATGATGCTGCGCCCCGGAGATCGATATGACGGGGCCATGGTGAAAGCCAGCAAGCGCCGCCTCGACAATACGCAGTATTTCGATGAAACCCGGCTTACCCTGGCCGACATCGAAGACAATGAACTTTTCAAAGACATGGTGGTGGATGTAAAAGAGGGCAAAACCGGCAGTTTTAACTTTGGCGCGGGCTACAGCACGGAAGAAGGCATCGGCGGATTTACGGAATTGCACCTGAGCAACTTCGATGTCTCCAACTGGCCCAAATTCTCCGGGGCGGGCCAGGATTTATCCATTAAATTAAACGTAGGCCAGGTGCACAACAACTATAACATCAGTTTCACCGAGCCGGAATTTCTCGGGTATCCTCTCGCGGTGGGCGCGGATATTTTCAACGATTCCTACAGGGTCCGCAACGGCGCCGGCTATACGGAAAACGAACTGGGCGGGCAAATCCGGGTCGGCAAACAGCTTTCCCCCTATGTCACCGCACGGGCCAGCCTGCGTGTTTCCCAGGAAAACCTCAGCGGATTCGACGACTCCTGGTTCCTCCATGAAGATATCAAACGGCAGCAGGAAGACGCGCTCACTATCAGCACCACCTGGCAAATCGAACGCAACACGCTGGATAACAACCGGGATCCGAGCAGCGGATCCCGGCATTTGCTCAGCACCGAAATCGCAGGCTTTGGCGGCACGTACAATTATTGGAAAGTGGAACATGATTCCACCTGGTACAAGGCGTTTGGAGAAAGTAGAAAGTGGGTGCTTTCCCTCCGGTTGCGCGAGGGATTTGTAACTCCCTATCTGGACAGCAAGTTTGTGCCCTTGCAGAACCGCCTGTTCGCGGGCGGCGCCACCACCGTGCGCGGGTATGATTTCCGGGATATCGGGCCCAAAACCCGCGAATATATCCTCTGGTATTGGGGACACAAAATCACCTGGGGAAGCAAATTCTCCCAAGGCGGCAATGTGCGCGGCGTGGGCAATCTGGAATTGAAATATAAAATCACCAAGGCCGTTCGGCTCTATGCCTTCTTTGATGCCGGCGGTGTATGGGAATACTTCAAAGACATCAAGCCTGGCGACATCAAATGCAGTGTCGGCCTCGGCCTCGGTGTCGATGTGCCGCGTATCGGACCCATCCGCGTGGATTACGGCTTTGCCCTCAATCCGGATGAAGATCAGGGCCGCGGACGCCTCCACCTCATGACCGGCTTCCGGTTCTAGCCCGCAAAACATCGTTCCCCCGTTCCAGGGGTTATTGACAAATTTCCCGCAAGGCTCTACCATAACCTCGAAGCCCAGGAGGGATTTGGTCATGCGAACACATATGCAGATATCTATCCTTGTGGTTCTGATGGCGGCCCTGCCGCTGACGGGATGCGGCGGCGGCGCAAAGGATAAAACATTCCAGGGCCGGCAGACGTGGACCTTCACCCTCTTGTTCAACACCGGCAATTCACTTGAACACGATCTGCAATTGGCGAACGCTATGACGAACGGCAGTTTTCCACTGCCCATGGCGGATGGCGTTCCCCCCAACTGCACGATTTCCCACGGCTCCGGAAGCACAAGCGTCTCCCTGAAAAACGCGGTTCTGCTGGATGGAGACGGGGTCAAGGTCCGCCTCGGCAACACCGTTCTATGGCGCAAAACGGACAGCAATGTGAAGTTCCGATTGGACATGAACGTGGAGAATGCGATTATTTTAGGGGATTTCGTGGTGGAGCAAGAAGCGAAAGGGGAGCTTTCAGGCACGGTGTTCGGGTATGTAATCCTCATAGATGAATCCGGCCAACGGAGCGGCCCGTTCGGAATTGCAAACGGTACGTTTGCCCTTTCTCCGAATCAATAACCCCTCAATCGCGGCTCCGCAGCCGGTGGCGGTAATAATCCGCAATGACAGCAATGACAATCACCGCGCCGGTGACCAGCCGCTTGATGGGTTCCTCCGCCCCGATTTGCACCAGGCCGGTTCCCAGCACCGCGATGATGACAACGCCGAAGAATGTATTGATCACAGAACCGCGCCCCCCCATAAGGCTGGTGCCGCCAATTACAACGGCCGCGATGGCCTGCAACTCGTATCCCGCTCCGGAATTGGGATCCGCCGCCGCCAGCCGCGAACAATGAATCACCGCCGCCAGCGCCGCCAGCCCCCCGCTGATCACAAACACCGTGAACTTCACCAGCCGCACGCGAATGCCCGATAAGCGCGCCGATTCCTCGTTGGCTCCCACGGCAAACATATGGCGGCCAAACACCGTTCCGGAAAGCACTATCTGCGCCGCCACTACTACGGCAATCGCCAGCAGGAACGGCATGGACAAGCCGCCGATATTGGCTTCGTAAATCCGTTCTATGCCCGATATGTATTGGGTTTTCGAGTTCGTAACCAGATAGGCCCCGCCCCGCGCCGCTTCCATCATCCCAAGCGTCACGATGAAGGAAGGAAGTTGCCACCGGATGGTCATGAATCCGTTGACGGCCCCGCAGGCCAGCCCCACGCCAACACATGCCCCAACCGACAGCCATAAGGGCAAACCGCCCTTGACCAGACACACGCCCAGCACCGCCGCGCCCAGCGCTAATATCGAACCAACCGACAAGTCGATACCCGCGATAATCAACACATACGTCATGCCCACCGCGATGATTACCGCATCGGGGATTTGATTGGCGATGGTCCGGAAGGTGGTCAGGCTGAAAAAGTAATCGGTCTGAAGACCAAAAAACAAAATCATGCCTGCAAGCACGGAGCTCAGGCCCACATAATCCACCAGGATCCGTTTGTAGTGGCTGCGGCTGGTCATGGCGTTACTTGGCATTCGCCGCGGTGATCAGATCCACCGGCGTTTCCCGATCCGCCGGCGGTTGCTTCGTTTTAAGCATTTCCAACGCATATTCAATTCCGAATACGGCAAGCTGATCAGCATGCTGCTCGATGGTTGCCAGCATGTCTCCCTTGGCGATCAACTCGCGCACCGCGCTGATGCCGTCATACCCAATGACTTTTACCGGCGCCAGTTTTCCCGCCGAACGCAACGCCGCCACCGCGCCCAGCGCCATGCTGTCATTTGCGCACAAAATCGCTTTCAACTCAGGATGCTCGGTGATCATGGCCGACACCACCTGATTGGCCTTATTCATCTCCCAATCGCCCACCTGGGACACCACAAGGTTCAATCCGGCGGCTTTGATCGCATCATCAAACCCCAGTTTGCGCTGGATGCCGTTATATGCCGAAGGAATGCCTTCAAGAACGGCCACGGGATCGCCCGCGGCGAGTTGCTTGGCCAAGTACTCGGCGCACAGCCGCGCCCCCTTGCGGTTGTCCGGTCCCACGAAAGGAATCCGCACCTGTTTATCCGCCAGCACGTCATCATCAAATTTGTTGTCAATATTAACCACCGTGATCCCCGCTTCCATCGCGCGCTTGCATACCGGCACCAGCGCTTTGGAATCCGCCGGCGCAATAATGATGGCCGACATCCGCTGTGCGATCATCTGCTCCACCAACTGCACCTGCCGGCTCACGTCCAGTTCGTCCTTGATCCCTTCCGTAATGAGAGTATACTCCGCGGCGTGCGCGGCATGATGTTTCTTCGCCCCGTTTTCCATCGTCAGGAAAAACTCATTGGCCAGCGACTTCATGATAAGGGCTATCCGCGGCTTGGCCGGGGACGCCGTGCCGGGCGTATTGGGCGCCGCCTCCGGTTTTGACCCACACCCCGCACACCCTAGCGCCACGGCAATCACACTGACTATCAAGGCCCGGCCCATGATAAAGCGGAACTTCATCGTATTGTCCTCCATTGATTTGAGGTATTGTAGCGCAATTCAACCGCAATTCTACATCCGGCAAGTGCATGTGCAAAACCATAAAAAGTTGAATGATGCCACATTCGTCCTATAAGCTAACTCCACGCCTCCCGTCAGTTAAGGTTTTTCCCAAACATAAAAAGGATTTGCGCATGGAAGTGCCCGGTTACATTTTTGGCTGTATCGCGCCCACATTTACGGTGTTCAACGATGACGGGACACTGGATGACGCGGGTCAAAGCCGCCTGATCGATTTCATGCTGGAATCGGAATCCATCAGCGCTTTTTTCATCCGATCCGGCATGGGGCAAATGTATTGCTTCGGCATGGACGACACAAAACAAATCGCACGAAACGCCTGTGCCCACCTGAAAGGAAAAGCCGCCGTCCTGATTGGATGCAGCGGCATTTGGGACCGCAACTACGACAAGCGCCCCGACCCCGTGCTCTACAAACAACAGGCGATTGAATTAAGCCGCTATGCCCAGGATCTGGGCGCGGACGGCATCGTCCACACCATTCCCGAAGGCCTGGTTCCCCAACAAGGGGAGTCCATGGATGATTTTCTGGTGCACTATTTCGAAGAGATCTGCGCGTCGGTCTCCGCGCCCGTATTGATTTATCAGCCGCCTGGAACGCTGCCTGAATATTGCGTCACGCCGAACTCAATCGTGCGGCTGGCGGAGATTGATAACCTGGCGGGGATGAAAGTTTCCACAGCAGACGGCGAGTATCTCTTCAATCTGGTCCGCGCCGTGAAAGACAAGAAGTTTGGGTATATTGCGGGCGCGGAGACGGTGTTCTATGCCGCGCTGGCCGCCGGCGCGCGGGCCTGTATCGGCCAGGGAACCACGGTTAACCCCCAGATTATCCGTGCGATGCTTGACCGTTTCCTGGCGGGCGATCTGGAAGGTGCAATGGAAGCTCAGGAAGACACCAATGAATTGGTATACACCTGCCCCAATGCCGTCGATTTCTTTAAAACCTACGCCGTCGAGAAGGGCTACGCCATGGGGCTCTACGCCCGGCCTTCCGGAAATCCCTACATCAAAAACCGCGTTCCCATCACAAAAGAAGCCTACGAGATCTTCAAACGCCGCTACGAAGAACTCCTCGCGAAATACGTGTAATCCCCTCAACGGTGTTCATACGCCCCAATGTCCGGTCCGGTCCCTTGCGGTATCGAAACCCCCTCGATATCGGATTCCACGCCGGATTTTTTTCCCGCATCCACACACGGCGAATCCGCTTGAAGATGAAAGTCGCGATTAGGGCCGTTCACGAATTTCGGATCCGCCGCCAAAGAATGTATTTCTTTGCCGTATTCCGCTTGATAACTGGAAAACGCACCCATCGGATACCGGTTCTGCTCAAACAGGATCATGTCGCCGTTTGACTGAAACCAGCAATTATGATCCATCACCAGCGCATCGATGGCCGCGCGCGGCCATTTCGGCGCGTAAAAAGCATTGCCCAGCGCCTCGCAGAAAATGTTATTTTGGATGACAATGTCATGCGCCTTGGCCGGGCTGGTGTAAAAGCACAGATGGCGTCCGCTGGGATCGGGCCGTTGCGCATGACCCCACCCGCCGCCGGCATTGAAACAGGTATTGTGCTCAAAACGGATATTGTAGGTTTCGGATTGCTCTGGCCGATTCCAGTATTCAAAGGAATACTCGGAATTCCAAATGACATTGTGCCGGTACGTGATGTTGTACTGTGGTGTGCGCGGACCGTTGCTCTGGTTGGTTAACGCCGCATCATAAATCTCCCAAAACCGGCACTTCTCCACCAGGTGATCATGGGCAGTACCCCAAAACTCCACGCCATTGCCAAATCGCACCGTTTTATCACCGCCCATCTGATCGCCGCCTCCGATGTAGCCGAAATCACAGTCGCGGGTCGTGGTATGGTGCGTACTGCCGCCCCCGATCCCGTGCGCCGCCCCGTAAAGGCATGCCAAGCTTTCGTAGACCACATGGTGGCAATTCGTTTGATCAATAATGTGGTCACGGATAGCACACTCTATGGCAGAATACCGGGACCCCGGATTTCCAATCGAAAAAAGTTTGAGCGCGTGCCGATCTTCGTCGTACCAATATTCGCCTTGAACATCCAGGTCCTTCATTTCCCAAACCTTGACCCCACAGGAAGCCCCGCTGTTAAAGATAATATTGCCGACGTCATTCGGAAAAAATGTGTCCGAATGACATTCTTTTAACGATACCTCATCCAGATGGAGAATAGCGCCCATAGGCAGGATGGCGCCCAGGAAAAAGGTTAATCGCGCATCCTCTGCCATGGTGGATGAGGAATAATAACAGGAAAACGATTTCCAGCCGCTGTCCAAGGAAAAACCGGCACGCGCAGTGCAGGTGGCATAGCGGGACCACGGAGGGCCGCTGCGCATCAGGCTCGGTGCGTCAAGCTGGATAGGCACAGTGCATTTCGCCCGGAACCTCAAACAATATACCCGCCCGGACTGCACGGAAAAAGGCGTCGTATACCATTGAATATCGGAACTGCCTTTGCCTGTGGCCAAACCTTCTATGCGGAAACTTCCGGGCGCTTCGGCAAACTCGCGGTCGTCTCTCCCAGCCCGCACCGAGGCGCCATTTTCCGTATAAATATGCCAACCCTCGGCATTTTGAGAAAAACCAGGATTCGCCAATATTTCCGGCCCAATACTCTCCGGCTCCCGTGTGCTCCAGAGGTTGGGAGCCTCCTCCACCCAGTCCACAGCGTGATGTTTCTCCACGGAACCCATCAACACCGGCTTTGCCCCCGAACCATACGCCCCGTACGTAATGGGAGCGTTCTCGTCGCCGCTATGCGGACGCAACTGCCCCCGCCAGTGGCCGCCCCGCTCAAATACCACCGAATCACCCGGCAAAAGCGCTGCCGTATTCACTTTATCCAGGGAATGCCAAGCCGTTGCCGGTGTTTTCCCATCTCCACCATCTGAACCGGCATTCGACACATAATACACGGTTGCGCCTGCTTGTTCCATGACAAGCAGGGCAAAAATTACAACAATTCTTCCATAATTTTGGGGTGAGATTTTATGGTAATGGCTATGCATGTTTTAATATTCCCTGCGCCTTGTCTTTTTATCTTTTGACCATTATGCCATGGGAGGCGTTGTGTTATCCTATGGAAAAACCCTCCTTTATCCCTTGCATGCCGGGGATAAAGGAGGGGTTTTCTTACACGCGAGTGCCGCTATTTATCACCCAGTGTGCTGGCCCACACTTCGAGACCCTCATAAGGATTGGACATGCCAAGGAAAAGGCGTCCTTGGGCGGACACCATGGTGCGCACACCATAGCTATTGGGATTGCCCATCCCATCCGTCATCACGCAATACCACGTCACCCCGTCTTGCGTCTTATAGAGATCGCCGCCTTTGTTCGGGCGGAGCCGGATGAGATCGATCGCAGTCAGACATTTTGCGCCCGTGGTATTTGCCTTGCCGATGCCCATCATGCCCAGAATGTAACCGGGATGCGTCAGCATATAGCTCAGACCGGGCACGATGTCATAGGTTCCCACATAGAACCAGCCGTCATGTTCGCACATTGACCACATATAGGCATTGCCATCTTCGCCAAAACCGCTCTTTTCACCGCCAATGGAGTGCGGCCCCGCCACCACTTCAAGATGATCTTCCGCATCGATGCGCATCAGGTCGGCGGGGTGCAACCCGGCAATCATCCGGCCGAAAAAACTGGCCTGGGTGCCGATATATAAATAATCTTTCCAAACCTGCATGGTCAGCACTGATTCGTTCATCCACCGCGGACCGCCTCTATCCATGATCTGAATGGGCGCGGCAGCGGGATCCGGTCCTTCGATTTTCCACAATTCCGCCCCCTGCAGCGGATTGTGCGTGCCCACGTACAGCCAGTTGTTGAAGGATTCAATCGTGAAAATGCCGACATTGCGTTTGTTGCCAAAGGCATTATCGAGAACATCCCACACGTCTGTTCCATCCGTGGCAAAAATCAACGATTCGGCGGAGTCGGCCTTACTCACCATCTCGTAATCATTATAAAAAGACAAATACAACAGGCCTTTATGGATCGTCATGCCGCGAATGGAACCTTCGCGATCCGCTTTCCAGAATTCGGTCCAGGATCCCGGTTCGCCTGTTTCCGAACGCCAGATGGACGTGGTGTCCCCGCGTCCCCCTGCATATAAAAACAATTTTCCATCCGACTGGTTCCGGTAACTTTTCATAATCCGGAAACCATGGGGGCGATCGGCCTCGGAAAGGTCTAAGTCACGGGTGTCCAGAACACTTTCCCAATGCGTGGGGCCAATATCCGGGCGGTAGCGGCGGATCTCCGGATAGACCGGCTTGTGATCTTGAAATCCTTTCCATTGCTGCACCCGGTTCCAGGTCCCCACATACACATATCCGTCGTCTGCGCTCCCATCCGCTTTAAAAAACGCCATGGCCCAGGGATAGTCATTGAAATCCTGGGCCTGATCCGCCGCGTCAAATCCATTCTGCGCCACTTGGACAAAGTCTCCCTCCGCAAGGCCTCCCGGCGCTTCCTCCGGAGATCGCAGGCAGCCCGTTCCTCCAAGAATTACAATCAAAGCCAACATTTTCAGAAAAAACACAGTACGCATGGGATCACCCTCCTCAGTTCCATACCCAAATATCCTCTCAAATCTTCCTTCCGGTCAAGAAGAGCCGGAAGACTGCATATACATTCTGCGTCACAAATCACCGCCCATATACTATACATGATGCCAATCCGGAAAGAAACTTCTTTCGAGATTTCTGGAGAACGGCAAGCGTGCCCGTTTTCATGAATCCTGAGATTTCTTTCCTTCCAACGCGTCTTGGATCGCCGCGTTCAACGTCTGTATGGAAAAAGGTTTTATAATATAGCCGGCGATCCCCATGGCCCTCACCTGTTCCGGCGTGAGGCTGGCCCCATACCCCGTCATGAGTATAACGGGGAGGTTGGGCGCCACCAAGGCTATCTCGCGCGCCAGATCGATACCGCTGAGCTTCGGCATCACATTGTCCGCGATTACAACGTCAAAACGGTGTGGCGCAATCCGAACAAGCTCCAATGCGGACACGCTGTCCGTTAAACACTCCACCTCATAGCCCTGGCTTCTCAGCAACTGCGCCGCCAGGGAGACAATATCCAATTCATCATCAAGCACCAGTGCGCGCATTTTGCCCGGCCGCTCAACCGCCTCCTCGGTCTGCGGGAGCAGGAGCACCCCTTCTAGCTTTGGCCAATACACCTGAAACACCGTGCCCCGGTTCAGTTCACTTTGCACCGTAATGGCCCCGCCGCCCCCTAACACAATCCCGTGCACTATCGAAAGTCCCAGACCGGTGCCCTCCCCAAATTCCTTGGTGGTGAAGAAAGGATCGAAAATGGAAGGCAGGATGGCCCCAGGGATCCCGCATCCTGTGTCCCGGACAGAAAGCCGGGCATACAACCCTTTCCGGAGCACACCCGCATCCGCATGGGTTTCTTCCTTGATTTCACAGGTATCCAGCCGGATTTCCAACATGCCCCCCTTTTCACCCATGGCCTGCGCCGCATTGGTGCAAAGATTCACCACTACCTGATGAATTTGCGTGGCATCCGACAAAATCATTCCCGAATCATCCGTCAACTCTTGCCGAATTTCGATGGAAGAAGGCAATGTGGCACGAAGAAACCGGAGGGCCTCGCGCACCGCAAAATACACCGGCACCGGGTGCCGCTCCAATTCTTCCTTATGACTAAACGTCAGAATCTGTTTTACCAGGCTCGAGGCGCGCTGGCCCGCTTTGTTAATCAATCGCAGGTTCTCCCGCACCGGATGATTCTCCGGCAATTCCCGCAGGGCCAGTTCGCAATGGCCTAGAATGAGCATCAGCACGTTGCGGAAATCATGCGCCACCCCTCCCGCCAACCGGCCCAGCGCCTGCATTTTTTGCGATTGCAGCAACTGTTGTTCCATCAGCCTTTCGTGGGTGATGTCCCGCCCAAAAACCGCCAGCCGGACCACCTTTCCTTGATTGTCGAAAAGAGGGTAAATCGAGTTGTTTAGCCAACGCCCAAAGCGTTGATCCTTGAATCGAATCGGCTCGCCGGTTTGCAGGCATTCCGCGATGCGCTCCTTCCGCGACTTCACTAATTCGGGCGGCAGCAAATCCAAGATATTTGTTCCCAACAATTCGGATACACTTTTGCCAAACGTTTTGGCAAAATGCTGGTTAGCCGCGATGAGCGTGCCGTCCGGCTCCATGAGAAATGCGATATCGGTCGTGGCATTCAGTATTGCCAGGGCGTTCTGCTCGCTTTTGCGCCATTCCTCTTCCGCATGTTTGCGCTCTTCCACCTCCTGTAAAAGCGCCTGATGCCGTTCCGCCAGTTCACGGCGCGACCGGTGCGCCGCAATGGCCGCCACCGCAAAACTCGCAATCAGCAGCAGGCTTCCAATGGTGAACACCACATTCTCGATAATTTTGCTCCAAAACGATTGAATCCCGATCAATGGCACGGTATCGAACCAAGGGGTGGCGCGCGTGATGTTCAGGCCGCGAGAGAGAAGAAAAAAGAACGCCGCGGAAAACACCAATGCCGGAGCAACGCCTATCGCATAAATAACCAGCGCCCCGGCCGCAAAAATAAAACACGCCCCCCCGAAACTCATCCATTCGTCCAGCGTGTTGCCATGTCCCCACGTATAACTGAGCATTACCGCCCCGCATTCAAGACAGGCCCCAACCCCTAATAAAATAAAAACCACCATGTACAAATGGTTTATCGATTGTTGTATATCCGGCGGCCTGCTATTCCCATCTGCACTTGACATGACATTCCCCATCGCGGCTCTGGCCGCACATACTAGCATCCAGCTTGACAATGATCCCGTAAAGCCATGTTCGGATGCTAACGAATTTTCCACACGGGGTCAAATTCATCCCAGGCATTTGAGCGGTAAAGCGGGAGCCGCGCGATGATTTTCTTACACGTGGCTATTCCCTAATACGGCGGATTCATGCTATGCTTGCCACAGCAGCGAGAAGGAGAACGTTCCATGGGTCAGTTATTGAAACCAGACGATTTCGTAGTGGGGTTGGATATTGGCGGCACTAAGTTCATGGCTGCCGTCATGAATCATAAATTTAAAGTGATGGGACGATCTAGAAAACGGAGCAAGTCCAGGAAAAATCCTTCGGAAAAGGCCGAAGATCGTATTATCCGCATTGTCGAAGAGGCAATCCGTGAGGCGGGAAATCCTGTCATAAAAGGCATCGGCGCAGGCTCTCCCGGCCCCTTGGATCCCGCCACCGGCATTATCATCGATACGCCCAATCTCGGATGGAAGAATTTCCCCCTGGCCGATATCCTCAAGGAACATTTCGGCGTCCCCGTCGTGGTGGATAATGACGTAAACGTCGGCACCTATGGCGAATGGTGCTTCGGACAAGTCAGCCAGTGCGAAGATGTCGTTGGAATTTTCCCCGGCACTGGTATTGGAGGTGGCATCATCATCAACCGGAAATTGCTGCATGGATTTTCCGGCGCAGCCGGTGAAGTGGGCCACATGACCCTCGAAGTCGACGGACCCTATTGCGGCTGCGGGAAAAGGGGATGCCTCGAAGCACTCGCCTCACGCATCGCCATCGCCAAAGAAGTGGCCGCCCTAGCCGCCCGTGGAGATGCCCCCTACATCCTCGAACACTGCGGAACCGACCTTGCAAACATGCGTAGCGGAGAAATTGCCGAAGCTATCCGCGCCGGGGAGAAAATGGTCGAAAGCGTGGTCCGCAAGGCCGCCTTCTACACCGGAATCGCCGTCGCCAATCTCATCAACATATTGAGCCCGGAAGCTGTCGTGCTCGGCGGAGGACTTGTCGAAGCCATGACCGACCTTTATCTCGAAGAAGTGAACCGCGCCGTGAAAGAACACGCCATGAAGTTTCTGCGGAAAGGCGTCAAGATTGTACCCGCCAAGTTGGGTGACGACGCCGTGGTTTTGGGCGCCGCCCACATGATCGCGGAAAAATTGAGCGCAACATAAGAATCAGGTGGAAAGGATGTAGATATGTCAACAATGGAGAATCTGGGCGCAGCGTTTGCGGGGGAAAGCCAGGCGAACCGGAAATACTTGGCCTTTGCAAAAAAAGCGGAGGCCGATGGCTTTCCGCAGGTGGCCCGGTTATTCCGCGCGGCCGCGGCCGCGGAAACCGTCCATGCTCACGCCCATCTGCGGGCAATGGATGGCGTAAAGACCACCGTGGAAAACCTCCAGTCGGCCATCGCCGGGGAAGCCCATGAAAGCAACAGCATGTACCCGGAGTTTATTGCCCAGGCCGAGCAGGAAGGCAACAAGCGCGCCCTGACGAGTTTCAAGAACGCATTGGAAGTCGAGAAACAACATCATGCGCTGTATACGGATGCGCTGCAATCGGTGAATAGCGGAAAGGATCTGGACACGGCCCCCATCCATGTATGTGATGTCTGCGGATGCACCATCGCAGGAGACGTGCCGGACCGCTGCCCCATCTGCAACGCACCGCGCGAGCGCTTTTTCGGGGTGCCATAATTTAGAGAGAAAACCATCCCAGGCATTTGCGAAATAGGCCTTTCTATTCTAAAAATCAAAAGATACAGGGCAAATTACTGGCATTGCATAGCCGAATCGTTGCTTTTTCATTTACCCAGAGGAGAAAAAGGCCTATTTCGCAAATGCCTCCCATCTGTTTATGCTTGATATTTCCTGCAATTTAGTAGATAATACATTACCCAACGGAGAAGCTGCCCCCGACATTTTCAGGGAGCGGGGCCTCGGGCGGATAGTCGGCGCGTTAAAGCGTCTTTGGTAACATGGGAGTTTTATTGCGCCTGGGTGCGCCTTGGAGAGGTTCGAGCAATGTCCTTCAGCGTAGTTCCAAGTAAAGTATTCTTTGTAACAGGTTTGGGAATCCACCGCCATAAGCTCGCCTCTTTTGAGGCTTCCTTGAGATCGGCGAACATTGCGCAATTTAACTTGGTCTATGTCTCCTCCATTTTACCGCCCCGGTGCGAAGTGGTTTCGAAGGAAGAAGGCCTCCAGAGCCTCAGCCCTGGCCAGATCGTCTACTGCGTCATGGCCCGAAGCGAAACCAACGAACCCAGCCGCCTCATTACCGCGGCCATCGGTATGGCGGTTCCTAACGAGAGCAACCGGTACGGATATATTTCCGAACATCACGGCTATGGTTTGACCGCCGATGAAGCCGGTGAACTCGCCGAAGACCTCGCCGCCACCATGCTTGCCACCACCCTTGGCATCGAATTCGATCCCGATGTGGCCTGGGACGAACGCAAGCAAATTTATGAAGCCAGCGGCCAGATCATCAAGACAACCGCTCACGCCGTGGCGGCCGAAGGCGATCCCAAGGGATTGTGGTCCACTGCTATTTCCGCCGCCGTGTTTGTTCCCTGAGACGCACCCCATGCGATTCGGTGACTTTCCCGAGAATTATTGTGTTTATGAAACCTCCCGGGTGGTCCTGCTGCCTATTCCCTTTGACAAGACAAGTTCATGGATAAAAGGCGCAGACAACGGCCCCGAAGCAATCCTAAAGGCTTCTCCCGCCCTCGAATGGTACGATATCCTGACCGGCGTCGAAGTCTACCGCGAAGGCATCTACACCGCCCCGCCCATCCTCGCCCAAACCCCCGAAGAAATGATCGAGGAAGGATATCAACAGGCAAAGCGGCACATGCAAGCCGGAAAATTCGTCGTCACCCTCGGAGGAGAACATTCCGTAACCCTGGGGCCCGTCCGTGCCCTTGCGGAAGCGTGCCCCGTTCTCAGCGTCCTCCATCTCGACGCCCACGGCGAC
>Ga0116156_10000852_pt1 | contig 31385 bp, 20 predicted proteins | sample AD_UKC045_MetaG_FD_89891 | JGI IMG/M metagenome (GOLD analysis project Ga0116156, IMG submission 89891) | Active sludge microbial communities of municipal wastewater-treating anaerobic digesters from USA - AD_UKC045_MetaG | ecosystem: Engineered > Bioreactor > Anaerobic > Digestate | place: USA...
GCAGACGATGTCGAGAAAAGGAGAATGGTTTACTATCGCCAGCCTCGCACTGGCGTTGGCCTGTGCCCAGGCCGGCCGGGTGCAGCGGGAGGAGTATCGCACCATGATCGATCAGGGAGAATTCACCCGGGCCGGCCTTCTGATTGCAGAGCAGCTCAAGGAGCCGGGTCTCTCCCCGGCGGAACGCGCCGGCCTCGAATTCGAGATCGAACGCATGGCGCGCATCCGTAAGGACTTTGTCAGGAACGAAGCCGAAGTGGTGGAGTTTATCAAGATTTACATTCCTGATGTCGACAGCGCCCGGCTGGCGGCCTGGGAGGCGGAAAAATCCCTCGAGATGATGCGCATCGACGGCGAGAAGCGCTATTTCAAATATGCCGCCCGCAATCTTTTCCGCATTAACAAGGCGTGCCGGGAGATCTGGCGGGCGGCCCATCCCCTCGATGCCGGTGCAGCCGGCGGGCCGGGCAGCCGGGCGCTCGACGAAAACATCGCGCGCATTCTCGCCCAGGCGACACCCGCGCAGCCCCTGGTCGAGCCGGTGCGAATGCGCATCGAGCAGACCCTGACCGTGAATGCGGACGCCGTCCCGGCCGGAGAGACCATTCGCTGCTGGCTCCCCTTTCCGCGCGAGATCCCCGGCCGCCAGACCGATATCCGCCTGATCGGCACAACGCCGGAACAGCATCATCTCGCCGACACCTCCCGGCTGCAGCGGACGATCTGTTTCGAGCAGTCCGCGGTCGCCGGCACCCCGGCGCGCTTTCAGGTCACTTATGAGTACACCAGCCTCGGCTCCTTCACCAGCATCGACCCGGAGAAGGTGACGCCCGCGGCGGCGGAGGGCCCGCTGCAGCCCTGGCTGCGCGAAGAGCCGCCCCACATCGTCTTCACCCCGGAGCTGCGCGCCCTGGCGGCGGAAGTGGCCGGCGGCGAGACCAATCCCTACCGCATTGCGCAAAAACTCTACGCCTGGGTGGAGGAGAATATCCCCTGGGCCTCGGCGCGTGAGTACTCGACCATCCGCAATCTGCCCATGTACGCCTGGGAGAATCGCCACGGCGATTGCGGCATCCAGCACCTCACCTTCATCACCCTCTGCCGCATCAGCGGCATTCCGGCGCGCTGGCAGTCCGGCTGGGAGTTCAAGCCCCCCACAGACAGCATGCACGACTGGAGCATGATCTGGTTCGCCCCCTATGGCTGGGTGCCGGCCGATGTCACCTACGGCCGGCGCGATTCCGAAGACCCGGTCCAGCGCTGGTTCTATCTCAGCGGCATGGACAGCTACCGTCTGATCTTCAACGACGACGTCAGCCAGCCCTTCGCTCCGCCCAAACAGCATTTCCGCTCCGAGACCCTCGATTCGCAGCGCGGCGAGGTGGAGTGGAGCGGCGGCAATCTCTATTTCGATCAGTGGGATTGGGAATTAAAGTGGGAGGTGCTCAAGTAGCGCGGCTTTGCTGCAAAGAGAGGTCCCGGCTGCCGGGACCTCTCTTTTATGACACCTGCTCCTCTTCGAAAAAGGCATCTTTATCCGGGAAGCGCAGATGTTCCGGTGCGTTGTCGCGCTCGAAGGTGAAATAGTGCGCCGTTCCGCGGGTGCAGATCTCACCGGCCGCATTGAGCAGCTCGCTTTCCACCACGACGATGCGGCGCTTTTGTTCAAGGATGCGGCAGCGGATGGTAAGGGGGCCCTCCAGGGTCGAGACCGGCTTCAGGAATTTCGTCTCCATCTGTGCGGTCACCCCCGCCTTTTCGCACGCGACCAGGATGATCCAGCCGCCGATCTCGTCGAGCAGGGTGGTCTGGATGCCGCCGTGGAGGATGTTGCCCCAGCCCTGGTACTCCCCCTTTGGCTGCCAGACGGCGACCAGGTCGCTACCGTCCAGCCAGAACTCCATCTGCAGGCCGATAGGATTGGTCGGGCAGCAGCCGAAGCAGTGGTAGCCGGGGCTCTCGGTGAAGGGATTGCGGATTTTGCGCACGGGTGCTCCTTTTTATTAGTGCATCAAAATATGAATTTCCATCCAGCAATGCAATTTCTTTCGAGGTGTGAAGCGGCAGAGTTTTACAGGCAGTCTTTTCTTTCAGCTTGTTATTTGCACCCGGAACTGTTATTTTTCAACAATGGATTGGACGGAAGGCAATCATAAGGAAGCACTAATGGCGGAACAGGCTGTCACGAATCCCCTGCAGCGCAATCGTCTGATGTCGCTGGATTTCTTCCGCGGCCTGACGATGTTTCTCCTGATCGGCGAGTCCACCCGGCTTTACGAGATCCTGCGCGGTCCGGTCTTCAACGGCACCTTTCTCGGCTTTCTCGGCTGGCAGCTGGAGCATCACGACTGGAACGGCCTCCATTTCTGGGACCTGGTCCAGCCCTTTTTCATGTTCATCGTCGGCGTGGCGATCCCCTTTTCCGTCGCCAAACGCCGGGCCGCCGGCGCGGGCTGGCCGCAGTTGTACGGTCATGCCCTGCGGCGCTCCCTTTTACTGCTCATTTTCGGCATCGGCCTCTACTGCATCAGCGCCGGCCGCCTGAATTTTGAGTTGTGGAATGTCCTGGCGCAGCTCTCCTTCACCTATCTGGTGGCCTTTTTGCTGATGCGCTATCCCGCCGTGGTGCAGGTCGGCGTCAGTTTGGGGATGATACTATTAAGCGAAGCCCTCTATCGCCTTTGGGCGGTGCCTGGCTTCGACCAGCCCTTTGTGCCGGATCACAATTTCGGCTCCTGGGTCGACATGCTGCTGATGGGCAAGCTCTCACATGGGCACTGGGTGGCCTTCAATGCCGTGCCGACCTCGGCGCATACCATCTGGGGTGTCGTCGCCGGGCAGTGGCTGGCCGGCAATAAAAGCTCCTCGCGCAAGGTGCTCTATCTGCTCGCCCTGGGCGGCCTCGGCGTTGCTGCGGGCATGGCGCTCGATCCCGTAACCCCCATCATCAAGCGCATCTGCACCAGTTCTTTCGTCATCGCGAGCGGCGGCTGGTGTCTGGCCGCTCTTGGACTCAGCTACTGGCTGGTCGACGTCCTCGGCTGGCGGCGGGTACCCCGATTCTTCACCTATGTTGGGATGAACTCCCTGTTCATCTATCTCTTTTGCCACACCGGGGCATCCGACTGGATCACGGGGATCTTCAAGCCCTTCACGCATTTCCTCTTCGCCTGGAGCGGCCCTGAAGGCGCCGCAGCCTTCACCGCTCTTTTCGTCTGGCTGGCCTTGTGGGGGATCTGCTATTGGCTCTATCGCAACCGGATTTTTATCAAGATCTGACAGTGGAAGTAAAACAAAAAAGAGCTCTGAATTTCAGAGCTCTTTTTTTTATCTTATGACGGTTACGGTTGGATCACTTGCCCACAAACTCCACAATCGCCGGGTTGACCACCTCGGGCTTTTCGAACTGGACGAAATGGCCGCAGTCGGGGACCATGATGAGCTTGTTGTGCGGGAGCTGGCTGGCGCCGATCTGGGCGATCGACTCGGTGCTGCCGCCGTGCAGGGCCGAGTTGGGGATGAGATTGTCCTTGTCGCCGAAGAAGATCAGGGCCTCGTGCTTTACCCGGGTCAGTTTGTCCCACATCGGATAATCGATCATAGCCGCCACATTCTTTGAGACCGCGTAGCAATAGGCGTCGAAATCCTTCGCCCCGCGCATCTGGATGCGCTCGGTGATCATGAACTCGGCCTCCGGGGGCAGCTGGTAGAAATTGGCCTTGAGGTTGGTGTCGATGCTGCGGATGGCGGTGTCGTGGACGAACTCGGGCGACATCGCCCGCTTCATCCAGGCCCCCTCGCCGTCGGTGAATTTCTCGAACCCGGCCGGCGAGACCAGCACCAGCTTGTCGACGCGCTCAGGATAGAGCAGGGAGGTGACCATGGCGATCTGGCCGCCCATGGAGTGGCCGACAAAGACCGCTTTTTCGACCTTGAGCTCGCTGAGCATCTCGGTCAGCACCTGGGCATAGAATGGCAGGGTGTAGGGATAAAAGCCCTTGTCCGATTTGCCGTAACCGGGCAAATCGACGGCGATGACGCGGTAGTGTTTGGCGAGTTCGGGGATGTTGCGGGCCCAGCCCTTGGCATAGGAGCCGAGGCCGTGGATCAGCACCAGCACCTGGTCGGATTTGCCCTCGTCGATGCAGGCGACCTGAATGTTGCGCACCTGCACCTTTTTGGTCGGGAAGCCATAGTCGAAATCCTCGTACTCCGTGCTCCCCAGGTGGTAGTAGCGGGAGGTGGCGCAGCCTGAAAAGGTCATGGCGATCACCGTCAATAGGATGAGTAGATGTTTTATTTTCATTTCACGCTCCTAGAACATGATCCATTTCAGCGTGGCGAAGACGGTCCAGGGGTTCTGGGGGCGTCCGTTCGCGCTGCCGTACATTTCCGGTGAATCGAAGAAATCACCCAGCTTCATATAGGCCGCGTGCAGCTCGAGATCCATGAAGACCCGGGGCGTGTAGCAGAGGTTTAGGTTGGCCTCCGCGCCGATAAAGTTGCCGCCCTGGCTGGGCGCGACCGGGGCCATGGCGGCGCCGGCGCCGATCTTGGCCTTGAATTTGTTGCGGATGATGTCATAGGAGCCGGTGAGGGAGCCGCCGGCAAAGCCGTAGCCGACATTCTGGATGTCGACCACCGCGGCGGTGAAGCGGTTGACGACCAGGCCGTGGGGCAGGAGGATGTAGAGGCCGTGGCCGTAGAAAACCGCACCGGGCGAGGACCAGTTGTTGCCGGTGAGGACGCCGCTGTACTTGCCGTCGTGGATGTTCTTTTTGTCGCCGGTGGTAAAGATGCCGTCGGCGGCGACGAAATCGTTAGGGGTGCGGCCGTACTTGTAGGCCACGCGCAGGTTGGCGCCGAAGCCGAGGATGTCGACGGTTCTTGTGGCGGTCTTGGCCTGGCCGAAGTTCATGATGCCGAAGCCGCTGTAGCCGAAGCGTCCCTGGTTGAGCAGGGGGTTGCCGTGGAAATGGGTTCCCAGCCAGTTAATGCCGGCGGTATAATCCTCGTCGCCGAAGTCAAAATTGAAGACGCCGTTGTAGTTGCTCAGGGTGCAGTTGAGCCCCTGGCCGAGGATGGAGACCCCGCCTTCGCCATTGCCATGGTCGCGCAGATGCCAGAAAGAGACGCCGATGGAATTGACGATATCGAGATCGCGCTCATAGTCGACCTCGAAGAGGGTGACGTCATCGTCTTCATTGACATTGTTCTCATAGAGCTGATAGGCCCCGGCCTTGATGCGCTGATTGGGCCAGAGGTTGTGCATGGCGATGCCGCTGGCATCGGAGCCCCAGAAGGCGAGGCGGTAGCCGGTGTTGATGAGGTGGCTGGTGCCGGTGTATGCGGGCACAGCGACGTTATCGAAGAGCCGGGTCATGCCGGCGTTGACGAAAAAGGTTTTTTTGGGACGGAACTCGACGAAGAGATTCTGGGTCTGGAGGTTGACAAAATCGGCGGCGAAGGCCCCGCCGAGGTTGCCGCCGGCGCCGTAGTTGGCATCGCCGAGGGTCCAGTCGAGTTCGAAATTCATGCGCACCATCGCCCAGCCGTCGAAGAGGCGCGGGCTGTAGGCGATCATCGGGATGAAGCGCTGCTCGAAAAAGCTCGAGCGCACACTTGAGGTCTGGACGGTATTGCCGCCGAAGAGGCGTCCCACGACCTGGCCTTTGAGAAATTCATTGGTCGGCGCCGTGTTGCTCTGCTCTCCGCGCATGAAGTAATAGCCGATCACGGTGATCTCTTTTTTGTCCGGTTTTTCCTCCTTTTCAGGAAAGGGCTCCGGAACCTGGGCCTGCAGCGAGAGGCTGCTGACGATGAGGCAGAGTAGAACAAGTTTTAATTTTTTCATGCATCCGCTCACTTTTTAGGTGACACCAACAGCCGGTTGGGGAGATCGTGAAAATGTTGCAGTAGTGAAGAACAAGAGCCTTGCGGACCCCTGGAGTTGGGATCCGCAAGGCGGGCGAAATTACACAGAGAACGATTACTTTACGCGCACGTATTTCTGGATGTTCAGGACGCCCAGGGCGGCGTCGGAGCCGAAGCCGGTGGCCGGGGTGCGCGGGGTGAAGGGGATGGCCGGAACGGTCTGGATGACCTCGAGCTGCATGGTATCCGGGCTGCCCTTGGTGACCTGGATGATGCCGCCCTGCGAATAAGCGGTGTAGACGATCTCGATGGAGTGGACATCGCCAGAGGCGGCCTTGGTGACGGCATAGGTGCCGGTCAGGGTCGTCCAGGCGCCGTTCTTGACGTGGGAAGCGGTGGTGATGGTCTTGTTGTCGTTCATCACGACGCGGATGGAGTCGATGTTGAAGGTGGCGCCGGAGAGCAGCGGAGAGACATTGGTACCGGCGCTGAGCCAGGTGCCGACCCAGGCATCGACCTTGGCGGGACCGTTGGTGTTGTTGTCATCGTCCTTGTCGCAGGAAATCATCAGGAACATGCCCATGACGATGGTCAGAACCAGCAATAGACGTTTCATGACAGTTACCTCCAGATTAATGTGATTGAGTGACACGGGTGGAGCATGAATTGAACTCTGGTTGATGGACTTACTCCAGCGCCTGGCCTTTCAGCGCCAGCAGATTGATCTTCCCGGCCTCGGTCTTGGGAAGCTCGTCGAGAAACTGCACGTATTTGGGGATCTTGTATTTGGCCAGCTCTCCTTTACAAAAATGGATGATCTCCTCGGCGGTTCTGGAAAAGCCCGGTTTCAGGACAACAAAGGCCTTGCCGACCTCGCCCCATTTCTCGTCCGGGACCCCGATGACCGCCACCTCTTTGATCGCCTCGTGGGTGTAGAGAAAGCGCTCCACCTCGGCGGGATAGACATTTTCGGCGCCGCTGATGAGCATGTTCTTCTTGCGGTCAACGACGTAGTAATAGCCCTCGGCGTCGCGCCGCACCATGTCACCGGTGTGAAACCAGCCATCGCTGATGGCCTGGCGGGTGGCCTCCTGGTTGCGCCAGTAGCCAGGGGTGACCACCGGTGACTTGAGCCAGAGTTCACCGACCTGCTCGTCGCCGAGCTCCCCGCCGTCGTCGTCCATCACCTTCGCTTCAAAATAGAAATTGGGAAAGCCGATCGAGCCGCGCTTGCGCACTGCATCATCCTGGTGCAGGGAGTAGCAGTTGGGTCCGACTTCGGTCAAACCGTAGCCCTGGCGGATGTAGATCCCCTTGGCGTGCCATTTGTTGATGAGAGGAATAGGCATCGGCGCCCCGCCGACGATGGCGTAGCGCACGGTCGAGAGATCGACCTGGTCGAAGAGGGGCGAGTCGGCCATCATCTGCATCATCGTCGGCACCCCGAAGAGCAGGGTGGTCCTTTCCGACTCCATCAGCCGCAGGATGAGATCGGCGTCAAACTTGTCGAGCAGGGTGTGCGAGGCGCCGTGCAGGAAGAAGGGGGTGAGCAGCACGTTCCAGCCCCCGGTGTGAAAGAAGGGGGAAAAGCTCTGGGTGTGGTCCATCGAGGTGATGTCCAGGCGCAGATGGGTGTTGATGGCGTTCCAGTAAAGCATGCGGTGGTTGATCATCGCTCCCTTGGAGAGCCCGGTCGTGCCGGCGGTGTAGAGGATCATCACCAGATCCTCCTCGCCGACGGGACGGTCGGGCGCAAAACTCTCTTCCTGATGAGGCCCGGTCAGGAAAGGTGTGATGGACTCGAAGGGCAGCCGGCGAGGGATGGCGGCAAGGGTGCGCAGCTTTTCCACCATGACCGCGAACTCGCTCTCATAGAAGAGGAGCTGCGGATCGGCATCCTGAATGAGGGTATCGAGCTCGCGCGGCATGAGGCGGAAATTGAGCGGCACCAAAACGAGCCCCGACTTGGCGCAGGCGAAGAAGAGGAAAACATATTCGGCGCGGTTTTTGGAATAGACCGCGATGCGGTCGCCCCGCTGCAGCTTCAACTCCTCGAGCAGGTAGTGGGCGAGGGCGTTGACCCGCCGGTTCATCTCTGAATAGCTCCACTCGATGGCGCGGCCGTGCTCACGCAGGGCCAGACGCTTCGGGGTGTACTGGCCCCAGCGTTTCAGCCAGTCGGTTTCAAAAGCGATCATGCTTTCTTCTCCCTGAAGAGGATATAGAGAATCAGGCCGGTGAGAACGGCAAGGGTGATGGCCACCGCCGCGGCAACCGCGGGATTCTCCCCGCTCGAACGGGTGAAGGGGACGGCCACCTTGTTGTAATACATGATAAAATGGGTGACGGCCGCGACTACGGCGGCGGCGGCCGGAGCGATCAGGGGCACGTTTTTAAGGAACATACCGAAAAAGATGGGCACAAGGGCCGCAGCGAAATAGCCGTAAACCCCGGCCTGACCGAACATGGCCACGCTCAGCTTGGGATGGTAGATCTGCTGCGCCGAAAGCAGGATCGCCACTGCGGCCAGGACCAGGATCACTACCCTGTTGATACGAATTTCGCGGTGGACGCGCCGCTTTTCATCGGCGGGAAGAAATCTGCCGAAAAGGGGACGGATGATGTCGGCGGTGATGGTGGTCGAAACCGACTGGATCAGCCCCTCGATGGTCGAAATGCCGGCGGAGATCAGCCCCATCACCACCAGCAGGCCGACGAAGACCGGGAACTCCTTGACCACATAGGCGGACATGACCTGATCGACTTTTAAAGGTGCGCCGTTGACCATGAGATCGGGAAAGGCCAGTCGGGCATAGAGGCCGGCGAAGACCACGAAGAAGAAGATCATCTGGGTGATCACCCCGACAACCAGATAGCGGTTGACGTCGTCTTCTTTTTTGAGCAGCAGGGATTTGGTGATAATGTGCGGCTGGCAGACGATAGCGACGCCGACGATGATCTGGGCGATATAGATCTCGAAAAAGTCGCGGAAGAGGAAACTGGCGGGATTGGTTCCCTGCGCCAGTTTGGGATCGATGGCGGCGAGCTTGTCGAGAAAGCCGTGCACTCCCGCGCTGAAATGTTCATAACCCGATCCGAGCAGGATGAAGGCGACCACCAGCATGAGCAAAGCCTGGACGGTGTTGGTGTAGACCATCGAGTTGGCGCCGCCGAAGGCCATATAGCCGAAGACGAAGAGGACCACCGCGATCAGGATGGCGAGCTCGGAGACGTTGAGACTCTTGGAAAGGACCTGCACCAGTCCGACCAGGATGAGAACGATGAAGGTGATCAGCAGCAGGGAGAGAAAGGCGAAAAAGAGGGCGAAACCCTTGCTCTGGTAGCGGGTACCCATCCACTGCGCCATGGTCAGGGCCTTCACCGACTGGCCATGTTTGCGGAACCCCTTGGTGAGCAGCACCAGAGAGATCATCGCCGCCGCCGGCAGGACCAGGGCGTAGGAGATGACGGCGCTGATGCCGTAATAGGCGATGAGCCCGGGATTGATGATAAAGGTCGCGGCGCTGGTCATCGAAGCGGCCAGGGCCAGGCCGACGGCAGCCGGCGAAAAGACAAAGCTGCCGACCGCATAATCCGAGATGGTCCTGGTTTTCCGGGCGCCGCGGATGACGAAATAGAGGGTCACTGCCATGTAGAGCAGAATCACGACCCAGGCTGCGGTCACCAGCTGGGTAGAGGCCAGTCCGTTCAATTCAACCTCCGTTTGCTTGTCTTGCTTTGAGTGACGTAAAGGTACTCCCAAAAGAGCATAACGCCTCTGCGGGATGCTGCATGGCGCGTTTTGCATCCGGCCGCGGTTCTCGCCCTGCGGCCAATCTACCAGCGGAAGGCCGCTGTTGCAAAGGCGAGTCCCCCGCCGGAGCCCATGAACAGAACCAGATCGTCCTTCTTGACCTTGCCCAGTTCGACCGCCTCCGCCAGGGCCATGGGGATACAGGCCGAGCCGGTATAGCCGTAGCGGTCCATCACCACATGGGTGCGAGCCATGGAGAGGCCGAGATTATCCAGGGTCTCGCGTATGCTGTTGATGTTGATCTGGGTGAAAAAGATCATGTCGATATCATCGATCGTGGCGCCGATTTTTTCGGTCAGTTCCCTGATCATGCGCGTCCAGGTGAGGGGATTGAGCTCCTTGGGAAATTTGCGCACAAATTTGAGCAGATGGTCGTTATTCTCCAGGACGGCGGGCGTGACCGGTCTATGCGTGCCGCCGGCATAGATCCCCATCCAGTCGTGATACTGGCCTTCGGTGTGCAGCAGCGAGCCGAGAAAACCCCGTTCCTCTGTGGTGGCCTGGAGCAGGGCCGCGCCAGCGCCGTCGGCGAAGAGGGTGACCGTCTTTTTATCCTTGAGATTGAGGAATTTCGACATCGCATAGGCGCCGATGACCAGCACATTCTCGTAGCGGGCATCGGCCCGGATGTACTTGGCGCCGATGTCGAGCACGGTGACAAAGCCGGCGCAGGCGGTGTTGACGTCGAAGGTGCCGGCCTTGACCGCGCCGAGGCGGTGCTGGACGACCGAGGCGGTGCTGGGCGAGACATATTCCGGGGTGTCGGTGGAGATGATGATCAAATCGAGGTCAGCCGCAGCGACCCCCGCCCGCTGCAGGGCCTTTTCGGCGGCGCGCACCGCCAGATCCGCGGTACTTTCATCCTCGGCGCACCAGCGCCGCTCGCGAATGGTGAGGTTCTCGCGCAGCCAGGTGTCGACATCCTCACCGAGGAGGTCGTTGAAGAACTGGTTGGGCACCACCCTGGCCGGGGCGTAGGAGGCGATGGCGGCGATTTTGGCGTTTCGTTTCATGGGCAGAGGTTTTCCTTCGTGATGGATTAGAGCACCAGGCCGCCGTCGACCTGGATCAGGGCGCCATTGATATAGGAAGATTCATCCGAGGCCAGGAAGAGATAGACATTGGCGATCTCTTCGGGCTCGCCGAGCCGGCCGAGCGGGGTCTTTTCCTTCAGGGTGTTGAGGATGTTCTCCGGCACGGTCAGAACCATCTCGGTGGCGATGAAACCCGGCGCGACCGCGTTGACGCGCACGCCCTTGCGCCCGAGTTCGCGCGCCCAGACCCTGGTCATGCCGATGATGCCCGATTTGGCCGCCACGTAATTGGTCTGGCCGAAGTTGCCGTAGACCGCCACCACCGAGCTGGTGTTGATGATCGCGCCCGACTTCTGCTGGGCCATGACCGCCCCGGCCGCCTTGGCGCAGTTGAAAACCCCCTTGAGATTGACGTCGATGACCTGGTCGAACTGGGCCTCTTCCATTTTCATCAGGGTGGCGTCGCGGGTGATGCCGGCGTTATTGACGAGAATGTCGAGGTGGCCGTATTTTTCTGTGATGGCGGCGACGGTGCGGGTGACCTCTCCGAGATCGGCGACGTTGACCTTGCGGAATTCCGCGGTATGGCCGGCCGCGGCCAGTTCCGCGACCAGGGCATTGCCCTTCTCCTCGTTGACATCCCAGATCGAGACCATGGCCCCTTCGGCCGCAAATTTGAGCACGGTGGCCTTGCCGATGCCGGCAGCCCCGCCGGTGATGATGGCGATTTTATTTTCCAGGCGTTTCATTGTGCCTCCGAAAAGTTTTTTATTTTACAATGATTCAACGATCAGGGCGGTGGCTTCGCCGCCGCCGATGCAGAGCGAGGCCAGGCCGCGTTTGGCCTTCTTCTGCTTCATGACGTTGAGCAGGGTCGCGAGGATGCGGGCTCCGCTGGCGCCAAGGGGATGGCCGAGGGCGACCGCTCCGCCGTTGAGATTGACCTTGTCCGGGGTCAGGCCGAGGATCTGGTTGTTGGCGAGAGAGACCGCCGCAAAGGCCTCGTTGATTTCATAGAGATCGATATCAGCGGTGGTCAGCCCCGCCCTGGCGAGCACCTTCCTGATGGCATCGGCCGGGGCGGTGGTGAACCAGGCGGGCGACTTGGAGGCGGAGGCCTGGGCGACGATGCGGGCCATGGGCTTCAGACCCAGTTCCTCAGCCCTGGCGGCGGACATCACCAGCACGGCCGCCGCGCCGTCATTGATCGAGGAGGCATTGGCCGCGGTGACGGTGCCTTCCTTGACAAAGACCGGGCGCAGGGTCTTGAGCTTGTCAAAGTTGACCTTGGCCGGCTCCTCGTCTGCCTCAAAAAGAAGAGGGTCGCCCTTTCTCTGCGGAATCTCCACCGGCACGATTTCGGCTTTGAAAAGCCCCTGCTGCTGCGCCTCCTGGGCGCGGCGGTAGCTCAGGATGGCATATTCATCCTGGGCCTCGCGCGAGAGCTTGTACTCGGCGGCGCAGAGCTCGGCCAGGTTGCCCATGTGGGTGTCATCGTAGACGTCCCACAAACCGTCGCGCAGCATGCTGTCGATGAGGGTGCTGTGGCCCATTTTGAGTCCGGTGCGCAGCCCCTGCAGGTAAAAGGGGGCCTGGCTCATGTTCTCCATGCCGCCGGCGATGACCACCTCGGCGTCACCGCACCGAATGGCCTGGGCGGCGAGCATCACCGATTTCAGTCCCGAGCCGCAGACCTTGTTGATGGTCATGCACTCGACACCATCGGGCAGGCCGGCGCCAAGGGCGGCCTGGCGCGCCGGGGCCATGCCGGTGTTGGCGGGCAGAACGCAGCCCATGATCACTTCGTCGATCTGATCCGGGGCGATGGCGGTGCGCTGCAGCAGGGCCTTGATGACCGTGCTGCCGAGTTTGGGGGCGGGGATTTCGGCGAGGGCGCCGCCGAAGCTGCCGATCGGCGTGCGGACGGCATCGATAATGACCACTTCCTTGAGCTCAGACATGGGATGTCCTTTGATAGAGTTCGGTTTTCAGCCGCGGGCGCCGGCAGCATCCTGCTGCAGCGCAGCCGGCACGGTTAGGGTTCCTTCTTTCTGTGTCATCCAGTCACGGTAAAAGGCCAGATAGCGTTCGATCATCAGCTGGTAAAAGGCGACCATCTCCTCCATATTCTTGCTGAAGGCCGCGCTCTCCTCAGTACCGGACTCCAGCAGGGCGCTCTGGAATTTCTGCGCCAGTTCAAGATTTTTACGCTGCAAGGCGAGATGGTTCATGAAGGCGTTGCCGAAGATATTGGGGTGGGCCTGGTAATAGTCCTTGCGGCTGCCCGGTTTCCAGACGCGCTGAATGAGATTGTGATCGAGGAGTCTTCTGCAGATTTGCGAGGCCGGGCCTTTGCTGACCCCGAGTTCTTTGGTGATATCGGTGAGGGAAACAGGTTTGCCATGGTAGAGGAGAAGACCGACGATGCGGCCCATGAGGGCGGGATGGCCGAACATCTGGTAGCCAGCGCCGAAATCCTGGATGAATTGTTGTTTCAGCATGCCGCACCTTCTGTTTTAATCGTTTGAAATATTTCAAACGATTAAAATTAGACAATCTTTTGTGTAAAAGCAAGTACTTTATTACCGAAAATCGATGTCACGCGGCGCCAGAGCCGAAGGTGTTCCGGCGAGGCCGGGACGGACCCGCCATTGCCAAGAGGGAGAGCGCCGCATCGTCCCAGGTTTCGATAAAAGCGCTTGTTTATCGTACTCCGGATAGCTAATTTGGAGTAACCTGTTTTCCCCCGATATCAGGGGGCGAAACTTTATCATCGGCGTGCTGCGTATTAAAGGTGTACCCGCTCGGAAAAGAACCATGCATCCGTCATTGCAAAAATATCACTTCAGCCTCAGACTCAAGATCACCCTCCTTTTCCTGATGCTGGTCATCGTCATGATGGCCACCATCGGCTACCTCTTTACCGTGCGGGAGCTTGACCTGCGCAAGGAGCAGATGAAGGTGAGGATGGAGCGGCTGGCGAACAACATCGCCGCGATCCGTTCCGTCGAGACCGAGGACTGGGATGTCTACCAGACCTACATCGACAACCAGATCAAGGTCAATCCTGACATCGTCTATATCGCCATCTTCGATGACCAGAACCGGCTGCGGGTGCACGCCCTCAACCGGGATTGGCTTGAGCTGGAGAGCAGCCGTCCCCTGACGCGGATGGAGCAGGCCGGGATCATCATGCAGCTGGACCAGCGACAGGTTGCGGCCGAGAGCCAGCGCGATTTTGAACGGCAGTCGGTCCAGATCATGGTCGGAGTCCGCAATCTGGGCAGGGTCAACATCGGTTTCTCCCTGGTTGATCTGAACGATGAGATGAAGCGCAATCTCCAGAGCAATCTCCTCATCGATTCTGTTTTTCTGCTCCTCGCGGTGCTGCTCGCTCTCTTCATCGGCTCACGCATCATCAATCCCCTCGGCAAGCTGACCGCGGCCATGGCGGGGATTGCGCAGGGAAAGCACGGGCAGCAGCTGCAGATCACCTCCCGCGACGAGATCGGCAAGATGGCCTCCACCTTCAACTATATGTCCCGCGGGCTGCAGGAGAAGCAGATCATCGAAAACTATTCCCGGGAGCTGGGTGTCACCATCGAGCTGGAAAAGATCGCCCGGTTCATCACCGGCCGCATAGGTGCGGCGCTGCGGGCCAGGGCGGGGCTGCTTTTCCTCGGCGGCCGGGAGGAGGCGGGCCGCTTCGGGCTGGTGAGCGCATGGCCGGAGGGTCCGCCGGCCGGAGCGCGCCTCGAGATCGGGGAGGAGAGCATCGCCCTCTTGCTCGAGGGGTGCTCTGCACGGCCCTTGACCACCCTGCCGGACCATGCGGCTCTCCGGAGTGTCCTGCTGGCGGAATGTGAATCCAAAGGGGAGGCGCTGGTCGCGCCGGTGGTCATCAAGGAGGCGTTGCGCGGAATTTTCATCCTTTGCGGTCCGCAGGAGCCGCCGGACTACTCGGAGGACGAGATCCGGCTGCTGGACACTCTCCTCTCTCAGGGGGGGATCGCCATCGAGAACGCCCTGCTCTACGAGGAGCTTGCCGGACAGGAGCGGCTCAAGCAGGAATTCGAGATCGCCCGGCGGGTGCAGCAGAGTCTGCTGCCGCAGGAGACCCCGCGCATGCCCGGGCTGGAGATCGACGCGATCTGCATCCCCGCAGAGGAGATCGGCGGCGACTATTTTGATTTTTTTCCGCTCGATGAGCATACCCTCGGCATCACCATCGCCGATGTCACCGGCAAGGGCTCCTCGGCTGCCTTTTACATGGCCGTGATCAAGGGGATGATGATCTCCCTGACCTCCATATACCGCTCGCCGAAGGAACTGCTCAGCGAACTCAACCGGCGGCTGCTCGGGACCATGGAGAAAAAAATCTTCGTCACCATGACCTACGCCGTCATCGATGTCGAACAGAGGCTGATGGTTTTCGCCCGGGCGGGTCACAGCGCCCTGATCCGGCGCACGGGCGCCGCCAGGGTCGAATCCCTGACCCCGCGGGGCATCAGCCTGGGCCTGGCGGGGGACGGCCATTTCGAAGAGCACATCACCGAGCAGAGGGTGCGCTACGAGCCGGGCGATCTCTTCCTCTTTTACACCGACGGAATCTCCGAGGCGATGAACCGGGGGAGGCAGGAATTCGGGGAGGAGAGGCTGCTCGAATGGACCGCCCGTGTTGCGGGTCCGTCGGTTGGGGCCATCCGGCAGGAGCTTCTCGAGCGGGTCGGTGAATTCACCCGCAGCGCCCCGCAGCACGACGACATCACCCTGGTGACGGTCAGGGCGCTCCAGTAAGGCCCTGACGGCCGGACGGAGCGGGTCACCCTCAATGGGAGTTACAGCAATGCAAGCGCGACACCTGTTGGCCATATTCATCCTTCTCCCCCTGCTGTTGGCGTGCGAGCGTGCGCCGGAGCAGAAACGCAGGATCCGGCTGGCCGGCCGGAATCCGGCGGCCCAGAGCGGGGAGCCCTTCACCTCGACGATTCATCTCGAACCCGGATCCCGCCGCTCCATCGCCATCCTCTTTTTCGAAAACCGGACCGGCGACCCCGGCCTGGAGTGGCTGGAGAAGGGACTGACGGAGATGTTCATCCGCTCCCTTTCGCAGAGCAGCTCCCTGGCGGTTCTCAGCGCGGAGCGGATCTTTGAAATCATGCAGCAGGCGAGGAGAGTGAGCAGCTCTGCGCCAGGGGATGTCGAACTGGCTGCCCTCGTTTCCCAGCAGGCGGATGTCGAGGCGGTCCTGACCGGCGTGGTTTCGCGCCGGGCCGACTCTTTGCAGATCCAGGTGAAGCTCTATGATCCCGTTCAGGGCCGGATCGTGCGGGATGAGAGCGCCGAGGGCAAGGAGCTCGACACCCTCTTCGCCATGGTGGACCAGCTCAGTCAGCGGGTCAAGGTCGCTCTCACCGCCTCTCTGGAAGAGCAGGCGCTCTCCCCGGGCATCGCCGAACTCTCCACCAACTCCCTCGAGGCCTGGCGCTTCTACATGTCGGGCGTCGATTATGAGGGCAAGGCGATGCTCAGCGAGGCGATCGCGCAGTATGAAAAGGCCGCTGCCGCCGATCCGGCTTTTGTCGCCGCCCGTTACAAGGCCAGCATCCTGCTCTTCAGCCGGGGCGACCGTGAGCGGGGGCGCCTCTATCTGGAAAAACTCAAACTGCTGCGCGGCAAGGCGACGACCAGGGAGCAGTATCAGATCGACAGGCTCGAGAGCGGGAGTCGCGGCGACCTCGGTCAGGTCATAGCCGTCTCAAAGCAGTGGCTCGAGGAAAATCCCGATGACATCGATGCCTATTTCAATCTCGGGGATCTCTATTTCGCCCTGCAGGACTATGATCAGGCCCTCAGCTATTATCAGCCCATCCTCAAGATCGATCCCAAATACAAGATCGCCTACAACCAGATCGGCTATTGCTACGCCAGAAAGGGCGATCTCGACAAGGCGGTTGTTGTGATGGAACAGTACCAGCTGCTTGCGCCCCATGAGCCCAATCCCTGGGACAGCATGGGCGAGATCTATTACAACGCCGGCGAATTCGCTCAGGCGGAGAAGAATCTCAGGCAGGCGCTTAAAAACGACCCCGGCTTTTCCAACTCCTGGATCCTGCTCGCCAATATCTACCTCGACCGCGGAGAGTATGCACGGGCCCTCGAGGCCGCCGACCAGTTGATGGCGCGCTGCAGGGATGCGGCTTACCGGTCGCAGGGCTTCCTGCTCAGGGGATTCATTCAATGGCGCATGGGCCGGATCGGGGAGGCGATTGCCAGTCTCGAAGAGGGGCTCACGACCCGCATCTACGCCTATCGCACCGCAACCTGGATCTACGAACTCCATCTGGAAAAGGGGGATACCCTCGGCGCCAGGCGTTCCCTCGAGAGCAGCTATGCCTTCATCCGCGATTCCATCGCCGTGCGCGAGCCTTCCGCGCTCAATAGTCTGGCCAATCTGAGCCTTTGGTATGATGTCCATCCGGAGGAGAGCATCCGGCTCATCGAGGAGGCGTTCGACCGCATTGACGGCACCGATATCGGCACCTGGGGGCGTTTCTATCTCTCTCTGCTCTATTTGCACACTGGCCGTCACTCCGCCTATAAGGGGATCACCCCCGATTTTGCCGACGGCTTTATCGGCTATCTGCGCGACGTGCGCAATCTTTCCTTCCCGCGAGAGAACTGGAAGGGGCTCATGCTTTTCAACCGTTATATCGTCCGCTATTCCGATGCGGGGATTGAAAAGTACGACCGGCTCATCCGTTACTGCGCCGCGGAAAAATTGACCCATCCCGAGATGATTTTCAGCCTCTATCTGGCCGACCTCAACGTGCAGCGCGGCGACACGGCCAGATCGGCGGAGCTGCTGCGGAGCGCCGGTGTCCCGCCGGAGGGGCACTGGCTGCTCAGTGCGCCCTTTGACAACACCCGCGGCTTCATCACCAGGTATCCCCCTGAGCGCAGTTCCAGCTATACCGGCCGGCAGCTCCTGAAGGAGGGTTGGCGTCATCCCGAGGACGGCTGCAGTGATGGCTATATCGACCTGATGAAACACCATCAAAAGCACAACTGGTCGCTCGGCTACGGATTGATCGGCCTGCGCTCCCCCGGGCAGCGGGAGGCGCAGCTGCGCATCGGCACCAACGATGCGGTGCGGCTGTGGCTCAACGGGGAGGAGGTCTGGCGGATAAATATGGCCCGCGATGCCGCCATCGATAACGATATCGTCAGTGTAGTGCTGCGGCCGGGCCTGAACCGGGTGCTGATCAAGATCTGCAACGACATCAACGAATGGGGATACTACTTCCGGGTGACGGACGCCCGGGGGCGGGGCATGCCCGACATCGAATTTGTGCCGGCCGACGCCCTGTGAGGGCGGTCTGAGCGGTTTTTCCTGTCGCGCCCCTTCGGGTGCTCCCGGCGAGGCGCGCTCTCATCCCTTTGAATGGACAAGCCATGCGAATTCTGACCCTGCTTTTGCTGCTCCTGCCGGCCTTGCTCGCGGCCCAGCAGATCGAAGTCCAGGTACCGATGGACAGCTCGGGGACGATCGCTGAAATCACGCCCGAGCTGCGCGCGCGGACAGGGCTTTTTTCGGAGGTGGTTGATTTCCTTTCGGCCCGTCTCTTTCAGGGCGGGGACTCCTCCTTTGTGCTCGAGGTCGCCTTCCGGAGAGAGGGGCGCCTGGCCAGAAGCCGGAGTGCGCTCACATCTGCGGAGGCTCTGGCCTTCCGGCAGGGGCTGACACACAGGCTGGCATTGACCGTGCGCGCGCCGGGGATTAACCAGGAGGGTAGGCCCGGCCTCGTCGTCCGCCAGACCATGATGGCCCTCGGCTTTTACGGATGGGCCGTTCCTTTGATGCTGGAGATCGAGGGCTCGCGCGGGAGCATCGCCGCCTACATGCTGACCAGCGCCGCCGGCTTTGCCTTCCCCTACTACCTGACCCGCAACCGCCCGGTCACTACCACCCAGACCATGATGACCACCTTCGGGTCGACGCGGGGGCTGCTCTATGGCCACCTGGTCAGAAAGATGATTGCGCCAGATGAACACTCGGAGGCGAGTGAATGGGGACTGCCGATGGCGGGAAGCCTGATCGCGTCTATGGCCGCCTTCAAGCTGGCGGAGACGAGCGGTCTGGAGCTGGGCAGTGCGGAGCTGATCGGGGTGATGGGGGATTTCGGCACCGGATTCGGACTTGGCACCGCTCACGTCTCGGATTTATGGGATCATGAGAACCGCGAAACGGCCGCCCATGCCACCCTGCTCGGCATGACGGGGCTGGGACTGGCCGGGGGCTATTTGCTTTCGCAGCGGGAGCACTATACCCGCGGTGATGCCTATGTGCTGCGGATGGAGGGGATTCTCGGCGCGCAGATCATGATGCCCATCGTCGCGGCCCTGGCCGACAAAAGGGAAAAGTCCTATTCGGCCGGTGCCATGGCCGGCGGGGTTTTGGGTGTCGGGATCGGCAACTGGCTGCTGCGGGACGAGGACTTTGATTTCAGCGAGGGGGCGCTGATCTCCTGCGGGCATATCGCCGGCGGCCTGCTGGCGGGCGGCCTCACCTATCTGATCGACAGCAGCGACAATTTCGACGGGCTGGTCTACCATTCGACCATCGCCCTGGGCAGCCTTGCCGGTCACGCCCTGCTCTATCGCACCTTCAAACTGAGGCGTTAGGAGGGGGCTGGCCCGGCCCCCTTCGGCCCTCACCCCCAACAATACGGCGCTTCTGCCGCTCTTTGGCCGCCCCGTTCTTCTCGACGAAGAGCGGCTCCCCGGTGAAGGGATTCTTTTCCGTATAGTACATCACGCTGGCCCAGGTGGAGGGCGTCGGCGTAAAGATCTGCACCTGCTCGGGGGTGATGTGTAGTTCCCTGCTGACGAAGCGCTGCATGGCCTGCATGTCGCGGTCGCTGCAGCCGGGATAGGCCGCGATCAGGTAGTAGGTCAGATACTGCTTTTTGCCCAGCGCAGCCGAGCGCCGGTCGAACCTGCGCTTGAACTCCAGCAGGATTTCCTTCCCCGGTTTGTTCATCAGTTTGAGTACATGCGGCTCGGTATGCTCGGGGGCCACCTTGAGCTGTCCGGAGACGTGGTGCGCCGCCAACTCCTCCAGATAGGCCTCGCCGTCGCTGAGGTCTGCCAGGATGAGATCGTAGCGCAGCCCCGAGGCGACGAAGACCTTTTTGACGCCGGGAAGCCGGCGCAGTTTTTTGAGCAGCTCGGTCTGGCGGCGGTGGCTGGGTTTGAGAGTAGGGCAGACCTCTGCGCCGATGCAGGCCTTGAACTGGCAGCTCCCCCGGCTCTTTTTACGGCCGCATTCAAAACCGTACATGTTGGCGGTCGGCCCGCCGGCGTCGCTGATAATGCCGCGGAAGGCGGGATGGCGGGTCAGCTCTTCCGCCTCGCGGAGGATCGAGGCCTCGCTGCGGGAGAGCACGGTCCGCCCCTGATGGACGGCGATGGCGCAAAAATGGCACTCCCCGTAGCAGCCGCGGTGGGTGTTGATGGAGAAGCGGATTGTATCCAGTGCGCGCACTTTTCCGAACTGCTCATGCCAGGGATGCTGTTCGCGTTCAAAATCGAGTTCGGCCGCCCGGTCGAGCTCGGCCTCGCTGAGGTGCCGGGCCGGGGGATTCTGCACCAGCCAGCGCTCCCCGTGCTGCTGGTTGAGGCCGCGGGCGGTGACGGGGTCGTTATTGTCGTAAAAGAGGCGGAACATCCCGGCAAAGGCCTCCTTGTCCGCGGCGACGCTCTCAAAGGAGGGCAGGGTCAGATAGTCTGGCCGGGGCGTGCTGGCGATATGGGCGAGGCCGCGGATCTCCCGCCACTCTTCTCCTGCAGCCAGGGCCTGGGCCAGCTCGAGCACCGCGCGTTCGCCCATACCGTAAATGAGGGCGTCCGCCTTGGCGTCGAAGAGGATGGAGCGGCGGATGGCATCGGACCAATAGTCATAGTGGGCGACGCGGCGCAGGCTCGCCTCGATGCCGCCGAGGACGATCGGGCGGGTGGACTTCCAATAGCGCCGGATCATGTTGGTGTAGACGATCACCGCCCGGTCGGGCCGGCGATTGTTGAGCCCGCCCGGAGTAAAATCGTCGCTTTTGCGCCGTTTTTTGAGGGCGGTATAGTTAGCCACCATCGAATCGACGCACCCCCCGCTGACGCCCCAGAAGAGACCGGGCTCGCCGAGGCGGGTGATCTCCTCCGGGTTCCCGATCGAGGGCTGGGCAATGATGCCGACGCGAAAGCCGTGGTGGTGGAGCCACTTGCCGATCTGGGCGGTCCCGTTGAAGGGGCTGTCGATATAGCTGTCGCCGGTGACGAGGATGACGTCGCACGCCTCCCAGCCCAGCACCTGCATCTCCTGCCGTGTTGCGGGTAAAAACATGGTTTCCTCTCCTCGCTGGTGTCCAATATAGTAAAATCGGCAACAGGATGCATGAAAAATAATCGTCCCACCGGCAGATTGCGTGCGGCCGCGGCCGGCCTGGCCTTTGCCGCCAGCCCGCTCTGCCGGCCCCGCTTCCGGCCGCCTGCTTTCACGGAGATAATTTTTGCATAGTATCTAATTATTTGTTATATTCCCCGAAAAGTTACGCGGACTCGGGCAGCTTTTCCGGGTGCAATAAATTAGAGATCAGGAGAGAAAGCCATAGCACTATCTTAATCAACCAGAGAGGAGCATTCCATGTCAGTTCTTGCGGGTCTGGATTGGGTCATCATCGCAGTCTATTTTACCATCATTCTCGGCCTGGCCTGGTGGGTGATCCGGCGCCAGAAGCAGACGACCGACGGCTATTTTCTCGCCGGGCGTTCGTTGGGATGGTTTATCGTTGGAGCCTCGATCTTCGCCTCCAACATCGGCTCGGAGCATCTGGTCGGCCTGGCCGGCTCCGGCGCCACCGATGGTGTGGCCATGGCCCATTATGAACTCCATGCCTGGTGCCTGCTGGTGCTGGGCTGGGTGATGGTCCCCTTTTACATGCGCTCGCGGGTCTACACCATGCCGGAGTTTCTCGAGCGCCGTTTTTCTCCCTCCGCCCGTACCTTCCTTTCCGTAGTCTCACTGGTCGCTTATATTTTGACCAAGATTGCAGTAGGCATCTTCGCCGGCGGCGTCGTTTTCAGCGTCCTCCTGCCCGAGCTCAACCTCTTCGGCTTCGACAGCTTCTGGGTCGGCTCGGTGCTGGTCATCCTCATCACCGGGCTCTACACCATCCTCGGCGGCATGAAGGCGGTCGCCTATACCGAAGCCCTGCAGACCATCATCCTCATCATTGGTTCAGCCCTGGTGACCGTCTTCGGCCTCAAGGCCCTGGGCGGCTGGGGCGAGCTCCGCGCCATCGCCGGTTCCGAGATGTTCAACCTCTGGAAGCCCCTGGTCCCGCACGGGATCCAGGGGACCTGGGCCCCGGTGATGGAGTCGGGTCGCATGGCCTGGTATTTCAACAACAACTATCCCTGGATCGGCATGCTCTTCTGCGCCCCCATCGTCGGCCTCTGGTACTGGTGCACCGATCAGTACATCGTCCAGCGCACCCTGAGCGCCAGCAATGAAACCGAGGCCCGGCGCGGCTCGATCGCTGCCGCATTCTTCAAGCTCCTCCCTGTCTTCATCTTCATCATCCCCGGCATCATCGCCTTCGCCCTCGCCAGGAGCGGCCAGAACGCCACCCTGCAGGCGGCGATGATGGATGCCAACGGCAACCTCATCCGCGACAACGCCCAGAGCGCCTTCCCCCTCATGGTCGCCCACATTCTGCCGGTCGGCATCCGCGGCATGGTGGTGGCGGGACTCCTGGCCGCTCTGATGAGCTCCCTGGCCGGGGCTTTCAATGCCAGTTCGACCCTTTTCACCATGGATTTCTACTCCCGGCTGCGGCCCAACGTCAGCCAGGAGCGGCTGGTCTGGATCGGCCGCGTCGCCACCGGTATCATGGTGCTCATCGGCCTGCTCTGGATCCCGGTCATCCGCGGCGGCCGCGGCCTCTATGACTATCTCCAGGGCGTGCAGGGCTATCTCGCCCCGCCCATTTTCGTTGTCTTTTTCCTCGGGGTCTTCAACAAGCGCATGAACGCCAAGGGCGCCATGGCTGCCCTGATCACCGGCTTCAGCCTCGGCATCATCCGCCTCGCGGTCGATACCCCGCCCAAGCTGATCCAGGGCTTCAGCTATACTTCCGGCTCTTTCCTCTGGATTTTCAACAACATCTTTTTCCAGTACTACAGCATCCTGATCGCCATTGTCTGCGCCGCCGTTATGCTCATCGTCAGCTATCGCACCGCTGAGCCCGACTATGCCCGCATCAGCGGCCTCACCTATGGCACGGTCACCGATGAGCATCGCAGTGCTTCCCGTGCGAGCTGGGGCCGGGGCGATGTCATCGCCTCCGTCCTGGTGGTCATCCTCATCCTCGCCGCCTATCTCTATTTTGTCGGCTGAGAACGGAGAGGAGCCATGCCCACCAAAGATGAGTGTGTCATCGGACTGGATTACGGCACCGACTCGGTCCGCGCCCTGATCGTGCGCGCGGCCGACGGGGCTGAAATCGCCAGCGATGTCTTTAATTACCCGCGCTGGAAACAGGGACTCTACTGCGACCCGGCTGCGAACCGCTTCCGCCAGCATCCCCTCGACTATATCGAGGGGCTCGAGGCCTCGATCAAGGGGGCCCTGGCCAAGGCCCCAACCGGCACCGCGGCCCTGGTGAAGGGTATTTCAGTCGACACCACCGGCTCAACCCCCTGCGCCGTCGACCAGCATGGGCAGCCCCTGGCCCTGCTGCCCAAATTTGCCGGCAACCCCAACGCCATGTTCGTGCTCTGGAAGGACCATACCGCCATCCGCGAAGCCGGAGAGATCAACGCCCTCGCCAAAAGCTGGGGGGGCGTCGACTATACCCGCTATGAGGGCGGGGTCTACTCCTCCGAGTGGTTCTGGTCCAAGATCCTCCATATCCTGCGCGAAGACGCAGAGGTGCGGGCGGCCGCCTGGTCCTGGGCCGAACACTGCGACTGGATTCCGGCGCTGCTGACCGGCGCGGGTGATCCCCTGCACTGGAAGCGCAGCCGCTGCGCCGCCGGACACAAGGCGATGTGGCATGAATCGTGGGAGGGGCTCCCCGCCGAGGAGTTTCTCACCCGCCTCGATCCCCTGCTGGCGGGCCTGCGCGAAAGGCTCTACCGCGAAACCTGGACCGGGGATCAACCCGCCGGCAAGCTTTCGCCCGCATGGGCGGAACGGCTTGGGCTCGATGCGAATGTCATCATCGGGGTCGGGGCCTTCGACGCCCATTTCGGGGCGGTCGGGGCGGAGATCCAGCCCCACATGCTCGTCAAGGTGATGGGGACCTCGACCTGCGACATGATCACCACACCCATAGCGGAGGGCGAAGAGCATCTCGTCGCCGGCATCTGCGGGCAGGTGGACGGTTCTATCCTGCCCGGGCAGCTTGGCCTCGAGGCCGGGCAGTCCGGTTTCGGGGATATCTACGCCTGGTTCAGGCAGCTATTGCTCTGGCCCCTGGAGCAGCTCGGCGAAAAACTCCTGCCGGGGGATGCGATCGGGCGGGAGCGGTTGGTCGAGGAGGCGGCCGAGGCCCTCATCCCCGCCCTCTCGGAGGCGGCCTCGGCTCTGCCCATCGAGGAGTCAGGGGTCCTCGCCGTCGACTGGATGAACGGGCGGCGCACCCCGGACGCCAACCAGGCCCTCAAGGGGGCCATCGCCGGCCTCAACCTCGGTTCGGATGCCCCCCGCGTCTTCCGCGCCCTGGTCGAGGCCACCGCCTTCGGCGCCAAAGCCATCGTCGAGCGCTTTGTCCAGGAGGGCGTCGTCATCAACGGCGTCATCGGCATCGGGGGGGTGGCGAAAAAATCCCCCTTCATCATGCAGGTCATGGCGGATGTGCTCGACATGCCCATCAGTGTGGCTGCCGCCGAACAGGCATGCGCCCTGGGCTCGGCCATGGCCGCTGCTGCTGCAGCCGGGCTCTATCCCGACATGGGCGCCGCCCAGCGGGCAATGGGAAGCGGCTTTGAAACCGTTTATACCCCGAACCCTGTGAACGCGGAGAAATATCGTTCACTCTACAGTCGCTACCAGAAGATCTGCCGTTTTATCGAAGAGGAATTCACCGAATCATCCGCCGCGAGGTGAGCGGCACCGGAGCCGGGCACAGCAAGGCCTTGAGGGCTCCGGACCGCCTGCGGCCATAAGGAGTGTTTTAATGAAAAATGTTCCGACCATCAAACTCGGCCTGGTCGCGGTCAGCCGTGACTGCTTTCCTATCGAGCTCTCCCATTCGCGGCGGAGCAGGGTGGCGGCGGCCTGCAAGGCGCTGGAACTGCCCCTGGTCGAGATCCCGACCATCATTGAAAATGAAGGCCACACCCTGCAGGCCCTCGCAGAGCTCAAGAAGAGCGGGGTCAACGCCCTGGTGGTCTATCTCGGCAATTTCGGCCCCGAGGGGCCAGAGACCATCCTCGCCCAGCGCTTCGACGGCCCGGTGATGTTCGTCGCCGCCGCCGAGGAGAGCGGCAGTGACCTCATCGACGGCCGCGGCGATGCCTACTGCGGCATGCTCAACGCCTCCTACAATATCGGCCTGCGCAAGCTGCGCCCATGGATTCCCGAATATCCCGTCGGCATGCCGGAGGAGGTGGCCGCGATGATCCGGGATTTCCTGCCGGTGGCGCGCATCATCGTCGGCCTCAAGCACCTCAAGATCTTCTCCTTCGGGCCGCGGCCCCAGGATTTCCTCGCCTGCAACGCCCCAATCAAGCCCCTCTACGACCTCGGCATCGAGATCATGGAGAACAGCGAGCTGGATCTCTATGACATTTGTCTTGCCGCCAAAGAGGATCCGATGGTGGCGGAGGTCAGCCGGGCCATGGCCGGGGAGCTGGGCGTGGGCAACAGCTATCCCGATATGCTCGGCAAGCTGGCGCAGTATGAGGTCGCCCTCCGCCGCTTCATGGAGAACAACCTCGGCGCCAGCCGCTATGGCATCTTCGCCAACAAGTGCTGGCCGGCCTTTGAAAAATATTTCGGCCATGTCCCCTGCTTCATCAACTCGCGCCTGGCCGCCGAGGGGATCCCGGTCTCCTGCGAGGTCGACATCTACGGCGCCCTGAGCCAGTACATCGCCGCCTGCGCCACCCTGCGGCCGCCGGCCATCCTGGACATCAACAACACCGTGCCCGGGGACATGTACGAGGCCAACCGCGCTGCCATGAAGGGCTATGCCCAAAGCGACCTCTTCATGGGCTTTCACTGCGGCAACGTCTCCTCCGCCTGCCTGGTCCAGCCCCGGATGAAGTATCAGCTCATCATGCACCGCCTGCAGGAGCCGGGGCAGGAGCCCAATGTCACCCGCGGCACCATCGAGGGGCAGATCAAGGCCGGCGAGGTCACCATCTTCCGCCTCCAGTCCACGGCCGGCACCGAACTGAAATCCTATATCGCCCAGGGCGAGGTGCTGGATGTCGACCCGCGCTCCTTCGGCAGCATCGGCGTCTTTGCGATTCCGGAGATGGGACGTTTTTACCGCCACGTCCTGATCGAAAAGCGCTATCCCCACCACACCGCGGTCGCCTTTGCCCATGCCGGCAAAGCCCTCTATGCCGCGGCGCGCATGCTCGGCGTCGGGGATATCGCCTTCAATCAGCCCCGGGGAGTCTATTATCCTACGGAGAATCCCTTTGCCTGAGGGCAGGGAGAATGCATAACAAGGAGAAGTGATGAAACGCAGTGTAATCCTGATCATCGCCCTGGCGGCGGCGCTCCTGCTGACGCTGGGTTCCGCCTGCAACAAGCCCGGCGAGGCTGAAGGGCCTTCCATTTCTTCCGCCCCCTTCGGTCAGACCGCCGAAGGCCAGGCAGTCGCTCTTTATACCCTGAAGAACAGCCGCGGCACCACCGTCAAGATCACCCCCTGGGGCGGGGTCGTCACCACCATCATCGTGCCCGACCGCAACGGCACGATGGGCGATGTGGCGCTCGGCTTTGACGCGCTCGCAGGCTACACCGACGCGGTCCCCTATTTCGGCGCCCTCATCGGCCGCTATGGCAACCGCATCGCCAAAGGCGCCTTCGCGCTGGACGGCACGGTCTACACCCTGCCGGTCAATAACGGCGCCAACCACCTCCACGGCGGCCCCAGGGGCTTTGACAAGGTGCTCTGGACGGCGGGACCGGTCCAGCCCGGCAAGCCAAGCCTCACTCTCACCTATGTGAGCAAGGACGGGGAGGCGGGCTATCCCGGCAACCTCACCGCGACGGTGATCTACACCCTGACCGAAGCGGATGAGCTGGAGATCGACTATACCGCCGTCACTGATAAAAAGACGGTGGTCAACCTGACCAATCACACCTATTTCAACCTCGCCGGGGTGGGCGACATCCTCGCCCATGAGGTGCAGATCGATGCCGACCGCTACACTCCGGTCGACGATGGCCTCATCCCGACCGGAGAACTGGCGCCGGTCGACAACACCCCCTTTGATTTCCGCACACCGACTGCGATCGGGGCGCGCATCAATGACGAGGATGTGCAGATCAAACGCGGCAACGGCTATGACCACAACTGGGTGCTGAACGGCGCGATGGGGAGCATGCGCAAGGTGGCTGCGGTGTTCGAGCCCCTCAGCGGCAGGGTGCTTGAGGTCCTCACCACCGAGCCCGGGCTGCAGTTCTATACCGGCAACTTTCTCGATGGCACTCTCACCGGCAAGGCCGGCCAGGTCTACGGCTTTCGCTCCGGCTTTTGTATGGAGACCCAGCACTATCCCGATTCGCCCAACCAGCCCGCTTTCCCCTCCACGGTGCTCAATCCCGGCGAGACCTACAAGACCCGCACCATCTACAAATTTACGACCCGTTAGGAAATCTGCACAGGCAAGGCCACCCCTGAGGGCGGCAGTGGGATCCTCTTCCGATCCCGCTGCCGCCCTCAGCGCATCAGGATGAGCTTTCTGCTCTGAGCTGTTCCCCCCGCCTCGAGCCGGCAGAAGTAGATTCCGCCTGCTGCTCCGTCAGCGTCCCACTGCACCTTGTGTGCGCCGGCCGGCATGCTGCCGGAAATCAGCAGGGCGACCTCCCGTCCGAGCAGGTCGTGGATCCTGAGTGAGACCGGTCCGGCCGCGGGCAGGACGAAGGCGATGGTGGTGGAGGGATTGAAGGGATTGGGGTAATTGGGCAGGAGTTCCAGCCGCTGCGGAAGGGCGTTCCCCGCGGCCTCGACCCCGCTGCTGATGGCGGCGAAAGTGGCCGTCAGGCTCGAGTTTCGGCCGACGAGCAGGCTCAGGCTGGTGTCGGTGGAGGCGGAGGAGCCGCTCCAGCCGGCGAATTTCCAGCCCGGATCCGGGATAGCGGTGAGATGGATGGGATTGCCGGTGAAATAGCTGCCCGACCAGGGCAGCTTGTCCGCCGTGAAGGTGAGGGAGTTGAGCCGCACCCGCCCCCCGGTTGTGGTGTTGAGCGTGAGGGTGCCCGGGCTGCCGCATTTGAAGAAATCGCGGACAAAACCGCGAAGATAGTTCGGCCGCTCCTGGGCGAAGGTGGTCATGCGCTTGACGTGGTCGCTGGCGGTCTTTTCGCTGATCCCCCAGCGCTTCCGGTGCCGGGCGATATCCGGGGTGATCGCCGCGGCCATCTCGTTGATGGTATTGACCACCCGGGTGCTCTCGAAGTGGGTATTGAGCAGATCGGCGATGAGATTGATGAACTGGTTTTTGATCCGGGGATTCTCGACCAGCTTGCGCGGCAGCAGGGTGGACCAGGGGGGATTGGAGCCGGGGCGGGTCTCGATGCCCGAAAGCAGGTAGTAGAGGTGGTTCTCGGACTGGCCGGTGGTCTCGTACAGATTGAAGCCGAAATCGAGGTCGAAGAGGATCCAGCGCCATTTGCCGTTCTCGCTGCGTTCGCGCCAGTACTTGACATTGTTAGCGGGCCAGTCCTGGCTGTTGTAATAGACCTCCGCCGCCCAGTAGAGCAGACATTCGTCCAGATCGATCATGCGGTTGACATACTCCCAGGCTGCGTCGCTGGTCATGTCCCGGGTTGAGAGGTAATCGATCAGCTCCTGATAGTTTTGGGTGTCGCCGTGGATCACCTCCATGTTGCCCTCGAGCATGTCGATGTTGTCGGGATCGACGCCGTGGTGGTTGGCGATGTAATGTTCGTTGACCTTTTCGCGGATGTTGTAGACGCCCCAGTATTCGCCGTTAATAAAGGCGTTGGCGGGCCGGTACTCCAGATAGTCGATGTCGAGGTCCTGAATCAGGGTCTGCATCATGGCGTCGCGGAAGTGGGTATACTGAAAATCGTTGCCCGAGTTGCGCAGCACAAAGGCCTTGTGCCTGGTCAGCGCCAGGTCGGGGAAGAGCGGATAGTCGATGCCGTTGACGCCGTAGTCGCTCTTGAATTTTACCGAGATCGATTTCTGGGGGAAAGAGCGGGTATAGGCGCCGTAGATGGCGATGCCGCACTCCTCCGAAAAACCGAGCTTTTTGTCATCATCGAAGAACTCGACATGGGCCGGCTTTTCCCAGTCCATCCAGTAGTTCGCGCCATGGTGGGGGGCCGCCGGCGTCCAGCCGGGTCCGTCGGCGTAGATGCCGGTGTTATAATCGAAGAGGTTGGCGGGATCGCTGGTCAGTGAGACGACCGGCAGCTTGCTGGTTTCGTTGATGAAATAGGTGGCGTGAGCGCACCGGGAGGGTTGGTGGCCGGTTTCGACGCTCACCGCCTTGAGCACCGCGGTTTTCGCCACACTCACCGGGCCGGTGTAGAGCGCCGAGGCGGAGTCGGGATCGCTGCCGTCCAGGGTGTAGTAGATGCGGTTACCCGCGGCGGAGAGGGTGACGTTCACAGCCGCAGGATAAAAGCCCGCCGGCGGGGAGACTGTCACCGGGTCGGCGTAGGGGAGGATGATTTTGCCGATGTTGGCAGCGCCGGGCGAGGGCGTCTGGAAGGCCCACGCGGAGGCGCCGTCGCCGGTGCGGCCCCAGGCGATGTCCCCGCTCGAGGTCGGCACATCGATGCGGTCGACGACCGCGCCGGCGGCGTCGGTCAGCACGACGGTTTCGCCCGAGGCGCTGATCTTGAAATTGGTATGCCAGTAAACGCCCTTCTTGTCCTTGTCCGAGGCGAAGACGATGAGATGTTCGCCGGGGGCCAGAAGGGCGGCGCCGAAATGCCACTTGACGGTTTTGGGATCGTCGCTCAGTCCGTAGCCCTCGAGCTGGAGCGCTGCGGCGCCGCTGTTATAGAGCTCGATATAGTCGGAGGCATCTCCGTCTTCATCGTCGATCGTCTTTTGGTTGGAGGCGACGATTTCGTTGATCACCACGCTCTGCGCAGAGAGGAGAGCGGGGATGAACAGGAGCAGGAAGAGCCAGTGTCTGTACATGGGGAACTCCGTCGGCTGATCAGGGAGAGAGTACATGATGCAGGGGCACCACTGTGAACAGGGGAAGATACGCAGATGCACCTCCTTATGCAATAAATTTCTTCTCCCTCTCCCGGCGGCGTAGCGCTACTCCTTTTTGCTTGAATTTGGCCGCTTTAATGGCTAACTTGGCTGCGAGCGGTCATCATGGTATCGGCCGCCGGGGGTGATTTGCATTTCAGTGAACTTTCGGAGAGTGTATGCAAAAAGTGCTGCTGTATTTTATTATCCTGCTGAGCCTGGCGGCCTCCCTGCCCCTCGCCGCCCAGGAGATGCCCCTGGTCTATGATGTCGAAAATACCGGGGCGGAGTGTCCTCCCCCCTTTCTGCCCGCCTTCGGCGATCTGCCGGTCATTCCCGCTCTTCCAGATCCCTTCGCCTGGTCCGACGGCCGCGGCCGTGTCGCCCACAAGTCGGACTGGTGTTGGCGGCGTGCTGAGATCAGCGCCATGCTGCAGCACTATCAGCTCGGGGAGAAACCGCCCGCGCCGGACAGCCTGATAGCCTCCCTCTCCGGCAACCGCCTCACGGTGACGGTGGTGGAGGGCGGCAAATCCCTGACCCTGACGGCGGTGATCACCCTCCCCGCCTGTGGCAGTGCCCCCTACCCGGCCGTCATCGGCGTCGGCGGCGGCACCGGCAGCCTGCCCGCCGAGCTCTTCACCAGCCGCTGCGTCGCCACCATTAGTTACAACTTTGGCGAGGTGGCGCCCTGGACCCAGAGCGGCCGCGGCCAGGGGGGATTCTACACCCTCTATCCGGATACCAAAGTGGGCTACTTCACGGCCTGGGCCTGGGGGATCAGCCGCCTCATTGACGGCCTGCAGCGGCTCCCGGAGACGCAGATCGACACCCGCCGCCTCGCCGTGACCGGCTGCTCCTTCGCCGGCAAGATCGCCCTCTACACCGGAGCGCTCGACGAGCGCATCGCCCTCACCCTCGCCCAGGAACCGGGCGGCGGCGGCGATGCCGCCTGGCGCGTCACTGAAACCCTGAGCGGCAGCCGCGAGACCCTGCGCAACGCCCAGAGCTACGGCTGGTATCATCAGGATCTGACCCAGTTCAACAACGCCGTAACCCGGCTGCCCATCGACCAGCACGAGGTCATGGCCCTGATCGCCCCCCGCGCTTTTCTGCTGCTCGGCAATCCAGACATGGAGTGGCTGGCCGAAGAGTCCGGCTACGTCAGCTGCATGGCCGCCC
>Ga0116156_10000854_pt1 | contig 31355 bp, 27 predicted proteins | sample AD_UKC045_MetaG_FD_89891 | JGI IMG/M metagenome (GOLD analysis project Ga0116156, IMG submission 89891) | Active sludge microbial communities of municipal wastewater-treating anaerobic digesters from USA - AD_UKC045_MetaG | ecosystem: Engineered > Bioreactor > Anaerobic > Digestate | place: USA...
CCTTTGATTGGAGAACCTCCTTAGATTCCTTTGAAAAAGAATTGTACAAATCGGCTATCTCTTTTTTTAACCTCTCTTTATCATCAAAAACTTCTTTGGCTACTGGCTCACGATAAATTTTCTTTATTTTTATGAATAGTTCCAAAGCTTCCTCTTCCTTCTTTTGTTTTATTAAATTCTTCAATTTATTTAACATTATATAAAGTTCGAGCAACCTCTCTTTTTTCTTATCCCTTTTATATTTAACCATAAATATTGAAAAAAGTATTGCTAGAAGCAATATTAAAAAAGAAATTGAACCTGTTTTAAAAAATGATGCGAAATTAAATCGAGTTCCGACCTCAAAGGATACAGAATCTATGGCTATATTGTCTGAATCTGAGAGTCTTGCATAGAAAAGATACTTTCCTTCCGGAGTGGTATCTGGGACCTGCAATTCTTTTTCAAGAAGCAGATTATAAAAAAATGTAACTTCTTCCTCAGAAAAATTATAAACTTTTCCTTCAAAGTCTTTTATTGCATAATACAATGAAGCGTTTATCTCCTTTAAATCTTTTAAATTCTCTATTGAAATGTTTGCTTTTACATTTTTTCCAGGTTTAACCAGCTCATATCCTTCGGATAAATTTAAGATCAAATCAAATTCTAAATCTATAGCCTGAATATCTAAAACCACTGGAAGAGATTTATTTGTTTTATCCGATTTAACAGTTATATACCCGAAATATTGTCCTGGGATCGTTCTTTCGGGTGCACTGAAATCTATTGTTATTTCTTTTGATCTTCCTGGCATAATTGAAATATTAGTTTCGCTTAAAACAACAAATCCACTTATTTTATCTGAAAATATTGAAAGAGATAAATCTTCCAAGCCAGTGTTTGTTATTCTTAATACCCTTGTTTTTGAAGTTCCCTGTTTTAAAGATATTTTAAACTCCGATGCACTTAATTGAAAACTCTCTGATTTTCTTCTTTGCAATTCAATTCCTCCTAAAATCCTTTCAATCGTGCTTGGTGAACTTGGACTATCTTCTTCATCATAATCTTCTGAACCTCCTCCCCCGGTTGGAGCTTGTTGCCCTGCAACAGAAAAAGATTGTACAGAAGTTACATTTATATTATCGGAACTATCAAAGGCATAAAATCTCCAGTATATTGTACCCAAGGCAGGAGCCATTATTTGAAGACTACGTGAAGATATATTCTCTTTTCCAGAAAAGTTTACATATGAGTAATTCTCCCACCCTGCTCCCTGATTTACAGAGAAGATATACCTACCCAAGTCCCGGTCATCTGTCCAATTTGCAAAAAATGAAATAATATCGTACTGATAAATTGTGCTTTTGCTTACTGAAGGGGAAAACCATTGAGGAGGATAATAATCCAACCCCACATAAAGCATTACCACATTGCTTAGAGTATCATATACAGAATCAGAAGCATAGAACGTAACATTTCTTGTACCTGAAAATCCTTCTCTTGGAAAAAAGGAAACTAAGTGTGTAATTGGATCTATATAAACAAAAATATCCTGTACAGAAGAATTATAGAAAGTTAAATTAACTCCCTCTGGATCTACAAAGTAATCATCTAAATCAAATGCGTTTAAATTGCTTTCATTCTTAAGCCAACTTTGATTAGGAATGTCCATTATAAGGTAGGGGGGAGCATTAGGGATATCTAATTCTGTTAGAGTATCTGCAAAAACAAAGGGGAAAATGCAGATTAAAATCACAAATACATACAATAAAGCTCTTTCTCCCTCTTTTAAAAAAAAATTCAATTCCACTTTTTCCCATTTTAATATTGCCTAACTATTTATTTAAATCTTCTTAAAAAAAGGTTAAAAAAAGGAAACCTTTATAAAGTACCTTAGGGTATTTATATAATGCCTAGAAAAGACTTAAATGAGACTAAATCTAGAAGTGCTACAGTAAAGGGTACCATCCCTTTAAATCAAAAAGAGGCGATAAGAAAGTTAATTGGGATAATAGGAAGCAATGAGCAAGATGTTGTTGGAAAGATAATTACTCTTTGGTTATATAATGAAGGATATTTAACAAGTAAAAATAAGAGGGTAAAACAAGATGAATAAAAAAATCTTAAATGCGGTTTTAGGTATTTTTCTTTTAGTTACTCTAATTGTGTACACAGGTGCAGAAGAAACATTGAACAATTCTGAGAATAAAACGACTTATGAAAAAGAAAACGACTTAGAACAAAATGTTTCCTTAATTGTTTTAACAGATGAACAGAATATTCCTGAAGAAAATAAATCTTTAGAAAAGACAAATGATTCAAAAATCAGCACAAATAAGACAGTTAATTCTATAGACGCTCCAAGCACAACAAACTACACCGAATTAGATAATTTCACAACCCAAGAAAGCAATGAAAAAATTAATGGCACAGATGAAACGCTGGAAAAAGCTGAACAACAATCTATAAGTTCAGGCTCAGGAGGTAATCTCAATAACAATGCACAATATATTGATTCTTTGGAATTAAATCTAAACAATGAGAGCGAAGAGGAAGTTAACAAAATCGGATTAGAAGAAATAGAAATCTCAGAAACAGGAAAAAAAGATGTAGTTTACTTATATAATTCTCTTGGGAAAAAGGTGGTAGAAATTAAAGAGTGTGATAAAGAGGAGACAGAAGGTATCTCATGGCAAGAAAATGAGATAAACGAACTTGAAAAAGAGGTGATTCTTTCAAGTCTGGATTATTTTGATTCTCCACTTGTGGTTTACTCCTACCTAACTACAGAAGCCAAAGAAGAGAACATAAAGATATATTGGGAAAGTGGAGAAAGCAGGGATATTACAAACTTGGAAGAATTTTCTGTGGGGTATTACGATGAAAACGGGAATGGGCTTATAGATAAGGTCTCTTGGATTGTTCCTCACTTAAGTGAGCAGGTTTTTAATATTGTTATAGAAATTGAAAAAATATCTCAATCTGAAGAGCAACTATTTTTGAATGTTTCTGCTCCGCCAGAACAAACAACAAACCCTTTAATTTTTAACTTTGATGTAAACTATTCTGGAAACTTTAGTTGTCAGTTGATAGTTGGAGGAAATGAGTATAATAACTTATCCTCCAGCCAGGATTATAGTTTAAACCTCCCGAATGGAGTATACAACTGGGAAGCTTATTGCTTTGACGTATTAAATAATACCTGGGATTCAAAATTTGGTAACTTTACTATCAATGAAGGATTCTCTGTAAATTTAATTGGGGGAAATGTTTCTTTAGCTGGAGGGAGATTATATTTCTTTGATGGGGTTAAAAATGATTTGAAATATAATGGATTGGTAAATATTCATTCTGAAAAACCCTCAAATATAAAAATTGAATTGAAAAGAGATAATTTCGTATATTACACAAAAGAAATAAGTGAAAATATTACTGATTATTCCTTAAATCTTGATAAAAATATTTTGAATCAATCTGGGATGTATAATTTAACGGTTTATTTTAATTCTCCCTCTGCAAAAAATAGCACTTCTTTGATATTTTCCGTTGCGAGTGCAAATCTATCATTTAATACAACTCAAATTCAAGAGGGCCAAACTGTTAATATTGGGGCAAGTGTGATATCTCCTTTAGAAATAATTTCGTATATAATTTTGGATTATGGAAATGGAACGTTAAGTTATCAAACAACCCCAACAAATCTTTTTAGTAAAAACTATTTTGGGAGGTATACTTGGGATGGGCAATTCACAGTAAAAATGAATCTTATTGTGGGTGGAAACTCTTTTGAAATACAAAAAAACGGTATAACAGTTACGGATGTTCCTTCTGGGATAGATGATGATGCTCCCTCAATTTCTTTATTAAATCCGGACGATGAAGAAATAATAAAGGGTTCAATAGTTAATTTTTCCTACAAAGCTAGTGATAATATCAAGATACAGAATTGTACTTTTAAGTTGTATGGTAACTGCGCTTCTATGAATTATTGTTCAACAAGCGATTCAAACTTAATATTTCCCCTAAACTCCCAGCAAAAAGCTCTTGCAAATAACTTTTCTGTTAAGAATAACAAAGAAGTTGAGATTAATCTAAAAGATTTTGAGGATGGAATTTATGAATGGATTGTGGAGTGCTATGATAACTCTTCAAACTATGATTGGGAGATAGGATTTTTTGAAGTTAGAGTTAATCAGACTTCTCAAGCTACAAGCCAAGATTATGACCAAAAAGAGGAAATTGAAGTGCTAAAAGAACAAGCGGATGCGTTCATTATAACAAATTTTAATTTAGAGGAAAAAGAAATATTGGAGGACTTGAACATCCTAAATGACACAAAATATTACAAAAAGAGACTATTGGACATAGAAAACTTCTTTAAAGAGAATTACAAATATGTATCAAGTCCCACGTTAAGGGAAACCAAAACAAGAGAGTACCTTGAAGAATTGGAAAGTATAAAAAATAAGATTCCAAAAAGCATTGTTATACAAGAAAGTCATGAATATATAAAAAATAGTATAGATGCAGATTTTGAAGAGATAATAGAGGAATATTTTCAATCTACAAATACTCAAATTAGCAAATCATCTATAAAAAAGTTGGCAAATATAAATAAAGACTTACAAAACGAACTTTCTGTGTCTGTTAGGGTTAAGAACGTAGAAATAGAATACAATAACGGAACAGAAAAAATAACTTTAGTTAAAAAAGAAATAACCCTAAATGATGAATCATATGAAAACTTACTTGAATTTGTGCCAAAAGAACTTTCAAGGAATACGGAAGGGGTTACCTTTTTAAATAAAAACAAGGTGGTGGAAGAAGATTCATTGTTTGAAATAAAATATGGGGACTTGGAAAAAGAAGAAATAGTCTACTACTTCTTAAGTCCAGTAAAATTAAAGGATATAGAAGCAACAGAGACCCTTCTTTTTGAGGACGATTTAAACAAATTTGAAGCTGGACTAACTGGTTTCTTTGTTCTCGAACTTATAACCGGAGATTTTACCATTTATGCGATTGTTGCTTTCATTCTACTGCTTGCACTCCTATTTATAATCCCATTTGTAATTAAAAAGTTTAGGATTATTGGATGGAAAAGAGAACCAAATGTGGTAAAGGTATTCAACTTGATTGATGAGATAAACAAATTACTCAAAGAGAAAGAGATTGAAAAAGCAAGGGAAAAATACTACAAAATTAAAGAGATATACCCGGTTTTACCTCAAAAAACAAAAGGGTATTTTTACCAAAAAATAAAAGAAATGTTAATCCGAATTGATAGGAAGGATATATTCAATCTTGTCAAAGAATATCAGGAAGCAAAGAGAAAATGGAATAAAGAAGATGTTATGAGATTGTACGAAGATATCAAAAAGATTTACGAAAGGCTTCCTGAAAAAGACAGAAAAAGGGTGTATGGAATAATTAATGGATACTAAATAACAACAATCATTAAAAAAGATATTTGGTCTAATCATACATGATAAATTACAAAAGAAGCAGAGCATATTGTGCTGTTTTGATTTTCATAGGAATCCTTACACTTTCTTTTGTAAGCTCTCTTGAAAATTATGATCAAAGGGTGTATAAGGTTGGTTCAAATAGCTACACTGAAAAAAGCACTTATTCCCAGACTTATTGTTCTCATTGTAGTAGTCAAAGAGATTATGTAAAAAAACCAAGTGTCCAAAGCCAGGATTACTACAAGAAGATTCATTATACCCACTACGGATATGAAGACACCCGAAAAAGTTTTTGGGGAGATTACGTTAAGGAATATACTTCATACGTTACAAATTGTGGAAATACTGGAAGATACTTCACGGTTATCTTTACTCTTAAAGATAAACATGGATATGAATTCACTCAGTCTGTAACCCAATATTTAAGGATGGGTGAAAAAAAGAAATTTGTGTACAGAGATATACAATATGAACAAAACGAAATTCTTAGATGGAACTATAAGGTTATCCCACAAAAATATTAAAAATGCTTCCTTGAGCTTAAAAACGGGCAATTTTTGAGGTTCATATAACGTATATTGTACGTAGTTTTATGGGGTTTTTAGAGATTTTTTGAGAATTTAGGGAAAATTCAGTTAACTTAGGTTAAGTTAGTGATTTATGCTGAATTTCCGGAATCGTCTTTTGTTTTGTGGGGGGAAATAAATGATCGGATAAATGCTTAAATCTTTCTTCTGCTTCTTTTTGTTCTTTGGACTTGAATTGAATTACCTTGACCTCCCTTTCACTTAGGTTGGCTTTGTTCTTTTCTAATAATGCTTCGTGTTCTTGAAGTAATTTGGTTAAATTAGATATTTGTCTATCTTCTAAATTAATCCAAGGGCCATTATCAAATGTTTTTAATGAATTATATGTAATGATGTATTTGTTTTCTTTTCCGGAAAGATACAAATAATGGCTCCTGCATCAGATACATTCTATTTCGTCTTTCATTTTGCCTAGTTATAGAGTAGATTTAAATTTTTCAAAGGTTTAATATTAAAACCTAACAATAGGAACATCCTGGTTGATGAAAATTTTCTTCTTCTGTTTTATCCGGAGATGTGCTTTTTATACTTAGGTTAGCTTTGTTATACATACTATTTTGAAGATTTGCTGATTTGACTGGGTTTTCTGGATCTTGGGCTAATCTTAAAATTGATTCCAGATGGTTTATTTCTTCATTTAATCGTTCTATCCTGTGTTTAGCATAGGGAATTATTTTATCTTTAATGTCTTTTTCTGAGGATATTTCTTTGTCCCAGCCATATTTTTCACAAGCAGGACATCCTGTAACTGTATGTGGATCTCCATCATATGCAATAATGTATGCTCCATCAAGAGGGCATCTATGGGGAGTTAATCTATCTCCAAAATCCAAAAAAACAAACTCTTCTTTTCCATCTAAACCCATAAAAAAATATTCTCTTTTTTCTCCAGGTTTTCCAATCTCAAAAAGTGAAGAGGGTAGTTCGGCCATTGATTATAGAAATGCTAACCTCTTTTAAGATTTTGTATACTTTAATGTGGGATTTTCTAAAATTTTTGGAGGAGATATCTTAAGCGTTTACCTGCCTTTTGCACTTAGGTTAGCTTTGTTATATTGTATTTACTGGGATTAAATAAGGATATCATGGAAGATATAAATGATAAGAATTAGAATAAATGAAACTAAATAATTAAAAAAAATATTTTATAGAAAAGAAAGTGAAGAATTGATAAGATTAAGGGGATGAGGAATTCTAAAAAATATTTCAAAAAAAGAATTAAGGGAGGGGAGGGCTACGCTACAAATCTCAATAGTGCTATTGAGCTTTCAGAGGTTTTTCACTTAGGTTAACTTAGTTTTAATAAAAAATGTGCTGGAATCCAAAGAATGGGAAAAATATCTGCTGGAAGACAGTTTAAACAGGTGTTTATGAGAGTTTTATCGACGGAAAGAACAAATTATTTTTTCGTTGTTTAAACAGGTGTTTTTGAAGTTTTTTAGTGTTTGAATGGGTGTTTATTGGTGTTTAATGCTGTTTAAACAGGCTGTTTTATATAGTTTTTTTTGACAAACAGGCATATTTTTGGAGCAAAAAATGTGCTGGATTCTGGTTAGAAATTGTGGTAAATTAGAATACAAAATTATATGTAAATTATTTTTTATATCGATAAAAGCAAAACATTTTTAAAGTAGATATTATGATATATAGTATGTTTGGATGGTTTTCTTGGAAAAAAGAAGAGGAGAAGATAAGAGAAGATACAAAGAAAGGTTTTGAGTATGTCAAAAAAGATATAACCTCTTTAACTGGATGGATAAAACATCTTGACTCCGAAAGAAATCTTCAAAAAAAAGAGATAGATGATTTAAAGGTGTATTTATCGTCGATTAGGGACGATGTAGAGGCAATAAAAAATGTTCTTTCTATAATGAATGAATTGAAACCTAAACAGCTGTTTAAAACAAACAGACCGGTGTTGGATAAACAAACAGGTGTTTATGCTGTTCAAACGGGTGTTCAAACGGGTGTTCAAACACCAAATTTAGAGCAATTTTCAATAACAGAAAGGGCAATCTTATGGATTCTATTAAACTCGGATATGAAGCTTGGATATGAAGATCTTTCAACAATTTTAGGAAAAGAGAAGAGCACTATAAGGGGGCAAATAAATACAATAAAATCAAAAAGTGAGGGGTTGATAGAAGAAAGTATAGAAAAGAATGGTAAGAAAAGGGTGTTTATACCTGAAGAAATAAAGGAAAAAATGCTGAAAAAACAGAAAGTGAGGGTAAAGGAAACAAAAGAAGCTAAAAAAGAGGACCAAAATGGGTAAAAATGCTCAAAAAAATGGAAAGTGAGAGTTAGAAAGATGAAAAAATTAGAAAAAATAGAAAATAAATCATCCAAAAAGGAAGAAAGTGAGAGTTAATTAGAAAAAGAATGGAAAAAAGGAGCTTAAAATATGAAAGAGAGGGGTAATTTGAGGGAAAATAAATTAAAAAGAATCCTCTTAAGAAAAGGAAGAAAAAATAGGAAAAACAAGTAAAAATGAGGGAGAAAACTAAAAAATCAAAAAATAAATGTCTTTGAAAGTCCTAAAGTGAAGTATATTTTAGGGAGGTTGGGTAAATTTAGTTAGTTATCCTTTTAGCCGAATAATTAAAATTAGATTGTTCTTAGTTGTAATATTGTAGGAAGGGTAGCAATCTTTTTTAGATTCTGAGGGATTAAAATATGAATTGTTTTGTTATTAATTTTAATTTTCTCGAGGGGAATTCCCTTTTTTATGAGGCGACCCACATAGTCTCGGATAGAACTTTCGGTTAAATTCAACTTTTCTGAAAGGTTCTTATAATCTGTATATCCCATCTCATCGGATAATTGATAAATTGTTGAAAAAACCAAAAATTCTTGATCTGTAAGACGTTTAAATTTTAATCGTATTTCTTTTTTTAGATTGTCTAAAGAATCTAATATTTGTGCAGCATTAGTTATTGAATTTTCTGAAGAAAATATCTTTTTTTCATTTAATGAAATATCTTGATTATACGAACCTTTATCCGTCTGTTGGTTTGTCTGTTGGTTTGTCTGTCTGTCTGTTGGAACCCCTTCATTTCCTGTGGAAATACCTGTATTTTGGGCATTTAGAGGCTTTTGGGGGATAATATTTTCTGGATGTGTTGGAGAATCTTTTGTATTTGTTGGGATTTCTGCTTGATGTGCTGGATTATCAGATGATATTTGATTTGGTTCTTTTTTGCTTAGAATTTGGTTTAATTCTGAATTAGGTTTTGTCTTTTCTTCTACTTTTTTAGAGAGGGATTTTAAAACTTCGCATATCTCAATTAAACTTTCTCTCGTCTCGATCAGCCCCTTACTTAAGCTTAAAACCTCTTCTTTTAAGGCATCCATATCTTTCTTAACTTTTGAAAATGCCTCTTTTACTTGTTCCATTAAAACTTTATGGACCAGAACTATAAAAAGATTAAGATTATTAAAAATATATTTATCAAGGATAAGATTAACTTAATTAGGGTAAAAACCAATCTAACCTAAAAAATTAGGCTTGTTTTTGTCTATAAAAAAGGTATGCTTTCTCGCTTAGTTTCCATCTGCTTCTTTTAAGATATTCTTTACCTAAAGAATTCTTGTTTATCTCAATGACTAATTCTTTCTTCTTCATCTCTTTTAAAAGCTTTTTGACGAATTCTTCGTCTCTTGCAATCTCTTTGGCTATATGGAATGTGAAAATAGGTTTTGGATTTGTAATATATAAATATGCTAAAATTTGTTCAGAAATCTTCTCTTTTTTTTCCTTTGAAATATACATATAATTCCAAAGAAAATTATTCTTTTAAACTTAACTTAAACAAATAGGGGGGAAGGATAGAATTTAGTCTTAAAGAGGATTAATCCTTTGTTTTTTGAGGCTTAAAGGAGGGGAAAGGGATGTGTGGTGGCAAATTAAGTTCTTCTTCGAATTTTAATGCTTTTAAAGAGGCCTTTCTGAAGATAATGTTAAATATAGTCAATCTAAACTCTTCTGGAAGCTTTTTATCTTTCCAGGAGTGTAATACTTCCTCTGCTTGTTTTGAATCCAGAGAAACTAAAAGATTTCCTTGAAAATTTAATAAAGCTATTTCTTTCTCATAATTAATGATATATTCAAATTCTATCCCAATTAAACTTTCTTGGGGTTTTAAAAGATCAGATTTTATTCCCTTAACTTCAGAAACGTCTATGCTTGTTGAAATTTTAGCATCTTTTAGCTTGTTAGATTTCTTTTCTAAGTTTATTTTTATAAGATTAAAACCCATTAATTTCATAAAAGGGTTATTCAAGTTTAATTTTTAAATATTTTGGTAATTTAGCACACAAAACATCTCCAAATAGTGAATAATTAAAAATTATAATTCAAATCTAAATTTAAATTAAATCTTCTTCAGAAACAATCATAAAATCCCCTATAGCGATTATTGAGCTATATGGAATCAAAAATTCTCCTGAAGAGGTTTTCTCTAAATTCAAATTTCTTGTATAGGGGGTTGAATCTTTTATAACAATCCCAATTAGCTCTCCAGTTCGGGTTTCAAAGGTAATATCCTTAACAAATCCCAACCTTTTACCTTCTTTTGTTACAATCATCTTTCCAACAAGAACATTGAAAGGACTTTTCTCACTTTGCATATGAGAGATAAAAGTAAATAATTTATAAACTTTTCTGTGAAAATATATAGAGGTTTAAAGAAGGGTTTTTGAAGATAAATTTAAAATAATCAAAAAAAACAACCCTCCCTCCCCTTGATTTCTTATGGAAATGTTTATATATAAAAAAATAATTTTTATTATTATAATAATATATTATAAAATTATATATTATATATTATATATATCAATTATTTTTTAATCAAATTAAATAATTTTTTAATGGAATCAATTGTTTTTCATTCAAATTGTTTATATGTTATATTTAATATTAACAACAATAATATTAGTATTAGCATTAATAATAATGAAAATAACTTAAATTAAAAATTAATTCTATAAATTTAATTTTCCATAGGAAATTGAGGTGTTTCTCTTTATCAGTAGTTATAATCTTTTATATAATGATTTAATTTTTCTCATCGATATTTATGTGGATTTAAATAGTTCCACAGGAAATATACGTGTGGGTAATAGACATGAAATTAGAAATAGAGAAAATTTTTGATACTATCGATAAGAACGCTATATTTAAGGATAAATCCATTTTACAAGCAAATTACGCTCCAAATGAAATTCCACATAGAGACGAACAAATAAGACAGATTGCTTTAATTTTAGCTCCGGTTTTGAGAGGTGAAAAAACAAGTAATCTCTTTTTATACGGAAAAACCGGAACGGGTAAAACATTAGCAATGAGGTATGTTCAAGAAGAATTGTATAAAAGAGCCAAAAAGGATACAGATTTTAAGCTAAAAATAGAATATCTAAATTGTAAGCTAAAGAAAGTTTCAGATACAGAGTATAGGATTCTGGCAGAATTAATAAAAAAATTCAAACCAGATGAAGATGTTCCTATAACCGGCTTACCTACCCAGGCAATTTACAGTAAATTTATTGATTCTATTGATTCTGAGAAAAATTTAATTGTATTAATCTTAGATGAGATTGATCAAACTGTTAAAAAAATTTCAAATGATTTTTTATATAATTTGGTTAGACTAAATTCGGAGTTGTCTAAATCTCAAATTTGTTTGGTAGGAATTAGTAATAATCTTACTTTTTTGGATGAATTAGATCCAAGAGTAAGAAGTTCTCTTTCTGAAGAGGAGATAGTATTTCACCCATATAATGCATTACAAATTCAAGATATTCTAAATCAGAGGGCGATATTAGCATTTAAGGAGGGGGTTTTACAAGAAGGGGTAATAAGCAAATGTGCTGCTTTTGCGGCAAAGGAACATGGAGATGCAAGAAGAGCCTTAGATTTACTCCGTGTTGCGGGAGAACTAGCGGAGAGAGATGGTTCTAAAAAGATATTACTTAAACATATAGACGAGGCGAACGAAAAAATAGAAAAAGACAAGATTCTTGATACAATAACCTCAGAACCTAAGCAGTTTCAAGTTGTTTTGGGTTCTATAATTTATCTTTTAGAAAATCAAAATGGAAATAACCCCGTGTTTACTGGAGATGTTTATGATTTTTATCAACAATTATGCATAAAAAATAAATTGGATGTTTTAACACAAAGAAGGGTGAGTGAGATAATCCAGGAATTGGATATGCTTGGAATAATAAACGTTAGAGTAATATCTAAGGGGAGAGGGGGAAGGATGAGAGAAATTAGGATGGCTATTTCAAAAGGAATTGTGGGCAAAGCAAAAGAAATAATTGAAAATTCTTTAAATTATATTTAAAAATGGATCCAAAGCAAATTTTGAAGTTTTGTTTAGAGAAAGGTTTGTTAGTGGATAAAGACGTTTTAAACCTATTTAATGAAACGGAGGATTTAGAATCTGTAAAATTAATAATAGAAAAGATAAAGAACCACACAAAACAAAACGTTATCACAAAAAATATCTTTTATGAAAATAAGGAAAAGGTCAATGAATTTTTTTATGAATTGCCAAGAAAGAATCAAGAGGAGTTAGAAAGTCTTAAAATTAAACTTGGATTGAGTATTGAAATCTCTAGAGAAAAACGTTCTTTATCAAAGGGAATTGCCTCCATTGAGGAAGTGGATAAAAATAATTCCATTATAGAAAAACAGGGGGTTGAAAATGTCAAAGTGCTTTCTTCTGTACCTTTATCTAATAAAAAGGTAGAAGTCTCGGATTTCGTTTCTCATTTTAAGAATAGATTTATGGAAATGAGAGGTATTTTGCAAAATCATTCCGAGTTGGAAAGCCTTGTTTCTATAAATAAAATCTTTGGAAATCACCAGAAGATTTCAATAATTGGGATGATTATTGACAAATCTGTGACTAAAAATAAAAATATTATCTTTGAGGTTGAAGATACAACGGGAAGAATAAAAGTTTTAATAAATAAAAACAAGGCGGAGGTTTATGAAAAAGCAGAAAATGCCGCATTAGATTCTGTTCTAGGTTTTAGGGGTTCTGGAAATGAAGAGATATTCTTTGCAGAGGACATAATTTATCCAGATTCGATCCTTCCAGAAAGGAAAAATTCTTCCAAGGAAGAGTTTGTCGCATTCATAGGGGATTTACATTTTGGAAGTAAACGTTTTATGAAGGACAATTTTCTTAAATTCATAGATTACCTGAATGGTTCATTTAAAGAAGACTCGGATTATAAAAAAATAAAGTATCTTTTTTTAGCGGGAGATGTTGTAACCGGTATTGGAAATTATCCCAATCAAGAAAAAGATTTAGAAATTATGGATTTGGAAGAACAGTTTATTGGTTTGTCTGAGCTTTTAAGCAAAATAAGGAAGGATATTACTATAATTATATCTCCTGGAAACCATGATGGGGTTAGAGTTATGGAACCTCAACCTATTTTCGATGAGAAATATTCTTGGCCTCTTTATGAGATGGAGAATGTGGTCCTTATTCCAAATCCTTGTTATGTAAATATCGGAGGTAAAAATGATTTTTCAGGTTTCAATATTTTAGTTTATCATGGTTTTTCTTATCCCTATTATGCAAATAATATTCCTTCGCTTATTCATAAAAAGGCAATGAATTGTCCAGAGGAAATTATGAAATATCTTTTAAAAAACAGGCATTTGGCCCCAACACATGCATCAACCCAATATTTTCCTCTTGAAAAAGATGGGCTTTTGATAAGAGAAATACCGGATATATTTGTTTCAGCGCACACACATAAGTGCGGGGTTTCATATTATAATAATATTCTTGTGGTTTCTGTTTCTTGTTGGGAAGAGATGACCCCTTACCAAGAGAAATTTGGTAACATTCCAGATCATTGTAAGGTTCCTATATTTAATCTTAAAACAAGAAGAGTAAAAATCCTTGATTTTGAAGATTTAAATGATTCTGGTTTGGAAGAATGTTCTGTGGGGGTGCAAAATGAGAACAAAGAGTAAATTAATTAAGAAAAACATAATGAAAAATATTTTGTATTTCATTAGGAGGATATCCTTATGAACACAGATTTGTACTTTGAAAATTTGAAGAAGGAAGTTGATAAAGTTTATTCTATTGCTAGCTTAGCAAGGTCAAAGGGATATGATCCTGTTTCAGAAGTAGAGATTCCTTTAGCAATGAGCATGGCAGAAAAGGTAGTTGGTCTTATTTCTACTATCTATCCTCAAATGAAGGGTACAAAAATTGCTGAGAGAATATTAGAATTAGAAAAAGAATATGGTAAACTGGACACAACAATTGTTTTTAAAATTGCAGAGGAGGTCGCTCGTCAAAAATTCTGTGAGTTTAAAAATTTATTAGAAGCAATGGATGCTGGGATAAGGATTGCTTTTGCTTATGCAACTCTTGGGGTGGTTTCAAGTCCAATTGAGGGATTCACGGGATTGAAAGTTAGAAAAACCAAAGAGGGTAAAGATTATATTGAAGCTAGTTTCTCTGGGCCAATAAGAAGTGCTGGGACTACTGCTAGTTGTGTTGTTTTAATTGTTATAGATTATCTTAGGGAACTTTTTGGTTTTGCAAAGTATGATCCTACTTCAGAGGAAATAAAAAGATTATATGCAGAGTTAGAGCATTTTCATGATAGAGTTTCTAATTTACAATATATGCCCACAGAAGCAGAGGCTCTTTTTTTAGCAGAAAATCTTCCTATTCAAATTGCCGGTGATGCCTCTGAAAAGATTGAAGTTCCAAACTATAAAAATTTAGAGAGGGTAGACACTAATTATCTTAGAAGTGGTTTTTGCCTTATTATAGGAGAGGGTCTTGCACAAAAGGCAGCAAAAGGATTTAGACTCTTGAAAGGGGCAAAAAAGAATGGAATCCAATCCACCGGGTTTGATTTTTTGGAAGATTACATAAAACTTCATGAAAAAAGAGAAAGGGGAAAGGCAGATGATTCTCCAACATATATAAAGGATTTAGTAGCAGGAAGACCCGTTTTTGGACATCCAGGCAAATCTGGGGGTTTTAGGTTTAGATATGGTAGAGGAAGGGTTTCGGGGTTTAGTGCAACTTCAGTCCATCCGGCAACTATGGAGATAACCGACGGTTTCATTGCAATAGGCACTCAATTAAAAATTGAAAAACCAACTAAGGGGTGTGCAATTACAGTTTGCGATTCTGTGGACGGGCCCATCGTTAAACTTTTTAATGGGAGTGTAAGGAAATTATCTTCAAGAGAAGAAGCAAGAGGAGTTTACTCAGATATAGATGAAGTGATTTATTTGGGAGATATACTTTTTCCATTTAGTGATTTAGCAAACCGTAACGCTAATCTAATCAAACCAGGGTATGTTGAGGAATGGTGGAAATTGGATTTGATTGAAAAGTTGGAAGAGCGTTTGAGGATTGATGAATTTTCTGTTTCTTTTGAAAGTGCGGTTGAATTTAGTGAAAAGTACAATATCCCTTTACACCCAAAATATATATTTTATTGGACACAGATTTTAAAAGAAAACTTTTTTGATTTAATTGAGTGGCTTAATTATTCTAAAATTGATAAGAAAATTATTCTTCCTTATAATAAAACTGAGCGTGAGAAGTTTAGGTTGGGAAAAAGAACCCTTGAATTATTAGGCGTTGAACACCAGGTCACAATAGAGAATGTTGTTATTAACGAGGAGAATAGCAAAGCACTTCTATTGAATTTAGGGATTAATCTTGATTTAACCGAAGATGGAAAAATAGAATTTAAGCAGGTTTTTAAACAATCATTGTTTGAAGAGCAAAATTCTGTTTTGGAGATTATTAATTCTTTATCAAAGTATGAAATAAAGGATAAAGCAGGAGAGTTTATTGGTACGCGTATGGGTAGACCAGAAAAGGCAAAACTCAGAAAATTAATTGGGAGCCCAAATGTTTTATTTCCTGTAGGCAAAGAAGGAGGGAGATTAAGAAGTTTACAAACTGCATATACAGAGGGAAAGATTTGGAGTAGTTTCCCAATTTATCATTGTGAGAATTGTAAAAAAGAGACAATCTATCCAGTATGTGAGGTTTGCAATTCAAAATCAAAAGAGTTGTATTATTTCTCAGATACCAAAGAAAAATTATTTAATAAAATTAGAGAGGATTCTGAAAAACAAGGGTTTAGGTATGTTACCCAACCTTTGGATATAAAACATTATTACGATAGTGCAATAAATAAATTAGGTTTGTCTAGGGAAGAAGTACCTCTTTTAATAAAAGGGGTAAGGGGAACTTCATCAGCAAATCATGCAATAGAAAATCTTTCAAAGGGGTTTTTAAGAGCAAAATATGATTTGCAGGTAAATAAAGATGGGACTATCCGTTTTGATGCTACAGAACTTCCTTTAATTTGCTTCAAGCCAAAGGAGATTTATGTTGACGTAAGAAAATTGAGGGAGTTGGGTTATACCGAAGATATTTTTGGAAACGTTTTAGAATCGGATAATCAAATATTGGAATTAATGCCCCATGATGTTCTGCTTCCAAGCTCGTTGGAGTCTTTAGATGAAAGGGCAGATGATGTTTTTTTTAAAGTTTCAAAGTTTGTGGATGATGAACTTGAAAAGATTTATGGTTTAAATAAATTGTATAATGTTGAGAAGAAAGAAGATTTGATAGGCAAATTGGGGGTATGTATGGCTCCCCACAATTGTGCAGGGGTTATTTGTAGATTTATTGGATTTTCAAACACCCAAGGATTATTTGCTAGCCCATATATGCATGCAGCGGTTAGAAGAGATTGTGATGGAGACGAGGCAGCGATAATGCTCTTGGGAGATGTTCTTTTAAATTTCTCTAGGGAATTTCTCCCAAGTCATAGGGGAGGGACGCAAGATGCTCCACTTGTTTTAAATGCAAAAATAGATGCGGGAGAAGTTGATGATCAAATTTTGGATTTTGAGTTTTTAAGAGAGTATCCTTTAGAACTCTATAGAGCTGCTGAAAAGGGAAAACACTCTTCAGAAATAAAGGTGAATACTGTAAGAGAGATTTTGAGGAGAGGTGAAAATCCTTTTATTGGAGCAGGGTTTACACACGATACAGATAATTTTAATGAAGGGGTTTTATGTTCGTCTTATAAAAAATTGCTTACAATGAAAGATAAAGTCAATCATGAGATGGAACTTGTTGAAAAATTGCGTTCCGTTGATACATCTGATGTTGCTAGGCTTATTATTGATAGACATTTTATAAGGGATATGAGAGGTAATCTTAGAAAGTTTTCTATGCAAGAATTTAGATGTGTTTCATGCAATGAAATTATTAGGAGAACTCCTTTGAAAGGAGTTTGTCCAAAATGCAAGGGCAAATTAATCTTTACAATTCACGAAGGGGGAATTAAAAAATATCTGGAACCTGCACTGGATTTAGCAAAGAAGTATAATCTTTCTAAATATATGCAGCAAAATCTAGAGTTGGTCAAAAGATATGTTGAAAGTATTTTTGGAAAGGAATTGGAGAAGCAAGAGAGTATAAGTAAGTGGTTTTAATTAAAATAAGTATAAGATTATTGTTGGAATTAACAAACATCCCATCATTTGAGTTTTTTTTACATTTAGGGAAATGCAGTAAATCCCTGTGAGTGTCGAAGCAATGAAAACAAATATCCCCAAAAATCCGGAAATTAGTAGTATTAATATAAAAAGGAAAATAATTGTTGCAATAGACAATTTTTTATAATTTATTTTTACAAATATTTTTAGAAACTTTATTGATAGGATTTTCACCAGAAAGAAAGATATAATCCCTGAAAAAAGACAGACAATTAGAATTAAAATTAATATCTTGTAATCCATTGTTCCAATTAAAGCTTGTATAGAAGCTGCTGCCCCTGTTCTTGTTCTTGATATGCTATATAAAGAGACGAACGAAAGTCCCATAACAAAAACATTAACCGCGCCTAATAAGATTAAGAAATCTTTTTCATTGGTTTTTGATATTTGGTTTCCTATAACTGCGGCTTGTCCCCCTCCTAATCCCGGCAGGAAACCACAAAGGGGAGAGGCAATTAACGCTCCAGATAGGGGTTTCATTAAATTTTTTATTTTTATTTTTTTAAATATTAAATTTTGTGGGGGTATCTTGGTGTTTTGGTTTATACTAATGAACAACATTGAGCTACCAAATAACCCGCTTAGCAGAGGTAAAAGTGGTTCTTTTAAATTTAAATTTAAAACACAGGTTCCAAGAATTCCTGTTAGAGCAAGTACAATCAAGGCAGAAATTTTCTTTTTTTCAGATAGAACCATAATAATACAAATTCCAATTAATATGAATGGTATTGCGGTTTGTATATGAAAATAAATTTTTGATAGAATATATGAAAGAGGGAATGCAAGAATTATTAGAAGAAAAATAGAAGAGATTCCTCCATACGCTGTTCTCATTGTTGCTTCATATCCTTCCCCTTTTTTTAGCATCTCGTGTCCAGGTAACACCGATAGTTCTGTATCTGTATCCGGACATCCTAAAAATATGCTTGGGATAAAATCTACAAATGTATGTGTTATTGCTAATGCAGTTATAAATACTACAAAATATACTGGGGGAAGGTGTATAAGTACAGATGAAGAAAGAGTTACCAAGAATGCTCCTACAAGGTTTATGTGTATTCCGGGGAATAAGCCAGTTAAGGTCCCAATTATAATTCCTGCTAAGAGGGCAAGTATTAACTCAACAAACATCGGGTTAGAAAGAGGTATTTCTTTTTAACAATTATAGGGATAAAAAATGAACATTGAAATATCTTATTTTCTATTCTTCATTGACACTTTTTATGAGTAAATCTAAAACGGATTCGGTTAATTTCTCTCTTTCTTCTTCAAAGAAATCTAAAGAGGGTTGTCCATTTACTTCCAATAGAACTAATTTTCCATTTTTGTTTAACATATCTATTCCACATATTTTTATATCCAAGAATTTTGTTAGTTTTTTTATCATCTTCTCAGTTCTTTTATTTACTTTAAAATGTTCAAATTTTTTTGCATACACCCCTGTAGCTTTCCATCCTGCGTTGTTTCTTTTTAATGCAGTCTGAACTATCTTATTTCCAATTACAGTTACTCTATAGCTTGGTGACTTAATGAATTCTTGTGCAATTATTGGGAGTTTTTCGCTCCCTTTTTTCCAAAATTTTTTAATTATTGCTTCTGCTTCTCCTAAACTTTTTGCTTTACTAACATATTCCCCCATTGTTCCAGAAATTCTTTTTAGTATTACGGGCCATCTACCAAATTCTTTAAGTTCTCTTCTTGCATTTGTTATATTCTCTGAAAGAAGTATTGTGTCCGGTACAGGAAGATTATGGTTCTTGCATTTTACATAGAACAGCCATTTATCTTCTGTGGCATAATAAGATTTAGAAGATTCAATAATTTTTATTCCCCATTCTTCTATAGTCTTTGTTAACTCTACAGAGAAGTCATCCCATACGCTACAATAGATTATATCGCATTTGGTTATCTTTCTTTTAAAAGAGTTTAAATTAAATTTTTCAGAGGTATTTATTAAAATTAGGTTTACATCTTTCTTTTTTGCAAGCTCAAGAAATATTTTTCCTTCAGTTTCTATCTCTCTTCCACAAGAAATTATCCCAATTGTCTTTTTTTTCACTTTACTTTTATATGATTTACTTTGTTTTTAGGATATTTTTATATTTAAATATGATGTTTTTATTTAAATTTATTTCTCATTTAATTAAATCTTATTATCTAGTTTTAAATTCTATAACATCTAAGTCTTTTAATTTGTGATTTAAACCCACTATTTGTCCTGGAAATTTGCTTGAGGGTCCCCAGACTCTTGTTTCTTTTACTTTTTCAGAGAATCCCTTTAGAATCTTCTCTGCTACCTCCCTCGCTGTTGCTCCGGGATTAAGGATTATCGGCCTATTACTTTTTTCTTTTCCAGGCTCTTTTGTGTATATTCTTAATTTATCAAAACACATGAATAAATTTTCTTTAACTTCTTCTATTCCCTCTTTATTTAGTGTGGAAATCATAACAAAGTTATATTTTTTTGACTGGAGTGTAGATTGTATTTTTCTTTTTTCATCTTGAGTTAATAAATCTGATTTATTGAAAATGATTAATTTTTTTTTATCTAGTTGATTGAGGGAATTTTCTATATCTTGTATATCATTAAGAGAATTTATTAAAATAATTATTACATCTGTAGTATTGGTAATTCCCTTGTCATAATATTCGGATTCTATAGCAGGATTTTCTATAACTTGAATATTTGTCCCATTGTAATGCATAATTCCAATTTTGGGTTCAGAAGTAGAGAAGGAGGAAGAGGTTATCTCTGTTTTTGCGTTTGTTAAAGATTTTAATAATGAAGATTTTCCAGAGTTAGTTTTTCCTATAATCACTGCTTGCATATCTTCTTTTTTTATTCCTACCTTGGATGATTTCCCTAGCTTTTTTGATTTCTCCTTTTGACTCAATAATTTTTTTAGGCGCAGTTTTAGTTGTGCTCTTAGGTTTTCTCCTCCCTTGTGTGCTGGAGCATAAGAAATCATCTTCCTTAATTTTTCTATTTTTTCTTCAAGAGATTTTGCGTGGAGATACTCTCCTTCTGCTGCTGTGAATTCGGGGTGTGCGTTTATAGGCATATAAATTTTTAAGTTGGGATTACTTAAATAATTTATGAATCAAGATGAGATAATTAGAGAGGTTGTATCCAAAAGGGATTTTTCTATGCTTCCTCACAAAGATATCCTTTTAGCATATAAAAAGTTTGAGAGGAGAGAATGTTCTGATGAAGAAAAGATAAGGTTAACGCGAGATTTACTTAGGAAAGTTTATTCTGCCTTTACCAGCGGTAAACTTTTGAATATCAAGGATAAAAGAGAGGAATGGTTTTTAAGAAAACATCTTTCAACAAGAGAGAGGATTCCATATTACAGAGAGTTATATTCTAGAATATTCAGAGAATTACATAGATGTTCTGTTATTGATTTGGGTTCTGGAATAAATGGATTTAGTTATAATTTTCTCCCAAATGGAACAAAATATTTGGCTGTTGAGGCAGTTGGACAATTGGTTGATTTGATGAAATTTTATTTTCAAAAGAATAATTTGAGTGCAAGCGCTAAACATGAAAGTTTATTTAATCTCGATAAAATTGAAAAGTTGATTGAAGGATTGGATAGTCCAAGGATAATTTTTTTATTTAAAGTTGTTGATTCTTTAGAGATGATTGAGCCAGATTATTCTAAGAAGCTCTTAAGCAGAATAACTCCACTTTGTGAGAAGATTGTTGTTAGTTTTGCTACTAAAAGTATGATAAAAAAAGAGAGATTTAAGGTTAATCGGAAATGGATTTTAGATTTTATAAAAGAAAATTTTGAATTACTGGAAGATTTTGAAATTGGAGGAGAGAGATATGTTTCTTTTAAAAAGAAGTCTAAATTTAAATAGCTTATTTTCTTTTTCATAATATGAAAGATAATTTTTATAGAAAAGTACTGAAAAATGGCATGACCATTATACTGGAAAAAAGAGATCTGCCTGTAGTTAGTGTAGCGTTTGCAGTTCGTAATGGGGGAGTGAATGAAAAGGAAGGAGAAAAAGGAATATCTCATTTTATAGAGCACATGCTTTACAAAGGAACTCCAACAAGAGATGCTAGAAAGATAGCAGAGGATATTGAAAAGAGAGGGGGTGATTTAAATGGATTTACTTCAGAGGAGATTACAGCATATTGGTGCAAAATGCCTTCAAAACATTTAGAGGTTGCATTAGAAGTTTTGGGAGACATGGTCAGGAATCCTCTTTTTGATAAAGTTGAATTAGAGAAAGAAAGAAAAGTTATTTTTGAAGAGATTAAGATGTACCATGATAATCCTAGGATGCACTCTTTAGATGAGATTCAAAAACTTTTGTACACCGGGACTATGAATATTAATCTTGCTGGAACCTTTGAAAGCATGAATTCTATTACTCGGGAAAAGATTATAGAGAAGTTTAGTCAAGTTTATACTCCAAACAATCTTATTCTATGTGTCGTTGGAGATGCAGATTTTGGGAGTCTTGTTAAATATGCTGAAAATAACTTTAAAAATAAAAGTGGAAAAGTCAATTTAGAAAGATTTGGGCTTAAAAACGGTATTAAAACAGAAAAAAGAGTAGGGATTGATCAGGCAAGTTTGATTTTTGCATACCATGTCCCATTAGCAGGAGAGAAAAGGTCTTATGCTGCGGTAGTATTGAATTCAATAATGGCAGATGGAATGTCCTCAAGATTATTTAGCGAGATAAGGGAAAAGAGAAATCTTGCTTATGCGGTTAAGGGAGATGCAAATATTAACAGGACATTTGCATATAATTTAATTTACGTTGGAACTATGAAAGAGAACGTAGAAAAGGTTAAGAAATTGATACTGGAAGAATTTGAAAAGGTTGCAGACTCTTTGCAGGAAGATGAAGTAAAACAAATTAAAGAACAACTTATTGGAAACTATCAAATTTCTATGGAAGACTCTCAACAACAAATGGTTAATCTGCTGGTTAGCGAGTCCCATGGAGATGCAAAAGAATTTTATAATTTTGAAAAGAAGGTCTTAGAAGTTAATCTTGAGGATGTTAAAAAACTTGCAAGTGAAGCGATAAAAAATCACAGCTTTTTTTCTTTGGTTCCTAAGTAAAGAATAGTCTTAAAAAGTAGATTTATTCTTTAAAATTATGTTTGTGGTTAAAGTTCCAGGAATAAATGGGCTTGGAAAAACGAGAGGATGTGAAAAAGCAGGAAATTCTATTTTAAAAACTCTTAAAGAGGAAATATATTCCGATGATTCTGGGAATTTAATAGATGTTTCTAAATTGGATTTAGAGGAAATACATATAGACAATAATAATTTGGATATAACAAATAAACTCATTTATAAGAATGCAATTGAGACTTTTGAATCTAAACCTAAAACAATTTTTTTAGGGGGAGATCACTCAATAAGTTATTCTCTCACAAGAGCATTTTTGGATTATTGTGAAGGTATTAGGGGCAAGGAACCTTGTTTAATTGTGTTTGATGCACATCCTGATTGTATGCCTCTTACAAAAGGGAGCAAAAAGTATCCAAACCATGAAGAATGGTTAAAAGCTTTAATAGAAAGCGGGTTTCCTCCAAAGAATATACTTCTTGTGGGAATTAGAAATTCCCATAAGTACGAACTTGATTTTTTAAAAGAAAAAAATATTAAGATAATAGGCATGAACCCGCTTTTAGAGAACATCGAGGAGACATGCGAGATAATTATGGAGTTTTCAGATAAGAAAGAATTATATTTATCTATTGACATAGATGTTGTTGATCCGATTTTTGCAAATGGAACAGGATATTTAGAGCCGGGGGGTTTAACAAGCAGAGAGTTAATTTATATCTTAAATAGGATGAATAAAATAAAGAATTTACGTGCTGTTGATTTAGTAGAGATAAATCCTGAAAAAGACGAGAAAAATTTAACTGTTAAATTGGGAGCAAAAATTCTAGCAGAATTTATCTAATATTTCCTTTCTATTATTTCCCTTATATTTTCTGCTTGGGTTCCCAATATTTCTTTTAAACTTTCTGTAGGAGCAAGTATTATATTTTGTATGTTTCCAAATCTTTCTAATAATTTTCTTGCTTTTTTGGGCCCCACTCCAGGAAAGCTTTCAATTATAAATTGAAGTTGATCCTTTTTATTTAGAGTCTTCTTTTTCGCATTAAGATTTATTTCTTTCTCTTTTTTCTTAGAGAGTATTTCAATAAACTTTGCAGTGTCTTCGGGATTTTTTGAGAAAATTATAGGTATTTTGTGTTTTAAGGTTATTGAAAGTAAAAATCCTCTTATTGCATTGGAGTTTACGCCTTCTTGGGATTCATTGTATAAATCTTTTTCTGAAATTCCTTCTATTATAATCATTTTATTTTCATATTGTTTTAGTTCTTCGATTTGTTTGATTAATCTTTGGTTTATCATAGAGTTTAAAAAATCCTGTATTGTTTTTCTTTCAATGACTACATCCTTTACTATATAATCTCCAATCTTTAATTCCTTAAATTCAATTTCAAATCCATTTTTTATTAGATAAGAGTAAACTAATGAATTTTTTTCCCTGTAGTCTATGATTATCTTTTCAGGCATCTTTATTGTTCTTTTAATTTCTTTTTTTGAAAAGATATTTAAAATTTTTTTTGACTCTATAGTTTTCATTTTACTCTAATTTTTTTTGCATCTCATTTTTATACTCTTTTCCAAGATCTTCTTTTATGCTTTCTATAGCCGTTTTCATTTTCTTTTCACGTGATTTTGCTACATAAAAAAATGTTTCATCACGTGTTTTTTTAGTTATAAGCATTATCAGTTTTCCTTTCATTAATCTTGCAGTTCTTCCTGCACGCTGGATTGTTCTTATTGCTGATGGGATTGGCTCATAAAACACCACAATATTTACTTCAGGAATATCTAATCCTTCTTCTGCTATACATGTTGCGCATAGAACATTAATTTTTCCCTCGGAGAATTCTTCTATTATCTTCTTTTGCTGTTTTTGGTTTAAACTCTCTCCATCTTTTTTCGCTTGTCCTATGAATATTTTTGATTTTATCCCTTCAATCTCATTTATTTTTTTGGATATGTTTGATGCTGTCTCTCTAAATTGGGTAAAAACGATCATCTTCATGTTTGGATTGTATTTTTTCTCTTGTATTATTATATCTATCAGCTCTTGGACTTTTGGATGTTCTTTATTTTTTACTAATAGCTCATTTGCCTGAGAGAAAACAAAATTGAATTCGGGTTTCGCTACCAATTTAATTACTCCCTTGCTTTGTTTTCTTGCAGCTTGTTCAAATAATCCTTTGAGATATTTGTAAAATCCGGCAAGTGTTTGTGTTTCAAGAAGTTCTAATGCATGTTGTATTTTTATTGCCTGGGCACATGCACTTGCTCCTTGCATATAATTAAAATTGTGGTTATTCATCATAAGATTAGAGGAAATTTTTTTTTGAAGCATTATTAAATCTGTTTTTGAAGCGGGACCAAATAGAACTTTTCTTTCTCTTAGTTCGCTTACATAATCTCCAAATAACTTTAATAGAATATGTCTCATCTCTTCAAATTCAAATGGGAAATCGAGCATTCTTTTTTCTATTTCTAACTCCTGGACATGTTCTTTTACTCCCGAACTCTCTCGGGTACGTAATTCAACTTCTTCTATTGAGAGGTTTTTACAAATATCTTTTATTTTTGATTTTTCACTTCCGGGAGAAGCAGTTAATCCCATTATCCTTGGATGTGTTGCTTGTTGTCTATATTCTTGTGCAATGTATTTGTAATCGTAATTTTTTATGCATCTATGAGCTTCGTCTTCTATCAAAAGGCAGACATCATTTAGGTTGTACATTCTTTTCTTTAAATCATTAGCTACACATTGCGGGGTTGAAAAGATTATATCTGCAGTTTGCCATATTTTTTTTCTATTTTCTGCATTTACACTTCCAGTGAAGAGTTGCATCTCTCCAAATAATTCTGGAAGGTTTTTCTTGAAATATCTTAAATGTTGTTCTGCAAGAGGTTTTGTGGGGGCAAGAAATAAAACTTTTTCTCCAGGGAATTTTTTCATTCTTTCTATTGTTAGCATTAATGCAATAAGCGTTTTTCCCAATCCTGTTGGTAGAACAACCAGGCAGTTTTTTTCTACACAGGTTTTAAATATCTCTTCCTGATATTCTCTTGGAGTTATATTGTTTAAAAATCCCATTTATCTTTTTAAATCCCATTAGTTTTATAAATTCTTGTTGTTTGTTGGAGTTATGAAAAAGAGGTTTTTGATTTTTGTCTTTTTTGTATTTGTTTTATCTTTTTTAGGAGGGGTTAATGCATTTTACATAGATATAACTGGGGATGCAGTATATGTTAATTCGCTTTCAGATTGTTTAAATATCTCTTATTGTGTTAATTATCAGACAAAAGCAGATTGTGAAGAAAACCTGTGCAGTGTGTTTGATGAAGCAGTTGAGAGGAGTATTGGGTGTGGTGAAGGACACATATGTGGGTGTTGGTGGAATGAAAGTGTAAATAGATGTGGTCCTTATTGGGAAGTTCTTTGGGAAGATTCTAAATGTTTTCCTAAGTGTTCTGGGAAGGAATGCGGTGATGACGGATGTGGAGGTATTTGTGGAGTATGCTGGGAGGGAGTTTGTAATTCCGAAGGAATTTGTGTTCCTAATGAACCTTCCGGATGTCTTGATTCTGATGGGGGGTTAAATTATTATGTTAAGGGAAACATAACCGTCGTTGATTATTTTAATGAGGACAGGTGTTTAGATAGCTACGTTTGTGAAAAGTATTTTAATTCTTTATATTGTCTTGAAGAATTCTATTGTGGAGGGGGAACATTATATGGGGGGGATTATGGAAGTGCCTATTATAATTGTCCTTATGGTTGTGAAGAAGGGATTTGTTTGGAAAACCTTCAAGATACCTGTTCATTATTCAGTCGTTGTTCAGATGGATATGTATGCGAAAATGGATTTTGTGTTTATGAAGAATTTGTGAATGAGTGTTCTTGGTTGAATCCTTGCGAGGGAGGTTATGTTTGTCAGGAAGGAGTTTGTGTAGAAGATTCGGTATCTCTTTTGGATATCCCTGCTGGAGAAAATCAAAAAAACCTGCTAGGTTATTCTGATAAAGAAGTTTTTTTAATTTCGGATAATGATTGGAGAAGGGTTTTGCAATTAGTGCCTTTAACTACTTGGACGGGAAGGGATGATTCAAGAAGGACATCAGAGAGTTGTAATACAGGCTATTTAACTCCTAGAGGAGTTTGTGTTTACCCCTCATTAATCTATCATCAGGAGGAGGAGAGGTTTGATGTAGATTCTATTTTTTATTTTATGCGTCAGTATAATGTAGATAAAGTTACTCTTATTGGAGATACTCCGTATGGATTAGATAATTTGTTGGTAAATGAGTTTGGATTGAACGTAGCAGACAAATCTATAAAACGGGTTAGCCCTAGAGATTATTTCTATTACTGGAGCGCGTATAAAGATGTTGTTTATGTCGAAGAGGATTATGAACTAGCATTAGTTGCTTCAACTTACGCTTCTTTAATAAATGCCCCCTTGGTTATTAGGGGAGGGGAATTGGATATAGATGAGGCATTTGAGGGAAGGAATGTTATTTGTGTGGCAGATAATCTTGAGGATTACGTTCCTGTAGATAGAAGAGATTCGGATTCAAGAAGGACGTCCGGAGATTTGAATTCAAGTGTTAAACTTCGTATAGATCAAATTAGAAATTGTAATGAAAAATATAGTTTAAATCAATTGCAACAGAAATATGCTTTGGGGACATCTACGGATAAATTGGTTTTGGTTAATCCAGATGATATTAATATGGAAGTAACCACGGTTCCAATTGTAATTGTAGAAGCAGATGGGACTAGTTATCCTGGAGAGAGTAAAGCGAATGTTTTTTGTAAAGAATCCAATCAAGAAATGAATAAGCTTTATTCTAAAACATCTATGGCTGCCCCCTTTTTAGCAAGTGCAAAACATGAATTAATTCTCACTTCTAGTCGTGCTTTGTCTTACGGGTCTTCTTTGGACGGAAGAGAAAGGCCTTCAAATTTGGTGGGAGGGGATTCTATTTTAGCAAGTTATGTTCATGAATATCCTAAGGATTTAAGTCTTAACCCAAGATATCTTACTATTGTTGCAGCTCCTAATGCCATAGAACATAGGATGTATACTTATACGACAATTGACGATCCAATAAGCATAGGAAGTCAAAAAGAAGACATATACATAGCTCTTGATCAAAATTTATATGCAGATTATGGGAGTTATTTTTATGTGGGGAGGATTATGGGTTTAACTATCTCAGATGTTTCAAGCTATATTTCAAGGAGTTTATTTTATAACTCTTTATTACCAGAGGATAATGCTCTTTTTATGGGGAGCAGTTATGAGATGGGTGATGTTTGGGATGGAATGGAAAGTGTAAAAAGAATGTCGGATTCATTTCAAGATGCGGGATATACTATAGATGAGAAATACATTTACGATTCATTTAGTTTTGATCCGGCGTTGTGGAGCAAGTATGATTATAATCTAATCTTTTATGCAGATCACGGGGACAAGGGTTGGGCTGGAATTAATTATTGGCAGATTCCCAACTTAAAAAACTCTTTAGTTGTTGCTGATGCTTGTTTAACCGCGTCAGTATATACTGATTATTCTTTTTGGGCATGGGTCATAAGGAATGGGGCAATAGGGTATGCAGGATCTGTTGGGGTTAGTATGACTATGACTGGTCCAGTTTATTCTGATTTTATAAATGGAGTTTATCATGGGGATGCTTATACTTCAAGTATGAGTCTTGGGCAGGCAATGGGAACCGCATACAAGAACAAAGTGTTTGGAGATATTCAAGAAAGATGGAGATATATGGTAACATTAATTGGAGACCCTACGTTGAATATTAATCCTCCTTATAGGGTAGGATATATTACTTAAAATGAAATCAAATAAATTTTTTGTTTTGTTTTTTGTTTTGATTTTTTTAGCTTGTCTTTCACAAGTATATGCTATAATAGATATTGATATTTATATAGAACCAGAATTCTTTACAGGAGATACAATTCAGTTCAATTATACAATAGATTCTGATTTTGGGCAGACAATTGATTATATGGAGGTTGTTGATTGTCCAACCGCCCCACATGCAATGTTAAATCCAAAATCCGCATTTGTTAATTTGGGAGTAAATGTCAAGGGAAGATATAATTACCTTAAAGTAACGGAGGATATTTGGCCACAGGAATGCATAGCCTCAGTTGTTGTTTTTGAGCCAGTAAAGAAGGTGGTATCCAAACCATTTACAATCGTTACTACTTCTTCATTTGATTTTGATGTGATTTTAGATAAAAAGGTTTTTGTTAAGGGAGAAGAAATTATTTTAGATTATTATTCTGAAGTAGAGAATCCTATTTTGAAAACCTTTTTGATTTATCCCGATGGCACTAAAGATGAAATTAATTTACCTTATTCATTCAAAGCCGAAAAAATTGGGACTTATTCTTTAAATGTTAGTGCTTCTAAGGAGGGTTATAAAGAAGTATATTCAGGAAAACAATTTCGAGTAATAAATAAAAATGTTGATATTGACTATGCGAATTTGGCAACGGAAGGGTTTGTTGTAAAAGACAATTCAGGATTTATTAAATCATCTTTGAATGGAGATTCTTTGAATAAAATAATCTTATATATGATTTGTATTTTAGGAGGATTGATAATTTTAATAATTCTCTTTGAAGGGATCAAAAAGATTGTTTTAAAAAAAAGGCAAAAAGGATATCTTAACGGACAATCAAATCAAAAAGAAAGTATATCCCAATCCAATTAGGGTTACAATTGCTAGGAAACTCCATAATACCAGATTACCAAAGAATATTTTATTTCCATCTAAGTCGGATATTGGAATCATATTAAAGAATGCAAACCAGATATTGAGCTTGGCAAACAGGGTTCCGAAATCTCCTCCCACAAAGTAAAATATAAATGCAAGCATCAAGTGTACGAATATTCCTGAAGCTGCTATTCTTCCAATATGTTCCTCGGTCATCTCAGAGAAAGAATACATTCCATGCCTTTTTGCAGCACGATAAGATTTCGCCTTTACATCAAATACTAAAGAAGCCATCCATACAAATCCATTTAATCCTATGAAAAATATTTTTGATATCAAGGGGATTATTGCACCAAGTGGAAATGCCTTTTTGAAATAATCTCCGGTTTTAAATCCAAATCTTTTTATTTCCCAGATTTTTATTTCAATTTCTGCTTCAAGAAGATATGCTGTAGCTTTTTTTACAAACATATTCACTAATAGCAATATAAAAACTCCTAAAAGAGCGTATAGAAAGAATGTTAAATCAAGAGCAAGAGTTTTAGTGAGTGCGATGGCGAAAGCAGTTATTATAGTTACAATAATTATATGAGCAATTTCTTTTCCATTTACCATCTTTTCTAAAGGATATTTTTTTTTATAAATCTTATGTATCCCCCAGTTTAATACCCTCTTCTTTAAAATATTCTATCTATTATGGAAAAGTATTTAAATAAAGTATTGTAATTGCTATTATGAAAATCAAAAAAATCTCAGAGGTTTTGGGCAAAAGAGTATTTACTGATTCAGGAGAGTTCTTCGGAGAAGTTGAGGAAGCTAACCTGTTTGAAAATAAAATTGATGGTTGGAGAATAAGGGTTGGTGGGAATGTCCTGTCTTTGATGGGTGGTGCGAGAGGAGTAATAATCCCTCACCAGTTTGTTAAGTCCATTAGTGATGTTTTCATAATAAGTAAATCAGCTTTACCAAGCCAGGACACTGGGTTTGAGGAAGTTGCTGACTAAATAAAGGAGTAAAAGAGGTAATGGCAGAAATAACATTCTTAGAAAGTCCAGTTTTAACTAAGTTTGTATATCCTTTTCTTTTAATATTTTTTATAATCTTTGCAATACTTGAGAAATCTAAGATTTTTGGGGAAGATAAAAAACAAATTAATGCATTGATTGCATTTGTCATTGGTTTTATTTTTGTGACTGCAGTTTTTCCAAAGGAGATGGCCACAAATCTTATTCTTTTTTTAACAATCGGGGTTGTTGTTATGTTTGTAATACTTGTTCTTTGGGGATTTGTAGCTGGCGAGGAGGGTTTGAAATTCGCTAATATGCCTAAGGGATTAAGATGGACTATAGGTATTTTCATAGTTGTTGCTGTTACTATTGCAGTTCTTTGGGCTGCAGGAATTGATGTCGGTAACTTTTTGGATAATCTTTTCAACATCTCTTGGAGTAGTACCTTTTGGACAAATTTTGTATTCATTGTGGTGGTTGCTATTGCTTTGGCTGTTGCATTGAAATCGGGTAAAAAATAATTACGAAACATATTTAAATAATGTTAAACAATTTATAAAATGATGAACGGGGTGATATTTTTAGCTTCATACAGTTCTTATGGAGGAGGTGCTCTCGGAGAGTTATTTGCTCAATGGGAAGCTGCAGGAATTTTTCAGTATGCTTTACCTTTCCTTTTGATATTCGCTTTAGTTTTTGGTTTGCTTATGAAGATGAATATCTTTGCAACGAAAGATAGTCCTAATAAAGGAATTAATGTGATGATTGCTTTGGCTGTTTCTTTTATGGCCTTGCAGTTTAATATTGTTTCCGCATTTTAAACTGCAAGGCCATAAAAGAAACAGCCAAAGCAATCATCACATTAATTCCTTTATTAGGAC